>WNFQ01002550.1_pt1 | contig 14048 bp, 20 predicted proteins | sample 5400171 | NCBI WGS metagenome assembly WNFQ01 (sample SAMN13153356, study PRJNA577476) | soil metagenome | isolation source: 20 cm soil under Madrone tree | place: USA:California | collected 2016-06-14
CCTTCCGGGAATAATCCCTTCTACACTTGGTTCTTCGGAGTTCTTCATCTCGCCGCGGCAAACTGGAACCGGGCCAAGATGGGCGTCATGACGAAGTCCGATACTACCAAGGTTGATCCCATAGTTACAAAAGCATGAAACGTCTCCTGATTTTCTTCCTGCTCGCTACTGCCGCCAACGCAGGACCAAAGCATTTTGTTAAATCGGTGGGTTTTCAGTTCAAACGCACCTTCTATACCGACGTGAAAACACACCCGCTGTCCTGGGGAGTGCCATTGGCATTGCAATTTGCGATTGTTTTCTCGGATGCCGGAAGTTCTTGCGCCCTGCCGGAAAGAATGCAGGAAACCGGGCTATCTCGCTATTTCGTTGGTAGGTATCCAAAGTGTCATAAATACGTCGTATGGACGGCTGCCTCGATGACGGCTCATGCCACAGCCGAGAACTGGCTGGCGAATAAGTTCACGGATGCCTGTTTAACCGATGCCGTAGACAGAGGCAGCACGTGGTGGAAGGTCCAAGCCCATACACACGATCCATCCGACTGCTACAAGTGGGTGCCGATTGCCCACACGATCGCCATAGGAGCCCGCGAGATCCCGGCGATCAAGGGCAATATAGATCTTCTGCAGAAGTGACCCGGGGAACTTAAACACCAAGTTTAGTTGACAGCATCGCGGAGCAGAGGCTATCATCGCAAAGCTATGTCACTAGAAGAAACGATGAAAGTCGTTGAGCTGGTTCGCCGTGGCCTGATTTCAACAAACGACGCTCGCAGGTTGCTCGGTTTCGTGGACGAAGTTACTCCTCCAGTTCTTACAACAAACCATACAAATTTTCTTGGTGAGAGCTATGTTCCGGCCTGGCCGTCCGATTGGTCCTTAACGCTCGAGACGGTTACGAATACTACGGTACCTGGAGAAATGGAAGAAGCGTTTGCGAAGTCGGCCGGTGCAACATGGAAAGAAGACTTTTGGGATAAATTCTGGGATCATAAGCCGCCGCCTAAGCCACCAAAGCCCGACCCGGAGCCGGACATTCTTCCGCTCCATGCCAAACGCAAAATCACGCTGGAAAAATGAAGAAGAAACTGAAGAAGTCTAAGCCGGCAAAACGTGCCCGTCGCAAACCCGCAGCAAAACCCTTCCAGCATTCCCAAGACGTGCTTTCCCTGATGCAGAAAGTGAAACGGCAACTCGAAGATCTCAAGAAGCCCGCCTGGCCGCGCATCGATACTTCTTGGCAACCGACCGCTGCTGAGTATCGCGCCATGGACCGCACGCTGTCGATGATGGAAGTCGATCCGCGCTTATATAAACCTGGACCCTAAAAAAACACTTGACAATCTATTTGCTAAACGTTTACGCTCGAATTGCTCCTGGCACTGTTTAGGCGTTACATGGGCCAATCGGTAGGCCAACTGACTTCAAATCAGTCTATCCGGGTTCAAATCCCGGTGTGAATCCCCGCAAGGGGCGCTTGAACGACATCCAGGAACATTGAGTTTGGCTGTTACTGCAAATGCGTACATGCATAGGAGCAATCCTATATTCTGGTTCGACTCCAGAGTTCCCCCGCCACTATGGGGGACTGCCCGTGGGGGCACCATGTTCCCGAAAGGGGATCGCATCGGCGACATACAGCCATCGATTTTGGCGACACTGAATAAGGCTACATGACTGTCGGCGAACAGCCGACCCCCCCTCCACCAATCGATGGGGGGGGGCCGCGCAAGCGGGACTATTGAAACCTTATTCGACATTCGCCATTGTTCTTGGCGGCCACTGTTTAGGTTACACGGATAGAGCGCCAGCTTCACCGCTGGAGATCACTGGTTCGAACCCAGTTAACTGTAATGGTTATAGCTCAGTGCAACACAAACACCTGAACGACATGCCGCCATTCTTTTTGGCACTCACTGATTTACTTACATGTCCATTGGAGACCGAGGTCGTTGGTTCAAATCCAACCGTCCCCATTTCGACGGGGACGTAGCTCAGTCCGGTAGAGCGCGAAGCCGAAAGGCAAAGTAGATCGACATAGTGCCATTGTTTTTGGCAGGATACTGCCAAACTAGGGCTGGACGAGCCCGATGTGAAGCCTGTGGAGATGCGGCGCTGTAAGGCTGATCGATGAAGCAGGAACCCACCGAAGGCACAGACCATGCCGTCGTGCCCGTAGGAATCCCCACGCTGTGAAGCATCGGGGAGGATGTCAAACGACAGTTAATCGTTGTGAACTTCAGCCGTCCAGTGACGGCTGTCGCTTTGGCCTTTACTGTGCCGGGCTTACATGTACTGTAAATACATTCCCGAAAGGGAGCCCGACCGACATAAGGCCGTTCTGAATTTTCAACCGAGCATAGTGTGTTGAAAATCGCAGCTACGGCGGCCAGCGGCTTGATGAACCTGGCCGCAACTGTTTTTTCGGGAGAAACAAATGGGAAGCGACAAGACCGATGTAGCGGTAGCGCCATCCACAAAAAAGAAATCGGACGATAGATTTTATTTGATGGAAATGAGCAACCGGCCCGTGATGTACGGCGACATCGGCTCGCTCATCCGGCTTGAGGGCGTGGTGATTGGCGGCGGCGGTGCACAAGCTGTGTTGATGCTCCCCGGCCTGTCAACTATAGTTGGCGCACGATACTACCATCCAACTATCGAGCAATGGTCGGACTGGCTGCAGCGCTCAGATAATCCAGAGATTCTCATCGGCCCAAGCTTGACCGGCCCAGGCGGAGCGACGCTACCGAAGATTTGGCACAGAAAATTGCGCTACGAAATCTCCGGCGCGGTTCAGCAAAAAGTTTGGGCCGCTGATGGTTTCCAGTGCGTATACTGCGGCGTGCCGATGGGCAAGGCGTTGATGACCGTCGATCATTTTTATCCTTTGGAATTGGGCGGCAAGAATGACGTGACGAATTATTTATCGAGCTGTAAGCCATGCAATAAATCAAAGGGTTCCCAGGCTCCTGACGAATGGCTTGCGACTCGGCCACAAGTGGCGCACACATTCGATACGCTGAAAGTGTATCTAGCGAATCGTAAGATTTCTTAGGAGAGCAATGCCAGAGAAAATCGAACTGGAAATATCCGAGTGGGGCAGGCCAATCGTTTACGTTGCCGACTACTACGAAAGGTGCATACCGGGCGTGGCGATCGAAGGTATCTCAAATCGCTGTTTATTCAATAGCCGTAAGGAAGCGATCCGCTGGGCTAAGTTCTCGGCAAAGCACAAAATCGACTGGTCCAGTTGGAAGGCGCCGCAAGGACAATATCCCAACGAGAGTGCCAGGGATGATGTTAAGTTGACGCCAACGTTTATCGCGGAGCAGGGGCAATGGCCAGAGGAACCGCATGTCAAAGTGACGGTAACGAAGATCGAGGTATGTGGGGAGTTCGATTGGTGGGCCAAGGAAGCGGATGGAGATTGGAATGGTCAGAAAGGTGGTGTCCAATGAAAGCATTCTATTTGGCTTTTGCGATTCTACTTTTTGCAGTGCCGGCACGGTCCCAGGACTGTGACCAGCTTGTGGCCGATTATTCCGGCAGTCTCAAAACCGGCGACGCGGAGCAGATTCAAGCAGCCGCGCAGCCACTCATAGCTCAGGGCGGCGACTTGCGCGTGCGCATCATCGGCACGACTTCAAATCTCGACATAAACGAAAAGGACATCGAGCGAAGCTGCCTGTCCTGGCAGTCGCCAAACCATGGCAGAAAAAGCACTTTGGTCGTGCTGATGGTCTCGCCGTTAAGCCATAAGATGGGCATTTATTACGGCAACGCGTTCGATCATGCCCTCGCAGACCACTGGAACCGGATCAAGACCGACTACATGGGTCCGCATTTCAAGACCGGCGATTGGGCCGGAGGATTCATCGCGGCAGAGCAGCAACTGGCCGCGCGCATCGTTGCCGCCAAAGACGAAGCGGTGCATCCGGCGACCACGACAACGACAACGACCACGGTTAACCAGGCGGCAGACTTGTCCGGGTTATGGATCGTTCTCAAATGGGGATTGTTTCTTGGGCTTCTCTTGGCCGGGGCATATTTTTTCTTTGCTTTCTTGTCTCGCAGGGGGAAAAAGCAGCAGGAATTGCGTGAAGCGCGTGTGAAGGCCATCAACGCGAAATCGCAGGCATCCAACCTGTTGCGCGTCAAAGACAAGAACAACCCCGGAGTGGACGCCGCTTTAGAGGAGTTTGCTAGGTTGGATTCCTTGGTTGGCAGCGACCCCTATGCCGATAATTTGGAGATTGCCGAATACAACGCGATTGCGGCGCAGTACCAGAAAGTTTCGGACATGTTGCAGGGCAGCACGAAAGAACCTGCACCAACTCGTACTCCATTCAGGGCGCCTGCTCCGGCAGAAAAGAAGAAAGCGAAAAGCGCAGCCGCGGCGACTACAGGGTCACCTGGCAGCACGACAGTGATGATCAACAATACGGAGGTGGTCATTCCGGAGCCGGTAAGAGAACGCGAACGAGACCCGGAGCCCGAACCTTCCCATAGCCACCGTTCCAGCCGTAGTTCTGACGATGATAGCAGTGGCGGTGGTTCAAGCAGTTGGAGTAGCGGGTCGAGCGATAGTGGCGGTTCTTCGGACTTCGGCGGCGGTGGCAGCGATAGCGGCGGATCTGGCGGCAGCAGCGATTTTTGAGTTTACCGTCCTACGCCGTCCAGTGGCGAGCGGACGTGAGTATGTTCCACTGGCAGGGAGGCTATCGCGCTAGTTAGGCGTGGCCTCCCTGAGACGATCTTAACGAAAAGGAGAACACGAAATGTCAGGATTCTTAGCAAAACTTCGCGTCGTAACGTTGGGCTCCGTGCACGATCTACTTGATCGCGCAATCGATCTCAACAGCCCATCCGTCATCCGGCAGTACACCCGGGACCTGGAGGACGCGCTCGATCGCATGAAGAGCGAAGCGGCGGTCCAGGCCGGGACCGTGCGAACCTTGCAACGCGAGAAGGGAGAACTCGAAGGCCGGATCAAGACCACCGAAGTAACGATTCAGCACCTGGTCCAAGCCGGCCATGAAGACCTGGCGCGGCCGAAAGCGGCTGACCTCGTGCGTATGCGAGCAAAATTCGCCGGGGCAGATGAAAATATCGAACACGCGAAGAAAGCGTCGGTCGATATCGACGTTGCTGTTTCCAACCTGGAAGGCAAGCATGCAGCGATGGTTGATAGGGTTCGACAATTGGAACAGCTCGATCGCGACACTAAAGCCAAAAACTCCGCAGCATCCGCCCTGGCGGCGGCTGGCCGGCTAATCCAAGGCGGTGCCGATATTTCTGTAGACGACGTACAGCAGAGAATGGCGCGCAACAACGATGTTGCCCAGGAACGCTTCACCAGGGCTCTCGGCGAAACTGCCGTGCAGGAGGATTCGGAAACTACCGCGGCTGTCGATGACGTGTTGGCGGAATTCAAAGCACCAAAGGTCGCAGCAGCCAAATGGTAAAAGATCAGACCATCGAAGAGCGCGTCAAGACGCTCATCATCGATGTTCTCGGCGTCGGCGAGGAGGAAATCACATCCAATGCATCATTCGCTGATGATCTTGGCGCGGATTCGCTCGATGCCGTTGAATTGATCATGCAAATTGAAGAAGAATTTGAAATAGAAATACCCAACGAGCAGGCGGAAGAAATTACAACCGTTCGATTGTTGGTCGATTACGTGACCAAGCGGGTTGGGAAGCAGTAAGCAGTTTGGGCGCGGAGTAGTAAAGCAGGCCTGGAGAGCAGTGGTGTGGAGAGCATTGGCATAGAATGCAACGGAGTGGAGAGCAGAGGCGTGGCAGGCAAGGAGACGTTATGAATGAAACCGGGCTGTCGAAGAATAAAATCATCGCGGAGCTTTCGAAGTCCGCGCATGGCACTTTGAAAGAATATGTTGTAATCGGCAAACAGGCCGCGGAACAGCATCCGGAATTTTTCGCCCACCTGATCGCTTGGAATCGGTTGAAAGGTTCAGTACGCGATAGTCAAGTCGCCCTGCCAATCGTTTCACTTTTGGCGAAGGCATACCCGGCCGAATTTGTCGAAAATTCGCTGGCGCATTTGGCTTTGCTCAATCCCCGCGAGCAGCTCAAGGCGCTCCGGTTCGTGCTGGAGACGCGCGTGCCCGGACACATGACCGGCATCAGCCATGTCCTGGGGATCTCGCTGCTCGAACGCGAAAAGAATTGGCCAAAGTGGGAACGGCAAATGCTCCAGCACCGTGCCGTGCTCAAGGAATTGTTCAGCCTTTTGCACACGAAGCCGCGCGATCAGCGCACCAAGGCGTGCCTCTGGCGCTGCGATAAGCACGATGGCAAGCGCATTCCATTGCCCTATCCGGAAGGCGGACTGTTTGAAATCGTGACGCGACTCAAGGACATGTCGCCAGCAGAAGCGGCCGGCACAATCATGGCTAGGAAACTTCCGTTCCTCGTTGCTATGGGCGCGCTCGGCGAGAAAGCCCGAGAAGTGGATCTCGTGTTGGCTCTCATCAAATCAATGACTGCAACGGAATTAACAACCAACGTCAAGATGCTCGAACGCCTGGGCGTCAAGACGAACCCGGCGCTGCGCGGAGCCTTCCAGGAAGCACTGGAAAAGGCCGGTAAGAGCAAAACAAATATTCTCAAGACGACTCGTGCGGCTGAGAATATCGACGATGAAGAATTGAAAGAGAATTTGCGCGGCTTGCAAGAAAAACAAATTGCAAGCCTTGGCGGCGTCGAAGGCAATTGGGCCGTTTTGGCCGACAAGTCAGGTTCGATGAGTGCGGCGATCGAGCTTGCCAAGCATGTGGCAGCTACGCTTGCCAAAGTCGTCAAAGGCAAAGTGTGGCTCATCTTTTTCGATGTTGCGCCACAATCCATCGACGTTACAGGCATGGCGCTGGACGTGATCAAAAACGTTACACGGTACGTTCAAGCCGGCGGTGGAACGTCGGTCGGTTGTGGTCTGCTTCGTTTATTCGAAGCGAAAGAAGAAGTTGACGGCATTGCCATCGTTTCGGACGGCGGCGAAAATACGGCCCCAACTTTCCCGGATGTCTACAAACGATATTCAGAGATGTTCGGGAAGATGCCGCCGGTTTATCTTTACCAGACGCATGGCGACTCGCCGGCATTGATTACGACGATGCAGCAAGCTGGACATGACATGCAGGTATTCGACTTGCGCGGCCAGGAGACCGATTTTTACTCCCTGCCAAATCTTGTTCAGACGATGCGAACACAAAGGTTCTCTCTGTCGGACGAGATCATGGGAACAAAACTTTTGCAGTTGTCGGATGCTTACAAGACAACTGTCAAAAAAACGGCCACGGCGTAGAAATTGGCGTGCCCTTCACGTTCCGAAAGGCTTGACCGGTGGGAGTTAAATTCTAAAGAAAGGAGGACAAGAGCATGCTCAATGCGTTGAAATCTTATACCCCTCAACGATTAGATACGGAAGAGTTAATCGAACTTGCCGGATTTGGTCGATTGCTTGAGGCAGAATTCAATCAACTGAGCGTTGACGCTCCCGAATGGATCGGCAATCAATTGAAAGCCGTCAGACGGGAAATCAAGACGCGTAACGCCGATGCCATTGCGAACAAACTTCGCGCTGCACGGGCCCGTCTTGCAACGCTCGCAACGCCAGATGAAAAGAGAGCTGCAGTTACGGAGGAAATCGCCAAACTTGAAGAATTGGCGAAGGCCGCAGGGGCCTGAGCAACGGCGATCCTGTGCATGTGGGTGCGGATGCGAGTTTTCCCCACGCGTTCGCACCCAACTTTATTTCTCGGTCCGGTGTAAGAACCGGGCGGCGCAGACACGCTGGCGGAAGAACGGGAACGGGAAGCATGAATAAGCTCGACAGGCGGATCGAACAGGTCCGCGAGGCTTTGCATGAAGCCGGCCATGGATTGCCTGTTGCCGATTGGAAGAACCTACTTGAAGAAATCGCAGCCGACATCGAAGGCCATCTGGATGCAATAAGAGAAGAACAGTCAGACGATGAAAGTTGAACTCAGCGAAGAAGGTCGTCAGTTGATTCTCTTGGCGCTTGCTGAACTAGCGTTGTCGCGTCCAGGATTTGATTACGCCCTACGGCAATTGGCATTGCTTTTTTGGGGCGAAGAGATGTTCGAGTCTTTCAAAAAACTTAACGCTGATCGCGTGAAGGAATCGCATAGTTCGGTATGAATCCTCCTGGCATCATTCTGATCAATCCTCGGCATCCCCACAATGTGGCGGCGACAATCCGGGCGTGTTCCTGCTTTGGCGTTCCTACCTTGTTCTGGACCGGTTCGCGGGTGGATCCATCGCAGTACGATCGTTTGCCGCGCGAAGAGAGAATGAAAGGTTACCGCGATGTAACCTGGATTCACAGCGACCGGCCCTTCGATCATTTCAAGAATGCTTTCCCGGTGTGCATCGAGATTCATCCGGACTCGATTGCGCTGCCTGATTTTGTTCATCCCGACAACGCGGTTTACGTCTTCGGCCCGGAGGATGGGAGCGTCCCGCAGGTAATTCGCCGCCTGTGTTTTTCCTTTGTCCACATCCCATCGTTTCATTGCCTGAATTTAAGTGCCGCGGTCAACGTCGTGCTGTACGATCGGGCCATAAAGCAGCATCCAGCAGCCGGGATGAGCGTCGCCAAGCATGAAGTCCGCGGGGAAATCCCGGTACCGGGATGGGATGGCAAGTAGCATGAGCATCCGCATAGTACTTGAGAAGCAGGACAATGGCTGGCTGGTCCGATATGGCGAATTCTGGGAAGACCGTTTGTGCCTTGATGAAGCCCTAGGTTGCGTGGCCTCGATCATGTTCACCGGCCATGCGCCATATCTAAAAAATGAACTTCAGCATTACCTGTGGAACATCCGCTATGCTCCAAACGACCTGCCAAAATTACTTCCCGAGAGGGCTGGTCAAGCATAATGGCCGAAGAGCTCTGCATCACTATTCCGTGCAAGCCAGCAAAGCCATGGACGGATGCCGATGTACGGCCGATTCATATATTCCTCGGGAATGATTCAACTGGAGCAGCTCGAACCTGCTGGCAATGTCCTTACTGCAAATGGCAGTTCTATCGGCGCAAGACTTGCGAACTCCATATGGGCATGATCGCGACCAAACCGGCAAGTTGTTCGGCCTTGAAAGCGCAGGATGAAGCGCGGCGTATCGGTAGGAAGAAAACGGATTGAAACTATTTATAATGTGCTAAACTTCTGGTTTAGTTCCAGAGCGAAAGGCTAAATCCTATCGCCGCAACCACTTCTCGTCGAGGGAGTCCAGGTGGGACCGCCCGCGCGATCATTCAACGCCGCGAAGCAATCGGACATTACGAACAATCTCCATTACATTGCGTAAACTGCGGCAAAGTCTTAGTCGTAGGTACTCGCAGAGTTGCCGATCTAAGGCGACAGAAATTCTGTAATCAGCCCTGCGCAGCAGCTTTCAATAATTTGAAACGACGCAAAGAAACTCCTCCGCGCAAATGCACCCTTTGCACAAGTACAGATGTTCCTAAATATCATAAGCGCTGCCTGAATTGCAAAGAAGTGCCATTGTCATCACGAACCAAAGGCGAGTTATTTTCCACCAGCAAAACGTGGCAATCCGCACGCAGTGCTATTCGTAGAAACGCTACGGTTGTTTGGCAACGCGCCGGAAGACAAATGAAATGTTCAATATGTGGCTATGCGCTCTATGTTGAAATTTCCCATATTAAAGCTGTTAGTGATTTCCCTGACGAAGCAATGGTCGCACATATAAATGCGCTTGAAAATCTACTCGCTTTATGTCCCAATCACCATTGGGAATTCGACCACGATTATGTGTCTGGAGGCATCATGGAGAGCAACAAAGTCCGCGCAAAATTCCAAGTGACGAAAGTTGCAAAGACAACTTATGGGCTAGCAAGCGGACAAGTAGAGGTTACGCTCACGCCGCAGTACGATCAAACCATCGAAGAGGATCGGCGCTTCTCCAAGGCCACACCGAGCGGGACGATTCAACTTTTTATTGACAACCCGCCTGCGTCTGATTTTCTGGCGCTTGGCAAGTTCTTCTATGTGGATTTCAGCGAAGCGCCACAAGCGGTTGGTGCTGGCGGCTAATCAAGATTTGCTTGCAATGTGAACGGGGCCACCGGAAACTGGAACAGGGGATGGAGAGAGGCGTCGGTATTTTCCGGTACCGATCGTTCTGCGGCGCCGAGCCAGGCTGGGCCTCAGCGCCAGCGGCCCATCCCTCCCTTAGCGCAGGAGGGGCATGGATATCAGCGGAAAGTCGGAAGCCTCAACCAGTTCTAGACTGATCGTTCGCACTGCTGCACAAATCCAAACAATAGCGGAAAATTTCTGGCATGTCGTAAACATGCGCAGGCCCGAAGGCTGCGATTGTGCCGGCTGCCGGATGTATCGGCTGCTGCCGGAATCTCTTCACGCGGATGCGCAGGACCAAATCCGCTGCCGGAATGCATTCGTGGCCTGGGAAGTGGCCATTGAGAATCTGGTCACGACCGAAGGCAAAAACGACCTGCTGACAAATTACCTGAAGGGCTCGAGTTACACGGCCGCGTTCTATGTGGGCCTCGTGAACAATGCATCGTTCACCGCCTATGCCGCCGGCGACGTCGCCGCACAGATCAACGGCACAAACGGCTGGCTTGAGGGCGTCCCTTATTCGAACGCCAATCGCGTGACCTGGACTGGCGGAACGGCTGCGGGCGGATCGATCGACAACTCTGCTTCGCCGGCCATCTTCAATATCAATGCCACGCTAACCGTGCGTGGAGCGTTCTTGAGCACCAGCAACGTTAAGAGCGGCGCGGGCGGGAAACTCTATGGCGAAGCCGATTTTGCCGCCGCGCGGTCGGTGTTATCGGGCGACACGCTCAACGCGACCATAACGGCAACTGTATAGGAGTTTGAATGGCAATTCTCAAATACCAAAATCCTGGAACAGTCGATGCAGTATTAGAGTCAGTTCAATCGTCGAGTGGCGTTGCCGCCGGTACTTCCGATGTTCAGCGAGAAGTCATTAGTCCCGGAGAAGATTCTACGGGACAAGCCGACGTTCGTCTTCAGATGCTCGATGAGATGAGAGCAATTCGTCTTGGTATTCAAGCCATTTTGGATTATTTGAATCCATCATCCGGTTTCTCGAGCGTCGCTCCGTTGACACCAATGCTTACAATACCGAATATTTATGGCAACCATGGCAATTCGGCGGAAGTGGATTTACTTGAGCTAGCCGAATCGATCAGAAGCGAGGTGGATTAAATGCAAACTAAACTCATTGGCGGCGGAACAGTTGTCCCTGGAGTGGAGCTGGGCATTGATCCAACGTTTCAGGCGGCGCGCGTTTCCATACGCCCTTACGATTACGCTCTAGCTGGACAAATCCTTGGACACTACAGAGTCAGCGGAACTACAGCGGCTATTCTTCCTTCGGCAAGCGCCGTCCTTTGGAGTATGCGCTGGTCCGATCCTTCCCGGTATCTCGTCTTGATGCGCCTATCGGTTGGAATTTCTATCGTTACGGCAGTAACCGCCCAACGCGTCGATCCACTTCTTTTGACCGTGCAGCGTGCTTATACGGTCAGTGAAACCACCAACGCAACCTCGATTCTCCCAACTGGTAATACCGGCAAAGCCCGCGTCAATATGGGTACTTCTTTGGTCTCGCAAATGGCTGTTGCTTCTGCGGCAGCAGGAATATCTGGCGGCACGAAAACAGCAGACGGCCAGCCATGCAGCTCGTTGGCCCTTGTTCTGAATCCAGTCGCTATCGGCGGCGGCCAGTTGACGGACGATCTGGTTCGGTACGATCAGTTAGGCGCACACCCGCTGGTTTTATCCGCAAACGAAGGTTTGACGATTGCATGGGGTGCAACAGCGCTGGCCACTGGAACAATAGAAGCAAACGTGATTTGCACTTGGGCCGAAGTCGCCGCTTTCTAAAGCTGGTATGCCTTCTGCAGCAATCCTGAATCAGCAGCGTGAACGCTGGGCGCGGTATTACACCGCCTCGATCGCGCTGGCCGGGACCTCAAGTATTTCCGATCTTGGCGTCTCCACGATCCCGGTTGTCGAAACACTTTCCGGAGCAGCCGACGTCTCCGATACAGCAATCATGACCGAAGTTGCGTCCGCCACGATCGCCGGCGTTGCCGCTATCACTCCTTCCGTGGTTCTCACGATGTTGATTTCAGAGGCTCTTGGTGCCAATGCCGCATTCAGTGAATTCGCCGGCGATCTTTTATTTTGTTCCATGTCCCTAGACGGCGCCGCTGCTCTTACCGATGCAGCTACAAATACGATCGCTAGTCTGTCGACGTTAACCGGCGCTGCTGCAGTCGCGCACTCCACTTCCAGCACAATGCTCGCCTCGGGAACATTCGCCGGCAATGCGGGTCTTGCCCCTTCCAATATCATCAGCATGAGCGCATCGGCCGCCATCGTAGGAACCGCTGGATCCGCGAGCACCGGCGGTAACCCTTATGCTGCCGCGGTCAGTCTCAGCGGACTGGCGGCGGACCTGGCCGCTTCATTCGTGATTGGTACGGCACCTATAGCCGCGCCGCGCTGGCCAAGCAACGTTCAACAGCCGGATTATCGTTCACCTCAAATTTCTCCATTAGTTGCCAATTATCCGGTTGGCTCAAACATGTTGCTGTTGACCTGGCCACTTCCCAAGCATGAAGAGCCGAAATAAACACTCTTAACTATAAACTTAGGCCGCAAGAAAGTGTTGACAGGGTTCGGTTAATGTGTGAGCCTAAATAGGGCGGGGCAGGCACGACCAGGCACGGCGAGCATAGGCCGGGCGCGTCCCGAACTGGCAGGCCCCGAATCGGCACGGCAAGGCAGGAACGGCATAACGGTGGCCATGTGTCTTTTAATTTAAACCCAATGGGTTTAAACAGCGGGGATTGGTCTGGCAATGCCGCCCAACTTGACTTTCGTGTCCCTCTCAGCCCGCTGACAGAGGACCGTCCGGCAAAATTAAATCCGTTGGAGATTACCGATTCCAGCCGACCGCCAAATTACCTTCAAACGGATTACCGCGATCCGGATACAAGTCCTCTAGTAGCGACTTATCCCGTCGGCACGAACGTATTGCTTTTGAGCTGGCCGATCCCGCGATACAATCAACCATAGAGGATCGCATGGATCGAGAACCCGATTACCGAAAGCCGACGATCGTACCAACCCCGGGAACGGCAACGAAAAACCCGATCGCTTTGACCTGGCCGCTGCCTGCATATGTTCAACCAAATAATTTGACGAACGTCACCTGGCTCAAAGGTCCGATGGGAACAAGCAACAATCCGCATTAGCAGGAGGATGAAATGCCGAATTACGTTCAACCAGATTTCAGGAATCCAGTTTTGGATTCACGTGTCGGCGTTATTGCTGTGGCCGGCAACGCTTTCGTGAATGCTGCAGTTTCACCGCCAAATCATGTCCAGCCGAACACCGCCAATCCCGATGCCAATCGGCATGGCGCCAACTTCTCCGTTGGCCGGAACGAAATGCTCATAGCTTACCCACTCACCCGATATGTCCAACCGACGTCCTCGAAAGAATTCCCGTCCGGGAAAATATAAAATAAACTTTCCCCATAAGTTCCCATTCGTGCTAGTCTGGTTCTGGGCGCGTAGCTCAATAGGGAGAGCGCGGGCTTTGCATCCCCGAGGCAGTCGGTTCGAATCCGATCGCGTCCACCAGATTTTAATTTTGTGTTGAACGGAATGAAGTTTCTGTGGTGACGGAAGCCAAACGGTGAGGCGGATGCCTGTGGAGCATCTTCTAGTGAGTTCGACTCTCATCCGTCGCCCCAAGCTTCGGCGTCGTAGGGAAACGGTTCAACCCGCTTGCGTTGGGAGCAAGAGATTGTCGGTTCGAGTCCGACCGACGCCACCAGTAGCGGTGTAGCTGGACGGTCGATCGCCGGCGTCGGGAGCCGGAGCACCCGGTTCAATTCCGGGCACCGCTACCAGTTTTGTGCAGTGGCCCAATGGTGCAAACGGTTTAGCACACTGCCC
>WNFQ01002205.1_pt1 | contig 14042 bp, 15 predicted proteins | sample 5400171 | NCBI WGS metagenome assembly WNFQ01 (sample SAMN13153356, study PRJNA577476) | soil metagenome | isolation source: 20 cm soil under Madrone tree | place: USA:California | collected 2016-06-14
GGATCTGGCCGCGCAGCAGCCCGGGCCGGTCGAGGCCGAGCCGGATCGCGCGCCAGCCGAGCGCGGGATTTTCCTCGATCACGGTTTCCATATAGGGCAGCGCCTTGTCGCCGCCGATGTCCAGCGTCCGGAAGGTCACGGGTTTCGGGCCGGCGGCGTCCAGCACCGCGCGGTACAGCGCGAGCTGGTCGCTGGAGCGTGGCAGGCTCTGCCCGACCATGAATTGCAGTTCGGTGCGGAACAGGCCGATCCCGGCGCTGCCGGTGTCGTCGATATGCGGCAGGTCGATGGTGAGGCCGGCGTTGATCATGAGCTCGATGTGCTGGCCGTCCCTGGTCACGCAGGGCTTGTCGCGCAACGCCGAATACTGCGCCTGCCGGCGGGCGCGAAAGCGCACGCGTTCGGCATAGGCCGATTCGATTTCAGTCGAGGGGCGGACGTAGATCGAGCCCGAGGTGCCGTCGACAATGATGGCATCGCCCGGATCGGCAATGCCGACCGCGTTCGGCACCTCGCCGACCGCGGGAATGCCGAGCGCGCGGGCCACGATCGAGACGTGGGAGTTGGTGGTGCCTTCCTCCAGCACCAGACCGCGCAAGCGCTTGCGATCGTAGTCGAGCAGGGCCGCGGGCCCCATCGCGCGCGCGATCACGATGGCGTTGTCGGGCAATTGCTCGCGCGAGGGCGCATGATCCTGTCCCACCAACTGCCGCATCAGGCGATGGCCGAGATCTTCCAGGTCGTGCAGCCGGTCGCGCAGATAGGGATCGGTGGAGCGCAGCATGCGCGCGCGGGTGTCGGATTGCACGCGCTCGACGGCGGCTTCCGCGGTGAGGCCGGTGGCGACCGCCTCGTGCAGCCTGTGCGACCAGCCCTGGTCGTTGGCGAACATACGGTAGGCTTCCAGCACGTCGCGGTGCTCGCCGCCTTCGGCGACGTCGCCGCGCTCCAGCATGCGATCGAGATCGGCGCGCAGCTTTGCCAGCGCGGTGTCGAGCCGCTTGATTTCCTTCGGCAGGTCTTCGGCGATGTAGTTGTTGATGACGACGCGCGGCTCATGCAGCACCACATGGCCGAGCGCGATGCCGTCGGACAGGATCGCACCGGTCTTGTGCAGCGAATGCCGCGCGGCGGGTTCGGCGCCGGGCTGCGCCAGCGCGGCCAGTTCGCCCGAGGCGATCATCTCCGCCAGCACCATCGCGGTGGTCTGCAGCGCCTCGACCTCTTCCTCGACATAAGTCCGCTTGGCGCGGTTCTGCACCACCAGCACGCCGAGCGTGTTGCCGGCGCGCAGGATCGGAACGCCGAGGAATGAATGATAGATTTCTTCGCCGGTCTCCGGGCGGAACGAGAACGCCGGATGGCTTTGCGCGTCGCTGAGATTGAGCGGGGTCGCCTCGCTCGCCACCAGGCCGACCAGGCCCTCATGCGCGCTCAGCACCGTCCTGTGCACGGCGTCGCGGTTAAGGCCTTCGGTGGCGTAGAGCTCGAGCGTGTTGTCGACGCGCAGCACATAGGTCGAGCAGACCTCGGCCACCATGTTGGCCGCGATCAGCACCACGATCTTGTCCAATCGTTCCTGGGCTGAGACCTGCTCCGCCATGGTTTCGCGGAGCCGTCTCAATAAGACGCGGGGACCTCCCGATGCGCTCCGCATGTACTAAAATCCTCCTCCGCCAAGCCAGCCTGCCGGGTGGCCGGCAGCTGGCATTAAGCTCCAGAAAAACAACAATTTTATTCATTCGGCGCCGCCGCAAGCCGGGATATCGGCCGAATCAGGATAGCCAAACTGTGACACAGTTTGCGGCACCCATCCTAAAGGCCGTATAGCGAATTGAGGCTTGTTTTGCCAAGCAAAACGCCTGCCAGAAGCGATAACGTCTCTGGCACTCCAATGCTGCGCTAGCTAAGGGAAAATTCTTCTAAACTTGGTCGAGCCCGTAGAGCGTGTGCAGCGTGCGTACCGCGAGTTCGGTATAGGCCGCGTCGATCAGCACCGAAAACTTGATTTCCGAGGTGGTGATGGCGCGGATGTTGATGTTGCGCGCGGCAAGGGCGGCAAACGCTTTCGCGGCGATACCGGCATGGCTGCGCATGCCGCTGCCGATCACGGAGACCTTCGCGACATCGGTGGCGCTGTCGAGCCGCGCATAACCGATTCTGCTCTTGGCGCCGGTGATGGTATCGAGGGCGCGGGCATAATCCGCGGCCGGGACGGTGAAGGTGAGATCGGTGGTGGCGCCGTCCTCGGAGACGTTCTGCACGATCATGTCGACGTTGATATTGGCGTCCGCAAGCGGACCGAAGATCGCCGCGGCGACGCCCGGCTTGTCCTGGATCTGGCGCACGGAAATCTGGGCTTCGTCCTTCGAAAAAGCGATGCCGGTGACGACGTGGTTTTCCATGATTTCCTCCTCGCTGCAGATCAGCGTGCCCGGCGGTGTGGCGTGGGGGTCGATATCCTCAGGCCTGTCGAAGCTGGAACGCACGAATACCGGCATGCCGTGCACCATGCCGAGTTCCACCGAGCGCACCTGCAGCACCTTGGCGCCCTGGGAGGCCAGTTCAAGCATGTCCTCGAACGCGATCTTGTCGAGCCGGCGCGCCTTCGGAACCACGCGCGGATCGGTGGTGTAGACGCCGTCGACATCGGTATAGATATCGCAGCGGGTCGCATGGATGGCGGCGGCGATCGCGACCGCCGAAGTGTCGGAACCGCCGCGCCCGAGCGTGGTGATTCGTCCGGTCGCCGGATAGATGCCCTGGAAGCCGGCGATGACGGCTACTTCCTTGCGCTCCTTGAAACGGTTGATCAGTTCCGAGCCGTCGATCTCGAGAATCCGAGCGGAAGCGTGGGCATCGCTGGTCTTGATCGGGATCTGCCAGCCTTGCCAGGAGCGCGCCTGAATCCCGAGCCCCTGCAGGATAATCGCAAGCAGCCCGGCGGTGACCTGCTCGCCGGACGCCACCACGGCGTCATATTCGCGCGCGTCATGCATCGGCGACGCCTCCCGGCACCATTCCACCAGTTCATTGGTTTTGCCGGCCATCGCCGACACCACCACCGCGACGTCGTGGCCGGCGTCGACCTCGCGCTTGACATGCTGCGCGACATTGCGGATGCGGTCGATGCTGGCGACCGATGTGCCGCCGAATTTCATCACGAGGCGGCCCATGATGCTGGTGCATTCCCTGTCAGGGTGAGTAATGTGATCGGCACGCAAAACGGCAAGCGCGCAAACCAAAAGGCGCGTATACATAGCGGCGCGGTTTCCGGCAAGCAACCGGGTTCCGGCGATTCCGGGCGTTACGGGCCGTGGTGATGTTGGGTAATTGAGGCTGAATGCATGGGGCGTTATATCGACGATATCCTGCAGCCCGGCGAAAAGGTACTGTATTCGACCAACGCGCACTGGATCTTCTATTGGCCGGCGATTGCGGCCTGGATCGTGGCCCTCTTCCTCTTCCTGCTGTCGCGGCAGACCACCACCGAAAGCATCGTCTTGGTGTGCCTGGCGGCTTCGGCCGTGGTGGCGATCGTGGCGCTGTACTGGACCGTGAGGGCCTGGTTCCATCGCTGGACCACCGAGACCGACGTCACCAATATGCGCGTTGTCCACAAGACCGGCTTCATCAAGCGCCGCACCTTCGAGATGAGCCTTGACAAGGTCGAGAGCGTCGACGTCAACCAGAGCATTCTTGGGCGCATTTTCAATTACGGCGATGTCACGGTGCGGGGCGTCGGCGAGGGGGCCGAGACCATCGATACCATCGCTTCCCCACTCGAGTTCCGCAATCACATCACCGCGCGATAGGAGCGGCGCGCAATCCATGGCCATGCAAGAAAATTCTCGCAGCAATTTCCCCGCCCCGGCGTCCACGGTCGACCCCGGCGAGGTCGCGAAATTCTCAAGACTGTCGGACGAATGGTGGGATCCCAACGGCAAGATGGCGCCGCTGCACAAGATCAACCCGCTGCGCCTGAGCTATATCCGCGACGCCGCCTGCCGCAACTTCGAGCGCAATAGCAAGAGCCTGAATTGCCTTTCCGGCCTGCGCATCCTCGATATCGGCTGCGGCGCCGGGCTGCTATGCGAGCCGTTGACCCGGCTCGGCGCGCAGGTGATCGGCATCGATCCCTCCGCCAGCAATATCGCGGCCGCCCGGCTGCACGCCGACAAGGGGCACCTGTCGATCGATTATCGCTGCACCAGCGTCGAAGAGATGGATGTGCGCGAACGCTTCGACATCGTGCTGGCGATGGAGGTGATCGAGCACGTCACCGACGTCGGCACCTTTCTCAATCGCTGTGCCGCGATGCTCAAGCCCGGCGGGCTGATGCTGGTCTCGACCATCAACCGCACCTGGAAGAGTTTTGCGCTGGCGATCGTCGGCGCCGAATACATCCTGCGCTGGCTGCCGCGCGGCACCCATCAATGGGACAAGTTCGTCACCCCCGACGAACTGGCGCGCCATCTGGCGAACAACAAGCTCGCCATCACCGAACAGGCCGGCGTGATCTATCATCCCTTCGCCGATCGCTGGAGCCTCTCCTCCGACATGGACGTGAACTACATGGTGGTGGCCGAGGGGGTGTAGCTATTGTCGTCCCTGCGAAAGCATTGCGAAATCTGGGACGACATCGCGGTTGGTGCCGCATGCAATCCTGACGGTTGACCGCGCGGGCTGTGACATTCACGGTGCTGACGATTGTCAGCGTCCCGTGTTAGCCCTCCAGCCCGCTTCCCATGTTCTCCATCGCCACGCTCTGGATTCCCTTCACCATCACCGCGGCGCTCGCGCAGGTCGCGCGCAATGCGATGCAGCGGCAATTGACCGGGCCGCTCGGCACCTGGGGCGCCACCAATATCCGCTTTCTGTTCGGCTTCCCGTTCTCGGTTGTGTTCTTCGCCATCGTGCTGGCTGCGACCGGAGACCGTGTGCCATGGCCGACGGCCGGGTTCTGGCCGTGGCTGTTGCTGGGCGCGCTCAGCCAGATCCTCGCCACCGGGCTGATGCTGGTCGCCATGAACGACCGCTCGTTCGTGGTGACGACGGCCTATCTGAAGACCGAGGCGATCCAGACCGCGATCTTCGGGTTTGTCTTTCTCGGCGATCATCTCACCGCGTTGAAGGTGATCGCGATTCTGATCGCAACCGTCGGCGTGGTCATCACCGCGCTGCGGCCGGGCGGGGAAAAGGGCTTTGCCGAGTTGAAGCCAACGATCATCGGCCTGGTCGCCGCCGCCGCGTTCGCGCTGTCGGCGATCGGCTTTCGCGGCGCGATCATCACCGTATCGGGCGTGTCATTCGTGACGGCGGCATCCTACACGCTGGTGTTCGGACTGTTCGTGCAGACCCTGGTGCTGACGATCTATCTCTTGGCGCGCGCGCCCGAGGTGCTTGCCAAAATCCTCGGGCTGTGGAAGCCGTCGATGCTGGCGGGCTTCATGGGCGCCTTCGCCTCGCAATTCTGGTTTTTGGCATTTGCGCTGACCGCGGCCGCCAATGTGCGCACGCTGGCATTGGTCGAGGTGCTGTTCGCGCAGGCTGTTGCGTATTACTCGTTCAAGCAGCCGCTATCGGGCCGCGAATTCCTTGGCATCGTGCTGATCGTGATCGGCGTGGCGCTATTGGTGGCGGTGTAGCAGCCCTCATCCTGAGGAGCGACCTCTTGGTCGCGTCTCGAAGGATGAGTGTCGACGTCCTCATGGTTCGAGACGCGCGAAGTCGCGCTCCTCACCATGAGGAAGACTGCGTATGTCGAAATTAATTCCGGTCTTCCGGCAGCACCGGCAGCGGCGATACTTCGACGCCTTCCTCGATCAGGGCGCGCGCTTCGTCCGGCGAAGCCTCGCCGTAGATCGGGCGATGCTCGATATCGCCGTAATGCATCTTGCGGGCCTCGTTGGGAAAACGCTCGCCGACATTGTCGGCGTTCTTCACGATATGATCGCGCAATTCCTTGAGCTTGGCGCGCAGCTCGCGCTCCTGCGCCATCAACAGCGGCGTGGAGGTGGCCGCGGCGGTCGTTGCCTCGGGTGCGGGGGCAGGGGCGGCGGCAGGCTCCGGCGCCGCAATCTCGCGGCCCTTCCTGCTCACGATCTGCGGGGCCATGATCGCGCGCTCGACCTTGGCCGAACCGCAGGCCGGACAGTTCACCAGCTTGCGCTTTTCCTGTTGTTCGTAGGCCGAGGAAGATTGAAACCAGCTTTCGAATTCATGGCCGGCCTCGCAGCGGAGCGAATAGCGGATCATGCCGATCCCCGCACCAGATGCAGATGGTCCGGGCCGGCCTTCGGATCGGCGACGCTGAAACGCCTTCCGTGCTGCAGCGACGGCACCGCCTTGCGCGCGGTCTCGACTTTTGCGGGATCGATCGTGGCCATGAACACGCCGGTCTCAACGCCGCCGCCCTCGGCAAGCACTGTGCCCCAGGGATCGACGATCAGTGAATGGCCGTAGCTCTGGCGCTTGCTCTCGTGCGTTCCGGCCTGCGCGGCTGCGAACACGAAGCAGCCGGTCTCGATGGCGCGGGCGCGCAACAGCGTCTGCCAATGCGCTTCGCCGGTCTTGACGGTGAAGGCGGAAGGCACCGTGAGGAACGAGGCGCCGCTTTCGGCGAGCGCACGGTAGAGCGCCGGAAAACGCATGTCGTAGCAGATTGTCAGCCCGATCCGTCCCCAGGGCAGGTCGGCGAGCACGGCGGCTTCGCCCGGCTGGTAATTGGCGGATTCGCGATAGCTCTCGCCGCCGGGCAGATCGACGTCGAACATATGGATCTTGTCGTAGCTCGCGATCACGCCGCCATCCGGCCCGATCAGGAACGAACGGTTGACCGCCCGCTCCGGCGACGCACGCAACGCCAGCGAGCCGATATGGAGATGGATTTTCAATTCCGCGGCGAGCGCGCGGTAGGCTTTGAGCGAGAGATCGTCCTCTTCCGGGGCAAGATTTTCGAACAGCGCCTTGCGGTTCGACTGGATCATGTTGGTCACCTCGGGGGTGAGCACATAATCGGCGCCCTGGGCGGCGGCCTGCCGAATCAGTCTTGTGCCCTGCTCCAGGCTCGGCCCCGGCAGCAATCCGGTGCACATCTGCACCATGGCGGCGTTGAAGGAGAGCTCCGCGCTCATGAATTGGCCTTTTCGCCGGCCAGCAGCGCATCGAGCTTGCCCTGCCGATCCAGCGCGTAAAGCTCTTCACACCCGCCGACATGCATCTCGCCGACGAAAATCTGCGGAAAGGTCGAGCCCGCGCCGGCGCGATCCCACATCTCTTGCCGGCGTGCCGGGTCCCTGGCGACGTCGAATTCGATGAAGGCGGCCTTCTTGCGCGTCAGCAACGACTTGGCGGCGCCGCAATAGCCGCAGCCCGGACGAGTATAGATTTCAATGGCAGCGGTCATCTCGCGCTCGGTCTTGGCAGGATCAGCCCATTATATGGGAGCTTTATGGGTGTCCACAACCCGGGCGAAGACCAGCACGTCCACCTGGGCCGCCTTGGCGCGCAATAGCGCCCGCGCGCAGGCGTCAACGGTGGCGCCGGTGGTGAGGACATCGTCGACCAGGACGATGCGGCGGCCGGCAATGTCGGCGCTACGATCGGCCGAAACCTTGAACGCGCCCTGCACGTTGCTCGCCCGCTGCGCGCGCGACAGGCCGATCTGTTGCTGCGTCGGCCTGATGCGCCGGAGCGCTTCGGTTGTCACGTTCACGCCGCTTTGCCGCTCGATCGCGCGCGCCAGCGCGCCGGACTGGTTGTAGCGCCGGCTCCAGCCGCGCCGCCAGTGCAGCGGCACCGGCACCAGCGCGTCGGCCTCCTGCAAAAGCTCGCGCCCGGCCCGCGCCATCCAGCGGCCCATTGCAGGCGCCAGATCAGTGCGGTCCTGGTACTTCAGCGCATGTACCAGCGTGCGCGCGACGTCGTCATAGCGCACCGCGGCGCGGGCGCGTTGATAGGCCGGCGGATCGGAAATCGCTTCCATCGACAACAGCCCCGGTCCGGGATCGTAGACAAAGGGAATGCCGAGTCTTGGACAAAACGGCGGCGCGATGAACGACAGCCTGGCCCAGCACCCCGCACAGACGCCTTCGCCGTCGACCGGTTCGCGGCAGGCGACGCACAGCGTCGGCAGCGCGATGTCGAGCGCCATCCGCGTCGCATGTTTCCAGGCGCCGCGGCACGCGTTCAGCGCACCGCGCAGATGGGTGGAGATCGAACGTGACGGTGATGCCGCGGCGTCCATGGGCCCAAGGCTAGCGTCGTGATCGCCGCTGCTCAAGCGGCAGGGTCGACTATTTTGCGGTGTCGCGCCGGCGCCTTTGCCCTGCGGACACGAACGTGCTGCAATATGCAAGTCGCCTGGCACAGAGGAGCTGCCCCGATGATGATTATCGATTCCCAGGTCCACGCCTATGAGGCGAACACTGCGAAGCGACCTTGGCACAGTGTGCCGAACTGGCCCGATCAAGTCACGGGTGACGCGATGGTGGCGGCGATGGACAAAGTCGGCGTCGACGGAGCGATCTTCATCTCCGCCTTTTCGTTGTACCGCTACGACGCCAGCTATGCCGTGGAAGTGCAGCGGGCCCATCCCGGCCGGCTCGCCATCGTTAAGCCGGTCGACCCGGACGATCCGGCGGTGGCCGAGGTCGTCGCCGACTGGAAGAATACGCCGGGCACGGTCGGGATCCGCATCATGCTGACGAAGGAGGCCAAGCGTGAACCGAACGATCCAGGCCTCGACCGCATCCTGCGCGCGGCGGTTCGCCACGACTTTCCGGTCAACATCCTGTGCTGGGGCAACTTGGACGCGGGCGCGGTGCTTATCGATCGTCATCCCGACACGCGATTCATCATCGACCATCTGGGCATCATGCAGCCGCGCGTGCCGCCCGCGCCGCCGGAGCCCTGGAGCGACCTCCCGAAGATGTTGGAACTCGCCAAGCGTCCGAACGCGGTGATCAAGGTCAGCGGCGCCTGCACGCTGTCCCGGCAGCCGTATCCTTTCCCGGATATTTGGGACCCGCTTGCCCGCGTGTTTGATGCCTGGGGTTTCGATCGCTGCTTGTGGGGCACGGACTGGACGCGCGCCTTCGCAGTCGTCAACTACGCGCAGGCCGTCGAGCCTTTCCTTAAGGCCGGCCGCCTGAGCGACACCGAGCGGGCAATGCTGATGGGCGGCGCCTGCGCCAAGGCTTACGGCTGGTCACCGAAAAAAGGTTAGTACCGGCTCACAGAGGTTGCCTTCGCTATGCCGGCAAGACCGACCGCACCCAAGCAAGTGTTGGGCATCGAACCACGCAAGCCGCCGCAGGGCGGCTCGCTCTTCATATGAGCGTCACGCCTGGCAGATCTCTTCATAGCACCTTTGAGACATGCTGACTGACTTTGAGAATGTCCGCTAATCGGGGAGACCTGAAGTCACGGGCGCGCGGTCAAAATGAAGCGATTGACCCATTTTCGGACTTGGGCAATCGCCGGACATCGGGTGAGAGGCGTTTCACGCTTTGGGCCGCGGCGCGCCCGTGGCCTTGCAGGGGAAGCCGCGATCGACAGGCCGGCCAGGGAACTGTTGTGGCAGTTGCCGATTGAATGAGAGTCTCCAACGCTTACGAGGAGGCTGCCATGCACCTTCACACATACCGGGACGAAAGCCGCTCCAGACATCTCGACCTGACCGGAGGACGCGGGCATCCCTGGTCAATCGATCTGGTCGTCGTAATAGCTTCGGGCATCCTGTTGATGGGGTTTGCCTGCGCCTTCGCGGCATTGCTGATCCGCTAGCCGACGGCACCGCCGCGCCCCCCGGCACCGTGCCTCGCGCGGCGGCCGGTCGCGTCGGGGCAGGGCGCCTTCGATCACGAAAACAGAAAGACGCCGATCAGCAAGCCTGCTGCAAATGCCCACAGGCCTAACGTGCAAGCTGAGACCACGCGGACGAGGTTGCGGAGGTCCTGCGGGATCTCGTGGGATCGATCCGTCATTGCAGCCGCCCCCCTGCGGTGGCCGCTAGCCTGTTACGGGAGAATTGGCAATCCTTGCCAAGGCGTTACCCTCCTCCCCATAGGTGCCCAAAAGAAGGCAAAAGATGATCAAGGGGGATCACGATTTGCCCCAGACCGGTAAAGGGGTGGGACATGCCCGAACACCCCGCGACAGGGCAGGCCTTGAAGCGGCGGGGGCCGGGTTAAGCTCCGCCCGCCGATCAAAAGAAAAAGGTCGCCGGCCGGACAATAGCGCGTACAGCAGGGCATCGCCGGAAAGAGCCTGTTGGATTCGACGGCCCATGTTCCTTTGGCGGTTACCGGACAGACAGGCTCGCATCTTGCCTGTAAGGCAATGAAGTCCACCGTGGAGGCGTCGACTCGGAACGCCACGTCAATCCCTGCGGAAAGCGGCCCAGACCGACCGGGCGGGATATTGTTTTGGACACCCACACACCGAGTGCGTTAGCCAACAAATTGTTGGCTAGCTTGCCGCACGCCGATTCAGAAGCCCTGAGAACTCATTTCACCGTCGTTCCGTTGGCCCAAGGGACGGTACTGTTTGAGGTGGATGAAGAGGTCGACCAGGTTTTCTTTCCGCTCAGCGGGATGGTTTCGCTATTGGTCATTTTGAGAAACGGCGACGCCATTGAAACGGCGACTGTAGGCCGCGAAGGCGTTGTCGGAGCAATGGCGGGCTTGGGGCTGCACACCTCGCGCGTCAGAGCCGTCATTCAACTTGCGGGCTACGTCGCCCGGTTACCTGCGGTGCAACTGAGGAAGGCGACCGCAACCAGCGCGGCGATTTCCAATCTGTGCATCCGGTATAATGAGGTGTTGCTCGCGCAGGCGCGGATCACGGCCGCCTGTAATATCTCGCACCCGGTCGAGGCCCGCTTCTGCCGCTGGTTGCTTCAAAGCCGCGACCGTGCGGAGAGTGATACGATACCTCTGACGCAAGAATTCCTTTCGGAAATGTTGGGAGTGCGGCGCACCTCGGTCACCGAGGTCGCCATCAAGCTGCACGAAATGGGCGCGATCAATTATTCCCGTGGCATTATCAAGATTGTTGATTTGCAACAGCTCAAAGACATTTCCTGCGAATGCTATGAGACGCTGCGCGACCAAACGCCATAGTCACTGGGCACCCGGTCGCGCCTTTAGATTGGCGACGAAGCGTTCGCCGCTCCAGAGCTCAACGTCGTGGTGGTCAACGAATTGCCGGGCATGTTGGAATGCAGCGTCGTCACTCGCGGCAACAAATTCTTCCGACCACAGGAAATGCCCGTCCTGCCCGACCGCGTAGGCTCGGTACTCTATCCTGTTGCTCACGGGACTATTTCGGCGGTCTCGCTGCGTAGCCACCCTTGAATTCAGCGAGACTGCGAAAGTTTTCGGCCGACCTCAAAAGTTCTTCTTTCTGGAAACCGGGCGGAAGCGCCGCTGCCTCTTCAAGCTTGCTGGCGGCGATCTGCCGTATTTCCTCGAGTGTCAGGTAAGTGGTTGGACTTCGTTCGCATTTCATAGCACCGCTCCGCTCTCCTGCGGACGGGAGCACAATACTCTCTCTCAGTCGCCAGACGCCCGATGTCCCATAGCTGGCGATGCAACAATTTTGGCAAGGTGGCGCAACGTGTGTCTGTCCGGTTCCTGACTTTCTCGCCAAATTTAACGGGTCGCGGGTCTGCCGCGCTGAGCGCGGTGCTATCGGCGGCGAAGTGGCATCAATGATGGCCCCAACTCCAACTCGCAACCGTGCTTAAACGCCTGATCGCGGGAGATTGGGTTGCGAGTACCTCACCCGCGCACCACCCTCCGCCGCAAGCCCGGCCGGTAGGCGGTAGCAGGTCCTCCCGACGTTGGTCTAACTCGCCCCCGGGAGACCAAGCCTTGACAACTTGAATTTCCGACATGAGTATATGCCCAGTACATGAGCATATGCTCATGGGAAGAACTAGCTCGTCCTCGCACCCATTAAGGAGCGCGCGCTATGTCCGCCCAATTCGTGCGCACCTATCATGCGCAAGCCCATGAGATCACCGACGCGATCACGGCGGTGGTCATTAATGCACAGGCCGGATTACAGTTGCTGCGTGCTCAATCGCCAGATCTGGAAAAAGTCCGGCAGGCGCTCAATAGCATCGCTAACGACGGTAAGCGAGCAGGCGACATCGTCGTTCGAACTCGAGCGCTCATGAAGAAGGTGGCCGCAGCAGATCACGCCGCCAATCCTTGGGCTGATAACCTTGACGAGTGGCCGCTGTGACATCGCCTATTGGCACGAACCGGACATGCCTAAGCAGTCGTCCCAAGTCCGTTGACGGGAGTAAAGCAGCAGACTTCCCGATTGCGCAAGCGGGACGTCCGAGTTTTGACCCGAAGCGGACCTCGGCTACTGGGTCTGCATGTTCATTTCAGGAACGTTGGGCACCGTGATCGGCGACTTCTGCTCGCATAACATGGGCCTCGACGACGCTGGACCGTCAATCCTGCTCTCGCCCATCGTGGCGGTGTTGTTCCTGGCAGGACGCGGTGGGCACGGCTTCTTTTGCTGCCGTTTTATTGGCTGACCGTTGTTTTAATCAGAGCCGCAGGAACGGCGCTCGGGGATTTCATCTCCGGACGCAACATGCTCGGCCTGCCCGTGAGCACTGCTTGCCGTCACGGGAGCTCTCTTCATTGCCCTCCTGGTCATCTGGAGAGAGCAGTCGAGATCAGAGAGAGATCGCCATCGCTGCCGGATGAGGTCCGCCTGCGCCATAGCCCGCCACGCGGCCGTGGGGCCGCGCATGGCTGTACCGCCTGGTCGAGTCACGGCCGGTGATGGCGGCGGGCATGATGACGCGGGAATGCGTCGGGCGCGAAATCATCGGAGCCGGGGTAGCGGTCGCCGCAGTAGGAGACGCCGGCACCGGCCGACGCACACGCTCCCTTCAACGCGGGCCAGTCGGGAGACAACCTGGCAGCAGGAGTAGGAGCTCCACCATTCAGAACGTCCAGATTGGGATAATAGAACGCGAACAGGCCCGGCTCCTGGATGGCGGCCCTTATGGTCCCGTTCGGATTGAAGTCGTTCTTCGGATTATACCCGGAGTCGTGTAGATTTTTGATATACAGGGCGCCCGCACCCACAGGAGCTTGCGCGAATGCCGGCGTCGCTGCGGTCGCGGACAGCAGCACGGCCGCTGCAAGAGCTTTGAATGAAATCATTTTCGTGTCTCCTGAATGGATCGATTGTAGACCCGCGCGGGACGAGACGAATTGATCACGCTTCGTGAGGCGAGCGTGCTGTCTAGACTGCGAGCTATCTGCTTGCAGCATCCGATGCGGATACCTGGTGCTCTATGTAAGGAGACCGCACGCCCGTCCCATTAAATTCCGCTTCAACAAATCAACTCGGCTTGAAACGCGCGTTACAAAGTCTCCTGTTGGCACTTTTCGGACCTTCCGCGATGTCCGACTTGAGTCCGGAATGCGTTCCAAAGCGGACGTTTGCCAACGCCTCGCAAGCGACGAAGCAATTCTTGTGCGTTGCTACTGGATAGCCTCGTGCCGGAATTGGGCTCGGTCCGCACCAAGCTTTCCGAGCCGGTCCTGCGCCACCGCCGGTCGAGGCAGATAGCTGGACGCCACCGCAGACCATGGTTTCGTTGAGCCGTTCGCAATACATCTGCTTGGGCTCGACCTTCCTGGTGGCCGAATTCATGAAATTGTAGTTCTGCCAGTGCGGCAGTGGGTGCCGAGCCTCCCTCACCGGCTTCGATATCTCCTGGCGTGGAATCACATGCGGGCACGCGCCGTGCTCGGCGTGTACGTGCGTGCGCTCCTCGGCTTCCACCGCCACCGCGCGGCGATACCGGGTCCTGCGACGGTCGTTCGGGATCCGTGACCGTCATCCAGCGGTTCGGCGGAGGATTTAATCTGAACATCCATTTCCACGCGCTCCTCTTCGACGGCGTCTTCCTCGCCGAAGGCCCTATGGTCTTGCTGCCGCCTATGGTCTATATCCGGATCCGGCCTACGGGGTCTCGCATGGAACCGAAGACTCGACGC
>WNFQ01002210.1_pt1 | contig 14037 bp, 23 predicted proteins | sample 5400171 | NCBI WGS metagenome assembly WNFQ01 (sample SAMN13153356, study PRJNA577476) | soil metagenome | isolation source: 20 cm soil under Madrone tree | place: USA:California | collected 2016-06-14
TGCTTGGCTTAGGAAAATCAGAGAAAACCGAAAATCGCAGTTAAAAGCTCTACCTTGCAGCATGACGTAAGGAGCATAGCACGCGAAGCGTCCGTCGCGCCAGCGACTACGTTCTAACGCCGTTATCGGAGAAGTCCCCTGGGAACATGTCCGGTAAGCCGGACTTGAACGAAGCCGACCGGCGGCGGACGCTACCGGGCACTTGCTCGCAGGTTTCTGGGGTCCGATTGACGCTGCATGTCTATGAGTCCAGGGTGCTGAGGTATTTTCGAAACACCAGTGAATGACTCTTAACACGCAAATGAGCCATCTAAAGAAGTTTTCCACTTGTTTTCCACAAGTTTCGGGAGTAGTTTTCCACACACCTTGCAATTTCCTGTACGTCCCCGTCACTACTTCTACAGCCATGCAAGGCTTCAAGGTGCTTTGTGCCACCCTCTTCGCAAACACCTTCCTACTCGCGGCGCCATACCTCTCGCGTCGAGACACCGGACGGTGTCTGGGTCTATTGGCGTTGCAATGGTAGGGATGACGTTTCCAGCGTCCGAGATCTGAGCGCGGGAGGTCTGTTTCTTGCTGCCCCAAGTCCACGGCCTGTGGGCACGAAAGCCAGGCTCGATTTTCTTGTCCAGGAAGGCCAAATCCGGACCGAGGCGATCGTGCGGCATATTGAGCCTGGTGACGGTCTGGGATTCAAATTCACAGCCGTGACAGAGCAAGACTCGCCGCATCTCGCCGCATTGCTTACTAGGCTTCGGTCCCTCTCTCGTTCCCGCGGTAAGTCGTAATCGCACTTTCGACTTATCGCGACCATGGACCAAACCCCCACGGCCTGCGGTCCTGCGAGTTGCTGAAAGCACGGACGCGACTGCTGCAGCTTAGTTTGTGACAACCTTCAGCGCCCGTTCTCGATTCATGGTGCCCTCCTGAGGCGGCGTCTTCTAGCAGGCTTTCACTTCTTGTCTAGTGGGATGAACAGTCTAGGGTACGCGAGAACCATCATGTCCACGAACGAGGAAGTGATTGCGCTCCCACATGCGGCTACTGCGGTACCGCCTTCGCCCGGATACTCACCTTCCAGTTCGGCTGACAATTGCCCGAGTAGGTTAATGTAAGCGATATCGCCGGGAGGTGTTTGCGTAGTCTTCAGCCGCATGAAATCCGCGTAATAGTTCCGAATAGCCTGTGCGGCAAAGTGAGTATCCATAACCACTCGATTGTAGGTTTCGCGCGCGTAATTGTGCAATATTCGCTAAGTCCTGATAAACGCTAAACGCCCTTACCGGACAAGGGAAGTAATACTTTATATGTCCGGTAATCCGACTCTAATCAGGAGCTGACACCTGCGGTAGCCCGGCCAAGCGACTTTCCTTGCTGCAATAGGGAACTCTAGAAGGCATGGGACGCCTTTTGGAAGAGGCTCACGACACGAGCTTCATATTCTTCGGGAGCGCGGCCGAGGGCTGAAGCGTGTTCGGCGCCCCGCACGACCCACAGCTCTTTCGGGCCGCGCGCTGCTTTGTAAATTCGTTCCGCATGTCGGCACGGAATTGTGTGGTCACGCGTGCCGCAAATCAAGAGGACGGGAAACGGCCTTTCCGCGACGGCCTTCTCCGGGGATGCGTCCTCGGGTTTGAACCCACCCTCTTTTTCCACCGAATGCATGGCCATCATCGGCGCAGGACGGAAGAGAGTTTTTCCAAGCCAAGCGCCGGCGTGAAGGCCCGCATAGTCGTAACTCACTTCGCGTAAGTTGGCGAACGGGTCTTCCGCAGAAACGGCTTCGATGCGCGGCTCAACCGCGGCGGATTGCAGAGCGATGGCTGCGCCCAAGGAGACGCCGAGCGCGTAGAGGTGACTCACCTTTTCGCTCGCGTAAAGCGCATCCGTGATAGCGACCGTGTCGTAGCGTTCCTTCCAGCCGAAAGTAGCCATGTCGCCGCCGCTTTCGCCTTGCGCGCGCGCATCCATCATCACAACGCTGTACCCGTGGCGCAACAAGAATTCGCCGTGGCCCGAATTTCCGGTGCGGTTGTCAGCGATGCCATGGAAAAGCAAAACCCAATTTCCGTTGGGAGCAGGTGGACGCACTTTCCAGCCGCGTAATATGACCCCGTCGGATGCGCGAACCGTGAAGTCTTCCTTTGTGGCCCCGGTGTGCTGCAACATGTTGCTCACCCAAACCATTCGCTCGGGCGTCAATGGCAATCGCGCCGGGTGGAGGATGCCGCTACCGATGGCATTTCCCGAGAGTGCCGCAAGAGCGACCATGATTCCCAGAAAAAGTATCGTCAGATAAAAGCGCCGCATCGGAGTCTCACCCCGGAGACATTGTTATGCAATCAAGTGAATTTTCCTTACTCCCCAGAAGTCCAGTTCGGGGAAACGTCGTGGTGCTGAATGCCGCTCGCGCTCCGATCTCCTCAAATGCCGTTCCGGGAACCCCTTTGCCACTACATCACAACCGGTGCATGAGCAACCCCGGCGAGGCCAAACACCAGCTGATAGCGCTGAATCTCTTCGCGAGGTCCCAGAGCTTTTTGAAGGTTGTCGGAGAGTTTCACTGCAGGCTTGCCATTCGCATCGTTGAGCTTGCACACCAGACCTACAAGATCGAAGTCGCCGCCGTCCTGAGGATTGCAGTTGCGAAAATCATTGGTCAGCAACGTGCCCCAACCCGCGCTGAAACGGATGCGCCGCTCGGGAATCCATTTTGCCTCATCGAGAAAGTCGCTCGCTTGTCTAAAATCGACAGGAGAAGCGCCGTTGCGGATTGTCCCGGAAAAATGGGCATGCAATCCCAAAATCGCGTCCACATCGAGGGAGTCAGAAGCAATGAATAATTTTTGCCGCGGATCGCGCTTTCTCTGTTTAAGCCACGCAATGTATTCGTCGCCCGCAAGGAAAGGATCTTTGCTGTCTGCACGCTGTCCCGTCCAGTCCGCTACCCAATCCGGAGCATTGCGGAGAAACTGCGACGTGCCAAAGGTGTCTGGAAGCAGGATGAGTAACTCGCCCTGATAGGTCTGCTGCCACAGCTCCAGCAAGCGGTATTGCGCTGTTAGGAGTTCTTCGTCGTCCTTGGCCATCGCTGCCAGCGCCATGGGCAACTCATGCGCATTCGTACCGATCGCTTCCAAATCGTGTTTGTAGGCCAGATATGTATTCGAGGTTCCGGTAAAGCTGCTGCCGAGCACGTCGCTCATGGCTTTTACGACGTACTCCTGCCACAAGAAGCTGTGCCGCCGTCGCGTTCCAAAGTCGCTCACTTTCAATCCTGGGATGCCGCGTAACCGCTCCATTTTTCCCCAGAGTTTGGTTTTGGCCCGGGCATAGAGGATATCGAGCTCGAATTCGCTGAGACGCTTCAGGCTGGCGCGCGTCTTCAGTTCACTAATGGCCGAAAGCGCATAAATCTCCCACATCGTCGTCGCTGTCCACAGGCCGCGGAATGAGAGGGAGAACTGCCCATCTTGAATGGACAACTCATAATCAGAGAGTCGGAAATCGCGTTCGAGCCACTCCAGGAAAGCTGGTTCAAAGATACCGCGGCGTCCATAGAAGGTATTGCCTGCCAGCCAGATCAGTTCGGACTTATGAAATCGCAGCTTTTTTGTCTGCTCCAGTTGTTCCCGAAGCTCATCGGCATCGATCAAGTCGCCAAGGTGTACCTCGACGGAACGATTGATGAACGAAAAAGAAGCAGTTGTCTTCGGGAACTGCTTCCAGATGAACTGTAGCATCAGCAGTTTGTAAAAATCAGTATCGAGCAGAGACCGCGTAATCGGGTCCAGCTCCCAGTTATGGTCATGTGCACGCCGCGCGAGGTTGATGATCACAATGTCACCACTTTACCTCATGCGGAACGCTCTTCAGCAGTAGGGCCCGATTGTACCGATCGGCGACATTGTCCATGAGCGACCCGAAACCGCAACTCAGGGAGTTGGTCATTAGAGCCAGGGCGTTAATTCCCTACGCTAGATATGAACTCCACCACCCGGGCCAGGAGTCCCGTTGGAGGAAATGCGGTGCTACGGAATGCTGCTCGAAGTCCGATCTCCTCGAACGCCGTTTCTGGATAGCACTCCGGGTTGCCGACCATCCGGGAGTTATCGCGTGGTGGCTCGAATTGAAATGCCGAGCACGGCCACTTCTACGGCCATTTGACGTGAATCCGACTTTTCAGGTAGTGGCACGACGCTTCGCCAACACTAGCGTTTGTGGCGAGTAATCCGCCCGCGGCAGAGAGAAGCGGATAAAAAACGTCTCGGCAAGTTTCTGACACGGGACTATGCCGGTCTGTCACAGGCACTTCGCTTTCCGTATTGCAGAGCGTTCGAAAAGGAAACCGTTTTAGTGCAGCCTGACTAAATCAGCCTGCCCCGAAGGTAAATCGCCCGCGACCGCGTTGACTCTCCTTTGGGCGGGGCCTAGGATGGCAGCCGTTTACATACTCCTGCGAATTTGCTATCCATACGTGGCCGCGGGTTTGTCGAATAAGTCGAACTCGAAGCTCCACGCTCCGTCCAATTTCCATCTGCGCTGCCGGCACCAATAGGCGGACACCTGCAAGCATTGCCACAGGCCACTGTCCAATGGCAACCCGGGCCTCTGTGTTGAATAACGCGCTCGGGCGGTGTATAAGTAACTTATTCCCGCGGTCGTGCCATGCTTCCACTCGGCCCAGCGTACCTGTCAGACGGTCACTCGCAGTATCCCTACCTGCTTGTCCAACTCAGATCCTGCGCCAAGCGTGCCTTCGGCTCTTTTGCGGGATATTTGCAGTTATTGCTGACCGCAACGTGGAGGCGAATATGCGTAGAGTTTCGGTCTCGGCAGCGAGCGCTTCGAACAACCGCTGCAACCGCAGGGGGAGGGGCTGGTGTGAGTTCGTGAATCCATTCGGCCATGTAAATTGGAAGAACGCCGGGCAGCTCGTCGGTACAAATTAACCCTTCAGATCGAAATTAGGCTCGAGTCCAACCTCGAGGAGATCGAGCCGATCTTGGGCAGGACACGCGATATTTCGACTCATGGCTTTTACTTCAGGAGCGACCAAGGGCTCAGCGTCGGAATGAGATTTTGGTTTTCGATCATGCCTCCCTGGGGAGTTACGCAAGGCACCCATGCATTTATCAACGGGCGGGCTAGGGCGGTGCGCGTGGAAAGAGTTTCGGAGAGCCATGTCGATCGCGTGGGCGTCGGCGCAATCATCGAAAGATACAAGTTCGGCCAAACGGAATCATCGGCATATTTGACCGGATCTGGCCTTTGAGAACGGTCATGCGTTGCCGAAAGTATTGTCTTCTCGCGCGGCATCTCGAAAACCGTACGGTAATGTTGTTTACTGTCGGCGAGGGAAGGTGGGAACGAGGGCCGGCTCCTCCGGATCATTTGCGCGGAAAAGCTCACTTGACAACTCCGAGAAACGGTGCAGTATGACCTTCAGGGACCCAAGACCTCCGACTGCTTTTCCACAGGAAACCGAAAACTGACGTCCCGCAGGAGACCAAACATGAGCGCCAAAATTCTGACATTTTCATCCGACGGTGATAAGACGCTTCTTGAATACGATCCGGCAACCGTTGACATGGAAGAAGTGAACAACATGATTGCCGAATATGAAGCGCAGACCGGTGCGCAGCCATTTGACATGGCGACCGGTGAACGCCTCGAGAAAGTCACGCGCGAGCAGAACGAAGTTTTGATGGTTCATCCCATCGCAGGCGGCTAATCGTGCGCTAGCCGCTGCCGACACCACTCGGCTGGAAGTGTGAGACTTCGTTGGTATTGGGCCGAATCGGACTCTGGCGGCAGTCCATTTCCGCCACGGTGGTATTTCTATGGCACCAGCAATTCTATCTATGATCGGGTTCATTGCCCTGATGGTGTGGAGGTTTGTGTTCGCTGGCCCGCACCGCTGGCCTTTGGTTCGAGCAACTGCTCCCCGGCAACATCGACGCAACAACGTTTTGGAGGAGGGCCTCCACATTTCAGACCCGGGAGGTGTTGCAGTAGTCGCGGGCAATCGCTTCGAGAACAGTTCGGATGATCTAGACGCCCTCGACCCAAAGGATCGCGCGAAAAGATATCTGCGCCGCATCGTTGCCCTCACCGGCGCCACCCAAATGGGTAATTCTTATGTCCTGGACGTCGGCAAGATGCGATTTCAAGTGGGCCATAGATATGTCAGGCGGATGCGAGACATGACCGATCCCCGATGTGCATACGAGGAAACTTGCTTTTATTCCGCGCACGAAGGCATGCCGAAAGCAGAGGAAACTGCTACGGCGCTGCTGCACCTCACGAACAAACCAGCGCTGTTTGACAAGTGGGCCGTTCAGAACGGGCTGGCGTTTAAGGCGGACGGCCAGGTGTTTAGCCGTACGCAGTGATCGGCTTGCGATGAGAACGCGAACTAAATGCGCGCCGGGCCAGCGCGCGGCTGAATACTTGAATCGTATTGCTGCGCTCACTGGAGCTAAGCAGGTTTGTGGCGAATGTTACCGCCTGACAGTTGGCCGTATGCACTTCCTGGTGGACTCTAAATTTGTGCATGTTATCAATCCCCGCTCCGAATCGACGTGCTTTTCTGTTGCGGCGGACCCAGACATGCCGAGCGCGGAAGTGCTGGCGTCTGCATTACTACAACTTAAGAACAACGCAAGACTGTTTGAGAAGTGGAGAGAATGGCCGGCATATACGTTCAAGGCGAATGGGAAGATGTTTAGAGACAAGTATCAGCTAACCAGAGATGAGACGTGAAACGTGAAACAGTGAAACGCCGACTCTATATGTCAGCTGTGCTCCTGTCCCTAAGGAGGTCCGATGTGGGACCACAAGAAACCGGATATGCCGCAAGCTGCGGACCCGGAACCGAAAAATTTGCAAACGAATCAGCCGCCAAAGCCCGCTCCGGGGTCTTTGGAGGGAATAACCAAGACGGGCAAAGACTCGGTGGGTCCACCGGGAGCGACAGCGGACCGTGCGACGGCGCGGCTAGGGTCGAGCCTGCATGTGAAAGGCGAAATCTCCGGCAACGAGGACCTGTACATGGAAGGAACAGTCGAAGGACTGGTCCATCTCGATGAGCGGAAGCTGACGGTCGGAGCTACAGCAAAGTTGACAGCCGACGTTATTGCCGGCGAGGTGATCGTGTACGGAAGCGTGAAGGGTAACGTCCGTGGGAAGGGCAAGATCGAGATCAAGAAGGACGGTTCGGTGAACGGAGATTTGACGACGGCGCAGATCATCATCGAAGACGGAGCATACTTCAAGGGCTCGATCGAGATCGAGAAGAGCGCCGAAAAGGAAGGCGATAAAAACGTGTTCTCGCGGACGGCATCTGCACCGGCTATGCCAGCGGCGGGCGCGGGGCCGAAGAGTATCTAAACGGGCAGCGCAAGGAGGTGAGCGGTGGCCTACATCATCGCCGAACCCTGCATTGGAACCAAGGACACCGCCTGCGTGGACGTGTGCCCGGTGGATTGTATTCATCCGGCGAAGGGTCGAACCTATGACGATGGCCGCCCGACGTTCGATGAAGTGCCTCAACTGTACATCGATCCCACCGAGTGCATTGATTGCGGCGCCTGTGTACCGGTCTGCCCGGTGACGGCCATTTTTGCGCTGGATGATCTGCCGGAGAAGTGGCACGCGTACATTGAGATCAACAAGAATTACGTTGACGGCGGTAAGTTTCAGTCCGACAAGTATCAAAAAGTGAGCGATCCACAACAACCAATCCCACAGCCGGACCCGATACCGCAGCCAGCGCCGGAACCCGCCCCCGAGCCTGCACCGCCTGCGCCCCAATCCGACGCCAACCTAAAAGACCCGCCTCGCCACTACACCTGGCACGTATGAGTACGATGCGCGAAGTCATTCATGAAAACGTTCGCGAGGGCGAACTGTACGAAAAGCTAGACCGCAACTGGGTGCGGTGTTTTGCCTGCGGACACTGTTGCAAGATCCCTGACGGGCAATCCGGGGTTTGCAAGGTTCGCTACAACCGGGGTGGAACCCTCTATGTCCCCTGGGGCTATGTCGGCGGTATCCAATGCGACCCGATAGAGAAAAAACCCTTCTTCCATGCTCACCCAGGGGCACTGGCATACAGCTTCGGAATGCTCGGTTGTGATCTGCATTGCTCCTACTGTCAGAACTGGGTGACTTCGCAGGCCCTGCGCGATCCCGCTGCCGCTGTCGGCCCGATGCGCGTCACGCCCGCAGAACTTGTTCTTGACGCCCTGCGCCAGAGAGGCAGGGTCGTCGTCAGCACGTATAACGAGCCGCTGATTACGAGCGAATGGGCAGTGACTGTCTTTAAGGAAGCGCGCGCAGCCGGATTGGTGACCGGCTTTGTTTCCAACGGAAACGGCACCGCACAGGTTCTCGAATACGTACGACCGTGGGTGGATCTTTACAAGGTGGACCTAAAGAGCTTTGACGACCGCCACTATCGTCAGCTCGGTGGACGCTTACAGCCCATTCTGGATACCATTCGACAGTTGCACGAGATGGGCTTCTGGCTGGAAATCGTTACGCTGGTCATTCCCGGGTTCAACGACTCCAACGACGAACTGACTCGACTGGCCGAGTTCCTGGCGGGCGTGTCGCCGGATATTCCTTGGCATGCGACTGCGTTTCACAAAGACTACAAAATGACTGATCCAGAGAACACCAGCGCGGGGACTCTGATACGCGCGGCGGAGATTGGAAAGAAAGCGGGACTCCGCTACGTTTATGCAGGGAACCTGCCGGGCCAGGTGGGCGATCTGGAAAACACGCGCTGCCCCAATTGCAAAACTCTGTTGATCGAGCGCTTTGGCTATCTGATTCTCGGCTACCACCTGACGCCGAACGGGTGTTGCCCATCATGCGGCGGCAGCATCCCTGGGAAATGGGCGCCCGCGTTTCAGGGCCAGGTCACCGCGCGCCCCTTTGTGCCGCGCACGCGCACCCGATCAGATTTGCTTGTGCTGAACTCCTAACAAGCCAAGCCATTTCTTGGCTCTCGTGGCGTGGACACATGTGGCGCGCAAGAAGGAACCAAAAAGGCCGCCACGGGAAGGCAGTCTTCAGAAAATGCGGAGCTGTTGATAGCCTTCTAGACTAACTAGGGAAACGCCCAGCTTTTCGCGGATAACGGTTAAGCCTTGAGGTGGGCGTTCAGTTTGTCGGTCAGCCCCATAACCCATCGTTCGAGACGATCCACTTCCCGCTACAAAATCAACATCTTTTGAAAATACGTATTCGCCTTTTGGGCGTACGCATCAACCGAGGTCGGGATCAGGCTGATTATGCCAATCGAGAAAATGCCGCATTCGTCCGAACGGCGCGATAGCTGTGCTTCGTGCCATGGTGGTAGGTGAACAGGCGTTCTGTTTCTCTGTTGACGCCGCCACATTCTAAATCGGCCAATGCGAGGGAGAGAAAGCGCGTCATTCTTACTCGCTCAACTTTATGCCTCACGAAAATGGAGCGGGTCTCTGAGGCTTTGCAATTCCCGGTAATAATAAAGTGAAGTGGGGCGTTTCCCGTTGAACCTCAGCTTCTTTAGAAGCTCTCTTTCTTCCTTGGTGGCCGTTCCGCTGAGCGAACTATCATTAAGGAATTCCTTGAACCCCGGCTCTACCTCTGGTTGCTCAGGTCCCTGTTCAACAAACTCATATCTCTTAGGATCCCCTGAGGCTATTCTCCGATTTAAAACAATCTCCATACCAAAGGTCGCTAGGTCGACATCCCAGGATTCAATCAGTGGATCCAGGAAGGAAATACAGTTTTCGGGCGACAAGTTGAAGACATCCGTGTCCAGGAACTCAAGGAGGGTAACCCGCAACTGTTCATAGCTTCGGCCGGTGAGTCGAGCCATTAAGTGGAGCCAGTTTTCACTGTTCAATTCTTCTCTGGCGACATTCTTGATCACCTCCAAAAGCCTTTGTGTCACGAAGCGTTCGAGTTCGCCGAAGGGCTGCTTCTCAAAAATCACGCGTATTTGTTTTTCTTTGGCGGGTGCGCACTTGCGGAGAATCAACTCTCGAACTTCTTTAAACAAGGGCGCAGGCGGGTCTCCCAGGTTTCTCTTCAATTCTTCCTTGCGCTGGTGGTCGGCCAGCTTCGAAAGCCTATCGCTCGGAAGCTTCAAAAACTTCGCCATTTTCTCGTAAATATCTGTTCGGTCAGGCGCCGGGGGCAGTTTCTTGCGAGCCAGCAGTTGGGAAATATAGGACTCCGTAACATCGGCGGCGGTCGCCAGATCTTTCTGCTCAAACCCCAATTCATCCAGTCGCTGTTTAATCACCAGGCAAACGTCCACAATGCCCCTCCATGTGGCTTAACTCGACAGATTAACTGCAAAAATAGTCTCAGATTCTACTTGACAAGTCAAGTTAATTAACCTATTCTGGTTAACGGACTGAGGGAGTCTTCAGAACGACTGAACCGCTAGTGGTTATCTGAACCGCCCCTTTGGCATCGAGAACCAAGGAGAGTGCCATGTTTACACGCAGAGTTTCCATGCATCTGAAGCCCAATAGCGTTGCGGAGTTTACCCGGACGATCGAAAAGGACATTCTTCCCCTGCTTCGAAAACAGAAAGGATTCCAGGACGAAATCACGTTCATTGGTATGACAGGAACAGAAGCGTTCGGAATCAGCTTGTGGGACACAGCAGAGAACGCGGAAGCTTACAACCGCGGAACCTATCCAGAAGTAACAAAGATCCTGGCGAGAGTGGTTGAGGGAACGTCCCAGGTTGAAACCTATGAGGTTGCCAACTCGACGTTCCACAAGATCGCCGTTGCAGTAGCGGCCTGAAGCCAGCAGGTCCTTTCGTTTGGAGGGGGCGGGCCAAGTCCGCCCCCGCACTACTCCGGCGAAGAGGGAACTCGAAGAAGAAACGAGGTTGCCAATGGTCAGGAAAATCGTCCAGTGGGTCCCCATTGACGGAACTCGATGGAGAAACGAGTTTGTCAATGATCACGAAAATCATGGAGTGGGTGTCCATTACGGCGTTGCTCCTCGTGGTATCATGGCGCCCCTTCGCGAGTTACCAACTACCGGTGGACTTTGTGGTTCTTTGAGGCGCCCTAGTGGGGGTCCTAACTTTATTCTTGATCCAACATGAAATAGAGACTCACTATGACGTCGATAACAGATTCAACCCCGCGAGGCGAGTCATTGTAAAACTGCGAGCGTGGCGGACCTGAGCGCCACTGCAAGCGCGGCGGAGACGCTAATGGCAGACACAATCAACACGGGAACCATGCTGATCGAGGAAGGCGTCCTTATGCCGGAATTCTTGCGATTCGAAAGCGAGCCTTGGACCCCTTTCTACATGGCTGGTGAAGTTATTCGAGAATCGCGGAAGGCGTCTGGAAAACAAAGCAAGTACTGTAGCGAAGGCAACATGGCTCATTCTCACAAAGTGATTGATCACTACGATCACCCGCGCGACATCGGCAGCCTTCCGACGGATGACCCCCATGGGGGCATCGGCCTGCTCGGCGCGCCGGAGTGCGGCGACGTGATGAAGCTGCAGATGGAGATCAATTCCGGGACGCAAGTCACCGAGGAAGCGGAGTTCAAGACGTTCGGCTGCGGCTCGGCAATTGCCACCTCTTCGCTCGCCACCGACTGGGTCAAGGGCAAGACCTCGAGGAAGCGCTTGCCATCAAGAACACGAATATCGTCCGCGAGCTCAGCCTTCCCCCGTGCAACCCTGCTCGATGCAACAAGACACTCGAGAATTAGGAGGAGGCTACACCTGGTGAGTAGTCCTATTTTTTAATGGATCATCCAGTGAGAACCCTGCTGTACGAGTTGTTCCTGGAGCCCTTCCGGCGGCAGTTGCAAAGACCGTTTGGACCAAGTGTCAATGCCTCAGCAACGAAAAACGTTGTGACGAAGGCGGCATGAAGGACGATCAGAGACAAAGATCGAGTCCAACCCAAACATGCAACTGTCGGCGCCAGTTGCTGCCGAACAATGCGCCACTATAGTCGCAGAGGAGGGCCCAAATGCCAGACACGATCAAGACGGGAACCATCCTGATCAAGGATGGGACATTCTTGCCGGACGCGCTGCGATTCGAAAGTGAGCCCTGTGCGACTGGCTGGAGATTGGTCAAAAATCTCGATGGGTACGGATTGGGTCGAAAAGTCCACGAAGCGGCATGGACCTTTTTCTACCTAGCTGGTGAAATCAAAGCAACCATCTGTGGTTTTGACGTACAAAAGACGGTACACAGAGCAGTCAAGCGAATCTTAGCGAATCTGAAATCGCAGAAGTTCAACGGTTTGGAAATCACACAAGTGGCCCCGAAACGTTTCCTGGGAGTTCGCTATGTAACTGTCTCCGCCCACTCGCGGCACGTCCAGGAGAGCGCGTTCCTTTTGCGGGTTAAGGACCTTCAGGAGTTGGGACCGAGCAGAATTGAGTGCCGCCCGAACGAAAGCATAGGACTCGCAAGGGGGAAGGGACTGCCGGAAGAAACGTTGAGACAGCCAGGTGTGGCAAACGGTCTTGAGGCTGTCATTTGTTTGAAGGAGGTGCTCAAATGAAAATGATGCGCCGTGTGGTCTTTTCCCTCGTTATGATCCTGCTTTCAGCTCCTTTAATTCGGGGGCAGGATCTTTCCAAGTATCGGGGCTTTTCGCTCGGAATGAGTTTGCCACAACTATCAAGCCAGGTTGACCTAAGACCGCTCCAGACAAAGCTGATCCAAAAGCACCCAGCGGTAATTCAAGAGTTGACGTGTTGGCCTGGCGGCTCTTCTGACTATTCGCGCCAAACAGACTCGGTTTGGCAGATTTTCTTCAGCTTCTACAATGGCGAGCTCTTCAGGATTTTGGTGACTTATGATCAGGACGCAACACATGGGTTAACTGCCGAGGACATGGTACAAGCCATCTCGACAAAGTACGGAACTCCAACGAGGCCTGTTGGCGAGATCAGCTTCCCAACTAACGAACTGTATAGGTCGACAGAAAAGGTCATCGCCCGGTGGGAAGATTCGCAGTACTCGATAAACCTAGTCCGTTCTAGATTCCTGAACTCTTTTGCGCTTGTCATGTTTTCGAAACGGCTGGATGCACAAGCTGAGGCTGCGATTGCCAAATCTTTGAAGATGAAGGGGCAAGAGGATCCGCAGAAAGAAATCGATCTCCAGGAAAAAAAGACCGGTGACCTCGAAGCGGCGCGACAGAAGAACCGGAGGATTTTTCGCCGGTAGTGCTGGTCCAAAGTCACACTCATGAATGCCCGTGCTGTGGGGTGAGATGGGAATGTGGCGAGGCAAATTACCAGGACGAGTGTCAAGTCTCGGGGCTCCTTTTATCTGTAAAGTTAACTTACCGGAGAGAGGATCAAAACCCCAGGACGCGTTTCCTACCCCACGTTTGTGGGGAACGATACGGGTTTACTCTGTTCCGCTGATTGGACATGTCAGGTAGTTTAGGTGCCCTCTGTACGCCGGCAGTGTTGTATTGCCCATGACGGAGGAGATAGAACCCTCCGTGCCCACTGCAAAAAGAGCGCCGAGCATCTTCCGCTCCCTTCGGGTAACGACGCTTGCGAGAGTTTGCATCTGCTCACCGTGCTACCAACCCTAGCCCCGATCCGGATCGATGCTCCCAGATGCACCGTTGCCTCGCGGTTCCAGTGCCAACCGTTCGGTTGCGGGATTCATTGTCAGAGTGCTACATAACAGGTCGTTGCCTTCCCGCTATGACTCCTAGGGTACTCGTCATGGGAGACGAGGTCCGGACGGAAGAGAACTTCTTCCGATGGACAATCACAATCAACAGCTTTACAGGTCGCAGTCTATCTGCCCGATTACAGGGCAGCCTTCGCTTGCTCCCATTTCCGTTACTCGCATCGCCATCGGTGCCATCTTGCGATGGACTTTCCCCTTGCGAGGAGCGCTACGGGCTTACCCTGTTCCGCTGAAATGACGCGATCGGTTAGATCTGCTCTCTACGCCGGCAGTGTTGATTACCCATGACAGAGAACCCTTAAGCCTCTGTGCTCACTGCA
>WNFQ01004625.1_pt1 | contig 14036 bp, 10 predicted proteins | sample 5400171 | NCBI WGS metagenome assembly WNFQ01 (sample SAMN13153356, study PRJNA577476) | soil metagenome | isolation source: 20 cm soil under Madrone tree | place: USA:California | collected 2016-06-14
AATACTGGCGGTAGCTTCACTTTATGGTTGCGGGGGAGGCGGCGGCGGAACCACCACCAGCCCAACCAACAATGGCGTCAACACTCCGCCTCCAGCAGACGGGATTTCCGTCAGCAACAACATGTTCACCCCGGGCACGAAGACCGTCGCCGTCGGAACGGCGGTGAAATGGGCGTGGAATAGCTGCTCGGGTGATTCCTACAATGGCCAGACGTGCGTGTCCCACAGCGTGACTTTCGACGACGGCATCGCGTCGGCGACGCAGGATCAGGGGACCTACACGCGGACTTTTGACGTTGCCGGGACATACAACTATCACTGCTCCATCCACGGGACAGCGATGTCGGGAACCATCACGGTTCAGTAATCGTTGGCTGGGGCCGGCCACAATATTGGCTGCTCCCAATGCGTATGTTATGGAGACATGACTGCGCATATTCGACCGCGCTGTTCTCGAGCATGCCGTTGATTCTTGCAACGCAATGATCGACGACGCGACCCTTGACGAGCAGAAGTGACCGAGCATTCAGATGAGCTGACCGGCCCCGACCTGACCAAGGGTGTCGAGGTCAGCACCATTGGTCCCGGTCAGCTCATCGCCGGTCACGTGTTCGGGGAGCCGGTACTACTCGTTCATGTCGAGCCAAACTGGTTCGCCATCGGGGGCAAGTGCACGCATTACGGGGCCCCGCTCGACGAGGGCGTTCTCGTCAGCGAAACCATCCGTTGTCCTTGGCACCATGCCTGTTTCGAGCTGCACAACGGAGCAGCGTCCCGAGCGCCTGCTCTCAACGACCTGCCCTCGTACGATGTTGCTGTTGAGAGCGACATCGTACGAGTCACCCGCAAGCGAGATCACGGTCAACAGAAAGCAGAAGGCCACCGAGCTCGGGGGTCGTGCGCGCCGGAACGTTGTCTGTTCGAAGAGAAGCCCACCGCGGGGCCCGAGTCGGTCGTGATCATCGGCGCGGGCGCCGCGGGCAATGCTTGTGCGGAGATGCTGCGGCGTGAGGCATATCGGGGACCGATCATGGTCATTGATCCGGATCCCGATGCGCCATACGACCGGCCCAACCTCTCAAAGGATTATCTGGCCGGTAACGCTCCGGAGGAGTGGCTTCCACTGCACCCCAGGGAGTTTTACGCCGCGCAGCACATCGAGATTCTCTCCGGGCTGGAGGCGAGCACGATCGACATCAAATCGAAGACGGTGCATCTGAGCGACGGCAGCGCTCGCAAGTACGGGTGTCTGCTCATAGCGACTGGGGCGACTCCCATCCGCCTCGACGTTCCCGGCGGAGATCGAATCAATTATCTGCGCACCCTCGGAGATTGTCGAGCGATCATAGGAATGCTCGGCGCCGCGAAGACGGCGGTTGTCATTGGCGCGAGCTTCATCGGATTGGAAGTTGCCGCGTCACTCGTGGCTCGCGGACTAAAGGTTAGCGTCGCGGCTCCGGAGACACTTCCCCTCGAAAAAATACTCGGACGCGAGCTGGGAACGCTCGTCATGAACGTTCATCAGCAGCACGGTGTCACTTTCCGCCTCGGTCGCAGTGTCACATCCGTCGACGAGAAGAGTGTGGTTCTCGACGACGGGAGCCGGCTCGATGCGGATCTGGTTGTTGCCGGGGTCGGAGTGCGGCCAAATCTCAAGCTCGCTGAATCGGCGGGCCTGATGCTCGATAACGGTCTCGCCGTCGATGAGTTTCTTGAGACCAGCGCCAGTGGAGTTTTTGCCGCCGGCGACGTGGCACGGTGGCCGGACGCGTACTCCGATCTCCGTCTCCGCATCGAGCACTGGGTGGTCGCGGAGCGCCAGGGACAGGTCGTCGCACTCAACATGCTCGGCGGCCGCGCTCGCTTCGACGACATTCCGTTCTTCTGGAGTGAGCACTACGACAAGTTGTCAATTCGGTACGTCGGTCATGTCGAGCGCTGGGACGAAACCAGAATCGAAGGCGACGCGATGAAGTTGGACTGTGCCGTCTCCTATATGGTCGGAGGGAAGCGCAGGGCAATGGCGACGATCAACCGGGACCGCAGGAACCTGCAGACGGAAGTGGAGATGGAAACGGAGCTGTTGCTCAAACCACCGCCCGCTGTCACGGTCGAAGCGGTGGAGGCCTGACCAGTGGCGCATTCCTACGGGGGAACTCCGCAAAACTGACCGGCGATCGACTTACGCGCTACTGCCTGCTGATCGCGAACATGTGCGCGATATCCGCCTCAAATTCCTGGATACGCGCGCTTTTCGTTTGATCGTTCCAGCCGAGCAACGGCGCAACGATGTCCGCTGTGCGTGGAGCGATGCTCTTGCCGTGATCACGCGTCTCGAACGCCAGGTGCGTGCGGCGGATCAGCAAATCGCTTAGTGTCTGCGCCATCTCGTTGGCAACTCCGTACACGAGATGCGCTCCCGTATATTCGAGTCCTTCTACCAGCGATTTCGCGAGAGCTGCGTCCTCGCGCTGTAGTCGCGCGATTTCTTTCTGGCGATCCACACCGGGAAGTTCCACGAAGTCGGTGGGAGCCGCGCTCCTCCTCAGCCCAAGCGCCTGCTGAACATGATCTACGATCTCGGCCGCCATCGACCGGTACGTCGTCAGCTTTCCGCCCGTGACGTTGATGACACCCGAGCCATCGGTCAGAATGCTGTGCTCGCGCGAGACCGCGCTCGGATTTGCGGCCTGACCGCTCGCGAGCGGCCGGATTCCCGCCCAGGCGCTCACCACATCATCCCGAGTGAGCCGAGCCCGCGGGAAGTATGCATTCGCCGAGTGAAGCAGATAATCCACGTCGCCGACGGAGGCGTGCACCGTCTCCGGGGATTCGTCGGTCCACGTATCCGTCGTCCCAATAATCGCTTGCGTGCCCGCGGGAAGACAGAACATCACGCGACCATCCACAGGGGAGACGAGGGTAAGCGCGTCACGGTTGCCAACGCGCTCCCGTGGAACTCCGATGTGCGCTCCCTTGCTGCCGTGCAGTCGTCTCGCGCGTTCGCCGCTGTCGAAAGTGTTTTGCCAGACGCCGGTGGCATTGACGACGACCCGCGCGCGGAACTCCCTGCTTTCGCCGGTGTGCTGCGATCTGGCGATCGCTCCCACAGCCTTGCCGGCGTCGCGAATTATCTCGGTTACGCGAGTATGACTGATGACGGTTGCGCCGAGCTCTCGAGCGGCAATGGCGTTCGCGACCGTTAGTCGTGCATCGTCGGTGGATGCGTCGTAGTAGACGGCGCCCCCCGTCAATCCCGTGCTCTCCAGAGACGGCTCACGGTCCAGCGTCTCGGCCGCGTTCAGCGTCGAGTGCTTTCTCGATCGTCCCAAGGCCATGATCTGATAAACGAGCAGCCCGGCGCTCAGTTTCACTTTTCCGACACGCGCGCCACGGTAGATCGGCCATGTGAACGCCAGCGGCCTGACGAGATGCGGGGCAATTCGAAGCAGCGTCTGACGCTCGCGGATCGACTCGTGAACAAGGTGGAGCTGTCCCTGTTCCAGGTATCGAATGCCACCGTGAATCAGCCGCGAGGAACGGCCCGACGTCCCGCTGGCGAAATCATCACGCTCGATGAGCGCGACCTTCAACCCGCGCATTGCCGCGTCGCGCGCGACTCCGCACCCGGTGATGCCGCCTCCGATCACAAGGAGGTCGAATTTCTCTCCGGAGATTTCAGCCATTCTCATCGATGATTAGGAGTGCCAAGAAGGAGCGGAATTATAAGGAATTTGACCGCAAGATTCGGATATCGCGCCTGCCAGCGCACCGGCATCATTCGGCACGACCCGCGAAACAGACCGTTCCACCAGTGAGGATACCATGCAGGATACTGACGCCGGCTGTTATGATTTCTTTATTGAAAGGACGAGCGACAAAGAAGGTGTCAATGAAAGCAAAAGATCCAACGGAAGAGGCTCCCGTGAATGAAGCTATTGCCTGGGAGTCAGTGCTCCACAGAGACTCCTCCGCCGATGACCGCCTCCGCTATGGTGTCACCACGACGGGCATCTATTGCCGCCCATCGTGTCCGTCGCGGCGTGTCGCTTTCTTCTCGTCGTCGGAGGCCGCGGAACGCGCCGGATTCCGGGCCTGCCGGCGGTGCCGTCCGAATCGAGCGAAGTCGACCCACCCCGCGGTTGAGCGCGCGCGGGATTACATCGACAATCACATCGCCGATTTGGGCGATGAGCGCATCACCCTCGAGCTGCTCGGCGAGCAGTCGGGACTCAGCCCGTATCATCTCCAGCGAAAATTCAAGGAGCTGCTCGGAGTCAGTCCGGCCCAATACATTCGCGCGCGAAAGAGCGAGCGCCTCAAAGGCGAGCTCAAGCGCGGCGAGACGGTTAGCCGCGCTACCTTCGGAGCCGGCTATGGGTCGAGCAGCAGAGTCTACGGCGACTCCGACCAAAGGCTCGGCATGACTCCGGCCACGTACCGCCGTGGTGGCGCGGGAGCGCACATCGACTACGTGATTGCGACAACATCGCTCGGGACGCTACTGGTCGGTGCAACCGATCGCGGTGTCTGCGCGGTTACACTCGGCGACAACGCGAAGGCTCTCGAGGCAGCGCTTGGGCGCGAGTATCCCGCTGCCACGCGCACGCGCGTCGCAACTCCGTCGAGCTCGCTATGCGTGTGGGTGGCTGAAATCATTGAGGCGGTTGATAGCGATCGAGTGAGACTGGACATTCCGTTCGACATTCAGGCCTCGGCGTTTCAGTGGAAAGTCTGGCGTGAGCTGCAGAAGATTCCGTTTGGCCAGACACGCTCCTATGGCGAGATTGCGAGTGCCATCGGAGCTCCGAAAGCGGTACGCGCAGTGGCGAGCGCATGCGCGAACAATCGAGCTGCCGTCGTCATCCCCTGCCATCGTGTCGTAAGACAGAGCGGTGCGCTCGGTGGATATCGATGGGGGATCGAGCGCAAGCGGTTGCTGCTCGAGAAAGAGCGTGCCATGAGAGAGGAAGGCGTGTCCTAGATAGATAAACGGCGCCCGTCTAAGTTCCCTTCATGGCAACATTCGGGAACGGGCGCCGCGTCGCGATAGTCGCGGGCGTGCGGACGCCATTTGCAAAGGCCGGAACAGCCTTCAAGTCGATTTCCGCGATCGAGCTTGGCAAGTTGTGCGTCGCGGAGCTGCTGCAACGCACGAATCTTGATGGAAAGGAAGTGCAGGCGCTGGTGTTCGGCACAGTGGTTCCGTCAGTGGTCGAGCCGAACATCGCGCGCGAGGTCTCACTGCTGCCGCTCTTACCAAAGGGTGTCCAGGCGTACACCGTGAGCAGAGCGTGCGCGTCGGCGAATCAGGCGATCACCGACGCCGCCGACCAGATTGCCCTTGGCCACCTCGATGTCGCGATCGCGGGCGGCTCGGAATCACTCTCCAACATTCCGATTCTCCACTCGCAGAGGTTCGCCGAGACACTCGTTCTGGCGTCGAAAGCGAAATCACTGCCCGCGCGCATCAGGATTCTCGCCCGGCTTCGTCCCAGGGACTTCATTCCGATCACTCCTGCGATCGCCGAGCCTACGACCGGCGAGACGATGGGACAGTCGGCGGAGAAGATGGCCAAGCTCAATGCCATCTCGCGCGAGGAGCAGGATCACTTCGCCCTCCGTTCGCATCGTCTGGCGTCCGCGGGTACTGCCGACGGGCGACTGACAGCCGAGATCATGCCGGTCTACGTACCGCCGAAGTTCGAGAGCGTGCTGACGTCGGACAACGGCATTCGCGAGGACACGAGCTACGAACAGCTCGCGGCGCTCAAGCCTGTGTTCGACAGGAAATACGGTTCAGTGACCGCCGGGAATTCCTCGCCGCTCACAGATGGTGGCGCGTGCGTTCTCCTCATGAACGAGGAAAAGGCAAAGGCGCTCGGCTATCCCACACTCGGGATAATCAGATCGTACGCCTACGCCGCGCTCGATCCCGGAGAGCAGCTTCTTCAGGCTCCGGTCCTGGCGGCGCCGGTCGCGCTCAAGCGCGCCGGGCTCACATTGAAGGACATCGACCTTGTGGAAATGCACGAAGCGTTTGCCGCCCAGGTGTTGTCGAATCTCAAGGGATTCGAGTCGAAGTGGTGGGCCGAGAGAGCGGGTTTCTCGCAACCAGTGGGTGAGGTGGATCGGGCGAAGCTCAACGTCATGGGCGGCTCGATCGCGATTGGGCATCCATTCGGCGCGACCGGCGCGCGGATCACTACGACGCTACTGAACGAGCTGCGGCGCCGTGACGGGCGATTCGGATTGATGACCGTATGTACCGCCGGCGGTATGGGCTTCGCGATGGTCGTGGAGAGAACACGATGAGCTCGGCTTCGGAAGTGACGATCGGCGGATTGGTCGGGACACGGTGGAAACCGGCGCTCTCGGTCGAGGTCACCGACGGCATCGCGATCATTACGTTCGACCTTCCGAACGAGTCGGTCAACAAGCTGAACCGCGCGGTGAAGGACGAGTTCGTCGCGCTCGTGAGCAGACTCGAGCGCGATGCGACTGTTCAAGCGGCGGTGTTCATCAGTGGCAAGCCCGACGTCTGGGTTGCCGGCGCCGACATCGAAGAGTTTCTGGAACTCAAGACGGCGGCTGACGCGGAGCGGCTGAGCAGGGACGGACAGATGCTGCTCGATTCGATCGAACACCTGCGGGTTCCGATAATCGCCGCGATACACGGCGCGTGCCTCGGCGGTGGACTCGAAACGGCGCTTGCCTGTCGCTACCGTATTGGGACGGACCATCCCAAGACCATCCTCGGTCTTCCGGAAGTCCAGCTGGGATTGATTCCCGGCGGCGGCGGGACACAACGATTGCCGCGCCGAATCGGGCTCACCAATGCGCTGGACCTGATTCTCACCGGCAAGCAGGTCCGCGCGAAAAAAGCGCTCGACCTCGGCTTGATCGACGAGCTCGTGCACCCGTCGATACTCCGCACCATAGCCATTCAGCGCGCGCGCGAGGTCGCGGAAGGGAAACGGAAGAGCGAGCGGCACGCTGGAGGAATGAAGGGCCTGCTCATCGATGGGAACCCCGCGGGACGCGCGATCGTGCTCCGGAAGGCGCGCGAACAGACGCTCGCGAAATCGCGAGGACATTATCCCGCTCTTATCGCCGCCATCGATGCCGTCGCCGCCGGTTACGAGAAGGGCGTTGCACATGGGTATCGCGAGGAGTCCCGCCACTTCGGGGAGATGGCGATGACAGATGTGTCGCGACAGCTGATCTTCCTCTTCTTCGCGACGAACGAGTTGAAGAAGGATCCTGGCGTCGAGCCCTCCCAACACCCGGAACTGCCTGTCGCAGCGTTCGAGCCGCTGCCCGTCAACAAGATCGCGATCATCGGCGCCGGATTCATGGGAGCGGGGATCGCTTCGATCGCGGTGCAGCATGGGAGTCTCGTACGTCTCAAGGACGCCGATCACGCTCGTGTCGCGAAGGGTTACGCGGCGGTGCGTGATATTCTGAAGGAGCGGCTCACCAAAAAGCAGATCAACAAAATCCAGTACAGCGACTACATGGCGCTGCTAGGCGGAACCGTCGACTATTCAGGATTCGGCAATGTCGATCTCGTGATCGAGGCGGTGTTCGAGGATCTCGCGATCAAGCATCAGGTGTTGCGTGAGACGGAGGCGTCGATCAGTCCCAATGCGATCTTCGCCACGAATACATCTACCATTCCGATTTCGCTCATCGCGCAGGCATCGAGCCGTCCCGAGCGAGTGCTCGGCATGCACTTCTTCTCCCCGGTGCAGAAGATGCCGCTTCTCGAAGTGATCACGACAACGGAGACGTATCCGCAGGTGACCGCGACGGCGGTCGCGTACGGGAAGAAGCTGGGAAAGACCGTCATCGTCGTGAACGACGGACCAGGATTCTACGCCAACCGGATACTCTCGCCGTACATCAACGAGGCCGCCATTATGCTCGACCAGGGTGTTGCGGTCGACATAATAGACAGGGCTCTCGTCGATTTCGGATTTCCCGTCGGCCCGATCACGCTCATCGATGAAGTCGGACTTGATGTCGCGACCAAGGCGGGGAAAATCATGGCCGATGCGTATCCGGACCGGATGCAGCCGGCGAAATCGATTCAAGCGGTTGTTGCGGCGGGGCGTTACGGGCGAAAATCGAAGAAGGGTTTTTTCACCTACGACAAGGAAGGAAAGAAGGGAGAGGTCGACCCTTCGGTGTACGGCCTGTTCCTCACGCCGGGCAGTATTCCAGTTGTGAAATCCATCGCGCCTCCTGCGGGAGCTGAAACAGCGGCAAGACCGGAGATGCCGGCCGTGCAGATTCAGCAGCGGACCGTCCTGGCGATGCTCAACGAAGCCGCGCGGTGCCTGAGCGATGGGATCATTCGCTCAGCGCGTGATGGCGACGTTGGGGCAGTGTTCGGGATCGGTTTCCCACCATTTCGCGGCGGACCATTCCGCTACATGGATTCACTCGGCATCCAGATCGTCGTTCAGCGGCTCGAGGACCTGAACGCCCGCTTTCCGGGACGCTTCGAGCCGGCGGACCTGCTGCTCGAAATGGCTCGACGGAGGCAGGTCTTCTATCCCGACGAGCGCTCGTGAGGAGAGGAGTGGCTTCCGAAGTGCGTTCGTCGTTTGTTGCAGTGGCGGCAATGGTTGGACTCGTCGCCTGCGCGCCACCATCGACGCGACCGCTGACTCCGGCGGACTATCCCCGCACTCGCCCCGAGCTGACACGATATCGCGAAACCTCTCATTACGCGGACGTCAGAAAGTTTCTCGACTCGCTGCGGGCGCTCCGAACGCCTCTGGCTTTTGGATCGATCGGCAAGACGAGTGAAGGGAGAGATATTCCCTATGTCATCGCCTCCCGACCGCTCGTTTCCACGGCATCCGGGGCGAAGCAGCTGGGACGGCCGATTGTGTACGTCCAGGGCAACATTCATGCGGGCGAGGTCGAGGGAAAGGACGCCCTCCTGGCGCTGATTCGCGATCTCGCTTTTTCGAGCAAGCCGAACGTGCTCGACTCCATCGTTCTGATCGCCGTACCGATCTACAACGCCGACGGGAACGAGCGATTTGCGCCGCAATCGGTGAATCGCACGGAACAGAATGGGCCCGAGATGGTGGGAGTCCGTCCGAATGCGCAGAATCTCGATCTCAACCGCGACTACGTAAAGGCAGAAGCTCCGGAGACACGCGCGTCACTAACGATGTTCAACACCTGGGATCCGGACGTGTTCGTTGATCTCCACACGACCGACGGAAGCTTCCATGGATACGCGCTGACCTATTCCCCCTCGTTGAGCCCGGCCGCGGTGTTCGGAGGAGTTTACGCGCGCGACTCACTGCTACCGGTTCTGCGCGAGCGAATGCGGACGCGCGACGGCTTCGAGGTTTTCGATTACGGAAACTTCATTTCCGACCAGCCCGGCGCCATTGCGGACACGAGCGTGCATGAGGGCTGGGCAACGTACGACCCGCGCCCGCGCTTCGGCACCAACTACTATGGAATTCGCGGCCGCATCGGAATCCTGAGCGAAGCGTACTCGCACGATTCGCTCGCCCGGCGCGTCGCTTCCACCTACGCGTTCGTCAAGGAGGTTCTTTCACTGGTTGCCGAGAAAGGAGCCGCGATCAAATCGCTGACCGCGCGTGCGGATAGCCAGCCGCTCGCGTGGGGTCGATCTCCCGATTCCGTGCAAATGGTCGCCATTAGATCCGAGCTAATCACGACGCCACGAGTGATGGACGTCATCAAGGAGGATCTTGAGAAGACCGGCGACTCCTCTTTGACCCAGCCGGGCGTCCCGCGTGGCGAGGTGCGCACCAAGCGCTTCAGAACGGTTCGCATGCCTGTCTACGATCGCTTTACATCGACGCTCGATCGGACACCCCCGGCGGCTTACGTGCTGGCGCCCGGGGACACCGCGGTCGCGACATTACTCCGGCTCCACGGTATTCGCGTCGATCGTTCCGATTCCGCCTGGAGGGCGCGCGGGGAATCCTTCACAATCGATTCGATCATCACCGCGCCGCGGACATTTCAAGGGCACCACGAAGTCCGTCTCAAAGGCCGATGGGAGCGAGGATTGCAGACCCTTCCATCGAAGTCATTCATCGTATCTACGGCGCAGCCACGCGGCGAGCTCGTCGTCTATCTGCTCGAGCCGGAGAGCGACGACGGCTTCACTACCTGGAATCTGTTCGACGGCGAACTCAAGAAGGGTGGCCAGTTCCCGGTGACAAGAATCTTCGATCTCTCAAGGCGTGGTCGCGCCGCCAATCGCCGATCGTCAGCGTCGACCACACAGCTACTCCAGAACTGATGCTCCGCAGTGCACTGCTCTACCTTTCGGACCAGCAGCAGATATTCAAATTCGTCCGCAACAACAGGGTGGCAAAAAGCTTTGCCAACCGGTTCGTCGCCGGCGAGACCGTCGATACCGCTCTCGCCGCCGTCACCAGGCTCAACGCTCGTGGCATCACGGCCTCTCTCGATCTTCTTGGCGAGAGCGTCCACAACGAGGCGGAAGCGCGCGCCGCGGGCGAGGCGTACATCGGCATGCTCGACCGTATCCACGAGCAGAAAGCGGACGCCAACGTATCAGTCAAGCTCACGGCAATGGGGCTCGACATTTCCGAAGACCTCTGCGTCGCGAACATGCAGAAGATTCTTCAGCGCGCGCGCGACTGTGCCTCGTTCGTGCGCATCGACATGGAGTCGAGCGAATACACTCAACGCACGCTCGATCTGTTCGAGCAGCGGCTCTATCCGGCGTACCGCGAGAACGTGGGGATCGTGCTCCAGAGTTATCTGTACCGCACCTTCGCCGACGTCGAGCGCGCGATCTCGATGAAGGCGCGCGTCCGCCTTTGCAAGGGAGCCTACAAGGAGCCGGAGACGGTCGCCTTTCCGGACAAGAAGGACGTCGATGCGAACTACGTTCGCTGCATGCACGAGCTGATGCTCAAGGGGAACTACCCTGGCATCGCTACACACGACGAGGCGATCATCAGGGAGGCGAAGCGATTCGCCAAGGCTAACGATGTCGCGCCCGATCGCTATGAGTTCCAGATGCTCTACGGAGTGCGACGCGATCTCCAGGACCGGCTGGTCCGCGAGGGCTACCGCATGAGGGTGTACGTTCCATTCGGAACTCAATGGTACCCGTACCTCATGAGACGTCTGGCAGAACGTCCGGCCAACGTCGCGTTTCTCACCGGCAACGTATTCAGGGAGATGGTCGGCAACCGCCGGCTCCGCTGACGATGGGCAGATTCCTTCCCCCCGACCATTCGAAGGGCGACCCGAATACGATCGGCGGATACATGGCGGTGCACGATCGCCCAGCCGCGTTCGAAGGAAGCGATGGCGCTTCCTACAGCGTAGAGATCGTGAGTGACACCAGCGAAGAGAAGCAACGACCCTTTGCCGCCTATCTGCTGTTCGTCCGCTGGGGCCAGGGCGATCCCGTCGCGACCGGGCATCTGGAGACGGATTTTCTGGCCTTCGCCGCGACAGAGGAAGAGGCGCGCAGGATGGTGGGCGCGCTATCGCTCAACGAAGTGAAGTTGAAACTCGATGACCTGATCAAGGCGAGGCGCAGCGAGCTGCTGCCGTGGTGGGATTCGATGCGCAACGAGGGTAGCAGTTGACGCGCAAGGAAGGGGTCGTGCTCAAAGGAACGGGCGGAGTATGGCACGTCCGTGCCGACTCCGGAGAGACGCATGAGGCGTCGCTTCGAGGCAGACTCAAGCAGGAGCGCAAGGAAGAAAGGAAGCTGGCGGTCGGTGATCGCGTCGTTCTGGAGATCGATGAGCGCGGCGTCCATTGGGCAATCGCGGTAATCCTGCCTCGACATTCAAAGCTGGCGCGGCGCGAACCAGGGGCGGGGCAGGGCGAGCGCATCGTCGCCGCCAACGTCGACCAGGTCGTCGTTGTTTTTTCCGCGGCCAAGCCGGAGCCCCACCGCCGGATGCTCGACCGATTTCTGGTGATTGCAGAGGGGAATTCGCTGCAGTCCCGGATCGTCATCAACAAAATCGAGCTGGTCGACAAGGAAGCAACGGAGCGGGCATTCGCCGATTACGTCGCGGCCGGCTACCCCGTGCATCTCACCAGCGTCAAGCAGCGCATCGGGCTCGACGAGCTGCACGACGTGCTCGCCGGGAAAACCTCGGTGCTCACCGGACCGTCGGGTGTCGGCAAATCCTCACTGATGAACGCCATGTATCCGGGACTCGATCTTCGCGTCGGCGAGATCAGCGAGTCCGTGAACAAGGGCCGGCACACGACCGTGGGCGCATTGCTCCACCCGTTGCCGGACGGTGGTTACGTCGTGGATACTGCCGGCTTGCGCGAGGTCGGAATGTGGGGCCTCGCCTCCCAGCACCTCGACGAATGCTTCCGCGAGTTTCGTCCGCACATTGCGGAATGCAAGTTCGGGGACTGTACGCATCGGGTCGAGCCCGGATGCGGGGTGCGTCGCGCGGTGGCCGAAGGCTCGATCAGCGCCGAACGCTACGACAGCTACCTTCGACTGCGGGAAGAGATTGAGGATTCGGAGAGAAAGTGGGCGCCGTACTCCGCAGCATCAAAGGGACAGAGACGCCGGTGAAGAACTGCAACTGAACAGGTGCGAGACGTCAGCAGCTCAGATCGCAGTTGCCGGTTCACTACGCCCTGACTTACCCCGGTGGCGTGAGAGGAACCGCTTGTGCCTTGAACGGCGCCATGACAAGTCGGGGCGTAGTGAACTAATAAACTGGCAGCTACGCTACTGATGTCTGGCACCCGTTCAGTTGCAGTTAATGACTCCCTGAGGATTCCTCTTCAAGCTCGACCGTCCAGTCTACCCGGACATCGCTCCTGAGCGAATCGCGCACCGAACAGTACTTCGTCGCCGATAGCTCTATCGCGCGCAGCGCCTGGTCCTTGGCGATCCCTTGTCCGCCGATGCGGAAGTTGAGCGTGATGTGCTTGTAGCGCCGGGGAATAGTCTCGACGCGCTCTCCAACCACGTCGATCTCCAGCGACTCGATCGGAGTGCGCTGCTTCTCGAGGATATCGATCACGTCGTAGGAGACACACGTTGCCAGCGCGCTCAGAAGCGTTTCGGGCGGACTTTGTCCGGTCTCACCCTCGCCATCGATGCGGGCAGTCGGACCGTTCGGACGTCCCGCATCGAATCGGTGACCACCGACCCAATTGACGTGTATCAGCGACGGCTTAGCCGTCGTTTTCGTTGGTGCCGGTGCTGTCACTTCTCGGGACCCTTCTCAATCGGAGCGCGAACTGCGTTGCCCCACTCCGTCCAGCTACCGTCGTAGTTCCGCACGCGATCGTAACCCAAGAGATAGGTGAGCACGAACCAGGTATGGGAGGATCTCTCGCCAATGCGGCAATACGCGACGATATCGTCGCCTTTCTTGAGACCCTTCTCCTGCTCGTAGATGGCGCGCAAGGAAGCGGCATCCTTGAAGCTTCCATCCGGATTCGCAGCGCGCGCCCAGGGAATGCTGCGCGCTCCCTTGATGTGACCACCACGCAGAGTTCCTTCCTGCGGGTAGTCGGGCATGTGGGTGCGCTGCCCGGTGTATTCCTCGGGTGAGCGTACGTCGATTAGAGGCTTACCCGCCGACGAGTGCTCGCGCACCTGCTGGAAAAAAGCGCGAATCTTGTCATCCGAACGCTTCGGCGCCTTGTAGTTGCTTTTCGAAAGGTGCGGCACTTCTGTATTGAAGGGACGGCCTTCCTGCTCCCACTTGATGCGTCCGCCGTCCAGCAGCTTTGCGTTGGTGAAGCCAAATAGCTGGAACACCCAGAAGGCATATGCTGCCCACCAGTTGTTCTTGTCGCCATAGAACACGACGGTTGTGTTCTCGTCGATTCCTTTCTCCCGAAGCAGTCTCTCGAATTGCTCCGAAGAGACGTAGTCGCGCAGCACAGGATCATTGAGATCCTCGTGCCAGTCCACCTTCTGCGCCCCAGGAATGTGCCCGGTGTCGTAGAGCAGCACGTCTTCGTCGCTCTCGATGATTCTGATGTTCGGGTCG
>WNFQ01008327.1_pt1 | contig 14026 bp, 11 predicted proteins | sample 5400171 | NCBI WGS metagenome assembly WNFQ01 (sample SAMN13153356, study PRJNA577476) | soil metagenome | isolation source: 20 cm soil under Madrone tree | place: USA:California | collected 2016-06-14
GTCGCGCGGGCCGAGCGGGCCACGCGGCGCGCGCCGGCTGCGCCTTACTTGAACGGCATCTCGCACCGGAACCCTCCCGGCGCGCCGGTGGTCGTCGTTCAATGCGAATCGTTCTTCGACGTGCGGCGCATTCATCCGAGCGTGCAGAAGGACCTGCTGCCGAACCTGGACCGTTGCCGGCACACCGGGCTGCAGTGGGGCCGTCTGGCGGTGCCGTGCTGGGGCGCCAATACGGTGCGCACGGAGTTCGCCGTGTTGACGGGCCTGCCGGAAGCGGCCATCGGTCTTGACAAGTTCAACCCCTACCAGGGCTTCGCGCGCGCCCCGGTCGCTTCGCTCGCCTGGCAGATGCGCTCCGAGGGCTACCGCACCGTATGCGTGCACCCGTTCGATCGGCGCTTTTACGGGCGCGACGGGGTGATGCGCAACCTCGGGTTCGATGAATTCCTGGGCGAGGAGGCCTTCAACGGGGCCGAGCGGATCGGCGGCTACGTGGCCGACGTCGAGGTGGCGCGCTTTGCGGCGCGGCTGCTGCAGGAGCGCGAGTCGAACCTGTTCGTGTTCATCGTGACGATCGAAAATCACGGCCCCTGGCCGAATGGAGTGCTCGATCACGCGGACGAAAGCGCGGACTTCTGGCGCGGCCTGGTCGTGCCCGAGGCGGAGCGCAGTGCCTTCAAGGGTTTCGTCAAAGGGGTGCGCCACGCCGATTCGATGCTCGGCATACTGGCCCAGACGCTCGGTGCGGGCGCCTGCGGCGGCCTGCTGGCCATGTATGGGGACCACCTGCCGAGCTTTCCGAAGACGTTCCAGCGGGTGGGTTTTCACGACAACCGCAGCGACTACCTGGTGTGGCGCGCCGGCAGCGCGGTCAGCGCCCGCAGGGACCTTGCCGCGCACGATCTGGGCAGGGCGATCCTGGAAGCGCGAAGCCAGCCACCCGCCGCGGTGACGTCGCATACGGGACTGCAGGAAGCGGCCGGATGAGGGATCGCAGCGCGCTGAAGGCAGGAGAAGACTATTAAGAGCGGTTAACATTCCGATCGTAGACTCCGATCCGGGGACGTAAAGATCGGAAGCCGCAACTTGGTCGGAGCAAACGAAGGAAATTGGGGCGAGCGCGGCGAGGGGTTCGACCCGGACGTCAGCGGCACGCGCGTTGAGCGCCTGAACGCTCGCGCGTTCTGTCTGTGGATGACCGGCCTGCCCGGGTCCGGCAAGTCCACCATCTCCGCTCTTCTGCTGGATCGCCTGCGGATGCAGGGCCGGCGCGCCTACGGCCTCGACGGCGACGTGCTCCGCCAGGGACTGAACCGGGACCTCGGTTTCACGGATGCGGACCGCTCCGAGAACATCCGCCGCACGGCCGAGGTGGCGCGGCTGATGGTGGATGCGGGACTGATCGTGGTGGTGGCGCTGATCAGCCCGTTTCGCTCCGACCGCGAATTCGCCCGCTCGCGCTTTGCGCCGAACCGGTTCTGCGAGGTTTTCATCGATGCGCCGCTTCAAGTGTGCGAGCGGCGCGATCCGAAGGGCCTGTATGCGAAGGCGCGGCGCGGCGAGCTCGCCCGGATGACCGGCATCGACAGCCCGTACGAGCCGCCCGAGCGGCCCGACCTGCACCTGCACACCGACACCGACGACGCCGGCGCGTGCGTGGAGCGGATCCTGAGCTGGCTGCGGGGCTGATCGTCGATTCGGGTATTACTCGCTCTGCTCCACCTTGAACGCGCTGCGCTCGGCCAGCTCGTCGAGCGCGCGGCTCACCTGGTGTGACTGGCGGGCCAGCGCCGCGGCGATCGCGCGCCGCATTACCGGGTCGGCGATCCAGTGGGCGGACAGCGTCGGCACGGGATCGAGCCCGCGCGCCACCTTGTGCGCGCCCTGCGCGCCGCCCTCGAACACCGCCAGGCCCCGCTCGATCGCGAACTCGATCATCTGGTAGTAGCAGCACTCGAAGTGCAGGCACGAGACGAATTCGGTCGCGCCCCAGTAGCGGCCGTACAGCGTACCGCCGCCGGCGCGCGTATCGAACACGCCGAATGCGCTCGCCACCGGGGCCCCGTCGCGGTGCGCCAGCACCAGCATCAGGTTCTCCGGCATCGTGCGCGCCAGCTGCTGGAAAAACGCCAGGCTCAGGTACGGGGTCGAGCCGTGCTGCGCGTACGTGATCCGGTAGCAGCGGTGAAAGAAGCGCCAGTCGTGCTCGGTGATGTCGGTTCCCGTTCGCCGCTGCAGCTCGACGCCGGCCTCGCGCACCCTGCGCCGCTCGGCCCGGATCTTCTTGCGCTTGTCCTGCGACAGCGCGGCCAGGAATTGCTCGAAGTCGTGATAGCCGCCGTTGCGCCAGTGAAATTGCACGCCGGGCTGAATCAGCAGGCCCGCGGCGGCCAGCATCTCGATCTGTGCCGTCGGGGCCAGCAGCACGTGTAGCGAGCTCAGGTTCGAGTCCTGCACCAGCGCGAGCAGTTGCCGTGCCAGTTCGCTTCGAGCCTGTGCGTCACGCGCGATCAGCCGGCTGCCGGGCGCCGGCGTGAACGGCACCGCGACCAGCCACTTCGGGTAGTACGCCAGCCCGCGTTCCTCATGGGCCTGGGCCCAGGCCCAGTCGAACACGTATTCGCCGAACGAGTGGTCCTTCCGATACAGCGGCACGGCAGCGGCCAGGCCCTGCGCGTCGGTCAGCGTCAGGTAGGTCGGTGTCCACCCGGTGCGCGCGCTGGCGCAGCCGCTTTCGTGCAGCGCGTGCAGGAACTCGTAGCGCAGAAACGGCGTCGCGTCGGCATCGGCGGCCAGCAGCTCGTTCCAGGCGCTGCGCCCGATCCGGCTCAAGTCATCGATCAGTCGCACGCGCTTCACGTCGCGGTCAGCATGCGCATCCTGCGCGCCTTCGCGCTGCGCGCTACGGCGGGCGAGCCCGGCTCCATCGTCGGCGTCGGTACGCGTGCGATAATGATGTGGCGGTTTCAACGGTCCGGTTCGATGATTTCGCACGTTCGAGTAGCGGTCGCTCAGATCAATGTCACGGTGGGCGATCTGCAGGGCAATGTCCGCAAGATCGTCGATTTTGCCGGTCGCGCGGCCAATGCCGGCGCCGACGTGCTCGTCACGACAGAGCTGGCGCTATCGGGCTATCCGCCCGAGGATCTGCTGCTGCGCCGGTCATTCTACGAGGCTTGCGACGCCGCGCTGATGGGACTGGCGGCCGAGCTGGCGCCGTTTCGCGATCTGCACGTGCTCGTGGGCCATCCGCTGGCGCGCGAAGGCCAGCGCTTCAACGCGGCCTCGCTGCTGCGGCAGGGCATGGTGCTCGGCACCTACCGCAAGCACGACCTGCCCAATTACGACGTGTTCGACGAGCAGCGCTACTTCACGCCGGACAACCGGCCGTTCGTATTCGAGGTGCACGGCGTGCGCTTTGGCGTGAACATCTGCGAGGACACCTGGTATTCGTACGCGCCCGAGTGCGCCCGCGCGGCCGGGGCCGAGGTGCTGCTGGTGCCCAATGCGTCGCCCTTTCACCTGGGCAAGCAGGCCGCCCGGCTGCAGGTGACGCGACAGCACGTGTCCGGCCACGGCCTGGCGCTGGTGTATGCCAACCAGGTCGGCGGCCAGGACGAGCTGGTGTTCGACGGGGCCTCCTTCGCGCTGGATGCGCAGGGCGAGCTGGCGGCACTGGCGCCGCAGTTCGAGGAAGACCTGCTGCTGATCGACTTCGACCAGGGCGTGCCGCGCGGCCCGATCTGCCCGGAACGGGCGCCGATCGAGGCGCAGGTGTACGCGGCGCTGACTCTGGGGGTGCGCGATTACGTGGGCAAGAACGGCTTTCCCGGAGGGATCGTGGGACTGAGCGGCGGCATCGATTCGGCGCTGACGCTGGCGGTGGCGTGCGATGCGCTGGGCGCGGACAAGGTGCGCGCGGTGATGATGCCCTCGCAGTTCACGGCCGAGATGTCGTGGCTCGATGCCCGGCAGCTCGCGCACAACCTGAACGTGGCGTACGAGGAGCTGTCGATCCAGCCGGGCTTCGAGGCCGTGCTGTCGGCGCTGGCAAAGCCCTTGCGCGGCGCGGCCTGGGACACGACCGAAGAGAACATCCAGGCCAGGATCCGCGGCGTGCTGCTGATGGCGCTGTCGAACAAGAGCGGCTCGATCGTGCTCACGACCGGCAACAAGAGCGAGATGGCAGTGGGCTATTGCACGTTGTACGGCGACATGGCCGGAGGCTTTGCGGTCATCAAGGACCTGCTGAAGACGCTGGTCTACTCGGTGGCGCGCCATCGGAACACGCTGTCGCCGGTGATCCCCGAGCGGATCCTGACGCGCGCGCCCAGCGCCGAGCTGCGCGCCAACCAGACCGATCAGGACTCGCTTCCGCCATACGAAACGCTGGACGCGATCATCCACCTGTACATGGAGCAGGGCGCCAGCATCGAGGAGATCCTTGAGAGCGGCTTGCCAGAGACGGAGGTGCGGCGCGTGGTCGGGATGATCCAGGCCAGCGAGTACAAGCGGCGCCAGGCGCCGGTTGGGATACGGATCACGCACCGCGCGTTCGGTCGCGATTGGCGCTATCCGATCACGAACCGCTTCCGCGAGCGCGCGGCGAATTTTGACTCGGCGCCTGCGCAGGACAGTAGAATCGCCGCATTGGCCGGGAGGGGACCGTGAAACAGATCACCGCGATCATCAAGCCGTTCAAGCTGGACGAGGTCAGGGAGGCCCTGGCCGACGTCGGCGTCACCGGCCTGACCGTCACCGACGTGAAGGGCTTCGGGCGGCAAAAGGGGCACACCGAGCTGTATCGCGGCGCAGAGTACGTGGTCGACTTCCTGCCCAAGATCAAGATCGAGGCGGTTGTGGCCGATTCGATCGTGGACCGGGCCATCGACGCGATCACGCGCGCCGCTCGTACCGGCAAGATCGGCGACGGCAAGATCTTCGTGCGGACGGTCGAGCACGTGGTGCGGATCCGCACCGGCGAAACGGACGAAGCGGCGGTCTAGCAACGACCCTCACCCCAGCCCTCTCCCGCAAGCGGGAGAGGGAGCGGCTTGCGTCAACCCGGCGACGACGGCTTCAGTAGAACCAGCAGCGCTCCGGCACCGCCATCGGCTGGCCGTGCCTGGCAAAACGCGATCACCTCGCTGCGCCGGACCAGCCAGCTCCTGACTTTTCCCTTCAGTACCGGCACGCCGTCGCGCGAGCCGCGCCCCTTGCCGTGCACGATCCGCACGCAGCGCTGCCCATGGTGGACCGCCTCGCGCAGGAACGCGCCCAGCGCATGGTGCGCCTCCTCGACGCGGTGGCCGTGCAGGTCGAGCTCCGCCTGCACGACCCAGAAGCCCCGCCGCAGCTTGCGCAGCGTGTCGGCGCCGATGCCGTCGGCGCGGTACGACAGCGACTCGTCGGTCTCCAGCAGGCTCTCGACCCCGATCCGTTCGGTGAGCGATTCGTCGAGCACGGCCCGGTTGTCGCGCTCGCGCTGCACCGGATGCGGCCGCGCGTGCGGCGCGGCCGCAAGGTGACGCGCCCCGGAGCCCGCGCCAGCGTGCGTGCGGCCAAGCGGCTTGACATCGCGCACGGCTTGCTGGAATTCGGCGGCTGCGTCGGTTCGTGCTTCAGTGGGCGCGGGCGCTGGCGCGTCGCGCCGAGGCGCGGTCGCTGCAGCCTGCGGCCGGGCGATCCGGACCGACTTCAGCTCGGCCAGGCTCTTCAGGCGGCCCGCGGGCGGAGCCGACCGCTTCATGGCGGGCCCCCCGGGCTCAACCCTTTCATGCGCGGCTACTTGGCCGCTACGGCGGCGTGGGGGGTGGCCTGGGTCGGTGCCTCGGCCTCGAGCCAGCGCTGCGCGTCCAGCGCGGCCATGCATCCGCTGCCGGCCGACGTGACGGCCTGCCGGTAAACCGAGTCCTGCACGTCGCCGGCCGCAAACACGCCCGGCACGCTCGTCATCGTCGCCAGCCCGCTGGAGCCGCCGCGCGTGCGGATGTAGCCGCCCGTCATGTCGAGCTGGCCCGCGAAAATCTCGGTGTTCGGCTGGTGACCGATCGCGATGAAGCAGCCCTGCACACTGATCCGCGCCGTCTCGCCGCTACGAGCATTGCGGATGCGCACGCCGTGCACGCCGTTGTCATCGCCCAGCACCTCGTCGAGCTCGTGCCACAGGTGCATCGTCACCTTGCCTTCGGCCGCGCGCGCCATCAGCTTGTCGACCAGGATCGGCTCGGCCCGGAAGCGGTCGCGCCGGTGGATCAGGTGCACCCGGCTCGCGAGATTGGCCAGGTACAGGGCCTCCTCGACCGCGGTGTTGCCGCCGCCGACCACGCACACATCCTGACCGCGGAAGAAGAATCCGTCACAGGTCGCGCAGCCGGATACGCCCCTTCCCATGAAGGTGCGCTCGGACGGCAGCCCCAGGTACTTGGCCGAGGCGCCGGTGGCAATGATCAATGCGTCGCACGTGTACGCGCCGATGTCGCCCACCAGGTGGAACGGCCGCTTGCTCAGATCCACTTCGTAGACCTGATCGATCACGATGTCGGTATTGAAGCGCTGCGCATGCCGGTCGAACCGTTCCATCAGCTCCGGGCCCTGCACCCCGTCGGCATCGGCCGGCCAGTTGTCGACGTCCGTCGTGGTCGTCAGCTGGCCGCCCTGTGCCAGACCGGTGATCAGTCGCGGGGCCAGGTTGGCGCGCGCCGCATAGACGGCGGCCGTGTAGCCGGCCGGTCCGGATCCGAGGATCAGCACGCGCGAGTGGCGTGCGGGGTGCGTCTTTGGGTGGGTCATCTGCGGCAGGCCTCGTTTTGCCAATATGGGGGCGCGGGCACGGCCGCGCACCTGCCGCGATTATGGGGTTTCGGGATATTTGCCGCAAAAGGCGGGCCCGACGGCCCGCCCGCTGCGCTTACCTATGCGTCGACCAATGATGTGTCGGTGAATTATGCGCCGGTGAATACGAGCAGGCGGCCTGGTGCCGGATCATCGAAGGATGGTCGCTTTCGGCGCCGCACAGCGCGCAGGACAGGACGCGCGACTCCGGATCGCGCAGCAGCACTTGCAGGCCCTCGTTCTCGGCCCGGATCACTGCCTGCTCCAATAACCGTAATTCCTTCTCACGAGTAAGCGCAATCGCGACTTGCATTCCTTCGTCCTCCCCAACCGAACTACCGGGTTACCTGTAGTAAAGGAGCTTCGTGGATTGAGGGTATCAGGGCAATCGCCGCGATGCGGCATTCGAACAACATACGTCGCCCGCAGCACGCTAGCCGAAAGCCGGACAGCGTGTACGAAGCCGGACGACAAGCCGATGGCGCTGTCTTTGGGGACGGACAGGAGATCCACCTTCCACCGATACCTATAATTACGCGATGTTGATGCGCAAGGAGTCGCGCAACGTGAACGGCGAGTCGGCGCAAGGCCGTAGACCCGAGGGCGAACGCAGTCGCGGCGCGAAGGCGGGCGCGGCGCGCTCCTGGTCGGCGGGCGGTCGGGGGGCCCGCCTGCTGGCAGAAGGATCCGGGTTTTTCGAATTCGGTCAGCGTGCCGCAGGTGCAGAACCTGGCCGGCAGAGTCGGCGCGTGGGTGGCGGACTCGATGCTGGTCGCCTTTGGCTATTCGGCCTACCTGTGGGTACTGGCGGCGCTCGCGTGGTCGGCTCGGTTCTGGCGGCACCTGTTCGTGCATCGCAGGCCCGCTGCGGCCGAAGGGCATCGTGACGGGGTGGCACGCTGGCTGCGCGCGCTGGCGCTGCTGGGGCTGGTGGCGGCCTTCGCCGCTCTCGCCACGCTGCGCCTGCACAGCCTGGACGCGACGCTGCCGGGATCTGCCGGCGGAGCGCTGGGCGACCTGATCGCTCCGTACGCCACGCACGCGTTCGGCTTCACCGGCGCCACGGTCGTGCTGCTGGCGCTGAGTGCGCTGGCGGCCAGCCTGCACTTCGGATTCTCCTGGCTCGGGCTGGCCGAGGCGATCGGCAGCGCGTTCGAGGCGGTGTCCGGCCGCGTGCGCCGGATGCGCGAGGCCAAGATCGACCGCTCGATCGGCGAGGCGGCGGTGGCCGAGCGCGAGGCGACCCTGGCGCATGAGCGCGTGCGGCTGGTGGAAGCCCCGCCCGTTCACATCGAGCGGCAAAGTGCGCATCCGCCGCCCTCGGAGCGGCGCCAGAAGGAACGGCAGGTGCCGCTGTTCTCGGAACTTTCCACCAGCAGGTTGCCGCCGCTGGATCTTCTGGACGAGCACGATCCCGCGGTCGAGGCCATCTCGGCCGACACGCTGGAGTTCAACTCGCGGCTGATCGAACGCAAGCTGAAAGACTTCGGGGTCGACGTCAGCGTCATCGCCGCCTATCCCGGTCCGGTCATCACCCGCTACGAAGTCGAGCCGGCCACCGGGGTCAAGGGCAGCCAGATCGTGAATCTGGCCAAGGATCTGGCGCGCGCGTTGTCGCTGGTGTCGATCCGCGTGGTCGAGACGATCCCGGGCAAGAACCTGATGGGACTGGAGCTGCCCAACCCGCGCCGACAGGTCGTGCGGCTGTCGGAAATCCTGGGCTCGGCCGTGTACGGTGAGAGTCACTCGCCGGTCACGCTGGGCTTGGGCAAGGACATCTCGGGCAAGCCGATCGTGGTCGACCTGGCGCGGATGCCGCACCTGCTGGTGGCCGGCACGACCGGATCGGGCAAATCGGTGGGCGTCAACGCGATGATCCTGTCGATCCTGTACAAGTCGGACCCGTCGCAGGTGCGGCTGCTGATGATCGATCCGAAGATGCTCGAGCTGTCCACCTACGGGGACATTCCGCACCTGATCGCGCCGGTCGTCACCGACATGCGCGAGGCGGGTCACGCGCTGAACTGGTGCGTGGGCGAAATGGACCGGCGCTACCGGCTGATGAGCCGGCTGGGCGTGCGCAGCCTGAGCGGCTACAACCAGAAGATCGCCGAAGCGCGCTCGCGCGGCGCGCCGATCGTCGATCCGTTCGCGCTCGATCCGTTCACGGCCGCGCCCCTGGAGCAGCTGCCGGTGATCGTGGTCGTGATCGACGAGCTGGCCGACCTGATGATGGTCACCGGCAAGAAGGTCGAAGAGCTGATCGCGCGGATCGCGCAAAAGGCGCGCGCGGCCGGCATGCACCTGATCCTGGCCACCCAGCGCCCATCGGTGGACGTGATCACCGGTCTGATCAAGGCCAACATCCCGACCCGCATTTCGTTCCAGGTCTCCAGCCGCGTCGATTCGCGCACGATCCTGGACCAGATGGGGGCCGAGGCGCTGCTGGGGCAGGGCGACATGCTGTACATGCCGGCCGGGGCGGGCTTTCCGACCCGGGTGCACGGCGCTTTCGTGTCCGACGCCGAGGTGCACCGCGTCGTCGAGTGGCTCAAGTCGCTGGGCACGCCGAACTATGTCGAGGGCGTGCTGGATGCGCCGGACGAGTTGCCCGGCGCGGGCGAGCCGGGCGGCGCTCCGACCGGCGAGGCCGATCCGCTGTACGACCAGGCGGTGGAGATCGTCGTGCGCAACCGGCGCGCCTCGATTTCCCTGGTGCAGCGGCATCTTCGGATCGGCTACAACCGCGCTGCGCGCCTGCTGGAGGACATGGAGCGCGCCGGCCTGGTGTCCGCAATGCAATCCAACGGGAACCGCGAGATCCTGGTGCCGGCACGGGGCGAGGCGTGATCCTCCTTCGCGGCTTCGCCGCTTCGGAGGACAAGCCCTCCGAAGCGCAGCGCGCGAAGGCGGGCAAGCCTGGTTTGTTGCTCGTGCTGCTGCTGGCTTGCAGCCTGCCGGTGGCGTGGGCCGATTCGCTGCAGCAGTTGCGCGATTTCCTGACGCAGACGCAGAGCGCGCGCGGCGACTTCTCGGAAACCTCCTCTGGCAAAGGCCCGGCCTCGCACGGTCGCCAGCGAAGGCAAGGGAGCTTCGAGTTCGCCCGTCCCGGCCGTTTCCGCTGGATTTACACCAACCCTTATCAGCAGACGATCGTCAGCGACGGCTCCAGGCTGACCGTGTACGACCCGGACTTGAACCAGGTCACGATCAAGAAGCTCAAGGGCGCGATTCCCGCCTCGCCGGCCTCGATCCTGTTCGGCTCCAACGAGTTCGAGCGCGACTTCCAGGTGAGCAGTGACGGCGAGCGCGACGGCCTGGAGTGGATCCTGGCAACGCCCAAGTCGCAGGATTCCTCGTTCGCGCGGATCCGGATCGGCTTTCGCGACGGGCTGCCGGTGGCGATGGAGCTGGCCGACAGTTTCGGACAGACCACCGAGTTGCGGTTCTCCGGGCTGCAGCGCAACCAGAGAATCGATCCGGCCCGCTTTCATTTCGATCCACCCAAAGGGGCGGACGTGCTGGAAGACCAGTGAACGACCTGTTCGAAAGCGCGCGGCCGGCCAGCGGGCCGGGCGCTGCCGCCCCGCTGGCCGAGCGGATGCGGCCGCGCCGTTTCGAGGACGTGATCGGCCAGTCCCACCTGCTGGGGCCCGGCAAGCCGTTGCGCATCGCGTTCGAGTCGCGCCATCCGCACTCGATGATCCTGTGGGGGCCGCCGGGCGTGGGCAAGACCACGCTGGCCCGGCTGATGGCCGACGCGTTCGGACTGGAATTCATCGCGATTTCGGCGGTGCTGGGCGGCGTGAAGGACATCCGCGACGCGGTGGAACGGGCGCAGGCGACGCTGGCGCGCAGCGGACGGCCGACCGTGGTGTTCGTCGACGAGGTGCACCGCTTCAACAAGGCGCAGCAGGATGCGTTCCTGCCGCACGTGGAGTCGGGCCTGTTCGTGTTCGTCGGCGCCACCACCGAGAACCCGTCATTCGAAGTGGTCGGCGCGCTGCTGTCCAGGGCCTCGGTGTACGTGCTGGAGCCATTGACAGGCGAGGAGCTGGGCGAGTTGCTGGAGCGCGCGCGGCGCGATTATCTGAACGAGGTGGCGATCGATGCGGGAGCGCGCCAGATGCTGATCGAGCTGGCCGACGGCGATGCGCGCCGGCTTCTGAATGCGCTGGAAGTCGTGTGCGATGCGGCCGCGCGATCGGGCAGCGCGATCGACGTGCCGTTCCTGCGCGCCACGCTGCCGGCGACACTGCGCCGCTTTGACAAGGGTGGCGAGAACTTCTACGACCAGATCTCGGCCCTGCACAAGGCGGTGCGCGGCTCGGACCCGGATGCGGCGCTGTACTGGATGGTGCGGATGCTCGACGGCGGCACCGACCCGCTGTACATCGCGCGGCGCGCGATCCGGATGGCCTCGGAGGACGTTGGCCTGGCCGATCCGCGCGCGCTGACCATGGCGCTGGAGGCGGCGCAGGCGTACGAGCGGCTCGGCTCGCCCGAAGGCGAGCTGGCGCTGGCGCAGGCAATCGTGTACCTGGCGGTCGCGCCCAAGTCGAACGCGGTCTACGCGGCGTTCGGCCAGGTGCGCGAGTTCGTCGCGCACGACGGCACGCGGCCCGTTCCGCTGCATCTGCGCAATGCGCCCACGCGCTTGATGAAGGACCTGGGCTACGGCCGCAACTACCGCTACGCGCACGACGAGCCGGACGCTTTTGCGGCCGGCGAAACCTATCTGCCCGAGGGCGTGCGGTCGCCCGGCTGGTATCGTCCGACCGACCGCGGACTGGAGGCGAAGATCGCGCAGCGGATCGAAGAGCTGCGGCGCCTGAACCAGGTGAGCGACGCGAGCGGAAAAGAAGATGCTTGATGTAGCGCTTCTCAGGAAGGATCTTGCCGGCGTGGCCGCGCGCCTGCGCCAGCGCGGTTTCGAGCTGGATGTGGGCGCTCTGGAGGCTCTGGAAGCCGATCGCAAGTCGGTGCAGACGCGCACCGAGGACCTGCAGGCGCGGCGCAACGCCTTATCCAAGCAGGTCGGGCAGCTGAAGTCGCGCGGAGCGGATGCCTCGGCACTGATGGCCGAGGTGGCGCAGATCCCGGACCAGCTCAAGCATCTCGAGCAGCATCTGGCCGACGTGCAGGCGCGGCTGCAGCAGATCCTGATGGAAACGCCCAATTTGCCGCACGAGTCGGTGCCGGTCGGAAGCTCCCCGGACGACAACGTCGAGGTGCGCCGCTGGGGCAGTCCGCCTCGCTTCGAGTTCGCGGTGAAGGACCATGTAGACCTGGGTGCCGCGCTCGGGATGGACTTCGAGACGGCGGCCAAGCTGTCCGGCGCACGTTTTGTCGTGCTGAAGGGCGCGCTGGCCCGTCTGCACCGGGCGCTTGCCCAGTTCATGCTGGACGTGCAGACGGCCGAGCACGGCTACACCGAGTGCTACACGCCGTACATCGTCAACGCCGCCACGCTGACCGGAACCGGGCAGCTGCCCAAGTTCGAGCAGGATCTGTTTGCCGCCCGCAAAGGCGGGCACGAAGGCAGCAGCGAGCCGATGTACCTGATCCCGACCTCGGAAGTGTCGCTGACGAACTTCGTGCGCGACCAGATTCTGCGCGAGGACGAACTGCCGCTGCGCCTGACCGCGCATACGCCCTGCTTCCGGTCGGAGGCAGGCTCCTACGGCAAGGACACGCGCGGAATGATCCGGCAGCACCAGTTCGACAAGGTCGAGATGGTGCAGATCGCGCATCCGGCGCACTCGTACGAGGCGCTCGAGCAGATGGTCGGGCACGCGGAGAACATCCTGCGCAAGCTCGAGCTGCCGCACCGGGTGCTGGTGCTGTGCACCGGCGACCTCGGATTCGCCTCGGCCAAGACGTACGACGTGGAGGTGTGGCTGCCGGCGCAGCAGGCGTACCGGGAAATCTCGTCGTGCTCGAACTGCGAAGCGTTCCAGGCGCGCCGGATGCAGGCGCGCTTTCGCAACGCGCAGGGTCGCAACGAGCTGGTGCACACGCTGAACGGATCCGGCCTGGCCGTGGGCCGCGCGCTGGTCGCTCTGCTGGAGAACAACCAGCGCGCCGACGGTTCGGTCGGGATCCCGGCGGTGCTGCGCCCGTACATGGCGGGGATCAGCGAGCTGCGACCAGGGTAGGGCGGTCGGGTTTGTTAAACTGCGCGCCCGCCGCGGAGAGGTGGCAGAGTGGTCGAATGCGCCGGATTCGAAATCCGGTGTACGGTTTTACCGTACCGTGGGTTCGAATCCCACCCTCTCCGCCAACTGATTCAAAAATAAGCTATTTATGTAATCGCGGTCTCGGTCATCGATTTGCTAGATTTGTTTTTCCCCCACCCTTCCCCCAGAGTTTTCGGCAGCGCCTCGATTGGCCAGATAGATCGAGGTCGTGCGCACGTCGACCCACCGCCTATGTCGCCGGAGAATTCAAAGTGGGAGCCAAGACCCTCCTCGAGGCCACCGCGTATTGAAGGCCTTCCGCGACACGAGAGCTTCGGTAGGAGGCATGAGAAACGCCCATATCACGTTCGTTACCTGAACGAGCGGCACCTCCTCTTTCGCTGCCAGTTTCGAATTGCTTCGCTGAGCCGCTGGCCATCGAATTCCAAGTTGCGCGCCAGTATCCAAACGTCATGGGCTGTGGGGGTCGTAACTCATGCCGTCGTCATAAACCTTGGCAGCCATGCGATCGCGATAAGCGAAGCGATGCGAACCGTTGTGCTCTGCGACAAGGTGCCCAAAGTAACTATCGCGTTCGTGCCGCTTCCGACATATTGCGACTCACGGACCAGACGGACCGTAACTGAATCATTCCTTAACCGACTTTCCTCTAGGAGAAACACCAGGACAAGGCGGACCATGATGACGACGACAAGGAAGACTGACAGACCGTCCGCCTGGCCGGGTCGCCCGCAGGGGCGATCCAGCCACGAAGAACCGCGCGAGTCGTACAGGCCTCGGAGATGCCCGGGCTGCTCGTCCATCCTAACGCTGAGCTAAGGCAGCTTCGCGAAACTGATATCAACATGCTTCACGTCGGCTGGAAAGAGTCCATGAACAAATCGTCTGCAAGCGATTCGATCGACTGGCTCAACAAAGTTCCCGAAGTCACGCTTTCGTTCTGGATCATCAAGATCATGTCCACCACGGTGGGCGAGACGGGTGCCGACTTC
>WNFQ01009486.1_pt1 | contig 14026 bp, 15 predicted proteins | sample 5400171 | NCBI WGS metagenome assembly WNFQ01 (sample SAMN13153356, study PRJNA577476) | soil metagenome | isolation source: 20 cm soil under Madrone tree | place: USA:California | collected 2016-06-14
AAAAAAGGCGATAAGAGCGAAACAGTGACGCTTCTGCCGCGAATGTTCCGTGCCAAACGGGTCAGCGACATGAAGCGCAACGCTTCTATCATTGTGTGCGGTACGACATACTTAATGTTCGCCCGGCTCTCCCCAGCTAAGCCGGCAACGGTTCTTCTTTGAGTCCCTTGAGGTAATTCGACACGGCTCTATCGAGTAGTGAAAAACCATCCGTTATAGCCATAGAATTCCGGGCATTATTTCGGCAAATTGAGCGCGTAAATTTGAATGCCTGGAGCTTCGCGCGAGGGGTAGCATGCCAGAGCGCGGATAATAGCCCGAGTCGGATGCGAGAACCGGCACCCCTCTCATGAAGCCCCGGCAAGACGACCAGAGAAAATGAAGACTTACATCGTTGCCAGAGACTACGAGGACGGCCACCAGCTTACCCGGTTTGTGACAACCGAAGGCGCAAAAGAGCGGCTCCAAAGACTGGTGGCTCAACGCGGCGCCGTGAGCGTCGAAGCCAGTATTTGGATCGCCAGCTATCTACTGGCGATTCTGGGCTTAGTTAAGGCTGTATACAGCGAACAACCCTTGCTTTGGCTGGCGGTTTGGCCGGCTCCCGTTGCGCTCGCCTCCACGATTTTTATCTTCTTCCGTCAGGGATTCCATTTCCAAAATGGGGTGCTAGTCCTCGGCCGGCGGCGCGGTTGATTTCGTTACCGGGGCATGCTGCTAGCCGCAGCTACGCCGCTTCTTTGCTTCGCTATTGTTCCTTATTTTTTACGACTGGAGCTACGCCGAAGAGTGCTTCTCCTAACCTTAGAAGAGCTCGAGAAGTCAATAAGCACGCGGCCTACATCAAATAGAACTAACCTAGCCATTACGGCTGGATTCCACGTTCGAACAGAATGGTGAGCACAATGGTTGTGAGCGTCCGTTGAACTCCGGGCAGATTTTTGATCTCCTGAAGCAGACGATTCAAGTCTTGCGCATCTTTGGTGCGGATTTTAGCCAGTATGCAGTCTTCCCCGGCGATGCAATGGCATTCCTCGATCTCGGCGAAAGGCATCAACAGTCTGGCCAACTCGTCCGTACCGGTGCGTTCCAGTCGAATTTGCACAAACGAGCACAAGCCTAACTCGATCGCCTGCGGATCGAGATCCACAGTGTAGCGACGGATCACACCGGACTTTTCCAGTTTCTTGACTCGCTCGAAAACCGCTGGCGCTCTCCTGATCGCGTCGGCGATCTGGGCGGCAGGATCGCTTTATTCTAAGAAAGCGGCTCGGCCATCCTCGGCCGTTCTGGGCGTCGGCATACAGATGATCTGTGGGGGAGCGCTTTTGCTGATAGTCAGCGTTTCTACGGCGAGGCCGGGCGATTCGAATGGAACAACGTCAGCGTGCGATCAATCCTGGCTTGGTGGTACCTCGTGATCTTCGGCGCAATTATCGCGTTTACCGCATATGTGTGGTTGGTTCGCGTTTGCGCGCCCTCGCTGGTTGGCACCTACGCGTTTGTGAATCCGGTGATCGCGGTATTCTTAGGCTCTGCCTTTGCCGGCGAGGAACTTAGTTTCCGCACGACGTGCGGTGCCGCCGTTATTGCGGCTGCGGTTGCTCTGGTCGTCTTTTTCTCGAACCGGCCAGCGAAACCTCCACTCGACCGCGACGAGCCGGAACTGCTGTCCAGCGCTGCGTGCACAGCAAAGGTATTAGAAACCCGTTCGGGAGGGATCCAATAAAAGTAGTCCGGTCTTTCAGTGCCTTACCCTTTGTGCAGAAAGAGATAAATCGCGTGATATTTTGCTTTCGCGGTTTCATCCTGCGTTTTCGGCGGTTCAGCCGGAGCAACCCCACCTTCGGTGGCGACTCGCATCACGTAATCCACCTTGTCAAGGGTTCCTGAGCCGCTCCTAGCCTTCACTGCGACCAATAGCCAGGGGATGCCGGCTGGAGCAGCCAAGTTTTTTAGGGGAGGAACACTACCGACGATGCTGCTGCTATCTTTGAGGGTCCAGCTCGGTCCTGCGCCATGCTTACCCAGGATCTCTCCGGCCGCATTTTTTAGCTCTGCTTCCGGAGCTTTCAGAGACCACTGGAAACCGCCAGCCGGATTCGGTTTGCTCTCGTAGATCTGAACTCCGTCCGCAACGAGCGCCAATACGATTGAACTATTTTCCGGAAAGGGTAGGAACTCTTCAGCAGAAGCCGATTGGTAAAGCGCGGAACCGAATAGCGCGACCATTGCAACCAAAGATTTGTGAATTCTCATGGCGCGGCCAAGCTTGGCACGGGCGTTGGCCAACGGCAAGCAGGATACGGCCGTGTTTCTCTTCGATTCCCGGCTCAAACAATTAGCTGCGTCTTCACGCCGCCAGGACACCCGGAGTCATCTCTCGGAGTTTTTTCACCGCGCGACTCAAGATTTCCAGCGCTCGCTTGACTTCTTCCATTGTGTTGGTGCGCCCAAAAGAGAAACGCAGACTTGCCCGGGCTTGCTCATTGGAAAGGCCCATTGCCCGCAGTACGTGAGAAGGCTCCAATGAGCCGGTAGTACACGCCGAACCAGCCGAACAACAGACACCTTGCTGGTCCAGAATCATCAACATCGCTTCGGAGTCAATCCCCTCGATAGAAAGATTAGTCGTGTTGGGTAATCGTCGTTCCTTATCACCGTTGACGGTTGCTCCCGGGATTCGTTCCAGAGCTTGTTGCTCGAAAGTGTCCCGCAGCTCGCGCACGACTCGATCTTCCTTTTGAATGTGCGCCGCTGCGAGCTCCGCAGCCTTCCCCAGTGCCACAATGGAAGCGGTGTTTTCGGTTCCGCCTCGACGTTTATTCTCTTGACCCCCCCCGATAAGGAACGGGAAAAAGCGGGCGCGCCGGTTGACATATAATGCTCCAACTCCTTTTGGCGCGTGCAGTTTGTGTCCGGATAACGAGAGGAACTGGATGGAAGTTGTATTGAGGTTGATTGGAATTTTGCCGATCGCTTGTACTGCATCCGTGTGAAAGATCGTTTGTTGCTGTCGACATATCTCCGCCGCTTCTTCGATCGGGAAAAGGACGCCGGTCTCGTTGTTAGCCCACATCAGCGAAACGACTGCGGTGTCGGGCCGGATGGCAGCCTCCAACTGGGAAAGGTCAACCGATCCTTTGGCGTCCACATCCAGCCATGTGACTTCATAGCCGCGCCGCGCGAGCGCCTCCGCGTGTTTGATAATCGCACTATGCTCCACCTTGCTCGTGATGACATGCTTACGGTCTTGATCGATCGACAGCGCCGATTGCAACGCGGTATTGTCCGATTCGGTCCCACAGCTGGTAAAAAGAATCTCGGAGGGCTCGCAGCCAAGAAGCCCTGCAACCTGTTCCCGGGCATGCTCGACCGCTCGCGCTACCCGTTTACCGAATGAGTAGGCGCTCGAGGGATTGCCGTACTGTTCTTTCAAGAACGGCAGCATGGTTTCCAGCACGGCTGGATCAACCGAGGTCGTAGCATTGTTATCAAGGTAGATCATCGGCTTTCGACTTCCTCAGGAACCTGTTCTTTCGGCTCAATCGGTGCTGTTTGCCTCCTCTGCGACAATACTTCTCTCCATTTTAAATAAAGGTTGCGCAGATAAATCGGGACCGGAAGGAGTGTCATTATGATCCCGACGGAGTCATGCCGATAGAAAATGAAATAGCTTAACGCCAAGAGGCTTCCAAAAAGGCTACACTCCCAGAATCCCAGCGGGATGATGCTTTTTCCGGCACGCTCCGAGGCGATCCATTGTAGCAAGAATCGAATGCCGAAGATCAGGCTGCCCGACAACCCGATCACCTTCCAGGTATTCACCTCTATCATCAAAAAAGAAAACGTACCCAACACGGACATTTTTCGCTATCGCATCGAACTCCTACCGTCGCAAGAGGGCGGCCTCAAACTTTGCACGCCGACCCGCCCACACGCCCCTACCTGCGTACGGGCTGCGAATGTGGATCTTTAGGAACACGATCCGGCTCTGCGACCGGTTGATCGCCATCCCCTCTATCCCGATGATGCGGATCAAAAAAGAGGTCAAAAGCCAGAAACAAGGCCTTTGAATGCCGGGCAAACCAAAGATTGAAGAGGGGAATCGGAATGATCGTCAACAACAACGTGACCCCAATCGGCAAACGAACCCAGAAATCCAGAACAAGATAAATGATTACTCCCAGGAGGGCGGCAACGCCGTAATTAATGGCAAAAATTGAGAGCAAAAAATATCCTGGCTCTCGCTCATATGGGTACCCGCATTTTGGGCACCCATCGAGAGGCATAAACCAATCCTCCAGCGAGCGAACCTTGTACCACGGGACGAATATCGCGCGTTCGCCGCAGGTTGGACATTTCCACCGCAGCGCATTACCAACCATCCAAAGAAAACGACCGACGGAATAATCAGATTCATCCGATTGACTCGCCGCCATGTTAGCAACTTACGCTAATGTAGTTTTTGGTCGACGGAAGAATGGAGTTATATGCAGCGGCCACAACGAAAAATTCCTGGTCCCATTATCACCAATCCAATTAATCTCTTTATTTGCAGCTGGCCGACGAACGCTACGAAGAAACCTCTGGGGCACCAAATAACTGATTATCCGATATGAAGGAAAAACAGAGAGTCCTGATCACTGGTTTCGGAATTGTTTCGCCGATCGGGAACGGGGCCGGTGAAAACCTGGCCGGCCTCCGGGCTGGAAGAGACGGAGTGAGTCCGGTGACTGCATTTGACGTCTCCGAGACGCGCTGCAAAACCGCTGGTCAGGTGAATGATGAGCCGTTGAAAGCTGTTTTCCCGGCCAATCGACGGACCAAACGCTTGCATCGAAGTTCGCGCATGGTCGCCGCCTCCTTGGCGGAGGCCATGTCGATGGCCGGCTCCCCGATCCCCGAGTTGGTGGTATTTTCAACCTCCGTCGGCGCAATGAGTAATGGAGAAGAATTTTATCGTGCGGTTTTAAAGTCGAGGTCGAGACGTTTAATAGCGCAGTGGGTTGCGAATTACATGCCGCAAAAGCCGATCTTGGATGCACTCGAACTTTTGGACCTTCGGCTTCCAATGCAGGTTATCTCGAATGCTTGCTCTTCCGGAACCAATTCGATCGGACATGCCTTTAACCTTATTCGGGATGGATTGAATTCATGCGTGATTTGCGGAGGATACGATCCGCTGTCTGAACTGGTTTTTGTCGGCTTTGATTCGCTTCAGGCTTCCACCCCGGAGAAAATCCGACCTTTTGATCTGCACCGGTCCGGGTTGGTGTTGGGGGAGGGCTCCGCCGTGCTGATTCTTGAATCGGAAGAGTCGGTGCAGAAGAGAAAGGCGACCGCCTACGCGGAAATTTCCGGCTATGGAGTCTCAACCGATACTTACCATCTAACTCAGCCAAATCCATCCGGCATCGGTCCGAGGCTTTCCATGGAGCGTGCGCTTCAATCTGCTGGATCTGATTCGGTTGATTATGTAAATGCTCACGGAACGGCAACGTTATACAATGACGCCACTGAAGGAATCGCCATTTCTCAGCTGTTACCGGGTATACCGGTCAGTTCTACCAAGTCGATGATGGGTCATGCTCTCGGTGCTGCCGGCGCAATCGAAGCCGTATTTTGCGTCCTTGCTTTGCGGGACCGGTTTCTGCCGCCCAACATTCATTTTAGGGAACCTGATCCGACTTGGAAATTTGAGGTCGTAGCCAACCAGTCGTGTCCGGCATCTATCCGAACCGTCCTCTCCAATTCTTTCGGCTTCGGTGGCACCAACGCGTCTTTGTTGTTCGGAGCGATATGAGTCTATTTATTCAAGGGGTCGGAGCCGTCTCCCCGCTCGGGCCTAACGCAACGACCACCTGGGCTCAACTTTTGGCTGGAAATGAAGCCCCTCGCAAGACTTTGCCCAACGGAATGAATGGTCGCGAATATTACTACGTGCCGGTTCCTGAAAAATTCATCGCCGAGGCCGGTCGTCAACCACGCCTGCGTCGTTCTGGAGCGCTTTCACTGATGGGCGCGGCGGCCGCATATGACGCCTTGGCGGACGCTGGATTCCAGCCCGACGCGCAATTGGGGGCGCGATGCGCCGTCATCTACGCGATCTGTTCGGGCGGGGTAAATTACACGCGCCGATTCTATCACGAGCTCATTACCCAAGGCGTCAACGCCGCCAGCCCGATGTTGTTTCCGGAAACAGTATACAATGCGCCGGCTAGCCATTTAGCTGCGCTGCTGAAATTGGACGGGGAAAGTTACACTCTAGTAGGTGACTGTGCGGTCGGATTGTCCGCTCTTCATTTCGCCGCTCAGCTTCTTGTCAATCAACCCCAGCTCGAAGTCTGCGTGGTAGTCGGTACCGAGGAAGCCGATTGGATACTTTCCGATGCTTTTAACAGCTGGCGCATGGTAACTCGGCATTCGGACTTTGAAGTTTTTGGTAAGCCGCAAGGAACGATTTTTGGTGAAGGTGCGGCTGCCATCGTGTTAGGGCGCACTAATGGGATTCCTGTCGCCCGCAGCGGACCCGGACTATCTTTTTTTTCCAGGCAAGATGCGCTCGCTGCGGCTCGACAGGTCATCGAGCCAATGATTCAAGGAGAAGTCCCCGATTGCGTGATTTGCAGCGCCAACGGAACGTTTGTCGATCAAATCGAGGAGCGAGTACTCCGCGCGCTTCTACCGACGACTTTGGTTTATAGTTATAAACCGGCCCTGGGAGAAGCGCTTGGCGCTAGCGCCCTCTTTCAGACAGTCTTTGCCGCTTTGGCTCTTCGCCACCAGACCATTCCCGGAACGCGGCACGGTGGTCACCGCCTTCCCTGCCTCACCCGAGCAAGTCGTACGATGAAACTACATCGGGCATTAGTAACGGTGATCGGGTTTAACCAACAGGTGAACTCATTGCTCCTGGGCAATAGTTGACTGATAGCCGCAGGTTGCGCGGCCTAGGAGGTTCCGCCTCCGCTATGGCGTGACCAACGTAGCTCGAAGCGCGAAGGTGCCGCGCTCCCGGAAGGTGCGTTTACTTGATACTCTCGGCGGAAGAGAGTGGCCGACATCGCACAAGGTTTGAAGATCTCTCAAGCTAGCGTTACAAACATGGTACAACGACTTGATGCTGAGGGATTGTTGAAATACGAGAAGTATCGCGGCTTAGTGCTGACGACTGCCGGGGAAACGTTGGCTCGTAACATCATGCGGCGCCACCAATTGCTAACCGATTTTCTACGAATGTTGGAGATTGAAGAAGAGGTCGTTTATCACGATGTAGAAGGGATGGAACATCACATCAGCCCACAAACTCTCAATGCCATCGAGGCATTGATGGAGGCACTTCGAAGCAACCCCATTATCCTGTCTCGCATCAAACATCAGGCACATGGTCACTGAGCATTTCGAGTTCGCTGGTTGGACCGACAATCTCCGGCTCGCCAACGATCAGGTCGAAGTAGTGATTCTCCGCGAGGTGGGTCCCAGGATTATTTCTCTTCGTCCCCTCAACGGACGTAATGTTTTCAAAGTCGTGGCCGAACAGAGCGGAAAGTCGCGCGAGGAGACCTGGCAGATTCGCGGTGGCCATCGGCTTTGGACCGCGCCAGAAGATTACGGCGATCCCAATGGCCTCACCTATGTCCTCGATAACTTCCCCGTCGCGTATGAAATCAAAGGGGAATTCCACGCGGAGGTGACTCATCATATGCAAAAACCGGCGCAAATCCGAAGAGCTATCTCGGTTCAGTTGGCGGCTTCTGGACCCCGAGTCACAGTGGAACACTGGCTGACCAACCAGGGTCACTCACCACTTCGATTTGCTCCTTGGGCGCTTTCAGTGATGGCGCCTGGTGGGTTTGCCATCATCCCGCAACCTCCACTAGGAACTCATCCGAACGACTTTTTGCCCAATCGATCTCTAAGCTTGTGGCCCTTTACCGACCTGAGTGATGATCGGATTCGATTCGGACAGCGCTTTATCCAGCTTCGACAAATCGATCGAGGCCCAATTAAATTTGGTTTACGTCATACCGAAAAGTGGGCCGGCTATGTTCTGGGCGATCATCTGTTTCTGAAGACCATCCCTTTGGTTGAAGGGGCAGAGTATCCCGATCTGGGTTCAAATTTCGAAACGTTTACGAACGAGGAGATTCTTGAGTTGGAGAGTCTTGGCCCCTACCAGGAGATTTCTCCGGGTCAGACCGTGAAGCATACCGAACTCTGGGCGGTATTTTCTGGGCTCCAATTGCCGCCCTTTCAAGATGAAGATGCGTTTGCCAAGGCCATCGATCCTTATCTCAAGCAGTTCTTATGATACGAAAGATCCTCACCGCTGCGGCGTTCGCAGTCTTGGTGTCGAGTTGTGCTACCGATGAGTTCCTACAGACCAAAGCGCAAATGGCGCAGAGCATCGCTGGTGAGCAACCGGGTGATTACTACATCGGGCGTCGATTTTATCGCCGAAATTATTTTTTTTGGGGCTATGTGCGCCGACCGCAACAGCCCTGGAGTAGTGCGCAGTTGGTGATGCTAAACGAACAAAAAGTTCTAGCGCCCGATCGTGAGGCAAACGCCATGGGTTACGACAATAATAGCGAATACCGCTTGGATGGTTATTTTTCCGGCCAGACGGTTTATGAACCCGCTTCGAACGCGTTCTATCCGGAGTTTGTCCTCACTGCCTACAAGATAATCTCAACCAATCCTCCACGGATTTTTCGCGATCCCCAGGCCAGCGATCCAAATCGGCTGGTGATCGACAAGCCCGAGTGAGGTCTATGAGATGCCTGCCCCGGAGGGGGGTGACGCGTGCCTGAGACCGAGAAATTCGAACATTTTCAAGTTCTGCGGCGGCCCGATGGATCGCTCTGGGAGTTGGGTCGAGGTGCAATGGGAGTCACCTACAAGGCTTTCGATACGAACCTCCGTTGCGACGTTGCCCTCAAGGTCATCAATCCCCAGTTTCTGAATAGCGAGACGGCTCGGCAGCGGTTTTTGCGTGAGGCGCGTGCCGCCGCTCAGCTCCGACATCCCAACGTTGCCTCAGTTTTCCACCTCGGAAGTGTCTCGGGCAGCTTCTTCTACGCGATGGAATATGTGGAGGGAGAAACGGTCGAACACCGGGTCGAACGAGAGGGCGCGTTAGAACCTTCCCTTGCAGTGCGAATCACTCGCCAGGTCGCTCGAGCCTTGATTGCGGCGGACAAGCAAAAGGTCGTTCATCGGGATATCAAGCCGTCCAACATAATGTTGGTCCGCGATGAAGACGAAGATCATCTGCTGGTCAAAGTGATCGATTTTGGATTAGCAAAATCGCTTTCGTCCGGCCCTGATCAGTCCGTCACCGTTACGATCGGTGGTTTTGTTGGCACGCCTCACTTTGCCAGCCCGGAGCAACTCGAAGAGCGAGATATCGATATCCGCTCCGATATTTATTCCTTGGGAGCCACCCTATGGTTTATGCTCGCTGGGAAACCGCCGTTCCAAGGATCGATCGCCAGCGTGATCCATCAGCATCTCGGATCATTGCTTCCGTCGGATGTTTTGGCGGCTTTCCCTCCTCGGCTGGTAAGCGTTCTCCAGAAGTGCCTAGCCAAGAAACCCGCCGCTCGATTTCAGACGCCCCTTGAAATCAAGCAAGCATTGGATGAAGCGCTCGCCAATTTAAAGGGGGACAGCCCGACTATCCTGGGCGTCAATCTTGAACATGCGGCGGCATCTACTGCCAGCGGCGCATCGGGGTTTGCCACCGGGCAGATCATTCAGAATCGTTACGAGATCCTCGGCCAATCGCCTCTGGATCCGGCGATCTTCAAAGCAAAGGATTTGCGATCGACCAGGGTGCTTGCCGTGCGACCGTTTATCGAGTCCGAACGATTTGATGCTCTACAGACGGGCGATCTTAAAGCCGAAATTGGCCGATTAGAAAAGATTCGTCATCCGAGTTTGACGGAAGTCTACGGGATCGAGCCCTCCGGTCATGGGCTTGTGCTGCTAAGCGAATGGGTACGAGGCTTTTCTTTTCAGGATCTTCTCCGCGCACGGCGATTGCTCGATTGGGATGAAACATTGCGCTTGGTCCGTCCTCTCGCCAAGGCGCTCGACTTTGTCTCGGACAAAAATCTTCTGAAGACCGACCTTTCGCTTCGGCACGTGTATGTCGACCCGGCCGATGCCAACAATAACATTTTTGAGCTCCAGCGGTCGCCGGTAACGAAATGGCCTCCCTTTCTAGTTAAGCTCGATACTTTGAGCTTGGGTACAACCTTGCCCAGTCAGTTTGCTGGGTCGGCTCAAACGGTTGTTCCAGGCCGTCTCCACGCGACAACACGGACTGCGCCGCAACAATTGGCTCACATGGTTTACGAATTGCTCGGCGGCACCAGCTCACCGACTCAGACGCCGGCACCGAATCTTCGCTTCAGCCCTCTTTCTGCTCTTTCCGAAGCCGGTAACGCCACCCTCCGCCCTGCGTTGGTCGATCCAACTTGTTTCGGGTCCGCTAGCGAATTTTTGTCTGCCCTGGAACAGGCTGAGACTCAGGCGCGGCGAGGCGCAATTCCGATGCAGGCCGGAATGCCCCCATCGCTTCCCGATGACTACGCAGCGCACACCGAATCTGTCCCGGAACAAGAATTAGAGGAACAACCGAGGACCTCTCGATTGCTTCTGCGCATCATAACTGCCGTTGTTGCAGTGTTTCTCTTGGTCGCCTTGGCTGGAGTTCTGGCGATCAGCATATTTCTGCGTAAGTCCGAGCCGATAAAGCCGGTGGTTCACCAAGGTTTCGTTACTCTTTCGTCTAAGCCAGATGGAGCGATCGTGAAATCAAACGGGCGCGAACTTGGCAAAACGCCACTGATTAAATATCAGCTCCCGACCGGTAAACAAGTGCTTGATCTTGAATTTCCCGATTACCAGCCACGCGCCGTCGAGTTGGAGATAAACGATAATACGACCGATAATCTCGGACAAATCGTCCTGACGAGAGATGTCGGCCAGTTCGTTATCAAAACAAATCCGGCCGGAGTGCCATTCCAGATAATAGATTCGGAGAAAAAGGTGACCTCGGGGATTTCGCCTTTAACCGTGCAGAATATGCCTACCGGCAAATATCAGGTGAAAATTCAGCGGCCCGGTTGGCCGAATATCGTCGAAGATGTTGATCTCGCGGCAAACGCTTCGGTCGCTATCCAGCACACATTCCAGGGAGCAAACGTGTCCCTGAAAAGCGATCCGTCGGGGGCAACCGTATACTTGGCCGGGGCGGCAATCGGCAGGACGCCGCTGAACTGTGCTCTGCCGTTGGGACAAGTGGAGCTGACATCGAAAATCGGCTCGCTGGCTCCCGTTACTCAACGATTTACGCCTGAGCCCGACGGAAGCTCGATTATTGAATTCAAGCACACCTACGGTCTACTCTCGATCACCGCTGACCGTGCGGACGCCGAGGTGCTCATCGGCGGGATCAACCTCGGTCATCCGCCAATCGAAGGGATTTTGCCGCCCGGCAAGCATCAAGTAGTCGTTAAGTCCTCTGGCTCTCCTGATCAGGCGCGAACTGCCGAAGTTCAAGCGAATCACCGCCAAGTGATGCAATTCACATTCGGCGGAGGTGTTTCGGAGACGAATCAGGCCAATGCAACCAATGTCCCGACCGTGCAAACGACTCCGCCACAGCCAAGCGCTTCTCCCACCGCGATTGGAGTCTCCAAGCCAACCAACACCGTCTTTCACGGAAATGCCTTCCCGACAGCTCAATCAACGCCTTCTCCGAGCCCGTCGGTCGCTATCAGCCGTCCTCGCACTTCAGCGACTCGGGTGTACCGCACGAAAGAGGAGTGGGAACAGGGGAAGGACGAGGCATATCGCAAGTTCGATTCTGATTGGGATGCCCGGAAGAACGCAATGAAGCAGGAGAAGAAGTACATCGAGTATTGGATCGATCACTCCTCCGGTTCAACCCAAGAGCGATGGAAATCCAAAAAGAAAGTGCTGGAAGATAAGCTGGACCAGCTCGATGACCAGAAGGATCGCGCGAAAGACTCACTCAAGCGAAAGTGGGGCGATGATTGAGTCTTGGTAGCGGCAACTGGTCTGTCGGAGAAAGTTCGGCAAGGTATCCCAAAAGCGCCGAGGTTTTCGCCCTGCCTTAGTGGGTAGTGCGGACCGTCCGAGCCTGCTAATGTTAGGACAGTCGGCTGAACCCCGCGTACCGCTTGGTTAGCACTAGCGCGGAACGCCGGTCGCGAGCGGCTTCCTTAATGGTCGAGAACTTCAGGTTCTTTACGACGCGTCAACCACAATTCTAACCTGGGCATCTTCGTTAGCCGTTCCGGGCCCGGTCAGACTCAATGACCTGCTCGGCGTGGAGCAGGTAGCCGGTTGTAAAATCTCGATTCGAATCTTTCCACGCATGAAGTTCCAGGAACACGGGACATGCCGCCAATACGCTCCAGAAAGCTTGTCAGCTACATTTGCACTGCCGGAGCAGATCGCCTTAAACATCAAGCCCTGGCCTTTGAATAATGCCGTTCGGAAAACCTCCAGCTGCGGCACGGATCGGTCTGAGAGCGAAATGACGCAGAGACCGACAAATGCGAAAAAAGAAACGCCGGTAACGGTTTTTCGTAGCATGGGTTTCCAGAGTCGGACCGCTAAAACGTACACATAGCAGAGTGTCGGCTCACGGTCAAAAAATTTGCTGGGCGCAGCAGCCTGTCGGACCGTTAGCCAAGCGAAAGGGTTTGATGGCAAAATCGCGTGCTGAGGAGACTGCGCGTTCCGCACCTGGGAGGCGCGTCTGCTGGATTCGCGCCGAGGACCGTGATTCAATGCAATATGACTTCGACCGGGGGTTCACAAGAAAGTCATTTGATCGAGATCCTCTGCACACTACAAGATCGCGGAGTCGATTTTGTGGTTGCCGGAGGAGTTGCGGCGGTGTTGCACGGTGTCGAGAGAATGACTCTCGACCTGGACGTCGCGGTTTCGCTTGACCCGTATAATCTGAGACGCTTTTTGTCGGCTCTCGATCAGCTGCGGTTGGTTCCGCGCGCACCAATCCCAGCAGATACTATCTTGGATGATGCGCGAGTAGAAGAGTTGATCCGGGAGAAAAACGCGCTCGTTTTCACATTTTGGAATCCGCAAGAACCTTATCGACAGATCGACATGTTCTTGACTCGGGAGAATAGCTTTGACGATCTGGTCGCCGACGCTCATGCTTTGAACATTCGAGGCAGAACCATTCGGGTCGCTTCACGGCGCAAGCTGATCGAGATGAAAGGTCGCGTCCGTCCTGTCCGTGAAAAGGACTTGAACGACATTAAAGCCCTGACAAAAATCGACGATGATAAACCAGCATCCGATGGAGAACCAAAGAGAAAGTAGTCGATTTGGAATCGATTTGGCTGTTTGGGCGAAACTGCGACCGGAAGATTTCGATGGCCATAGTGAGTTCGCGAGAATGGACGCAGAGCAACGGCTTACCTGGCTTTCTGAGATCGCCAGATTTATGCACGATGCACGCCAATCTCGGGAAACTGGTTCCTTCCAACGCTTCCTGGATTAAGGGACGTCCGGGGAAGTCGCTCCCTATTGGTTGACCTATGGTTTGTCCGAAATGCCAAGCCGAATCGGGTGACGCTTTTTGCCCGAACTGCGGATCGGATCTGCAGATTTATCGACAGGTAGAAAACCTTCAGCAAGAGGTTTCTGAGCTTCGCGCGCTCTTGAGTGATCTTCGATCGAGCCAGGCCAAGAACTCAACCGGACCGGCCGTATCCAATATCGAACCCACTCCCCCGCCGATTCCAATGCCGCCAACCCTCCCAGCCCGACCGATCCAAGCTTGGCGTGAATCTGTCAACTCGCCGGCCGGAGAAAAAGATATTCCTCCGCCTCGTTCTGCCGAAGTGACTTTGGGTCAACGGTGGTTTCTAGGAATCGGGGTGTTCGTGCTGTTATTGGCGATTGGCTTTTTTCTTAAGTATGCCTTCGATGAGCAATGGATCCGCCCTCCAGT
>WNFQ01005946.1_pt1 | contig 14024 bp, 18 predicted proteins | sample 5400171 | NCBI WGS metagenome assembly WNFQ01 (sample SAMN13153356, study PRJNA577476) | soil metagenome | isolation source: 20 cm soil under Madrone tree | place: USA:California | collected 2016-06-14
TAGAAGCACCAAGTGTATCCTTAACGACGCATCAGAGACAAAAGTTGTAGACACCAGTGATGTCATTCTCTCACAGATAGGTCATCCCCCTCGCCCTTGCCCCAATCACGCAGAGCTTCTGAAGCCCGCGAGAAGTGTGAAATAAGCCGTTCGAGCCTTTAAACGTGAGGTCAGCACGGGTCAAAGACCGGAATTGGGAACCGGGGATGCCACGCATGGACGGAGTGTAATCGGGTTCTCACGAAGTGACGACGGCCTTTTCAGCAGTAATAAGGGCCTGGAGCGGGCGTAGGGTTTTGTTCCCTGCTAAACCAGGTATTATAGAGCTGTGAGCGAGTTTGGCCGCGGCAGACTTGAACATAGCGGAAAGTATGGACGAGGATGGAGCCGATGGTCATTAATGGTCATTGACCACGGCTCCTGGTCATATGATTGCCAGTGTTATCTGATTGCGCGCTTACTCTCGCGGGCCGGTCACGACGAGTAAAAGTAAAAAAAGGTGGAGTCTCTTCGAGAACTGAATTCTGACGTTCCGCATCATCATCATCATAGGGTTAATTCATGACTTACCAGTACACTCCTCGGACACTGGCAGTGCGGATCTTGGAGTGAAGTTCGTTAGGTCGTTGATTCTTCTGAGCCTCGTCGGTATCCTCCTGGGATCGTGAGCTCAACATGTTGATTGATATCATTGAAGGTCAGTAGTACTGACCTTCTATAATTTCAATCATGTGTGTGAGTGAGAGTGGCATACAAAGCGAAGGCAGCGGGAGCCTTAGTTTGAGGTTAGGGTGGCCAAAAGTGCTGGGCCATGCAGATCTCATGCCAGTCTCATGCCGCGCAGGTGACAGGACAACATGACCGATATTTACAGCAATCAAACATCCGAGCATAATAGATAATATCAGAAATGAGTATAAATAAATAATCAGCGCAAGCTACCCGAACGCGCACGAGATTCAGTATAGGACGGTGGCGAGCCCGCCATATCATCCCCCCCAGCACTGTAATACGCTGCAATATAGTCAAACTCGTCTTCATGATGCGGCTCTGGTGACGATGATGCCGGCTCCGGTGGTTGTGTACTGGGTAGAGATGACATCGGGCTCATCGTACCACTCATCCGCGGTGTGTTTAGTGAACTGCGCAATTCCTTCTTCCTGATCGATAGTGGGCTTATATCCATATCCCGAGGGCTCCCAGTGACAAGAGGATCAGAGCCCGTGCCACTGCCACTGGCAGTGCGTGCAGCGGGCCGTCGGAAAGCAGCGGCCGAGATCATGCCGCTCCCTTGGCGAGCAGCCGGTGGCGACTTTCCTAGAGCGAATGGCACCCCTTGTGCTTGAGGCAGAGAACGTTGCGAACTGACTGGACTGGGGCTGGGTGGAAGCTCGGGCGGTGTTCGGAAGGACGAATTATTATTATTAAGGCTAGTTAGAGAGGGTGAAGATGTTCGTCCAAGCACGATACTTGGTAGAGGCAGCTGTGCTTGCTGCACTGGAGACGAAGGGGTTGATGCCCCGAGTGGAGATGGGGGACTATTAGTTGGCGAGGGACGTTCTGAAGAGGTTCGAGGAACTGGTGGCGATCCCGACACACGACCGTGCGCACGCGAGAAGGGTGACGAGGCGGGGGGAGCCGAGTCGATGCTGGTCCGTGGCGAGGTGTGTATCACTGGTGGAGTGGTCGGCGTTGCAGGAGCCAAAGGTTGAGGCGACGGGTCCCTTGATATAGTAGCAGGCGGTTGATACATAAGGGAGTCCAGTTCGCGCGACACTTCACGCGCGGCGGCAGCATTCAATGCTCGCTCATCATCTAGATCCTCATCGGGGAAAGGCGGAGGCGGGTCTTGGGCTACTGACGGTGTTATACTGATTTCTTGAGTCGATGCCTGCGGTGTCCGTACAGGATCAGGGAATGAATCGGGTCCAATCATTAAATTAGGTTCCTCAACGGATTTGGCTGAGTGACCGGGGGATAACCGCGAGCGTGGCACTGGCAAGGGACGCGAGCCAAATGGTACCTTCCTCATGTCCTCGTGGGGTGACGTCATGTACGGCAACTGGCTATCGTCTTCATTCTCCACTGTATTATCCGGGACAAAGGAAGGACCAGAGTCGTATGATATTGGGTCATAACCTCCGTAAATGCTTGTGTGCAGCATGGCCGGGGGGGCTGCACCAGGCGGGGGCCCAGGAGGCGGCGTGAATGTCCCTTCGATGGCCTCATACTTTGGTGCATCTTCAAGATCTCCCTTCAAGAACGTCTGTTCTACATCCGACAAAGAAGACGTGACGAGAGGCCCTGGGACATTCTGCCCCACAGTGTCCTTTCCTTTGACCGGAAACGTTGCAAAGCGCCCACCCTGAGATTGAGCAGGTGACCCGATTCCTTGGGATAACGATGTAATGTCATTTCCCAATGGTGAATCAAAAGGTGATGCGGGTGGAGGCTTCCGTGTACCAAGGGATCTAAAACGAGTTGCGTCTAGTTGAGGTAGAAAGGCACCATGCTCATCTGTCTGTGAGGCTGCCGGTAACCTGTCGTAGTCACTCCGTTCTCCTAAGGATGGTCGAGAAGCATCGTACGCGTATTGACCACGATATTGCAACGATCCGTCTCCATCGCCAGGCAGTCCACCCCGGCCCAAGCTGGTAACAGATGCATCGTCTGGCAAAGCAGATGGCATGCCACTGGGAGTGCCATCTTGGTGGTTGAAGTCTAAGGGAAATTGTGCAGGAGCAGTTGGAGTGGAGTCGTCGATCGAAACGTTGCTGAGTGCACGCAACGCCTCCGTCACATACGCCTCAGTACGAGCACTACCCGTGTAGAATGGGCGAGCAAGGCCTGGTTCTGTCATCACCTGAGGAAGTTCGGCCATGATAAGCTTTCCTGCTTCAGCGACGATCTAGAAATAACCATCAGAAGTGAAGAGCATATGTAACGGTGGACTCACAATGCCCTTACGACAGCATTCTTGCAATCCACCGAATTTGATAGTCATCCAAATCTTGGTCGCAGTACGCTTCGAGTCACCCAGCTTCGCTTCTCCGGTCATGATTTTCGAATCGAGCTCGCGTATTAGATTCCGTAAATCCTCAAGTGAAGAGGATTGTGCTGCCCTGTCCTTGTGTCCTGCGTCCATTTTGCTGAGTTTCCGCTCAGCGGCATCAGCTTTGGAAGCCACGCCTTTGCGGCGGTGTCTTAGCTGATCGAGATTTTCTTCTTGAGTTCGAATTCCCTTCATTTGGTTACGAATGGTTTGCTCATGCACAGCAAATTGGTTAAGTGACGAAGAAAAGTCGAGAAGGAGCTTGGTAGACGCGCCAAGTGTATCCTTAACGACGCATCAGAGACAAATATTGTAGAGGTGTCATTCTCTCACCGACAGATCATCCCCTTCGCCTTGGCCCCAACTATGCAGAGCCTCTGATGCCTGCGAGAAGTGTAAGCTAAGCCGTACAAGCCTTTGGATGTGGTGTTAGCATGGGTCAAGGACCGGAATTGGACAACGGATGAAAAGGGGAATGCCAATCAGGAAGAAGCTGGAAGGAACAAACCGAGTGCTTACGAAGTGATGATGGCCTTTTCAGCGATAATGAGGTCCTGGAGCGGGCGTAAGGCTTTGTTACCTGCTAAAGCAGGTATCGTAGAGTTGTGAGCAAGTTTGGCCGCTGCAGACTTGAACATGGCGGAAAGATGACGAGTGGGGCAGAGTGGGGCAGATGTGGCTCTGGGTCATATCTGGTCGCGCTGCTCTCCCGGGCCGGTCACCGCATTGCAAATTTGGCACAGCCACGCATCATAAACAGATCGTCATGTCCTTTACGTGTTCGTGGGCAACGACAAGCAGGGTTTGGTCAATTCCCTTTGTTTTTCCCATTCAACTATGTTTAGTGATTCCGTAACCGAGTCAATCTCGCCTTATACCCAAACCTGAAGTTGCGGAATCATATAATTAATGAGCAAGTACCAAAGGAATAAGGGCATCATTGTTCGTTGACTCATCGAACTTGGGGTCAACACCGCGACTGGGGCAACGCTAGGCCTTCCTGGATTGCACTGAACTAGCGGAAATAACAGCAATCTTACACAACCGCATACATTCTTCATTCGGTGGATCTTCCCAGCCTATAAGCTACAACGCAGACTTTGCGTTCACCGACTTGACGTATTCAAGGGCAAGGGTGGGACTATAAATTATGAACGTATCAACACACTGTTGTGCCTGGCGCCAGGGCTGATTGGCGTCGACGACCACATACCTGTCGCCAGGAGAGACGGGGAGCTTTTTCTCAACAAGTTTCCCGCCCTTTGCAAATATGAAATGCCCACGCTTCGTCCTACCTGACCCCCCATCCTTCGCACCAAGTGCGGCGATGAGGACACGATCAGGATCAGACAGGAGCGGGTACGGAAATTCTTTCTGTATATCGGAGGTTAGGGTTAGGAGTTCACGCGGTCTATGTTTGTCGTGGGGTTCCTATACCTTCAGTTGCCATTTTTTCTGGGCTTCGGGTTTATCGTGGCTGAGACAATACACGGTGAAGTTGTGTTCCGTGAAACTAGGATAGATATCACGGAATCCGCACGCCTGCGTCGTGCAACCCGCTACACTATCAATTAGTCGATAAACGCTCTACTGACTCAAGGACGTACGCGTGTCGGCCTTGGGAATTGAGAACAAAATCGCGCCCGTCTCTGCGGTAAGTGTAGCAACGTCGACGTCTTCACCTTGTTCGTTCTTCAAAATGTAAGAGGGAATATTATCCCCGATATCAATAGGCGCAAGTGCCGCAGCGGCGGGTTCCACAGCCTACGAGTAGTATGAGAAGGAATTCTGCAAGCGATATAAATTTCACTCACTGCCGCAGCAGCGGTGGCAGTTGTAGTGGTAGCCGTAGCAGTCGCGGCGAGACGTGCAGATCGCCTTGGTTCGGACATCGTAGTGTGGAGTGCTCAAGGGACTAGGATACGCTTGTGGCCGCAATCTTAATCATCGTTATCGCAGACGCCACGCCCGCATCGGACCGCTCGGGTTCAATAGCCAAATAAATCGGATTAAAACCGCTCCCCTCCGTTTTAACAAGTTGAAAGCGGACACATCGCAGATAGTGAAACAGTACAAAGGCTAGTAAACATTGCATAATAGAAACCCAGTAGAGCTGTACGTAGTACAACACAGCAGATAGCGGCAACAACTAATGCGACACACACGTTCCATGCGGGAATCGCAGCGTCGGGGACCAGTGGTATTCAAGGCGAAACAAAATCAGGTTGCCTGCGAGAGGATATTAATGACAAAGGCAATATCGGGACGGATATCAGTCACCTCTCCTCCTACGGCTGCAGCAGCTTCGGCTTCCGGCTCTTCAACAATCGGCGCCTGAGCTGGTGCCACGGTATCATTGTTCTTCTCAACATCGGCCTACATGAAAGGAAATCGTGCTTAAAAGTGGTAGAAATGATGCCTTTCGAACATTCACCCACCTTTGATACAGGCTTGCGACTCCCTGCTCGCGATGCCGGCTTCGCGGCGGCCTTGGAGGCGGGCTTACCCCCAGCTTCCAGGGCAGTGGCCTTAGAGGCGGGTTTTGCTGTTGTTTCAGTAGCCGCTCCTTTGGAGGCAGGTTTCACAGCAGCCTTGGACGCTGGTTTGGCAGCAGCCTTGGAAGCAGGCTTGACAGCAGCCTGAGAATCAGGTTTGGCCTGAGAGTACGATTAGGTCGGGAGCCAACGAGGAAGACGGAAATCCGACCTTTTTGGTAGGTGGCGGGGCGTCGTCGCCATTGACAGCGGGTTCTGGGTACTCTGCTTCTTTCTCAGCTGAGGTACGCTTCTTACCACGACCTGCTGACTTGGGCTTTTCCTTATTGCTGGAATCGCCCTCTTCCGCAGTAGTTTTCGGCTTCTTGGAACGAGGTTTGGCTGGGGCTTTCTTTAGTGGGGGATCTGGCTTAGCCTGGTCTTTGATGCGGGAAGAGCGGCGAGGCTCGGCAACGCCGGCATTAACTTTGCGAGCCATACAGAGGTGCGTGCGGAGAAAGGATCTGTAGGTGGTGGTTCGGTTTAGAGAAAGGCGAGTTGGGCACAGTGGAACCTTGTTTAACGTGAAACCTTGTCATCATCCCCTTTCCTTTTCCAGGAACTCGATCAACAGACTGTCATCACATGATCCATCTCATCTGAGAGGTCACGCGACCTCCGCGTCTTTCCTCTGCCTCCCAACTGGTTACATTGCGACTCTCATCTCGTCGAACCTGTCCCAAGGCACATTTAGTGCCGGTCTCTCAACGAGTCACCACATTATCTGAAATGCGCGGGGTTTAAGACTCACCCTATTATTGGGTCGACTTGACTCGAATTTAAAGAAACTCCGTGATATGAAGAACGGAACATGGACAATCCCATACTCCTGCTCAGGCCGGGGGTTGATACGAATGGCACAGCCGCCACGCGAATGGCACGCGTGCGGATCTCTTAGTTACTGTGCGTCTTATTATTATGATAGATGGGGCGGTGTCAATATACCACAGCACGACAGAGAACAGCCTTCGACCCGAATACTGTGTCCTTGCAACCTTGGCGAGACGTGCTTTGGTCCCATACTTCTCACCTAGAGCTGGGGTGTCCTGCTACTCAATGGCTCGTGGTGCATGAATAACTTGTCGTCGACGGAGGTCATTGTCACGTGGCTTACGTTGCGAGAATCACGAATCACGGCGACTTGTATATGGCAGCACAGCTCTCTCTCATGATAGGAACGCAGCGGATACCTTACCAAATGTGACCACCGACGTCCTCCGTACATGCCTTAATAATCAAGTCGTATAGATCTGTCCGATTAGAATCATCAGCGCAAGCATTGACTCTCCCTCAGCGCCGTACAGCCTACAGTAAGCGACCCAACTCTGGCTTCTTCACCGCTCGTTGTTCTGTCCGGACTTATGTACTGTAGCTCGTGGTGACTGATGGATCCTAGGATGGTTAGCCTTCGCTGAGTCGGAAGTCCCTCTCCCCGCCCCAGTGTTACAACAGGGGAAATGCATTCAATTGTTTGGTATCTCTACACCGGTGCTAAGCAATATATTCCGCAACACCCGGCTTTTTGATGAGAACGTGACTAGTGATACTGGTCCTCGCGGCATTGCTTCCGACCCTCTGGTCAAATGCATAAATGGTTACATGATCCTCATGGAAACTGCACTTGTACACCTTGCTTCATGGCCCCTCCCAATATTGTCCTTTATGACGTGCGATCTGCGACTCCTGAAGCATGGGCTCCTAATATATGGCGAATACGGTAAGAGTTTCATTTAGACAGCATTTATTCGCGTCACGAACCTCACATCTTGAAGATTTGTGCTCAACTTCAAGCGTTTGCTTTACCGAACGTGTTGGATTGAGTACCAGGACGTGGAGCATACCTTACGTTCTATCGGTGCTCCTCCTTCATCTGTTGGGCGAGATGGAAGGCCCGTGTACACACTCCCTGCAATTTCGGTGCCTCAGCGATCCGAGCAACCCATGGTTCTCTCCAACGCCAACGCCATCGTCGAATACCTGGAAATGACTCACCCTGCAAGGCCAGTATTTCCGGATGGATCCAGGGCACTTCAATTCACCTTCGTGCATTACCTGAACGACGTGGTGGTGAGGCCTCTTCTCGCCATCATGGTTCCTCTTAGCCACATACGGCTCCCCGAGCACGTTCAGGCCCATTTTAGGGGACCTACCATGACGGGGATGCCAGGCTATCTGGCTCCGGGACCACAACGCGAAGGGGCATGGCTAGCGGTGAAGGAGAAGTTTGACTTCCTCGCATCCCTGCTCGACAAGAACAGCGGACCAGACGGGGACGGTCTCGTTGTGATGGGACGCGAACTTTCGTATGCAGATTTTGCCATCTGTTCACTACTCGTTTGGATTGAGCGGGTCTCTCCACACGATGGATGGATGCGAATGAGACAGTGGAGCGGAGGGCGGTGGGTTCGACTGTGGGATCGGTGCAAGGATTACATGGACGTATATTGATAGCGATGATTGTTAATTGAGGCGTATTATTTAGTATGAGGATGGAGTCGCTCGTGTAAGATTAGAGTGAATGGGCGCCTCATCCGCTCCTCCACCACTAGTACATGGCCTCTCCCACCTCGTCCTACGCACCTTCCTCCTCAGCAGTCACAATCCCTACGCCTGGGAAATCAATTTTGAAACGCCCCCCTCCTACTCAGCAATCTTTTTTCTCCCGCATCTCGAAATTCCTACCCACTCAAACCCAGCCGCAGGTAACCACAGGCGATGAAACAAGGACTCTGAGGAGAGCCCACTTTATCCTTCCTGAGCTCATCACCGTATATCCGATATCTGCTGCGAACCCTCCTTCCACTCCGACTCTCAAGGAGGAGAAGAGGTCGATTGAGCAGCGCGAGGCGGAGCGGCGGCGGCTAGTTGTGCGAGGTGACTCTGTAAGCACGGGAGGCGACCTCGACGAGTGGTGGAACCTTGAGAAGGTTGAATCATTCTACCGAGAGTGTTGTGCTAGTCGCGATGAACCTCAGTCAGAAGATATCTCTACTGCCTTCAAGGTAACTGACGACAGTATCTCTCATTCCGTACGCGTCTGATTGTCTCCAGAATACCGCGAGGACTTCACCGCGCACTGTAGACTTCTCCGGCATCCAACTAAACCCTACTTCAGCTGCAATACTATCTGACGTGTTTACAATCGAATGGGGGCTGCGCCGACTAACTTTCAAAGAGTGTGGCTTGGACGATCGGGTTTGTGACAAACGTTCTTCCTGCACTTGTGGTCGTGGTGATACCGTACAACACAGATACTGAAACCGATATTACACGCCCTTCTTATCCCCGGGACTCTTACATTCTTGTCTGTCACTTCGAATCGACGTCTGAAAGCGCCAGCGTTCCGCTTGATAGGCGCTTTCATGATAAAGGCGGGTTACACTCGTGACGTGGACTTAGCATGGGCTAACTTTTTCACAGTCAAAAACTCTCCAATTTCTTGACCTTTCACAGAACTCGTTGGACAAACGCTCGGTCGAATATATCGCGAATGCGCTTCCGCAAGCTCCCGGACCTGGTCTGTCATCTCTCCGATTGGACGACTGTTTTCTCAAGCCACAGGCGCTCGAGGCATTAGGTATGTCCGTGAGCTACGTTCTGGTTGGCATCTCCACTAATCGGATATAGCGCATGCGGTACGGACGTCCTCGCTCCGAAACATATCTTTGCGGTATAATCGTATCACTACCGCGGGCGCCGTTGCGATTGCACTGTTGATCCGTGACTATCCGGACGTCGTTTCAGGTAGTATCACGCCTACATCCTCCGCACCAACTACACCGCCCATGTCTCCGGGAGTAGTTCCACCTTCACCGTTACCCAATACCACCGGCCAATTACCCCCTGCTGTACCATCGCGATCGAGTAGCGTGATACCTCCACCACGGCATCCAACCCAGACCCTGCAACCGACATACACACCCTACATTCCTCGATCACGCCGAGGACCCCCTGTCCCTGCGGCCTCTATAGGCGATCCACTTTCGGCAACGGGGCAACCAATCCCGTTAATAACATCGTCTGCTCAAGGTGGTGTGACAACGCGGCATTCCGTACCATCGTCGGGTTCGCATGGCATACATCAAGGTCATGGACCAAGCGCTGCATTGCTGGGCAAAGTGAGGGCGCTTGATGCCCTTCCCCGGCTTGGCGCTCTCAGGACCCTGGACCTCAAGGGCAATGATATCCGAGTGAGCTTTGAATGTATGACACGCGAGGAACACCCGTTGAAATGTTGTAGGGCGGTATCACTTACATTGCACAAGTTCTGAAACGGAACCGAACACTGAAGGTTTTGAATCTCAGCGAAAATAAGCTCGAGGTAGCCGGGCTGGTAGCCATCGCGGAGGCATTGGTCCGTTTTCAATACAGTACGCAAGCTACCGCGCTAACTCAGTCACGTAGAAATACAATTCATGCCTTGAGACACTTGATCTCAGTAAGAACCCATGCTGTGGGCCAGGACTCGATGGGGTAAGCGTGACCCGTTCCCTCCAGTGATTCTCTAATAAAACGGACTCTAGGTTCAATCCTTACGAACCGCTTTCACCCTCAATACAGCGCTGAAGCGGTTGTTTTTATCATCAACTGGCCTCGTGTCAGCAGGGGCTATCGCCCTGGCGGAATTTCTTCCAGAATCCGTGTCATTGCTCCATCTTGACCTTACAACGAACATGCTCGATCTAGCAGGTGTAATGGCGCTCAACTCGGGTCTGAGGGCGAACCACGTAATGCGTTGCTTGGATCTGAACATTCCACCTGATGATGAGGAGATGGCTCGGTACGTTACATTGTATTTGCATAAGGTCCTTCAAAAGTAGACTCGGTCTGCAGGATGTGTCGTGACATCTTGAACACATGCATACGAAACACTGAGGAAGCAGAACGGAATGCTCAACCATCTGCTGCGAACGGTTCCAGCGGTCGAGGGCAGGGAAAGGGTGTTTGGGGAATGATCGAAGAGAGCAGGCTTGCCAAGACGCTCCGCAAGGACGAGGTAAAGAAGGTCGAGTCTCGTAGCCCTCGTGAGCCGCTAGAGCGTTCGCTTATCTCTGGCGGCGCACAGTACGAGAGCGAAGCTGTAGTACAGGCTCAGCAGTGCATGGACCAACTTCAGGCATTGTTAGTTCGCTCAACACCTACACCGGGAAGTGACGCTGCCGAAACGCAAGAGGCTCTTGAGCTTATCGAGCGGGCAAAGGCGTTGATACCTACTCTTGTGGAAGCCATTCGGACTTGCTCAAACTCTGGCCGATTGGACGAACTCCTAAACTTGAATGACACGCTCGTTTCTCTCATTGCCCAGGCCTCCCCAAAACCGAAGGCTGGTCTTCAAGGTCTAGGATTAGAACTGAACGGGCTCGGGGACCCTGGTGCTAACAATAATAGCGGGGTGGTCAACAACCATATTGTATCTCCGCGCGGTGATAGTACGGAGGAGCCCAGTGATGACGATTCTCCGTCTACGCCGCGGTTAGACAAAGGTAAAGGAAAGGCTCCTCCAGAGCCCGAAGTTGTCAAACCGGTGCTGAGCCCTCATGGCTTCGCGGGACCGTATTCAGACGAAGATGAGACAGAGCACGAAGGAGAGCAGGGCGAGGATGATCCTCGTTCACCCACTGATCTGTGAGTCATCATTCACATCCCTCGTGCACAATGACGTTCTTCTGACCACATACCAACTAGCTCGAAGAGTTGGGTCGCTGAGGAAGGCGAAATCTTCCGCAAGGGTAATAAACTATTAGGTCCCGAAGAAATGGATGGCGAATACGCAGGAGAAGAACTGCGGATAGAGGTGCGGACTTCCTTTCTCCGTCCGTAGATCTGGGATTTTGAAGCGGCTCACCATCATTTGTGGTTCTACAGTTACTGGAGGCTCAGGTGGAACGGCCTCCTCCGCGTGCCATTCTTGATGATCTATCACTCGCACTAGACTCATCCGTCGCCGACGTCAACTCTCCAATCCTGGAAGAGCAGCCAAAGCCTACACTCCCGCAGCCATACATTTCGCGTCGATCTTCGCCCTCCCTCTCGTCACCGACTCAGCCGCCTTCGAGTTCCGGGGGACGTGACGGTGCCACTCTCACGGAGAGTCCAAGTTCTCCTTCGCCGCTGTCTCCGCTTCCACGACCGCACTTGTCTAGGAAAAAGGAATCAAGCTCATCTTTCGAATCTTTCGAATCGAGATGATGTTGAAAACCGGTTATCGTTTAATGCGCCGCCCTAAAAGTATAAACTCTGAATGGGTCGCCTTTACTACCATTGGCCCTACAACACCCCTTTTCCTAGTTCCCCGGATAACAAATTACCTTGACCTTATCTTACCTTACTACTGTCCAACGACCCATGCCAATCGTTTTTTCGATTACGCACAAACTCATGGATAGTTCTGATGAAGCGCTTAATTTTGCCAACTGTACAACTCCCACTTCTTACACTATGATGGACCCCCCCCTCTTTTTTTTTGGCTTTATGACATTCTTCATGAAACAGTTTCCTTTTCTGAATACTATTGGTACACATGTTGGGTGGGCTTGCTTATTTCGAGTCACTTGGCAATAATGTTTTCGCGAGCTTACAATGAGTCACGGTGGTCGGTGGGAGGGTACAAAGATTTGAATTGTGACTCTTCTAAAATTCTGCCTATTTTGGGTCTTGTAGGGACTTCACACAGCACCCCAAACTGGCACGAACGGGTGAATCACGAAGTGCGGGTGGATGTAGATGATCCGTGGCACTCCATCACAATTTATTCCTTAAAAAAAAACACGAAAAGGCAACGAAATGACACAACAGGGTCCATACATTATCGAGATACAGAACATGATATCAACTACTTTCCTTGCACTCGTCGATTCCGAGTGGTTGACCACAGGTTGCAGGTGCCACCAGTAAAGCGAGGTTCCACTGGAGCGGATGGGGCGATCATTTTTCAAGCATCATCTATATCGATAATGGATCAGTTAACAAAGTATGAACAGGAAAGGCGTCGATTGTGCACACCTTGACGAACTCTACATCGCAGAAGTCACGAAAGCAGTGTTTAGGAGGTGTTGACGAGAAGAGAGGTGTAGATACGCACCATCATAATTGATCTGGCCATCTCCATCGATGTCTGCCTCCCGTATCATCTCATCGACTTCCTTATCCGTAAGCTTCTCGCCTACATACAAAAATCATCCATCAGTGAGAAAGACGATACGTCCCTTAGAAGAGATCCGAGTTCAAAGAAGGAAGGCCTTACCGAGGCTAGTCATGACATGTCGCAACTCTGCGGCGGAAATGTAGCCATTGCCGTCCCTGTCGAAGACCTTGAACGCCTCCTTGATTTCCTCCTCTGTGTCTGTATCGCGCATCTTTCGCGCCATCATCGTAAGAAACTCGGGAAAGTCGATCGTGCCATTGCCATCCGCATCGACCTCGTTGATCATATCCTGTAGCTCGGCCTCGGTGGGATTCTGTCCCAGTGAGCGCATGACGGTGCCGAGCTCCAATGTGGTGATTGTCCCATCACCATCTGTCATGGGGTTCACAAGATTAGCGATCGTCCATCGCTGTACATGCGAAAAAGGCAAACCTCTATCAAAAAGTGAGAAGGCCTCTTTGAATTCTATGCAGGTCGCAATTAGTAAACCACACTCGTGTACCCACTAAAAAGGGGCGACATACCGGAAATCTGCTCTGTTTAATCCATTGGATTACCATTCGGGAATCATCAGAGAGGTATATGCACACCTTCAGACTAGCACCGCAACACAAATAGAGTGGTCAGACGGTGTTATATGCTAGCCGGAGAAAAGGAGGGCTCACTAGTTGATCAGCCATTTTTAGGAGTTAGACGCGTAGATAAATGCGTATAACAGACAAAGACTGGCTGAAGAAAAGACTTTTGTATGGTAGACGGAGGGGGACGAAGGGGGTGAAGAGAGTTGGGATGGGGATTGACAGTGATTGACAGTTTCATTGCATCACCGGCGATCGCCGAGACTAATTCTGAGCCCTATTCCACCAGCCACGGTGATAAGCGATTACAGCGCCCTGTACATTTACATCTACCAGTCCTCTTCCTCTTCCTCCTCCTCCTCATCACTGTCTCCCAACTTCTTGTTTCGCTGCATCAGCGCAGCCGCAAGCGCCGCAGTTAGATCCCCACCTGCTGCTCCGCTTCCGCTACTGTCTGAGCTTGCCGCGAGCGCAGCAGGGGAAGGCGCGGGTGGAGGTCCATCCGTCTTGCGAAGAGAATGGACACCCTTTCCTTGAATTGATGCCAAGAAATCCGCACGGCCAGGCGGCATTGACGCGGGAATATCGGTTACTTGTCCACCTCCCCCGGGCGGAGGCGGAGGCGGTGGTGGCGGCGGTGGTGGTCCACCCTGAGGTGGAGGCGGAGGTGGAGGTGGCGGCGGCGGAGGTGCTCCAACACCCTGCGGTGGAGGTGG
>WNFQ01002214.1_pt1 | contig 14022 bp, 11 predicted proteins | sample 5400171 | NCBI WGS metagenome assembly WNFQ01 (sample SAMN13153356, study PRJNA577476) | soil metagenome | isolation source: 20 cm soil under Madrone tree | place: USA:California | collected 2016-06-14
AGGACCTGATCGACCAGCTCTTCAACTCCAGCGAGAAACGGCTGGCGCGGACGCTGCTGCTGCTGGCGCATTATGGCGCGCGAGGCCATCCTCAAAAGGTGCTTCCCAAAGTGTCGCAAGAGATGCTGGCGGAGATGATTGGCACAACGCGGGCGAGGGTCAATTTTTTCATGAACAAATTCAGGAAACTGGGGTTCATCCAATACAACGGCGAGATCCACATCAACAATTCCCTCCTGAGAGTGGTCCTGCACGAGTAAGCACCAACATTCGCGCTTATCGGAAAGCGGCCGCGGCGGACGCCCTGAATCGATGATGTTCAGCCGGCGATGAAATTAGGAGCAGGTGAATCGTTTTGACGAGATTCAACCTGCCAACTTTTGCACAGGCAGACCGGCAGATCGTTTACAGTATCCAGACTGATCCGGACTGTGGTAAATCATCCCAGAATGCGTGAATGAACAATGAATAGGGAGACGCCAATGCCTGCCATTTCGAGAAGGGAGTTTCTAAAATATTCCGCGACGCACGCCGCGGCTGCCGGCTTTCTTTCCGCGTGGGCGCTGGCGCTTCGCGCCAATCCGCTGGGCATGCCCATTGGATGCCAGACCTGGCCTGTCAGGGAGATGATTGCCAAGGACTTCCCTGGAACGATCAAGCAGCTTGCGGAGGCTGGATTTCAGACCATTGAGCTATGCTCGCCGGTGGGTTACGCGGATTCGGGCTTTGCCGGCCTCGGCAAATATACGGGGACAGAGCTGCGGAGAATCCTGGGCGATGCAGGCGTCACCTGCGTGAGTTCTCACTTCGGGATCAAGGAACTCCGGGAGAATCAGGAGGGCCGAATTGCCTGGGCGAAAGACGCCGGCCTGAAACAAATGATCGTGCCAAGCCTCGACGGGCCCGGGAAACCGACTATGGATGATGTGAAGCGAGCGGCTGACGAATACAACAAAATGGGCGAACGGTCGGCCAAGGCCGGTATCCAGCAGGGTCTCCATAATGAGGACTTTGAGCTTTCGATGGTAGACGGCAGGCGGACCTATGATTTGTTGCTGGACCTTCTGGATCCGAAGCTGGTCAGGTTCCAATTCCAGGTCTCCACCATCAGCCACGGCTACGACGCCGCAGAGTATTTCACGAAGTACCCCGGCCGCTTCTTTTCCATGCACGTACAAGGCTGGTCAGCGGAAACGAAAAAAGTCATGCCGGTGGGACAGGACACTCTGGATTGGAAGAAAATCTTTACCGCGGCGAAAACGGGCGGCGTAAAGAATTACTTCGTCGAGATGAACCTGGGAATGATGAAAGCCAGCGTTCCGTACCTTCGCGGTCTGCAGGTCTGAGGCGCCCGCCGCGGCGGACGCCCCGTATCGATGAAGTTCAGCCGGCCGATGGAATTAGGAACTGGCGTCCTTGATGTCTTCGTGGGCGCGCTTTTCGGCGGTTCTGGCTTCGGTCTTGGCGTCGGCATCCGGCTTGAGGAGGCGAATCGCCTTGACGAGATTCACGGGCCTGCCGCGCTCGGGCGCTTTGCAGGCGGTGGCGGTGCCGCTGGACTGCACGGCGGTGACCTGCCACTTCAGGCAGGTGAACCTGATTTTCAGATTGTGGCTAACGTGAAGGGCCGCGACGCAATCGTCAAGGCTCTTGAACGCCAGGCAAGCGTCGTTGAGGGTGGTGCGCTGCGGCAGGATGGCCTGCAACTGCAATGCGAGCTTTCTGTTCTCTTCCTGGTTCGCGGCGAGCTGCTCTGTGGCGGTTGGGCTCTTCTTGATCCAATGGGTCGGATTGAGGGATTGCGCCGCTGAGTTCGCAGCTCCGAAGAAAAAACCGGTTGCCAGGACTCCAGCGAATATCATTTTGGCTTTCATTTTTTGTCCTCCGTTGAGCGCTCCCGCAATGGCGGATCTGCGCACGTTGCGAACGCAAGTGAAGGGCGGGCTTCTCTTGGGAGCGACTCGGCAGATGCGAGCCGCACTTGAGGTAAGTAGACCATGATGGGGGCGGGGCAGCGAGTCCGGCGAAGTGCGGTACTCCCCCAATGCGTTATCCCTGTCCGAATGAGCAGGTTTGCGGGGGGACGAACCTTTGGGGATTGACGTGTTGATGAGCGGAGCTCCTGAAGAGCGAAATGTATCGGGCCCCTACGAGTGAGGAGCCGCGAGGAGTGGGAAGTGCCGGCAAGGATGCCCTTCGACGAACTCAGGGCAAGCCGGCGCTACGAAGTCAGCGGCTGTGGGGGGATGGAGAGGGACTGGGAGTTTTGCTGGCCGGGATGTCACGCAGGTAGTCGATCAAGAATTGCGGGTCGAGGCGGTTGCCGGTTCCGGCTTGCATAATTTCGTCCAAGGTCTGTTCCCCGCCGCGGGAGTAGAATTTTTGCTTCAAGAATGCACCCGCGGCCGGTCCCCAGCGCGGGCCAAATCGCTGGTCCACGGTGCGCTGAATCTGACGTGCGACCACATGGGCCAGCACAAAACTCTGAAGATAGATGGGATCAGAACCGTACAGCGGGTTATAAGCCCAGACGGGAGCTGCATGGAAAGGGACGCCAAGGTATTGCGAGTGGATGCGATTGTATAAGGCAGCGAGATCGTGGGAGGGGTCCGCATACGCTTCAAACTCAAAGAGAGAGTCCGCCATCTTCTCGCGCAGGTCGAATAAAGACTTCAGCCGGTAGCGTTTTGCCAAGATGGCCGCTTGATGAGTGCTCAGGCCAAAGAGGGAAACACTGACTTCCGGGCGATAGAGCATGAGAGTCATAAATTCAGCCAAGCCTTCGTCGAAGGGCTCGGCGTAATTGGCGCGAAGAAGAAACGACGGCTCATCCATCATGCTGTAATGCAAAGCGTGACCGGTGGAATGTAGCAGACGGTCATAGAAGCGGATGCCGCTGAGGCGATTCGCCAGGATTTTGACCTCTTTGCCGTACAGAATGGGGTAAGCGGCGCCATCGAAACCCAGATCCGCGGCGCGCATTTCGACGTGCAGTTTGTCCAGGTCGTAGCCCAGATTGGCCGCCAATTGCGTGGTCTTCGGCCAGCCCTGGGCGGGCACAAACTGGCGCTTCTCAAAATCACTCGTCAAAGTGGAGAAGTAGTATTCGAGATCCCATGGTTCGATCTTTTCGAGATGAAGTTCGCGGCGCATCTGAGCGAGGAGCCGGCGGTATTCCGAATCCGTTGCCTGGCGGAGTTGATCAAACCAGGCAAAGATCTGCTGCGTTTCCGCGCCTTTGCGGCGAAGCATGAAGATGGAGAAAATGGTGTCGGAGTCGCGGAGCGCGAGCTCGTTTCGCAATTTGACCGTCTGGCGAATGCGCTCGCCATTGACGGGCGCGATCTGCGCGCGGGCCTTCCAGGCCTGCTCGCGAATGCGACGGTCGGGACTGCCGGCAACCAGGTTGCTCAACTCGGCGCGCGTGACTTGTTTGTCCTCGACCTTGTAGCGAAAATTGCCTTCCTCGCGCGTGATGGATTCTTCCAGAGCCGAGAGTTTTGCATCCGTGGTGATTTTCGTGAAAACGGCTTCCTCCAGAAAGAGCTTGCGGCGGCGGTTCAGTAAGGAATAAGGAAAGGAAGTGGCCTTCAACGAAGTGAAAAATTCCTCGTCTCTAAAGACTCCACGAATCCGCTCTTCGATGGGAGCGGAAGATGCCTGCTGGTCGCCAAGGGCCTTTTTGTACTCCGTGCGCCAGTAGTCCGCATACAGGTATTCCAGTTGCTTTTCCTTGGCGTCCAGCTGCGCTGCGAGGGGTTCCTTGGATTGTGCCGCGGCAGAAGAAACAGCCACGAGCAGGAGAAGAAAAAGGCGTCCGAGTCTCATAAACGCATTACATCACAGGGCGCGAATTCCGGGCGGGTGGTGTCGTCATGGAGTGCTTGCAGATCAATGGCAGAGAGAACCGGCAGCACGGATTATCATTCGAAGCGATTCTTCGGCCCCATAGCAATCGGGGCCTCTGAGTGACAATTTTGACTTTTTCAGCGTAACTGCTGGATTTTGCTTGCCGATGAGTGAGGAAAAACCTTACCTTCGGGGGATGCGTGAGACAACAAGAATGAAAAGTGGGCAAGCGGGGAAGACTCCCCGAGTTCTCGTGGTCGACGTTGGGGGGACAAACATCAAGATGCTGGCGACCGGTCAAAAAGAGCCGCGCAAAATTCCGTCCGGGCCCACGATGACGGCGGGCAAGATGGTGCGGGTGGTGAAAGAGTGCGTGAAGGATTGGAAGTTTGAGCGCGTATCCCTGGGGTATCCCGGGCCGATCATCAACGGACACGCGCTACGCGAGCCGCATAACCTGGGGGGCGGGTGGATGAGATTTGATTTCAGCAAGGCTTTTGGATGCCCCGTGAAGATACTCAACGACGCGGCGATGCAGGCGCTGGGCAGTTATAAGGGCGGGCGCATGCTTTTTCTGGGGCTTGGGACGGGACTGGGGTCAGCGATGATTGTGGATGGAATGCTGGAGCCGATGGAGCTGGCGCACCTCGCCTACAAAAACGGGAAAACCTACGAAGATTATCTCGGCCTGCGCGGGCTCGAACGATTGGGGAAGAAGAAATGGCGTGAGCATGTTGCGAAAGTTACGAAAAAACTCAGGGCTGCTTTGGGAGCCGATTACGTGGTCCTGGGCGGGGGAAACAGCAAGAAATTGAAAAAGCTGCCTGCAGGCGCACGTCTTGGCAGCAATGAGAATGCGTTTCTCGGCGGATTCCGGATGTGGGAGAAATAGGAAAGAAAGAATGGCAGCGGCGTCGAGGATGAGCGGGGCGCAGGGCGGGATCATCGAACCGGTGATGGTGCGGATCCCGGAGGGTTGGTTTGGGATGGGTTGCGAGGCAGGGCGGGAAGATGAGAAGCCGGTGCACCGTGTGTGGGTGGATGCGTTCGAACTGGCTGCGCACCAGGTGACAAACGCGGAGTACGGATGCTTTCTTGATGCGAGGCGTGCTGCGCAGCCGCCGCAGTGGAAGGATTCGAATTTCAATGATCCGCGGATGCCGGTCGTCGCGGTGTCCTGGGAGGAGGCGACGGCGTATTGCCAATGGCTCAGCGGCGCGACGGGGAATGCTTATCGCTTGCCGACCGAAGCCGAATGGGAACGGGCGGCTCGCGGCGGTGCGGAAGGTTTGCTGTATCCGTGGGGCGATGCGGCGCCGGAATTTGCTCCTGATTACACCACGCGGTGGAAGAATGGCCCAGAGCCCGTGGGTTTGTATCCGCCGAATGCGTATGGGATTTACAATCTTGGCGACAACGTTCATGAATGGTGCGCGGACTGGTACGACGACACCTACTACGCGCGGTCTCCGGAACGAAACCCGCGCGGGCCTGAGGGCGGCAGCCGCCGTGCTTCGCGCGGGGGCTCGTGGCGGCACCATATAAAGGTTACGCGCACGGCGGCGCGGTCGAGCATTCCGCCGGAGTTTCAGTATGCCGACTATGGTTTCCGGATTGCGCGGGGATAGGAGCGAAAAAAGACCGCTCTCCTTCGGCTGCCCTCAGGATTAAGGTCAGATCCGCCAGTAGAAAGAAGATGTCCTTGGCCGGGACGGGACGAGGCGAGGACATGCCAGGATGCCGGATGCGCCGCGACTGTTTGGCACTCTTACTAATCGTGCCGCCCTGCTTTGCGGCTGACCGGCTTGGGGCACAACAAGAACCGAAGGCTAAAGAATTGCCAGATGCTCCAACGGCGAAGCAGGAAAGCCAGCCGCAGCAACGCGAAAATTTTCTGCATTCGACAATCGTAACTCTTGGCCGGCGTTCCATTGTCTTTCCGGAAATCGCCACCGACCCGAACCCCCTTGGCGCGAAAAAGAAATTCAAGCTGTTTGTGGATCAAAGCGTCGCTCCGTTTCACTTCGTGACCGCGGCGGCAGGCTCGGGAATCGATCAAGCCCGAGATGCATTGCCCGGTTATGGCCAAGGAATGAGCGGTTACGGAAAGCGTTTCGGTTCTTCGCTGGCGACGAGCACGTCGAACAGTTTTTTCGGAACGTTCCTGCTTTCCTCGATGCTGCGGCGGGATCCGCGGTACTTCGTGACCATGCGAGGCGGATTCAAACATCGCGTGGCGTATGCGTTGAGCCGCATCGTGGTAACGCGCACGGATGACGGCAAGCTGGGTGCGAATTGGCCGGGAATGATATCCCCGCTGATGGCAGAAGGGTTGGCCAACAGCTATTTGCCTGTGAAAGAGCAAACCGTGGGCCGGACGTTTCAGCGCTACGGTCTGCGAATCGGCTTGAACACCGCCAGCAACTTGCTGCGGGAATACTGGCCGACGATCTTCCGAAGTTTGGGCATTTCCAAGATCATCCCCGCTTCGAATTCCAATTCGCCCCCCGCACCCGCGCCGCCTCCGACGCCATCACCCTCGCGACCCGAGCGGGACGAAGCTGAGCAGAACTGAAAAGGAGGGAACGCCAGAATCTAAAACGGTACAGACAGGTCGGTGATTTGATTAAGAGTCCACTTTCGCGAGGCTGTATTAAGATAACGACGGTTTGGGATTCCAAAGTAGAAAAATCCGAAATCAATAACCTGCCAGATTCTAGGGAAGCGGTCATAACAGATTCGGACGAATCGATCGGGGCTTGCGTTCCATCGTTCGGAAGAGGTTGATTTGGTAGATCGGAGCTGCAGGATGCTTATTTCGCAGATATTCGCGAAACTGGTTCTTAACTTCCTTATCTGCAAAATCGAAATCCCCGATCAGCATCCCGCGGTATGGCGTTCGATAACAGAAAGGTCTTCCGAAGATGTTACTCCATGTGACTACCCGAGAAATCACCTCTCCTATTGAAAATGACGGAAAGTATTCAGGATTCAAAACGAGCAGCCGCTTGCGAGACTCCTCCTGGGCAACGAAGTTCAGTCTCTCGAGCGGCAACTGTCCAAGGGTTTCGTCACTTGCGTGAGCGGGCGCGAGCCCGCGGAGCACTTTCATGAACTCCGCTGCCGAGTAAGGGTGTCGGCCGGCCAGAACCCTGGCCGCGCGCCGAAGCAAGCCGTACCGAGGACTTCGCCGCATGACCGCATCGTAATCAGCTGCAACTGAGCCCGTAATCATCCCCCGCTCCATCAAGCAATATAGCCAGAGCAGAAGTGAAGCACCGCTGACTGCGTAGAGCGCTCGAAACTCCGACAACTCTTTCAGTGAGAAGTTTCTAAGAAAGGGGAAATAATGCCAGATGTTAAAACCGGTGCCTTGGAAAACGAGGACTGCTTCTCGACGTTGGTCCTTTTGTCCTAGCTCCTCCAACAAGTCTTTGGAATACATAGTCCGCTTGGCACGGGAAGCTATCAGAATTCCCTGGTAGACAGCTCAGGTATCGAAGCGAGAAAAGATCGGAATTCTGCCAAACATAGTTAAGGCTGCACGTCACCGCTTCGGATGCTCCAAAATGACGCGGTAGCATTGAAGGCGGTCCGTAAGAAAGGACTGAGCGGAACCCCAGAGGTAGAGATTGAACCTCCGATAATTGCTTTCGCCGAAATCCGCGACAACTTTTTTGCGCTGTGACTCGAACTTTCTCGCCCAGTGTTTGAAGGTAAGGAAGTAGCTATGCCGATCGTCGAAGATCGAGCGCAGCTGCAGAGAAGTGCGCGAGACGGCTCGAAGAAAATCGTGGAGCACGAAGAAGGAATGATTTCCAGGATAGATATCCCGGTACACAAATGAACTAGCTTTGTACTTGTCGCGAGCCGCGCTCGCGTCGAGATAGACGAACCCACCCGGCTTCAGCATATGAAGAAACTGCCGCAGGACTGGATCGTATTGAGGGAGGTGTTCCATAATGCCCATTAGCACAATCGCGTCAAACCGCTCCGTGGGTTTGTAGGTCAGAAAGTCGTCGACGTTGACCTGCCACTCACAACCCAGACGCCGACCCAGGCCGGACACAAACTCCTGAGATCGTCTGGAGTTTGTCACTGCCGTGATGCGAATGCCGCGCTTGGCCGCATACTCCGAGAATGCACCCCATCCGGGTCCGACCTCCAAAATGTGACTGCCGGGGCCGAGTCGGCAGGTCTCTATGCAATAGTCGAACTTACGCCGAATCGCTACGTGCAAAGGTTCATCATCACTTAGAAAAATGCCCTGTGTGTAACATCTCGTCTCATCTAGGAAGGACAAGTAGAACTCCGGGTCGAGATCGTAGTGAACGGAGATCGCTCTTGCGTTTGTCTTAACTTGCCCAAATAAAATCGGTTCGAGAAACCGCCACGCCCAACTCAGGTAGTGCCGGTCCGAGAGGAAAGACCTCAGCTCCAGGAGCTGCAGGAAATCCCCGGTCATATCCAGGTCGCCATCAATATAGGCTCGGGCTATGTTTCCCTCGTTAAGCGAGCCCAGTGCCCACATAGCTCGGGAATTCCTCACGTTAATCTCCGCCACAATGGGACCGTTTCCGCAGTGAAGCCGTTGACCATTAGGAAGGATTACTACTACGGTTTTCGGCGAGGCAGAAAATCGTGCCTCTAGGCGCCGTAACTGTGGAAGTGCACCAAAATGTTCCGGAATAGTTTCGACAACCGTTCGTGCCGTACTCCCGCTCGCAACAGGCTGCGGGGGATTTTCCGCCACTTTCGGGCTGAGTTGCGTGCTTTCGCGGGACATATGCATACGTCAGGCGCTCGACAGAATCTCACTCATATATCAGATTAATGCCTGCGGAATCAAGGCCAATGAGAGAACCTTTTCGACGGGCCAGGAGCCAGCTTTCATTCAACACGGCCTGAACAAGCGGCAAATCCAACTCTCATTGCTGTTTACTTTCAAATTCGAAGCTTGCAGCCGCTGCATCAAGTGGAGTTGATTTCTCGCCCTGAACCTCATAAAGTTGGGAAATACTCCGAACGGGAACGACACGGCTCGTAGTATGATCTGCCCCCGGTGTCACACATCGAATCTCTCTGGAGAAAAGGCGTGTGTCATCTGTGGTGCTCCGATGGCCGATGACCCACCCACTTCAGAAATCACAAGAATATCAGGCTGGTCTGGCGCGAGTGTTGGGCAGTCGGCACAAGCCAAGCCAATTGCCCCCGGTATGCTGCTTGGCAATCGTTACCAACTCGGTGAACTGCTCGGCACGGGAGGAATGGGGAGTGTATACAAAGCCAAAGATTTGCGGCTAGAGCGCCTGGTTTCACTCAAGCTCCTTCCCCCTAGTGCGGTATCGGATCCCGAGCAGAGGGCTCGATTCATCCGCGAAGCCCGAGCTGCCGCTGCCCTGGATCATCCCAATATCTGCACTGTGTATGAGATCGAGGAGGCAGAAGGTCAGACTTTCATAGCGATGGCTTATCTGGAAGGCCAGAGCTTGAAAGAGATGGTCCGCAGCGCTGTCATTCCTATTCCTAAAGCGGTGGAGTTCGCGATACAGGCAGCCGATGGCTTAGAGTGCGCCCACGCTCACGGCGTCATCCACCGAGACATCAAACCGGCAAACTTGTTCGTTACAAACAATGGAGTTCTGAAAATTATCGATTTCGGCCTGGCGACTGTTGCTGGGCAAGCCGCCCTTACTGTCGAAGGGACCATTCTTGGCACAGTGGCTTACATGTCACCTGAGCAGGTGAATGCCGACAAAGTTGACCATCGCACCGACATCTGGTCGTTGGGCGCGGTGTTGTACGAGATGATTGGAGGCCAACGTCCTTTTGGCGGGGACCACGAACAGTCAGTTATTTATTCCATCCTAAACAAGGAGCCCGGACCGTTGGGTGCTTTGAGGGAAGGCATTTCCCCGGACCTACAAGAAGTCGTCTCAAAGGCCCTCACTAAGTTCAAAGACAATCGTTACCCAAGCATGAGAGAGCTGTCAGAAGGCCTTCGGGAGCTGAAGGATGGGACTCCGGGCGCGACCGCAACACGTATCGTGTCGCGCGGCTCCGCCCACCTACCGTCTCTTGCGGTATTGCCATTCGTAGACATGAGCAGCAGTAAGGACCAGGAATACCTCTGCGAAGGGATCGCGGAAGACATTATCCACGCACTTATGCAGGTAAAGGGTCTGCACGTCGTTTCCCGTGGGTCCTCTTTCCGTTTCACTGGCAAGGCATACGACCTCGCTGAGTTGGCAGAGAAACTCCACGTGGCAACAGTTCTTGAGGGAAGCGTTCGCAAAGAGGGAGGTCGCCTTCGAATTTCTACACATCTGATCAACGTTATCGGCGGTGACAAAATCTGGGCCCGACGATTCGACTTAGAGATGAAGGACGTCTTCGCTGTCCAGGACGAAATATCACTCGCTATTGCCAACGCCTTAAAAGTCACACTTCTCGATAAGCAACTCGACGGATTGGTGAAACGCTACACGGAGGATATGGACGCCTACGCAGCATATCTCAAGGGTCGATACTTTTGGGGCAAGAGGATTTCAGATGCAGTGAGAAAAGCCGTCGAGTTCTACCAAGAAGCGCTACGCAGGGATCCAGATTACGCTCTAGCTCATGCGGGGCTTGCGGACGCATATATTCTACCGGGCTATTACGGGACGGCGCCCCCGCGAGAAGTCATGCCGAAAGGAAAAGAAGCTGCCGTTCGCGCCCTTGAGCTAGATCCTACGCTCGCCGAAGGTCACACCTCTCTGGGCGTCATCAGCTCGATCTATGAACACGAATGGAGCAAGGCTGAGTCCCAGTTCGAACTGGCCATCCAATCGAACCCCAACTATGCTCCAGCCCATAGTTGGTATGGTTTGTTTGCCCTGATTCCTCTTGGGCGATTCGAAGAAGCCCTGACGCATGTGAGAATCGCACAACAGCTCGACCCACTGACTCCTTTCGTGAACACCATCGTTGGAATGTGCTATTACTTTCGCCGGGACTACGACGCAGCTACCGAGGAGCTCCGCCGGGTGATTATCCTTGACCCATCTTTTCCGACGGCGCACTTGTTTCTTGGAAGAAGTCTGTGGGATTCCAACCAAAAGAGCCAAGCAATCGAATCCTTCAGGAAGGCCGTTGAGCTGTATCCGCAAAACGCTCTATGTGCCGCGCATCTTGCGTATGCGACCGCCCGCTGCGGCCCAAATGACGATGCCATCCGCCTGGTTGCCAACCTGAAGACTCATGCGGCTGCTTCGTACGTGCCGGCTACAAGTCTAGCAATCTTGGAACTCGGCCTTGGCAATGTTGGCGCTGCCATACGGCTGTTCGAAGACGCTCATGATCAGAGAGACCTTTACGCTATCTGGATGGCCGTGGACCCGCTATACGATGAGGTTCGGTCTGACCCGAGATTCCGCAGCCTCTTGAGCAAGCTGGGGGTCTGAGTCAACGTTCTTTAGTGCTGGCCCTACGCCGACCTTGACACTAAACTCCAACCGGCATATGTTCTTGCTCAAAGATAAAGTTGAAATCGGAAATCCTTGCTTATGTCCGAAGCGCAAGCGAATCCAACCCTAGGGTTTGTCTTCACGGATGAGATCCTGCGGGATCCTTATCCCACCTATCGAAGTTTCCTCGAGGACGGCCAAATCCATCGCATTACCTATGGCGGCGGGCGTTGGGCTGTATTTAGACACGCTATCTGTTCGTCCATCATTCGGGACCCCAGGCTCTCTGCGAGGCGCATTGGGGCAGTCTTACTTGCGTTTCCCCCGGAAAGGCAGGCAGAGTTTGCTGAGCTTGCTCGCATGCTGGAATTATGGCTGCTTTTCCTTGATGCGCCCGAGCACAGTCGGCTACGCAAGCTGATGAATAAGGGTTTTTCCCCAGGCGTCGCGGAAGCCTTGCGTCCTCAGATTGAGACAATTGTCGATCGAATGTTGGAGCCCATGCGGCACGCCACGGAGGCAGATGTCTTGCGAGAGATCGCCTACCCTTTGCCAGTGCGCGTGATCGCAGAGATGCTTGGTGTGCCGGAAACTCTGCACGAGGGCTTTATTCAGTGGTCGGACGCGATCGCGGTATTCTTTGGAAACCCGCATAGGACCGTACTTCAGACCCAAACTGCACACGAGGCAGTTGTCACACTTACCGAGTTTTTCCGCGTAGCTGTGGCGGAGCGGCGACGGCAAAAGGGCGGCGACCTAATCAGCTTGTTGCTCGATATTGAGGAAGACGGCGAGGTCCTGACGGAAGAGGAGCTCTATGCACAATGTGTGATGTTGCTCTTCGGCGGCCACGAGACGACCCGAAACTTGATCGGCAATGGAATGTACACGCTCCTTCGCCATCCTGAAGAAATGGCCGAGTTACACGATAGCCCGGAACTCATCCGGACTGCTGTGGAGGAATTACTGCGTTATGAAAGCCCCGTTCAATTCTTTGGCCGTGTGGCCAAAGAGGAGATTGAAATCTGCAGTGTCCGAGTACTCCAGGGGGAGACGATTGTCTTCATGCTTGGAGCAGCTAATCGGGACCCACGCCAATTCAAAGACCCAGACCGTTTGAACCTGAAGCGCTTGAATAATCCCCACCTTGCCTTTGGTGCAGGTGCGCATTTTTGCATTGGGAGTCAACTAGCGCGACTGGAGGGCCAGATTGCGATCCTCAAGATGGTTCAGCAGTTCCCTCGGATGCGGTTGGCTGACCAACGCATCGAGTGGGTTCCGAACCATGGATTTAGAGGTCTGAAAGCCCTTCCGGTAGTAATCTGATTTCCCTAGGTTCACGAAGCTCTCCGAGTGGCCGACGGGGGCAGGTAGTAGGTTTAGGATTCGAATGTGTGCTAGGTTCAGAACCATGAGCCGATTCCCACGCGATAAGACCTTTGCGCAGCCCATCAATTGGATAACTACACTGTTTATGATTGCTTTGCACATAGGTGCGGTTGGTGCACTCTTTCTGTTCAGTTGGAAAGGACTTACTTTAGCCGTGTTACTTTGGTGGCTTTCTGGAAGCCCGGGCATTGGCATGGGTTATCACCGTTTGCTCACCCACCGCGGGTACAAGACGCCCAAATGCGTTGAATACTTACTGACTATCTGCGGCACGCTGGCTTTGGAGGGCGGACCGATCGAATGGGTGGCCACGCACCGCCTGCACCACCAGAACACCGACAAAGAAGGTGATCCGCACTCGCCACGGGACGGCGGTTTGTGGGCGCACATGGGCTGGATACTCACCGGTCGGGCCATGCACAGCGCCGCAAGAGAACTTCTCCCTTTTGTTCCGGATCTTCGCAAGGACAAGTTTCACAAGTGGATCAGCAAGTGGCATTGGGTTCCATTCACTGTTCTGGCCCTGGCAATCTTGGCGATGGGGGGCTGGTCCTGTCTGTTATGGGCCGTCTTTTTGCGTACAGTGGTCGGGCTGCATGCGACTTGGCTTGTAAATTCCGCGACCCACATGTGGGGGTCAAGGCGATTCATCACGGACGATACATCCAGAAACAGCATTTGGGTTGCTCTGCTGACGTTCGGTGAAGGATGGCATAACAATCATCACGCTGTTCCCCAGTCAGCGCGTCACGGTCTTGCATGGTATGAGCTGGACCTGAACTGGTACGGTATCTGCGTTTTGCGAGCTTTGGGTCTCGCACGGGACATCAGGGGGCACAAAAATAGGCAAGGCGCAGCCATGGCTCCGCTTGTTCTGACATCTCCCCGATCCCACGCTATACTCGGGGCACTCGACACTCTTGGCGACATCGGCGTTCCTGCCGAGAAGGAAGTGATCCAGTGAGGTACGGTTTACGTTGACGTAGCAGAGGAGGCGCTTGTGAGGTTACCGAGCGCCTCTCTTCTCTTGTCCCGCCTGTCCGAATTCCCTGTGATTCGACGAATTTATTGCGCGTCTTATCCCTGCCAAGTGCCTTCCATGAGAAGGCCGGTGTGAGTCAAGTCGATTTTTCTTCTTTCGTCTTCCTGTGAGTCCCTTGAGTTCGCGCCGAGCCGCCTCTGTCGCCATCCTTCCCGGTTACCGGACATCTCTAACAATGTCGGCCCTGTCAAACTCTTTTTGAGCACACTTCCTCTTGTCACTGAAAAGAGTTTTTCTCTTTCGTTCTTTTCCGTTTTCTTTCTTCTCTGCATCGACGGCCAAGGCTCGCTTGTA
>WNFQ01002820.1_pt1 | contig 14021 bp, 12 predicted proteins | sample 5400171 | NCBI WGS metagenome assembly WNFQ01 (sample SAMN13153356, study PRJNA577476) | soil metagenome | isolation source: 20 cm soil under Madrone tree | place: USA:California | collected 2016-06-14
CAGTATGGGCGATTAATTGCGTTACGGCTACACACCCGAGCGGGGATTGCCCCGAAATCACTCCCACTATCGCTTTTGAGAATGCGCGTGCGCTCTTCGCCCTCTGATTTCGCTATCGCTCCACCGAATGCCGGTTCCAGTGGCGCAGCCCCATGGAACGGCGGTCCCCCAAGAATGAATGGCTCGCTCGAGTCAGAAGGCATACCGTGGTCGCGTTACATTGACGCGATTTGACGTCATTCGCTCCTAATCCTGGCGGTAGCGCTGCTGGGTTCCTTCATCGGGCTTTATGCTGCTCGGCGCGTCAGTCTCCTTTATGACGCGAACGCGACCATCTGGATCAACACTCCTCCAAACGGCACGCAACAGACCGGTCCAATCAGACAGCCGCAGCTCCTTACATCTGTATCGTGGGTGGAGCTCCTCCGGAGCTTTGCGGTCGTCGATCCGGTTGTCCGCGACCTCAAGCTCAACGTCAGCTACACACGGCCAGCCGACTCTGCGCTTTTCAGCAACTTTGCATGGACGCCGGCAACTAGATCCGGAGCATACACACTAACGATCGACGAGCACGGGCAAACCTACGTGCTGTCGACTGCGACGGGCACTGTTCTGGAACGCGGTGCGGTTGGCGATTCTGTCGGTCGAAAGATCGGGATGACGTGGCTTCCGGACAAACGCTTTCTAGGCGCCCGACGGACTATCGGGTTCGCAGTGACGTCCCCACGCGGTACCTCCGCGGCCCTGGTCGGTGCGGTACGCGCCACTTTGCCGGAGGACGGGCAGTTTCTGAAGATCACCCTCACCGGGACCAGTCCGCGCCGCACCGCTCGGATTGTCAACGCGTGGGCGGCACAACTGGTGAGATCCTCTGGCGATCTCAAGAAGAGTCATCTGCTCGAGTTCAAGAGAATCCTGGGCGATCAGCTTGCGTTGGCAGAGGGCCAACTGCGTGCATCGGAAGACGAGCTCGAACGCTTCCGCGTGAACACAATCACTCTTCCGCGTGGAGCCGGTACACCAATCGGGCCCGCAGTCGCCCAAGGGGACCCGGTCGCAGCGAACTACTTCCAGCAGAAAGCAGCGCTGGATGAAGTTCGGAGCGAACGAGAGGCGTTGGAAAGAATGATCGCCGATGCGAAGGGTGGGCCGATCAACACGCAGGGATTTCTGCAGCTTCCGACAATTCTTAATAACGCCCCACAGCTTCGGAGCGCGATCGAGGAACTCTCGATGCGAAAAGCCACGCTTCGCACCGAGCAGCAGTTCCTGACTGATGCGAATCCTCGGATCAAACAACTAGCCGAAGCGGTGCGCGTTCTCGAAACGGAAACGATTCCGCAGATAACGGTGTCCGTGTTGAATTCCCTCAAAGAGCGCGAGCCGGAGCTGGGTACTCGCATCGATGTCGGGTCGCAGGAATTGCGGGCCATTCCCGCTCGGTCGACTGAGGAGATGCGCTTGGCACGTCGAGTGGTCGCCAGCGAGAACCTCTATAACACGCTCAAGGCACGGTACGAGGAACTTTCCATCGCGGAAGCGCAGACGACACCGGACCTCGCCGTTCTCGACACCGCTGTGGCACCTGCCTTCCCGACGTCGAACGATGCGCCCCGCCTGTTGCTTCTCGCCGTGCTCGCCAGTATCGGCATCGCTTTCGGCCTTGCTCTAATTCTCGACCGCCTCGATCGGCGCTTCAGGTATCCGGAGCAGGCTACGCGCGAACTCGGGCTCAGTATCGCTGGCACAGTACCAAGGATCAAAGCGAACGGTGGTGGCCACATCAAGCTCGAGGTTATGTCACACGCGGTGGAGTCGTTCAGGACGATTCGTCTGGCGCTGCGGTACGATTTTCCAGACGACTTGCCGATTGTATTGGGAATATCGAGCCCGGCGCGCGGCGACGGGAAATCGCTTGTCGCATCGAATCTTGGCCTTGCGTTCGCGAGCGCTGGCAGCCGGACTCTTCTCATCGATGGCGATGTGCGGTGCGGTGCGCTGCACAGCACCTTCGGTATTCCTGTAACCCCAGGATTAGTCGATTATCTCCATGGCCACGCTTCGGTCGATTCGATTGTTCGCTCCACGGCATCTGAAAATCTCTTCCTCATTCCAAGGGGTACAAGACGCAACCGCGCGCCCGAGCTCCTGACCTCGGAGCTGATGAATAGTCTCGTCCATGCCATGCGCCTTCAATTCGACGTCGTCATCATCGACTCGCCGCCCCTCGCGGCCGGAATAGACGCCTACGCACTGGGTGCGGCCGCCGGCAGCATGCTGATCGTGCTCCGGCCGGCGAAAACTGACCGCAAGCTTGCAGCGGCGAAGCTCGACGTACTCGACCGCCTCCCGATCCGGATTCTTGGAGCGGTGCTCAATGCCGTTCCCGGCGGAGGCGCATATCGCTACTACGGAGCCGACTACGAGTACAAAGGCGACTCCACGCAGGAATCGCTCGCGGATCTCGCGACCCCGAGAGGCCTCGTACTGCGGGCCTGATCTCGAGCGTCGAGCGGCCTCGGCTCGGATTGCGGCATGATTCGAATCATCTGTGGCGCCAGCCAAAAGCTATGTAGGGTGGGCGCAACACATGGCGTCCGCGTAAATGATTTCAGCTCGGTCGTAGTCATTGCAACAATAAGAGCAACAACACGTTAACTCAGGCAATCGACTGTTGACCGGTTAGCATGGCAAGTGCGTTCTTCGACCGCATCCATGCCGCCCACAATGCCTACATTGCCCAACGTCCCGAGCGTTTCCACCGACACACCGCATCGCCACCAGAATCGCGTCATCCGATTCGCAATCGTCTTATCGGCCTGTTCCCTCGCGATCGCTTCGGTTCCCGTCGTGGTTGGCGGCCAGACCGTTGTTGGCGCATTGAGCTCACGCGATGAGCTCTCCGCCGCGGCCGCCCACGCCGAGCAATCCCGAAATCCTCTGCAGGCAGCGGCAATTCGACAGCGATTGCACGATGGAGATTTTCAGGTCGGGGATCGAATCCTTCTCACAGTTTTTTCCGACGCCGCGCGCACAGACACGCTGGTCGTGAGGGCCGGCCGCGTTATAGATCTTCCGGGAAAAGCCGTCCTGCCGCTGTCTGGTGTATTGCGCTCCGAGCTCAGAGACCGAGTTACGGCGGAAGTCCTGAAGTACGTGAAGGCGGATCAGGTGGATGTCATACCGCTCACCCGGATTGCTGTCCTGGGCGAGGTTGCGCGTCCCGGCTATTTCGCTTTTCGCTCCGACGTTCCAATTACGGATGCCATCATGCAAGCAGGCGGGCCCACTGCGTCGGCGGACATAGAAAGAAGCGTAGTTAGAAGGGCAAGTCGCGAGTATCGCTCCGCCGGTGAGACGCGCCAGGCCGTCGCCAACGGGCTCACACTCGATCAGTTCGGTCTGACTGCCGGCGACGAACTTGTCGTAGGTCGACAGCGTCAACTCTTCAACCCGGCCGCTTCGGCTGTGCTGGGCACGATCGCGAGTCTCAGTGCAATCTTCTTCGCAGTTCATCACTAGCGTGCAACCCCGGGGCGGCGGGAGGATCGAAATAGAGCGGGCGATCCCGCTAACGTGCGAGACTGTTCAACTTGAGGGCGCGACGTCGCCGGATGTACAGCTTCGATCGCGCTCCAACATCATTGACCGTGGAATGAACATAATCATCGCTTCGCTTGGCCTGCTCCTGGCTAGTCCGGTGATGGTGATGTTCGCAGCGCTGGTCAAGCTCACCTCTCCAGGGCCGATATTCTACTCGCAGCCGCGCGTCGGACTCGACCGCAGGCGTTCATCCGCCGGATCGAAAGTGTACGATCGCCGAACGCGTGATCTTGGAGGCCTTCCCTTCATCATCTACAAATTCCGCACGATGTACGTCGGTGCCGAGATCCGTCATCGCGCTGTGTGGGCATCAAAGGAAGATGCCCGGGTCACACCCGTCGGCGGGCTAATGCGGAAACTCCGCATCGACGAGCTGCCGCAGCTTTTCAATGTGATCAATGGGGACATGAACATCGTCGGTCCGCGGCCGGAGCGTCCCAGCATATTCTCGCGCCTTCGCGTTGATATCGCTGATTACTCTCTTCGGCAGCGCGCGAAGCCAGGCATCACGGGCTGGGCGCAGATCAATCAAAGCTACGACACCAGCCTGGACGACGTTCGCAGAAAGGTGCTGTACGATCTGGAGTACCTGCAACGCCAGGGCGTTGGAGAAGATCTGATGATCATGGCCAAGACGGTGCCGGTCATGCTCTTCCGCAAGGGCGGCTGGTAGAGCGGCTCAGCGACCCGAGGCGCGAGGCACCGGCGGCCAGATCTCAACGCCGACCTCTGCATAAGCCTGCGTAGCAGCGTCAGGCTCGCGGTCCCCGACCATATCCCGCAGCACCCAGCCAGCGCACAGCCCGAGACCGTTCACGGCCTGCATGAGGAGGTGCAATGGCGCTACGACAACAGCGAAGGGGATCCCGCGCGCCTTCGCGAAGAACAGATACGCCGGGAAATTGAGCGCGATTGTGCCCAGTAGAACAATCGCCACCTTGGCAGCCGCATTCGGCGTCGGCAGGAAGGCGGCCGAAAACGCCAGGAAGCATAGCACCGCGAAGGCTGGTGCCAACGCGCGACTGAGTGTGAACACCACGTCGCCCGGCACCGCAGCTAGGGTACGTTGATATCCCAGCGATCGGGCGAGGAGCGCACTTCGATCCCAGACCTCACGGCAAAGCGAACGCAGAGTCCAGTGCTTCAACCCAGTGATCGCGAGATCTCTGCTCGACAATACGTTGCGGCCCGAATCCTCGAGGCGCTGGGCAAACTCGATTCCTTCGAGGCGCGCCGTCTCGAAACGCCATTCGTCATACATCCCCGACGAGAGAAAGACATCGCGTCTGATGACGGCGCATGGCGACGCGACGTCTCCGCTCGTGCCCGCCTGTCTCTGTTCGCCGAAGTGGAGCAACAGATTCCAGTATTGCGAAACGAGGTTGTGCGCTCCCGCCGTCTGATCGTGCGAAGCAGAAACGGCGTCGAGTCGCCGATGATCGGTGAGCATTGTGAGCATCCGAGGCAGGGTGTCCGGCTGTACCATCGCGTCAGCGTCGACGAAAGCCAGGACCTCGCCCTGTGCCAGCTCGGCGCCCCGATTGCGCGCGTACGCCGGGCCCGACTTGCGCGCCGTCAGACGAACGACGGTATCGGCGTACCTCGCGGCGAGCTCCGGGGACGAGTCGCTACTCGCGTCATCCACGACGATCAGCTCATAGTCATCACGGGGCAGCTCGCTGGCGAGAATCGCCGTTAGAGCTCGGCCGAGTGTCGCATTACCATCGCGCACGGGTACAATAACTGAGAGCGGGCGCGGAGAAGGCATATGTCCGGGATTAGCTCGACATGACCAGTGGTGTATCGGCGTCAACCGCGGGCAGGAGTGCACCACTCAGCAGGGTCACTATGTCTCCTGGAACCTGCCGCATGGCCAGCTCCCGCAGATCCTCGGTGCTGGTTCCCGCGGGCGCGAGGAGGAATTGCGCGTCCCGAACGCTTCGTTGCAACGCGCTCAGATTGGTGGGCTGCCCGGCGCATGCAACTACGATGTCGATATCCTCACTTCCGTGCGCGCGAAGACCTTCGGCCAGCCGGTCGGGAGACACGACGTGGTTCTCGGGAAGCACGACGATGAGCGAGACCCTTGGGGTGCGACGGGGCATAGCCGGATTCTTAGCACGCTCGAATGCCAGTGCCGAAATGCGTAGATCCTCCGGGATTTCCGTAACCATCGCATCCGCAAAGGCCTGCGCCTGGCTGGCGCGATCGGAGTTGGGGCTAGCCTCGGTACCAACTGGAACCATTGCAATATCTCGAGAAAGGTCCAACTGCGCTCCACTCAAATCCACGACTGACAGAGTGCTGGATCGATTTCCAGAAACTCGACGCAAATGCCATCTGGGCAAATCCCGTACTCCGCGCTCTCCCCCGCAAATCCTTGTGCAGTCTTTACTTATACAACTTCAACGGGTCGATGCTGCGCGTAATGCGCCACGTTTGCGTTGCGCTGTTGCTACAAGGGTTCATCGCTCCGAACCAGTAATCTCTGAAATCAACCGTGCCTAACTGAGGGTCTCGGAGTCGGATCCCAAGTCACCAAGTGTGTCCCACGGAGGGCGTCGACCCAGGCCAGAAAGCCAGCGCTTACGGCGGCTACCACGAAGCCCACCAGAGTGACCGGCTTGAACCTGATTGAGCTCCCGTACCTGATCGCGGCCGCACCACTGACCAGGCCAAAAACAACGATCGCGAGCAGAATTCCGGCAACGCTGCTTTGAGTAGCGAGCAGTGCGAGCGCGAGAATCGCCGCGGGCAAGAGTAAGTACGGGAGCCACCGAAAAAGCTTGTGGCTGATAAGCATGAGCGCGAAGCCACCGTACTTGAGCGGATTCATGAGCGCACGGAAGTGGAACAGAGTGCTGATACCGCGCGCCATCGTGCGGGTCTTACGTCTCAACTCGGACCGGATCTCCGCGGTGCGCGGCACGAGGCACACTGCACCCGGTACGCTCACGGAACGGTATCCCTGCTCCCGGGCCACGAGTGTTGATGCGAAATCCCAGCTGAGTCCGGAGGGCAGCGGTGACACGCGAATCGAGCGCCGGATGCCATAAAAGCAGCCACTTGCGCCAACGATTGATCCCGCGCGCGTCTCGAGATCACGCACCAGCATCTCGTAGCTCGTATAACTCGACTCGGCTCCGGCATCGTTCTTGTCACCCGCGCCAACGCTGACGTCACGTCCCGAGGCCACTCCAACCGTCGGATCGTCGAAGGCGCGAATCAGCTGTTTGAGAGATCCCGGAGGGATGACGACCGTCGCGTCAACGTTGACGATGACGTCTCCGCGAGCAACCGCCACTGCGGCGTTCTCCGCGGCCGTCTTACCTCGCCGGGTTGGCGCCCGCAATAACTCGACTCCTCGCTCGTCCAACTCCCGCACGATGGCGTCGGTACCGTCATTCGACGCGTCAGAGAGAACGATCAGTTGAAGCCTGTCTTTCGGGTAGTCAACCTCGAGGAGACGCTCGAGCGTTGTCCGAATGCTGGACACCTCGTTGTAAACAGGAACCGTGATCGTTACCGCAGGCCAATCTGCGTTTTGCAATCTTCCATGGCCGGCGGGGCGCATCTTTGCGATAGCCCAGATGATCGCCGGATACGCGACATACGCATAAATTGCTGTAACAATTGGAGCAGCGGCGATCACGACGGCGAGGGCGAACACTGGTGAGGAGTCGAGTTGTGAAGGTTTGCAGGCGAACCGACCCCTTAAACGGACTTGGGGAACTCAGTGACGCTTGATTCGCAGAGTGGCGAGCCAGGGCGCCGTCCAGCGAGCCCTGCTCGGATGAAGGGGAAAGCATTGCACGTGCCCGGGATCCTTGCGCCCAACTCCTTGTCCTGCAGGCAGTTGAGGGCAACCGAGAGCAACCGCGTGGAGCACATCGACAGCATTGTGTTGCACGTGTGCTACGGCAGTCCATGATGCGCTTTGCGCGATCGCTTCGAAAGAAAAAAGCGGAACTCAGTTAGGCATGCGGCGCCGCATCGTCTTTTTGTCGCAATGTCTGCCGTTCCCGCCGCACAGCGGCGTGACCAGACGGACGTATCACATCCTTCACGAACTGCAGCGAGAGTTCGACGTCACCCTGGTTGCATTCTCACGACGAGATCACCAACCCGATGCCGCGTCTCTGGCGCGAGCTGCCCAGGCATTGCGTCGAGAACTTTTCGGCGTGATGAATCCCGTGCCGATCAGATCGGATTATTCGCTCGCACGCAAGCTTCGTAATCATGCGCGGAGCGTCGTGGCGCGAGAGCCCTATGTCTTCTACGAGTACGGAGATGCGCGCTTCGGACAAGAGTTGCAAAAAGCGATCGAGCATGCTCCACCTGACCTGATCCACCTTGACAGCCTGGACCTTTACCGCTGGCTTCCCTCCCTCCCCGCTCTTCCGACCGCGTGCACGCACCATAGCCTTGAATCCGAGCTACTGCGCCTCCCGGCTGACCATTTCCCGAATCGTGTCGTCCGCGCCTACTTGAACCATCAAGCGGACCTCGTGGAAAGAGTCGAACGAAGACTATGCTCCCGTTTCGATCTCAACGTGATGACGTCAGAGCTCGACGCGGAACGACTGCGCACGCTTGCGCCTGGCGCGTGGACAACTGTCATCCCAAACGGAGTGGATGTCGATTTCTTCCGACCCGGCTCTTCAGAGGATGTGGTTGCCGGACGCGTTGCCTTCCTCGGCCCGACTTACATGTTTCCGAACCGCGATGCGATCGACTTCTTTCTCGGAGACGCGTGGCCGCTCATCAGACAGCGTTGCCCGGAAAGCACATTTCACCTGATTGGGAAGAATTCCATTGAGGAGAAGGTGCGCTTCGAAAGCAATCCGGGAGTCACATGTAACGGTCACGTGCCGGACATTCGACCGCACTTCGCTGAGGCCGCCGTATCGATTGTGCCGATTCGGGTCGGAGGAGGCACGCGCCTCAAGATCCTTGATGGCTGGGCAATGGGTAAGGCGACCGTTTCCACCTCTGTCGGATGTGAAGGTCTGGAGACCGTTGACGGTCGTAACATTCTGATTCGCGACGACCCGGCGGAATTTGCGGCGGCCGTCGTTCAGGTATTGCGCGATGGCGATCTGCGGGACCGTCTGGGCCGCGAAGCTCGAAGGACCGCGGAAGAACATTATGGGTGGCGCGTAGTTGGACAAAAGCTAGTCGGCTTATATCAAAACCTGATGTCGGGTGCGTCGGGCGATTCGCCTGGACTGACGGCGGCGAGCAATCACAAATAGTCGCCGCCTGGCCTCCTGGTTTTCGATGTTCACGTGAAAGCGGCTTTGTAAACCGCGTCGATCGCGTCGAGCCATCCGGCACTTCCATACGACTGGAGCAGTCTCTCGCGCGCGAGCATGCTTCGACGTGCCGCGGCTGAAGGTTCGATCGCCAGCTCGGCAAGAGCGCGAGCGATCATCTTCGGCTGCTCGCTCGGGACGAGGATCGCGTGCGAGGAAGTGACGACATCGGGTACACCACCAACGCTTGTCGCCACAATGGGGACACCGGCATGCATTGCTTCAAACAATGTGATTGGCGTGCCCTCGGTGCGCGAGCTCAAAACAAAAGCGTCAAATGCGGTGAGCAACGATCCCGCGTTCTGGACAAGCCCGTGCCAGGTGATGCGATCGGCTATGCCGAGAGCCGCTGCCTGCTGCCGGAGTGCATCGTGCTCCGGCCCGTCACTGATGATCGACAGCCGCCACGACGGATCGGTCTGCGCCAGCGCCTCGAGCATTACATCCGCGCCCTTTTCACGCGACAGCCTCCCCACCCACGCGGCAACCAATGTGTCATGTGCGATACCGAGCCGGTCGCGAGCCGCCGCGCGCGTCACAGTGTTCGGAGAGGGCGTGAATGCGTTGGGCACGAGGTGGATCTTGTTGGGTGAGATTCCACCGCTGGCGAGGTGCAGGGCCAACGGTTTCGAGACGGCAATCACCGCGTTCGCGCGTTTAAGAGCGAGATATTGTATCCGCTCGTAAAGGCGATTGCGCCGCCCGCCACCCGTAAAGCCGTGCGCCGTGCTGACTGTGGGGATGTGATGTGCCCGTGCGAGCGCGCCCGCTATCACATCGGCGTGGTAGCCATGAGTGTGGACAAGTTGCGGTTTGACCCGGTGGATGAGAGCACGCAGCAACCGGTATTCCTTAATGTAACTGCGCGCCCCGACAACCACGCACGTGACAGGCACGCCCAGGGCTTCAAGTCTTGCTATGAATGGGTGACCATCTTCTTCGCCTGGAGCGAGAACCGCCGCGACATGCACGCCGTTCATCCTCTGGCCGGCAGACAGCATGGCGACCACCTGTTCCAGACCGCCTTCTCGCCCCGGCGCGAGAACATGAAGGACCAATGGGCCCTGGGTAGGACTGTACGTTTGCGAGGACACAGAGATGAAGGTTAGCGTCAGAGGCGCGTGCGAGAGCACCGTGTGGTGCCGGCACGCGTACGCAATTGGAGAGAGATAAGGAGAGGCAACCTTTGGCAGAGCTTGGACGCATCGATCGCCGAATGCCCAGCCATCTTATATTTATTATGCAATTCCAATCTCACTCAGGCGAATGACACAATTGAACCAGACGGATAACCTTTGCGCACCGCGCGCTAGTGACTATTCGCACACGGCAGGCTGACGGTGAGCAGGATTTACTCTTTCGTCAAGAATCGCGCGTTAGACCTCTTGCCAGATTCAATACTTCAGCCGCTCCGAGTGTGGCATCATCGACGTACACTACGCTCCTTTCCAGATACTGACGAGCCGGATCTAGCGGTAGTCCGGGAACTCGTTCAACGAGGGACACTGGCGGTGGACCTCGGCGCGAATATCGGAGTCTACACGAAAGTTCTTTCCGATCTTGTTGGGCCGACCGGAACTGTGATTAGTGTCGAGCCGGTCCCACAGACATTTGATGTCCTATCGCGGAATATCCGATCTCTCGGAATCGGCAACGTCTCCTGTGTGAACGTCGCGATTTCAGACGCTGCCGGCGACGTTGTCATGGAGCTGCCAAACTATGGCACGGGTGGCATAAACTTTTATCAAGCGACAGTCGTGGATCCCGCGGAAAAGAAGGTCGTTGATTCAATGCCGCACGTGCGGGTGCCCGCGCTGACGCTGGATATGCTCGTGGCTGGGAAAGGCACAGTGGGCTTCGTGAAATGCGACGTGGAAGGTCACGAATTAGCCTGTCTGTTCGGGGCAAAGATGGTTCTTAACTCGCACGGTCCGGCTTGGCTTGTCGAAGTATTGGGAGATCCTGATGAGCCTGCCACTCGTGCCATGCAAACGTTCAGCATCTTTGAGGACCTGTCGTATGTATCGTGGTGGTTCGACGGCCAGCGATTGGTTAAGAGGCGGCCAGGTGACCGGAGCATCAATTATTTCTTTCTGAAAGAGTCGCATATCGCCAAGCTAAGAGATGGAGCTCCTCAGTTCTTCGGAGAAGCGCGGACCGAACCACGAGTGGCCACTTGAATTGGCCTCAACTGGCATGCTCCTGGCAAATAGGCGTGCCAATAACCGAAGAGCTAAATGCATTAGAAGAGCTAAACGCCCTGTAGGTAGGAACAACTCTGCGCATTGTGACAATTCATTTGATTAGTCGTCGGCCATGTGTAGAGAGAGAAAAGGCTCGCCAATACAAGTAATGGCGAGTGTTCACATAAATAGAACGGCAGGATCGCAAGCCTTCTCGGAGGTGTGCGACAAAGGCAAACCCGGCGAAAGCCGGCGACGCAAAGCTACGAGGCTAAAGCGCGTTTTTGCGCGCCAAGCCAGTCGAGCCGCCGAATCACACTACAGAGGAGGACGCATGTCAACGCGTACTTTCATCCTGGCAGTGACCGGCTGTGCTGTCATTGTCGCTTGCGGCTCATATGGGACCTCGCTCGTCGAGGTCGGAAACACGCGGACGCCAGTTGCCTCCGTTTCCGTCACGGTTCCCGCTACACTCGCAGCCGGACAGACGGCGCGGGCTATCGCAACTCCAAAAGACGCGAATGGGACCGCCCTCACCGGCCGCCCGGTATTGTGGTACAGCTCGAGCGGATCGATCGCGAGCGTTAGCGATTCCGGCATAATCTCGGCGGTCGCACCTGGCACCGCGGTGGTTAGCGCGGTTAGCGAAGGCGTCGCCGGTGAGGCGAGCATGGCAGTTGTGCCGCCTCCGCCTACTCCAATCGCAACCGTAGCCGTCGCGGTCAATCCCTCAGCGGTCCTAATCGGCCAGACCGCGCAGGCCACGGCAATACTTGCGGATTCGAGCGGGAATCAGATCTCCGGGCGAACGGTTATTTGGTCAAGCTCCGACTTAACCGTCGCTACTGTGGACACCACCACGGGAACTGTCAAAGCAGTCGGGCCCGGCCAGTCGCTGATCAAAGCTTCGACTACGGGCAAGTCAAACTCTTCACGCCTAAGCGTCAGTGCGCCTGCTCCCATTCCGGTAGCGTCGGTATCGGTGTCGCCATTGACCGCGAGCTTGCAAGTGGGATCGTCTGCACAGCTGTCTGCTGTTACACTCGATGCCAACAACAACGTGCTTACTGGCCGCGTGATCGGCTGGGGTTCAAGCAACACCGGAATCGCGACGGTCTCGGTCTCGGGACTTGTCACTGCTGTCGCCGCGGGAAGTGTATCCGTCACAGCCTCAAGCGAAGGACAAACCGCTTCGGCAGCAATCACCGCCAGTGCACCAGCTTCAGTTCCGGTAGCGTCAGTGTCGGTAACGCCTGCAACGTCGAGCCTCCAGGTCGGAGGAACGGCGCAGCTTTCTGCCGTCACTCGTGACGCGAACAACAATGTGCTAACTGGGCGCGTAATCAACTGGAGTTCAAGCAACACTGGAATCAGCACGGTTTCGGCATCAGGTCTCGTCACGGCCGTCGCCGCCGGTAGCGCGACGATCACGGCATTGAGCGAGACGAAAACTGGAACCTCGGCGATCACGGTCAGTGCGCCAGCTCCGGTTCCAGTCGCAACGACAACAACGTTCTCACCGGGCGAGTAGTTACCTGGAGTTCGAGCAATACCGGAATCAGCACGGTTTCGGCGTCAGGTCTCGTCACGGCCGTCGCCGCAGGTAGCGCGACGATCACGGCGTTGAGCGAGACGAAAACTGGAACCTCGGCGATAACGGTCAGTGCGCCAGCTCCGGTTCCGGTCGCAACGGTATCGGTATCGCCTGCAACCGTGAGCCTCCAAGTCGGAGGTACCGTTCAACTCTCAGCGACCACGCTTGACGCGAACAACAACGTCCTCACCGGTCGTGTAATCACCTGGAGTTCAGGCAGCCCCGGGATCGGTACTGTCTCGGCGTCGGGCCTCTTCACGGCGCTCGCCGCCGGACCTGTTACGGTTACGGCCATTAGCGAAATGAAGATTGGGACCGCGACAATCACGGTCACTGCTGTGATAGTGGTGCCTCCGCCAAACGACGGACTCTGGCGGGGGAACGAGCCGACGGGGATGACTTTCATCGATGAGCGTCCGTTCAATACACTCGCCGAGAACGCATCTCCTCATGTCCCGTTCTGGGATACCGATAATACTCTCTTGATTGTCCAAGATACTACGGCTCCACATTCACCGTCCAACGCGATTCGTGCCTTCTACCCGGCAGGGTGGTCAGGCGGAGCGGCCCCCGGACACGCTGGTACTACGTTTGGTGGCCTTGGCACGTTCAAAACGGTCTACGTCGGTTACTGGGCGAAGTATTCGCTCAACTGGGTCAACCACATATCGAACTACACCAAAGAGTTTTATATGGGGGCGAACGGACAACCGGGGCAAGTCTTCACCTTGGTTTCCGCATCATCTGATGATGGTACCGTACCTCTGGTGCCTAGAGTCTGTTTGCAAGCGGCCCTCGGGACTGACGGCATATTCATGCCCAATCTGGTGCCTGGTGTCACGGTAACGCGTGGCCAATGGTTCTACTTCGAGGTCGTGTTAACTGGAAACACGGCAGGGAACGCTGATGGCTCCATAGACTGGTTCATAAACGGGGTTCACGTAGGCAGCAGGTCAGCAATTAAATTCACGACGGCTGCCACGGCCTGGACCTTACTTAGCTTCGACCCCGTGTATGGCGGCACTGGAGGGAGCGTGCCGGCAAATCAGTGGCTGGACATCGATCACGTCTACCTGAGCGGCAAGTAATAGGGGATAAGTTCTCGGTCTAATCGAAACTCGGGCGGTGCCTCGCCAGCAAAGTGCTGATTCCCGGAAGGGATTTCACTCAAAGCGGGCGAGACACCTCTCGTGCGAAAAGCACGAGGAACGGGTGAGTGGTAACAGGCACCGAGATCGATTTCACCATGCGCCACGTAGAAATCGATTGGCGGTGTATGGAAGAGAGCAAGTGTCGCCTTCAATGCTCCTGCCTTGATGCCGGGCT
>WNFQ01004634.1_pt1 | contig 14017 bp, 12 predicted proteins | sample 5400171 | NCBI WGS metagenome assembly WNFQ01 (sample SAMN13153356, study PRJNA577476) | soil metagenome | isolation source: 20 cm soil under Madrone tree | place: USA:California | collected 2016-06-14
AGATCGCGCAGCACCAAGAATTGCTCCTCGGCAATCGCTCCATCGCTGTGCATTTGAGTCCGCCAATACTTCAAGGCAGACACCCTATCCGCCTCGGAGACGAGGCTGGCATTGCGCTCAGCATCGGTACGGCGCAGCGGCTTCCCCGACAGGCGTTGGCGAAATCCCTTGCTGGCAACGCGCGATAACTCGTCGAACACCAAATAAGGGCGTATGAGCGTCACGCCCAGCGACAACTCGCCCGACGGCAGCACTTGCCGCGGCCCGCTTTCGCTGCGGCGGTAGAAACCATAGCGATAGCGCTCGATATCGATATCGGTATCGCCGTTGTGGCGGTCCGGTGTTGTCCAGCGGAATCCGTCCTGCACGAACATGCCGTACCAAATACCAATCACAAACGTGGTGCGGCGCCGCGCCGGGGCGCTTTGCAGATCCTGCACCAGCTCGACGATCTGCGCCACTTGGGTCATGTTTGATCCGCCCACAGAAAGATTGTCGACTTCCACGGACGGCAGTAGCTCCTGCACTTCTCGTTGCTTGAATCCGACCGCGGTATTCGAGGCGCCGGCAAAGACAACCCGGTTTGCATCGGGTCTTACAGCGGCGCGATTCAAGAACACGTACTTTGGATCGGTGGAGAAAATCGTACCTTCGGCGCGACTGGAGTCCAGGCCGAGGCGCGCATTATTTAGCGAAGGCACAAACGCGTACGACGACGCCAGCAGGAAGACATAGATGCCGGCGAGTGCAATCGCCAGGTACAGCGCCTGCTTGAGGATTGCACGCATCTTCAGAACGCCTTGTAAACGAAGTCAGGCGCCTTATGGAAGTATGAACTTACCGCAAAGATCAGCAGTACTTCACTTGCCAGTACCACGTTTCGTGCAGCGACACCGGCCGTGGTAGATCCTTTTAGCCGTGGCGCGAGGGAAGTCAGAACGCGGGCGGCGCCATCTACCGCGATTCCTCCCAACGCAGCGCAGAGCGTGGTGCCGCAGAGCGCCAGCAGAAGACCTGCGATGCCGAGCCGGTGCGCCAACAGCGACAACTGATGCATGTTGACCCAAAGACCGGTGACTGCGAATGCGAAGAACGCGAACAACAGTCCGCGCGCGGCGCTCGCGTATGCTAAAGAGTCGCCGACTGCCTTGTAGCGCTTTTTCCCGAGGCGCTTGGTCATGAAGACCTGCCAGAGCTTGTTGACGCTTGCGCCCGCGCCCATGACCAAACCGTAGATCACGAACACCGCCGTCGAACCGTGCCATACGCCCATGACAAAAAAGGTGACGAAGAACGCGACCACCCCAAGGTAAGGCAGTAAAGCAGGCGCTGAGACGTGAGCTGCAAGACCTTTCATCAGCGGATTGAACAGATACGTCTTGAACCACTCCGACAGTGTCACGTGCCAGCGGGCCCAGAATTCAAAAATGTTGCGTGCCGAAAAGGGTCGGTCAAAATTTTCGGGCAGACTCTGGCCCAGCAACCAGCCGATACCGATGACGATGTCCATGTATCCGGAAAAGTTGTAGTAAAGGTAGAAAGTATAGGCAACCGCACTGGCCGCGTACTGCGCTGCATAGCGGCCGCCCGACAGCAAAGTATTTTCCTCGAGGACCGTGGCGGAAAGAGCCGCAAATAAATAGTTTGCAACCGCGGATACCACGGCGAGCTTGATGAATCCTTTGATGATCCGATGCAGGGCCGCGAAGGCAAGGCTTTCATCCACCCCTCGGCCTAGCTGTCCGAGGTTCGCCAAGTATTCGTCCGAGCGTTGAATCGGACCCGAGACGAAGCTTAAAAAATTGCAGGTGAAATTGAAATAATTCACCGCTCCAAGCAACGCGCCTTCCTCCCCAACCGCGCTGTCGATGACCATTTGCAAGATTCGGAACAAGATATAGGACAGTCCGATCTGCAAGTAAAGGAATGATAAGCCGATCCCGGCCGGCAAGAATGTGTAGCGCTTCAGGATTACAAAAGTACCGACAATCAATGCGACCGTGAAACCCAGCAGCCATGCGTTGGGCCAGCGCCGCACCCAGCGTGTCGCTGCGTACCCCAGCAAGAGGAAACCGACCAGCGGCAGCAGCTGCTCCGGCGACTGCACGAAGCTTGCGATGAATGCAAGATTCGCCACCAGCAGCACCCACAGCCGGATGCGCGGCGCGCTCCACGCATTGAAGATCAGAACGGTTACTGCAACGAATGCGAGATAAATCGACGACGTGAAGTCCATGATGCCCGTTGCTGATTCAGCGCTTTCAGCTGGTTAATGCGCTCACCCTGACGCTCTTGACGATCATCTCAGCCGGGTAATCGGACTGAATGAGATCCGCGCCTGCCGACAGCCGTTCCGGCGCGATGCTATCGATGGGTTGCACGTTTAGTTCATTGAACGGCCACTTGCCGCCCACTGCGAAATTGATGATCAGGTACATGTTTTGCTGCAGCGAAGGTGGAGTCGCCTGCTCCCAGTAAACATCGCCGTCGAACGATGCGGTAAGGGTTTCCGGGGTCCAATTAAGATCGTACTGATGAAAGCCTACCGAAGGATTGGCGCCGAGGTCTGCCCACTTACCCAACACGCCTCCCGTAGTTCCCTTCGGCACCAACGCGCCAAAGTGCAGCTGTTGTTGATGTTTCCCCCAAGGCATCGATTCGAATACATCGATCTCGGGCGGCCACTGATGAGATTCCGGCAGCAGCCAAAGGTCTGCCCATGAGCCGCGCGCCGACGGCAACTTGGCAACCATGCTGATATGGCCGAACGTAAACGAAGTGCGCGACAGCAACATACCGGACCCGAAACGCCGATAGCCGCCGACTTGATAAGCCGACTGTTGTTCCGCACTCAATAACGAAGCCTTGATGTGCAATCCGTCCGACTGAATCGAAAATGGATCGTAACGCAGATCGGCCGGAATCGGCTTTCCTTTGACCTTCGTTAGCAGCGGTGTGACATAGGCTTGGCATTCAGCATTGCCCGCCAGCCAGTTGGTACCGTCTCCGTAGCTATCCGGCCATTTGGTGCCCGGCCAGAAGGTAAACGCCCATTTGCTGGGATCGGGATAGCGTTTCTTGCCTGCCGGCATTGTAATTTCTACACCGTGAAAATCGTCCTCAATGATTGCATATGAATTTACGCCGGTTCGAGCGTCGCCGGAAGCAGACAACCTTGCGGCGTCAAGTGAGTGAGCAAGAGCGTTTGTCGCAGGAACCAATATTCCCGCGCTCGAAGCAGTGCAAACGAGAAAATTGCGCCGATTCATTGGTTGAACTCCGTTGAGAAAAATCGCCTGCCTGCTGCAGGACGCAAGATTCCACCATCTGAGCATTGTTTCGTTCTGGACTCAACGGGGTAATTGATACAAACTGAATCTCCAACCTCACGGAGCTGCCGCGTGCTTAGATCCGCGCCCCGCAATCAGCGTCTGATACTTCTGGAGTTCAATGAATTATGCCCAGAATTGGTGGAGCATGGCATCAACGATCTCGCGATCTTCGCCAGCGAAGTAGAGGCGCGTAGAACGATCGTTAATGCCGCGGGCGCGTCGATGCCTTTTCATGAATATTTCCTGCAAATGGAAACCGTAACTACAGCCAAGCATCATCCGGACGGCATATTTTGGATAATGTCCGGCCATCCGTCGCGCCATGCGCCCAAGACTGGCTTTGCCGAGACCCTGCCGCTAACGCATGTGCGGGGTAAGCTCGAGCAGGCCTTGGCATTCGAGGTTTGATCACACTGATCGTACCTACGCGCAACCGTGCGCACACTTTGCGTCTGGTGGCGCCGAGCTACTTTGCCCAGGATAGCGTCAGCGAACTGATTTTCGTAAGCGATGCGGGCGACGACGAAACACCTGCGGTAATCGCGGAGATTGCTGGTCGGTTTCCCGACAAAGTGTGTCGCATGCTGCGCAATAAAACCCGCCTGGGTGCGTCGCAGTCGCGCAATGTCGGCGTCGCCGTCAGCAACAATAAATTCATTTTATTTTGCGACGACGATGAATATCTCGAGGCTGGGTACGCGACAATTCTGTTGCAGAAGCTGCAGACGCTGAACGCGGGCGCCGTTTCCGGCCGCCGCATCTACCTCACGCCCGGCGAGAGCACGGCGAATGCACGACAGCGGTTTGGTTCAGGTATAGGTACCTCGAAAACATTTCGGCCGGTGATCTGTGAATATGTGAATGGCGCAAAATTTGCGGGCGATATTTCAATTCCCATTACCAACGCAATAGTCCTGACGAAGAAGAGTCTGCTGCAGCAATTTCCATTCGATAGCTACTACGCCAGAGGGAATGGCTATCGTGAAGAGACCGATTTTCAGATGAATTTATTCGTACATGGGTTCGATATCTACGTAACAAATGATTGCCATAGTTTTCACTTGCCGCTGTCCGAGGTTCGCACGGGAGGCCAGCGAACTCGCCCGATCAGGCGGCTGTACTGGTCGATCTTTTACACGCGCTATTTTTTCGGCAAATATTACCAACGCTATGCGCGGCGCTTGGGGTTAAGATCCCCATGCTGGGTTGCGCTGCTCGCGTTTGCAATTTTTGCGGTCTACCGCGAGACCTTGCGCCCCATTCTTCACGGCATTGCAATGCACGTATTGGCCCGCAGCCGCGCCTCCGCCGGACGCCATCCTCGACTCAGCGGGTGAACCATGGCTGCCGTGTAGACAAGGGCCGCCGCGTGCTCGCAGGTATTTCGCGGCCTACGGGCCCTGAGGTTTACTAAGACAATGCTCGGCAATGGCAAAAGCCGGGTTCTGCGGAGGATTGCGGATGCAGCTGCCATCGAAAGCCGGCTTCGTTGACTCCAAGATCGGGGCACTGAATGGCTTACGCGGCATCGCTATAGCGATGGTCGTGCTCCACCATCTTTTCATACCCTATACCGCCAGGATTCCCGTGCGTCCGGGCGAGATCGATGGGGACGGGCTCTTTGCGGCTTTCATCAATGACGCGTGGTTGGGCGTCAATATATTTTTTGTGCTATCGGGATTCGTTCTATACCTGCCCTACAGGACCGGTCGCAGAGCCATAACAGGCGTGGGGGATTTCACGGCATTCTATTTCCACCGAGCTCAACGGCTATTGCCGCTTTACTACATTGTCGTCCTGCTGACGGTTGCCTTGCATTCGAAAGAGCTGTCCGGGTCCCGCGACTGGTATCTAGAGTTCGGAGGTCTTCTTTCCACTCTGTTCATATTCTCGGCGCATGGGTTCATGCCACCGTCCAATGTGGTGCTTTGGTCGGTCAGCGTCGAAATCTGGTTCAGCCTTCTCTTCCCGGTCTTCGTCATGCTCATACGAAGATGGAGAACGCCGAACATCGTCATCGGCACGGTAATAGCCTGTGCGGCGTTCGCATCCATAGGGCACTCGATTTCGATCGAGCGCGTCGGATTTTTCTGGCCCTTCACCAATGGACTCTTTGGATCCTGCTATCAGTTTCTTCTGGGCATGATGGTCTGCGATCTATACGTTAGGGGGAGAGAGAACCCCGTGCTACATCGGAAACATTCGTGTTCGCTACTGCCAGGTGCGGCGATTATTGTTGGGTCTGTCTATTTGTTGCACCATGCAGCCTTCGTCGAACTCCGCACTCTCGGTATTTTCGGATTTTCGGCCGGGTTCGCGTTGATGCTGCTCAGCATACTGTCGGACGTCAATCCGCTACGGCGGGTTCTGGAGATCTGGCCGCTGCAAGTGCTGGGGTGCATGTGCTACAGCATCTATGCCTGGCACGGGATCATCATGAACCAGATGATCCCGCCGTCGAGTTCTTCGCTCGCCGATACACTCAGGCTGTTGGCGCCCTTCCTGTTCGTGACGCTCGGGCTCAGCTGCCTGAGTTATCGCCATATCGAGTTTGGCCGCGAGCGAAACTGGAAAGCTCTTTTTCTCATTCCCGATGCAGGGCGCACCAGCGCCACGATGCCGGGCCGGACAGAAAATAATCCCGCCGCAAAAACGCCGGATCACGACGGCTCCGTGCACGGAGTTTCAAGTAACACTCGGTCCGGACCGATTGCAGGGCAGACGGAGAAGGACTCGACGCTCAAGAAAACCGCTGCTACCTGACGGAGTGGGATGCAGCGAATGCTCGAGCCCAGCCGCTTAGGGGATGTCGATGAAGGCCGGGCCGGAGTCGGGGGCTTCGCCAAAGGGGGAGGACTTCATTCGCCACCGGTTGAATCGTTCCCGGGCAAGCCGGTCCCGGAGGCGGTAGAGAAGCCTGATCGCGACTCGGCTCCTTTTTTTCTCCAGCGCGAGTTCACGCCCGGCCTGCCCAATGCCTGAAACGCCATAGCGCTCTAGCACGGGATACGGCGAAATGCAGTAATTGGTGACGCCATAGGACCAATAGCGCGACATTTCCCAGTCGATTGGCCGCACGACTTGCGTCGCGGCATTCAACAAGGCCTCCGCTCCGCGACGCGTAAGGATGTAGGCCTGCGTGCCCAGTATGAGCCCCCGCACCCTGACCAAGTGGGCGTGCGGTGACAAGAAGCGGTAGACGCAAAAGTCGAAAGGAAAGGGATGGGTCGAAAAAAGTCTCAGGATGTGGATATCTCGACGAGACAGATCCTCTCTCGCGAGCCTTTCAACGGCTTTCCAGTCTGCAATGACATCCTCTTCCATGACGACAAGTTGCTGACTGGGTGAGCGGAGAAAGTCCTCCCAGAGCTTGAAATGACTTGTATAACATCCGATTTCGCCGTGTGTCAGTGGTCGCCCGAAATGCCGGATTGCATCGTCCGGCGAATAGCGTAGAGGCTGCGCAATCTGCGCGTATCCGTCGAAGAATTCCCATTGGAGACAGGCATCCGCGGCGGCTCGCGAGAATTCCCCGCGCCGCCCGGAGTTTGCGAGCGATATCACTCTCACGGTCGTAGACACAGTCATCTCATCTTCTCAATAGTCGGCGATTTCGGGCTAGCGACATGGTCACGGGCTTTGCGAGATTTCCCGCCGCACGGCGTCCACTGCCATCGGCAGTTCATTGCAAAGGTGCACCCCGTCCCAGTTTGTGTTCCACGCCGCAGTGAACGAACTTAGCTTGCCGTAATTGTTGTCCAGCAGCGCGTGGTGACGGCCCAGCAGTGTCGACAAGATGTGAACATGCAGGCGATCGGAGACAACATATCGAAATGAAGCCAACTGGCGAAGTCCGCGGCGCAAACGTTCGCCGGCAAGCGCATTGTAGTAGCTGCCGCGGTGCGTCGGAGCGGCGTTGCCGTTGAGCATGTCGGCGAACATTTTGGCGACGGAGCGAAGCCGTGTCTCGTTGTAGCTTTCCGTCAACCAGTCTGTGCAGATCAGGTCTGGCGACTGCAATATCTCGCCGGTTTGAGAGCGATCTTTTTTTTCCTTGTCGGATCTCAACAGCAGCAGGATTCTTTTGTCGGAGGATGCGGCAGCTTCGATCGGCCCAATGTAGAAAGCCATGTCCGGACAGAGCACGACATTGCACTCAAGTCGCTCCCGCGCGAAAGCCAAGCTCGTGCGGTCGCGGACCGCGAGGGTAAATTTCCCATGCTTTCTAATTTTTGCCGCGGTCCGATCCGCTTCATACGGCTCGCTGAAATGAACAGTTTGCGGAAATTGAATCACCGGGTGGTCCGGAAATCTATCCAGAACCTCTTCACGCAGTTGCTGATGCACCGGCCAGACGTCGCCGAAATTGCCACCGCCATGGATAAGGATTGTCCCGTCAGGGCCGATGGCCTTTTCGATTGCATTCCAGTCGGGATTTGCCATGGCGCAGACATAGGCCGGCCTCACGCCCAATTTTGACAGGAAAATCTGCTCGCCGACCCAGATTGCGCTGTCACCCACATTGGAATGATTGGGAAAATCGATCAGCGCGCACCTCTTCCCAGGGAAAAGCGGCGTGAGAACCTCGTCGATCTTGCCCTGCAGACGGGCTACGGCCTGGCGACTGGTTTCCAAGGACCCTGCAACCATCAGCGCATCATTGGTTCAGCGTCCACGCCTGGGCAAAGGCGGGTGAGATGCAAATTCATGCGCATACAGTACCATGCGCATCATGGAAGTAATGCCAGTTCCTCTTCTGTTTGACGGCGGGATACGGCGCTGTAGCGTACGAATCGTGGCAAAAATTTCAATCCACCAAGTGACTCGGTGAAAAACGTCCGCTCGCGCCTTTTGAGGGGCGCTATCTGGCTCAGCGGTGCAAGACTGGCGTCCAACCTTCTAGCCACCATAGGCACTCTCGTCCTTGCCAGGCTATTGCTCCCGTCCGACTTCGGACTGGTTGCCTTGGGTACTACCACGCTCAGCATCCTGACTTCCATGACGAATATCTCGCTCGCGGAAGCGCTGGTCCAGCACCGCGATCCGTCGCACCACCACTTTCATACGGCCTGGACCCTCAATTTGCTGAGGGGTGTACTCATCGGATCGATCTTTGCCCTGATCGCTGTTCCGGTAGCGCGATTTTACGGCGACTATCGTCTCGAGAATATTATGTTCGCGCTTAGCGGGAGCGCGGCCCTAAATGGCCTGGAAAACCCACGAGCCATCATGCTGACCAAACAGCTGATATTCTGGCAGCAGTTTATGCTGCAGGTATCGCAAAAGCTTGTCGCGCTGATCGCGTCCGTAGCAATTGCCCTGATATATCACAGCTACTGGGCGCTTATCGGCGGCATTTTGCTCGGGCAGTTCGCCGGCGTTCTAGTTTCCTACACCGTATTGCCTTTCCGTCCCACCTTTTCGATCGCGCATGCGCGCGAGTTGTTCTCTTTTTCGATCTGGCTCACCCTTTGCGAAGCGATAAACGCGATAAATTGGAATTTCGATCAATTGCTGGTCGGCAAGTTCATCGGAAAAACCGCACTGGGATATTATTCGGTCGGCAACAACCTGGCGGTTGTGCCATCGCGGGAAGCGATGACGCCCCTGACCGGTACGATGTTTCCCGCATTTTCGAACCTGGCACATGATCCCGTTCGTCTGGCGGCCGCCTATGGGCGTGCGCAGGCAATGGTCACTGCAGTAGCACTGCCGGCGGGCGTGGGAATGGCGCTGATCGCCGATCCCCTTGTGCGGCTAACTATGGGCGAAACATGGCTCCCAGCGGTATTCGTGATCAGGATACTAGCGGTGGTCTTTGCGTTTCAGAGCTTGGGCAGTCTGGCGCAACCTCTAGCAATGGCGGCTGGCAGAACGAAGCTTCTATTCCAGCGTGATGTGCAAGGTTTTTTGTTGCGCGTGCCGCTGGTGATTGCCGGCCTTTATTTTGGCGGCTTGGCCGGCGTTCTTTATGCGAGGGTCGTGACAGGCACGACAGGGGTGTTGTTCAACACTAGTGTCGTAACGAGAGTAACGAGACTGTCTCTGTGGCAGCAGATACGGCCGAACATGCGCGCGATCGTGAGCGTGTCGCTGATGGCGGCGGTGCTGGCGCCCCTGAACGCGTTTTCTGAAAAAGCCTCCGGTTACCGGGCGATTGCCCTGAACCTGGGCGTTCTGATCGCTGCCGGTATCGCGGTCTATGGTGCCGCCACCTTCATACTCTGGCGCATGATGGGCCGTCCGGAAGGGCCGGAGACCGAGCTCGTGCAAGTCACATCAAAAGTCTGGCGCAGCTTCGTGCCCGAGTAGATCTTGCTAAATCGGTCAGTTATTTGCGCACGAGAATGGCGTTCCCGCCCATATCTGCAGTGAACCAGTCTCGGTGCTCCCTCAGAAGCTCATTCACCGCCGTGCGCGCACCCCCGTAGTCGTGATAATCGTCGAAGACAAGAATCGAACCACTATTCAGGCGCGGCAAAATCGCAGCGATGCAGAACTTCACGGGGGCCACCTCCGGAAAGGCCGGGCAGGAAGACGCTTCTGTGATCGTGCTACGGCCTAATCTTGTAAGTCACACTCGCAGTTGCCAGTGTGTCGTTGAATTGGAATAGGGCCTGGGTTGAGTCGCGCTTATCGTAGCGGCATGTCAACTTGAATAATAGAATAATACGGAGTCCTTAGGCGCGTAGATGAGCCCTACCTGTCCCGATGTCAACTTGTCCCGGCGGGAGACAAAGGCAATTGCGCTCGGACTTGAGCCGATGTAGTCGTGATTCTCTCGCGATATGGACAACGACAGCTTGAGCGTCTGGGTCGCGATCCAGGTCGGCGTCAAGCTGGCGCCCTTCGACACAAAATAATTTGACTCTGTGTCTACATATGCCGCCAGTTGGCGCCAGCCCTTCAAGATCCACTGCAACTGATCGGTCGGTTCCCACTGCAGCGCTACATGCCAAATGTCTCCGGAAAAAGTGGCAAATGCCGACTCAGGGTAATCGCGCTTCAGATAACCTGCGCCCGCATCGATCTCGGTCGCAGCGCTGAATACATACTTGACCAATATTCGCGCCGTGTCCTCCTTGTAGTCAGAGTTGAATGTCGTTCCGCTTGAGACGGATCCCTGAGGGAAAGTCGCATCCGTATATCGATAATCCAAGGCCACCGTATTCGAGGAGGACGTTGCGAGCTCGATTCCGGCGTTCCCAGCGCTGCTTCGAAAATTGAATTGCTGCTCCGGGACCGCTGTGTGCGAGGTGTCAGCGCCAATATACCCGCCGTAAAATGCCCAATGTGGTCCCACCTGGTAGCGGACGTTGCCGAAGTAATCCTCTCTTTGCGCTATGTCGCGAGCGTAGTAACCCGTGTTTGCAAAATCAGAGAGTGCGCGAAAATAGCCTACGCCTACCTGCCCGGTCCAATACGTTCCCAACCGCCAATCCCACTCCAAATTTCCCTTGCCCGAGACATTGTCCAAGGAGTCATTGTGCATATAGTGATTGTCCTCGGCGCGGAAATTTAGGGAAACAGCTTGGATGTCGGAGAACCAGCGGCCGTTACCGCCCAAGGTGGCGGAGTTGAAACCATCTGCGCGCGTCGCTGAAGGGCCCGCCACTGAAGTGACGTCGTAGCTCGAAGGCAATCTGTAGATGTTGCCATCGTAGCTGAATTGGTCGGCGATCAGGAATTCAAATGAATTGGGAGAATCGCGAGTTATCGGAGCGTCCGTCAACATGCGGAAGTCTTGTGGGTCACCCGCATAGGCCGATGAACAGAACGCAAGGAGAACACCGATTATTGCACGACGCATGCAAGCCATCGCTTAGCCTACCGCCACGTCGGCGCGGGGGGTGCGCGAATCTTGGGGCCTGTCGCCCGAAGCGAATCCATCGGCTGCGCGTTCTCGAATTGTCTCAATCGCCCGCAGGAATCGCTCTCCCCTGATGTTCCAGTCGAATTGCGCTTTGCCGAGAGCGAAGGCGCGCTCCTGCATGCGATTCAATTCGTCAATGCGGTCAATGTGCGAGACAATTGTGCTGACCAGCCCGGCAAGACTGTCGCTATGCAACATCGCGAGTCGGAGTTCCTCGGGTAGACCGGCAACGGCCTGGGAGACCGTGGCGACCGGCACGCGTCCGAATATGTAGTCCAGAAATTTTAACTTGAACCCGCCTCCGATAGGTTCCGGAACGATCCCCATACGCGCGCGCGCCAGGTGTGGAGCAATATCGGTCACGAAGCCGTGAAAATGCGTGGCCCGGCACCGGCCCTTGAGTGCGGCGAGAAACGCTCTTGGAACATCGCCGACAATATCCAGTTCGATGCCTTGCTCCTCACAAATGGGGTCGGCGATTTCCAAAAATCGCGTGAGATTGGCCTGTTTGACGACCCACTGAAATGAGCCGGTGATGATGACTCGACGCGGCGTCGCGGCGTCGATGCGCCGAGCGTTGACACTCGGCCCCCGGTAACCCGGCGTGATTGATATGGCTCTGCCATTCGGCACGGCCGCACCCAAGGTGTTGCGGTCCTCGTCGGTAATTGTCGTCAGAAGATCCACCGCGCCCACGATTCGGCGCTCGAGACTTGCTACTTTGGTTGCATTGCGCCGCAGAGCGAGCCGTTTGAGTGCCGATCCACGCGCCTCACGCCCCATGGCGAGCCACAGCATCTCTTCGTGGTTGTGCGATACATGGACCAGAATGGATCGATGCATACCGCGCGCCGCACAATACGCGAGGCAACGATCCAGCGCCCATCCGGTCCCGTAGCCATCCAAGAGGATTGCATCCCACGGTTCCTTCAGTTGGCTCTCGAGCATGCGGCGGTAGGCGGCGGTCGCGTCTATGGCCGCGGCAATAGGCAGCCGGCTGAGGGCGGCCACCGCCCTGTTACGTTTACCTCCAGGTACGGCCAACCATTCAACGCCTGCGGCCGAATCCGGCACCGCCTCGGTACTGCCGAGTCCCATAAAGCGAACGACTGCACCCGCCTGCGCCAACGACTGCGAGAGATTGGCCGAATAGACCTGATCTCCCCCTTCCATCGGAAATGGTATGTAGCGCGCGATCCAAAGGCAGCGGATGCCCTTCCCCGGGGTCGCCTCTGATGTTGCGGACCGGCTCATTTACGGATCGACGCAGCGGGGGTCCACGTCTGATAGCGTTCGCCCCGCATAGAGCGCCACACGCCCCATCCCGTGCCCGCAAAGGCGGTAATAATCCCGCTTATTTGCGCAAACGGCTTCACCGAGGAGATGCAACCGAGCAGCAACGCAGCCGCTCCAGAAATCATCAGCGCGATCGCGAGGCGCGGATGTCCGGCCAGGATCAATGCGGCTTCAAAAGCGATCGCCGCCATCGCCAACAAATAAATCGTGAACCACCGGATCAATTTGTGGGATATGTATTTGTAGATGCTGATTCCGTCCAGCTTGCGCAGCTTCGGCCAAAGTAAACGATGTACATTGAAGGCTTGGCACGCGATGCGGATCTTACGGTTGAACTCTTCCCGTGCCGACACCACCGATTCCTCGTAGGCCAAGGCGTCGCTCGCCTGGATCACCCGGTGGCCGCCGCACAAGATCATCAGCGAAACGTACAGATCGTCGATGATGTGATCCGGCGGTGCGACGTGCAGTGAGCGTCTGATCGCGAACACCGATCCGTCGGCGCCGATCATTGATCCGCTTTCCATCTCTAATTTTTTGATAACTTCCTCAAGTCTCCAATAGGCCGAGCCCGACGAAGCGGTCGCCGACGAGGCGCCGTTCGTATAAATGAGGTTGCCGCAAACGCACCCGATTTCCGGGTCGGCAAAATGCCGGCGAAAATCCGCAACACTGTTCAAATCCATCAGCACGTTGGCATCGGTGAAAATGAGTATCGAGGCCCGCGCTTCGGATGCCAAAAGATTCATGCCGTAAGTCTTGCCATGGCGTTCGCCGGCGACGTGCAGGTTGATTTCCGAGGCGTATCTGCGCGCGATTTCCGCGGTGCGGTCTCCCTCGCCGTCCACATAAACCAGGATATCGAGGCTCGGTTCACGCGCGCGTAACGCAAGCAAGTTTTGCAGTTTGCGTTCGATGCCGCGTTCCTCGTTGTACGCGCAAACACAAATCGCACAGCTCAGATCCGCTTGCGGAATCTCGTTCTGCCGTGATCGCTTAACAGGGTACAGCGCCTGCAGAATGATCAACGACCAGGGATAGGTGACGAATGGGTGGCAGGCCGCGAGCAAACACGAAACCGCCAAGATGAGGAGTGCCGTCACCATGCTCGGATCCCCCGCGGCTGCTGCAAACTATCCTTGGAAGCTGGGCCGCCGGCGACCAGACGCCGCTGACCACGCCGCTCCGCTCGCGGGGACTGAGTCCCACAGGAGCAAGCTCAAGGCGAGGCCATGCGCAAATGGTACGTAGATACCGTTCAGAAAGAAGGTTATACCCACTGCGAGCGTCAAGAGACGCGGGGCCGCACTATAATAGAGACAAGCAAACAAAAACCCGAAATATGCGATCGCGCCGACAAGACCGAACTCGAACACGATCTTGAATAGCGCCATCTCGGCGGCAGCGTAAGAGCGAACGCCCGACGCGTAACTTGCGAACGAACCGGCCCCGTAACCGAATGCCGCTCGCCGCGGTTCGTCCCAGAGAAACTTGTCGAACAGACCAAAGCCGCCGA
>WNFQ01002216.1_pt1 | contig 14013 bp, 9 predicted proteins | sample 5400171 | NCBI WGS metagenome assembly WNFQ01 (sample SAMN13153356, study PRJNA577476) | soil metagenome | isolation source: 20 cm soil under Madrone tree | place: USA:California | collected 2016-06-14
GGCAACGAGACACATCGGCGAAAAGGCGACGCGCACAGACAAATGTGACTTCTCTTAACGTCGAAATGACCAATCCTATGAAAACAACATTAGCAGCCGTGAGTCTTGTTCTCCTATCACTAGTCTGTTTCGCTTTGGCTGGCGAAAAGATACCCGACCCTGAAATCAAACAGAAGCTGCTCGGTTACTGGAAAAGTCCGCGGCACGGATACTTGATCAAGTCGGACGGCATTATGTACATGCTCCCGCGTAAGTACGCGACGACAACGAACCGGTGGGATGTCAGGGGCGGACGTTTCTACCAGGATGGAGGTGCATGTGAGATCGTGATCCTTACGGACAAGAAATTCGTATATCGAGATTCACGAGGCACCTACGTCCTCACCCGAAGCACGAAGCAGGAGGCGGACCCCGAATAACCAAAAGACATGCGCACATTTTCTACATTCTTAATCGGTTCAGTTCTCGTGATCTTAGCCGTCAAACTAAGCGCCGCTGAACAGGACCGGCGCGAGTTCGAAACAGTCAAGGCCGAATATGAACAGAGTTCACACGGCGAAGCGCCCCGAGTAATCTACGTCACCAAGCTCGCCCAAATCGCCGACCGATTGGTCAGCGAGTATCGGCGAAGCGGCAAGCGAAACGACGAACTGATGGGGGCAATTAACTCGGAATTGCAAAAACATCCGGCTCCAAAAGACATTGATTCCAAGAAACTGTCGCAACTCCTTGTTGGCAAGTGGGAGTCGCCGCGTCGCATCTACATGTTTCGCGCGAACGGAAAGTGCGGAACCGAAGGGGGGGCGATAGACGGCAACTGGCGAATCAAAGGCAACCAACTAATCCAGGGCGACTTGAGCGGGCCGATCATTTTGCTGAACCAGGATTACTTCATCTACTCTAGCCGAGGTTCTGTGTTCTTTCATTCGCGGGTGAAAGAATAACGACACTAGTATTTATGCCTCCACAACAAAACAACGTTGGTGCTGCAAGCGAAGGTAAAGGAGCGTACCGTGGTCGCCCTGGCCACGCGTTTCTTTCGGCTCGAGAAATTATTCACGGATGCACGCCAGCCCTATTTCCGATGTCCGCCTTTCCGTTACACGAAATTGACTTTAACCCCAAAGGCACAAGTGCAATTTCTCCTCCCGGCGTAACCTTGCTCTTTGGCTCCGAAACAGTGATCGGTGTCAATGGCGACACGGTTACATCGGCTGGATGGGCACCAAAGTGCGTTTTCGTAAGAGCGAAGGTATCTTTGTCGAGAAATTGACAGGCGTTCGCGCTCTCCAAAGTCTCATCTACCATCTCGGCAACCAGCGTCCGTTTTTCAGGATAGTCATAGGAAACAAGCCCGCCCCCCGATGGCAGCAAGCGGAAGCTAGGCCAGCTGGGATGGCCGTTAAGAACCTTTCGCGCGGCGAGCAGGTTAAGGTCATAGTCGAGCCTCAGCAGCGCACAATGACAGACCGGGTGCAATGAGAGCGTGCTGTTCATGAACCCGAGATAGAAAGAGTCAGCGCGTTTTTCGAGAAAGCCACCAACTCCCGGTGTGTTAGCGCCGAATTTAATCTGGTTCTCAATCTTTCCGGTCTGGTAGTCAATTTTGGAGACGACGCAGTAAACTAGCCCCCGTGATCCGAGCTGGGTTGAATTCGTGAGGAGCCAGGGTTCGGTGAAACGGTAAGGCGTGGAGGACCCTTGGAAATCGTTTAGGTTTGGCGTTAGCTCGTCAAACCATATGGACCAATTAACATTCCCATCTGGTCTAATCTTCATAAGCGCGCGATTGGGGGTGGTCGGGCACATCGGCGCGATAAGAATCGATCCGTCAGGGGTCACACGCGGGTCCACCTCAGGGTCGGGGAAGTGAAGGAGGTAGGTGTTAGCCCACTTGACTGCCCCGTTATTATCGAGGCGAAGAATCGCGATACGGCTGCGAGTTTTATCTTCGGACGCGAGCACCTTGGTCAAGAAAAGATAATATCCGCTATGATCGGGCAACCGGGCCAGAGATCCTCCCGCAGATGCTTCTGATTTCGCACGGTCAGAGGCGAGCGGGATGGAGTAAACTCTGTCGAGGACAAGCTTGGGATCTCGAGAAAAGATGGCAACCCTGAACGAACCACCCAGTGTTTGCACGACCGAGACCCGGAGATCGGAATCTTGCTCCGTCCCGGAATGAAAGTGGATATAGGGTGCCGGAGCGGTGGGCTCGAAAGCCATTTGAAGTGACGCCTCCCTGCGCAAGGTACGTGCTTCGAATTTGGCTAGCCGGAAAATACCATTTTTTAGCATGCCACCAGTCCAGATCCAATCCCCATCTGTCGCGAGTGGAAATAAGGAGGCGGCTTCGGGTTGTTCCGAGGACCGCACAGCCCAGAGAAGCTGGCCATCGAGACCTGCGCACGCTTTCCAAGAGACTCCTTGATACCGCTTGCTCGTCGGCAATTCGACGTTGCCGCCAAAGAGGATGCGATTTCCGCTCGGGTTACTCGCAACAACGAGGGCGTTGAGACTCCCACTGAGAATCCTGATTTCGTTTCCTTCTCCAACGTATTTGCAAGCAAAGGTAGCTTCTTTGCTTTGGCAGAAGGCGGAGTTGGCGATGAGTGCCGATCCGATGGCAATTCGAATCGGCAACGATAGAGGAAAAGGACTGTTCAAAGCTTTCCGACTATTTTGCGAGACGGCTAACGCTGTCGTAATTCGGCTCCATTTACATCTCTTTTCGGGGCAAGTGAAGCCAAGATTTCTTCGAAGCGCGGATCGCCCGGCAGCGGATCCCAGTATGGAAGCAGCTTCAACGAGCCGTAGGTGAGGAAGTTGGGCACACGCTCGCCGGCCTCGAGAACGAAGGAGGGTCCGTAATGTCAGCGCGCGAAGATTTCAGATTGAGCGGGTCACTCGCACCGAGATTCGATCCATTCAATTTTGTCGAAACCTGCGACGGGGGATTTGTAGATCTGACTCCAGCCTGCTGCAAAAGTCTTGAGTAGAATTGCCGTGACCGGTTTAATTGAATACCTATGAAAATCTACGCTTGCAGTTTGTTAGCGGCAGTAAGTCTGAGCTTGAGCAGCAGGGCTTACGCGGGAAAAGAAATCTATGTAGTTACTGGTCCGGTTGTAGAAGTCTGTTGCCCGGAGAACACGGCAAATGGGGCGCGGGCCCAGAAGCTCTCGAACATCTCGGTCAAGAAAGACAACGAGCGTTTGCAGATCGAGATTCTAACCAAGGACATGTTTGATGTTGAGGGGCACGCGCCGACGAGAATCAACGCACAGCCGAAAGTCGGCGACTTGGTGACCGTGCATTACCGGAGAGAGACGACCCGGTTTGGTGGCGGTCTCTTGTGGGCGGACCAAATCCAGGTTAAGGCTGCTAAAGGTCCAAAACAATAAAGAGTTGAATCGAGTTGTTAGCGCCCGATCCTTTTGGTATTCATGGCCTTCAGTCCTTTTTGCGAGCTTTGTCTGTCGTGCCAGCCTTTTCGATTTTCTTGGCGTACACGTTACCGCGCCCCGTAACCTAATAATGTACCGTCACTCCCTCGCCCACTTTCAGTAGCTTAACCGATGCCGGATCAAGATCGCTTTTGAAATACCAGCGGTCGTTCTCAGCCTCGAACGTATCGTAATTCATTTTCGCATGTGATCAGTCTTTCGGTGCGAGCGAGGCGACTAATTCTTCGAAGCGTGGATCACCGCGGAGCGGGTCCCAAAGAGGCTGTAACTTGAGATAGCCATAGCTGACGAAGTTTGGTACGCGCTCGACACGCTCGAGTTGATCGAGTGCGAGATCTTTCTTTCCAGTCCAAACGTAAACCTGTGCCAGATTTGCCGCGTAAGCCACGCCGTCCACTGCATCGGCAGTCATGGGTAAAAGTTCGCACGCGCGACGAGCTTCGTGCAGAGCATCCTCTTTGCGTTCTAGTCCGGCATCGATCAACCCCAGGAGAGTTAGCGCAGCGGGAAAATCCGGCTGCTTTGCCGCTACTTCTTCGACCTGGCGTTTGGCCTCCGCGAAAGCTAGCGAGGCCTTTTCTTTTTCGCCGCGCCAGCGAGCGACGACGCCTTCCCAGTACGCTCGCGGATATTTGATGCCGTTGTAGACGTTCCCATCTTGCGGATAAGCTGCCAACGTGCGCGAAATTGCTTCGGGCGTCCGCTCGCATAGCGCGTAGTTGATGTCTTCGATGTCATTGGCTGCCGCGGGATCTTTTTCCATCAAGGTTGCGCGTAATTGCTGAAAGGGCCTCAAATCAGCACGCCAATCCCCTGGAACCCACGCTCGAAGCACGAGCGTGGACAGATCGTCTGGAACAATGGTGAGCGCGCGATCGAGTGCGCGCAGCTGATCAGCATAGCGATGTTGCAACTGATAGGTGAGTGCGAGCTGCTGAATGGTATGAAAATTACGAGGGTCGAGCTCGATTGATCGCTCGAAGTCACGCGCCGCGCTTGCCCAATCGCCCTGGCGACGCTCGATATAGCCGCTGTACTCGAATACCTGGGGGTTGTTAGGCAACGTTTGCCGCGCTGCATTGAGTTCTTTTCGCGCTTGCTGGTAATCGCGAAACCCATGGTAGTAGTAGTCGGCCATCGCAAGATGAGCGTCGCCATCCCCAGGCGCAGTTCGAAGAGCCGCCTCGGCCGCTTGCTTTGCCAGCGCCAGCCGCCCAGGGGTGTGATCGAAGCCAGCCCAAAACATCTGTCCCTGGATCCTCGACAGCAAGCAAAAGGCACGAGTAAAATTCGGATCTCGCGCGACTGCTTCCTCCAGCAGCCTGATTGCTTGCGGCGCTTTTTCCTTCACCACTAACTGGTTCGTCAGGTCGATCGACAACGCCTGCGCGCGGATGAAGAGATCGTAAGCCGTCAGATCACGCGTCGGAGGCGTTTCGATCGCGTTTTTTTCGCTTGGCGAGATCTTTGCCCGGAGTTGATCCACGATTTTTGTCGCGATCTCCGTTTGAATGGCGAAGATATCGGCCAAATCACGGTCATACGTTTGCGCCCAGACGTGGGTGCCGTTGCGTGCGTCAATGAGCTGCGCGTTGACGCGCACTTTGCCCCCTTCGCGCTGAACACTGCCTTCCAGAAGATTGGCAACACCCAAGGCCTGACTGATGGCGCGCGCATTGCGGGCGATCCCGGCCTTGTATTGCATCACCGAGGTCCGGCTGATCACTTTAAGGTCAGCAATTCTTGCGAGGTCCGTCAGTATCTCATCCTGCACGCCGTCCGCGAAAAAGGCGTTCTCGGGATCTGAGCTGAGATTCTCAAAGGGTAGCACGGCGATGCTTTTTTGTGGAATGGCCCCGACAGGGCTTTCACGTTTTTGCAGTTGTTGACGCGCAGCCCACGCGATCAGCAGAGCCACCATGAGCAACGACGCGCCAAGAATGAAGCGCTTCTGCCGCGCGACCTTTTGTTGCCGTCTTGATTGTTTAATTTTCTCCGGCAACTCGCTATTACCGATCCCGTCGAAGCAAAGGTTAACTATGCGCATTTTTACGCCGTGCTTGACCTCGATCTCCCCCAAGTCACGTAAGCGGGGTCGCCACTTCTCGTATTGCGCCAGATCTTCTGCGACGCGGCTGGCTAGAAGGATGTGTCCGGCATCGCCGCAACTCATCACTCGCTCCGCCATGTTAATTCCAGCCCCCGAAACGCTGGTTCGGTCGTTTACGTCATCTACCTGATTGATCGGTCCGCTGTTTACTCCCATTCGCAGCTGGACATACGGGTATTCCTTTGACGCCCGGCTGATCTCCAGCGCGCATTGGACCGGAGCCTCGGGGCTGGCAAGAAATACCAACGCCATTCCGTCTCCTGCCGGAAGACGCACTAACTGACCAGACGTTTCGGCAGTTCGAAACTCCGGCGTGGCGCGAACGATGTCGTTCAGTTGACGGACAACTTTCCTTTGGTCTTCGCCCGACAATTTCGAATAGCCGACTACGTCGACAAACAAAACGTGTCCAATGTCGAATTTCGAATCGCTCGTCGTGTCCGCAGGCATGGGAGCTGGCGTGAGAATATCAGGACTCGTCAGACCAACACGATCAATTTCTCCGGCCAGCGTCCGCTGGCGCAGGGAATTCAATTCGGCGCGGGCGAAGGAAGCGGGACGGCGTAACGGAAGTCACGCTTCCAGCGTGACTCGGCCGACAGGCATCTTGCCTGTCGACTTGTTCTTTCTAGGAGAGCGGGCGAGACGCCTGCTCGCCGAGTCAGGCTGGAAGCCTGACTTCCGATAAATCAGCGCCGGACCGTGAGTTCTAGAAGTTCATCAACCTTCTGGGCGCTTTCGAGGGTCATGATGAACTTCTGCAATTTTTTGCATTGATCCTTGCCGATTACGTCGCTGCCAAGCGCGTTGAATTTTACTGCGATTTCTTCCTCGGTCATGGGATCGCGCGGATCACCCTTGGGAACATCGACCCGCGTTGAATATGATTTGCCGTCGTTCGTGGTGATCGTCACGCGACTTGGCTGAAATTTTGGAAACAGCGCTTCGAACTCCTGATTAGCGACCACTTTCACTTTATCCATGATTGGAATGAGCGATGGATCGCGCACGCGTTCTTCGCGGAATTGTAACGGTGTCACCATCCCGTCCACCAGTCCGACCGCCATGCAATAAGGCAATGAATGATCGGCAGTCTCCTTGGAGTCCGGCCTATATTTGTGCGGATCGCCGAGAATGTCGGCGGCACGCGCGATCACTTCGACTTTGATCTCTTTCACATCGTCGGCCTTGATGCTGTTATCCTTCACGGTCTTCATCATTGCGGTGAGCGGCGAGTGACTCAGCGCTTCGATGGGGAAACTTTTCATCCCGCAATCGAGGATGCGGTAATGCGACTTGGGTGATGTTGGTAGATCTTTGACTAATCCTTCGCCGTCGAACGTTGCCGGTTCTCCCTTGTAGTGCACATGACTGAACACGGCGAACAAACCTTCTTTGCCGTCGATGATGTGCTCGGGACCTGAAAACCCTTCGCGCGCAAGCAGCGCGCTCTCAGCTCCCATACGACCGGCCCATGGATCGACCGTGTTTTTCATGTTGGTCAATTTTCCCGCTGTCACCGCGCCGGGGCAAAACGTCCGCGACGCGCTTATGCCAATGGCAGAGACCATCTGCTCCGGCGTAAGATTCAGCACACGGCCCGCCGCCACGGGCGCAGCGAACGCGCTCAACGTCGCGTGATGCCAGCCGTATTCGCGCACACCGGGGCGCCCGATTTCGCAAAGGCGCATTTCAATTTCGTAGGCGATGATGGTGGCAAGAATTAAATCTCTGCCGCTGAGACCTTCGTTTTCGCACAGTGCCAGCGGCGCCGCGATGAGATCACTCGGGTGACATGGATCGGCTTTCCAATAGATGTCGTTGTAATCCATGGCGCGGATCATGTGCCCATTCAAAAATGCCGCATCGATTGGATTCGTTTTGAAACCGGAGACGAATGCCGTGGCTTTTCCATTGCCGCCGCCCTCGCCAACGGATGAGTCCGCCGTGGCGGACATCGCGCAGTAGTGTTTGAGCAAAATTTTAGCGTCCTACTGCTGACTGCCACCCAGCGCGCAGCCGATAGAATCGAACCAGAATAATTTCGCAGCCTGGATCGCCTCTGGCGAAAGGTCTTCGTATTTAAGTGCGCAACCCCACTCCGCGATAGTGTGGGACAACAGGGGTTTCGATTCGGTTGTTGGTTGTGACATACTGATCTCCTCGATTAAGATTCTCGCCCACGAAACACTCGAATCACGCCAAGACAAATTAAAGCTGTCTGATGCTAAAGATTCGTGTCACTTGCATGATTTGAGGGCAATTGCATTGAGCGGAATTTAGAACAATGGGGGTTTGCTCACAGGCGGGCGCTGTGGCAAAAGCTACGCCATGAATCCGAAGGGTTTCTTCGGGGAGCTGAAAAGGCGTAACGTTTACAAAGTTGCCGCCGCTTATGCTGTCGTCGGGTGGCTCTTGATTCAGGTTGCTACGCAGGTTTTTCCGTTCCTGGATATTCCAAACTGGGCGATTCGCCTCGTCATTCTTCTGACTGCGCTCGGTTTTCCTATTGCGCTGATTATCGCCTGGGCCTTCGAGCTCACACCTGAAGGAATTAGGCGAACCGAAGATGCCGATGCTGCGGGCCAACGTTCGCGCGGCGGAATTTGGATGGCGCTTGTTGTGATCGCGGCCGCGCTCTCGCTCGGTCTTTTTTTCCTCGGGCGCTACTCCGCTGGAAACGCGCGATCCCAGAACCCGGCTTTGCGTGGTTCCGGCGCGGCAGGCAGCGAAGCGGTTACAGCTCTTCCTGAGAAGTCGGTCGCAGTTCTGCCTTTGCTTAACGAAAGTGGTGACCCGAAGGACGAATATTTCGCGGATGGACTGTCGGAAGAACTGATCGCAGCTCTGGCGCAAATCAACGGGCTGAAGGTCATTGGTCGCAGTTCTTCATTCCGTTTCAAAGACAGGCATGAGGAACCGAAAGCGATAGGCGAGAAGCTAGGCGTAAGCACGCTCCTGGAAGGCACGGTGCGCAAGCAAGGGGACAAGGTACGGATCGTTGCCGAACTGATTAACGCCGCGGACGGCATCGCGCTCTGGACGCGAACGTTCGATCGCGACCTGAAAGATATCTTCGCTGTTCAGGAAGAAATCGCTCAGGCCGTCGCTGAATCCCTAAAGGTGACTTTGCTCGGATCGCAGGATCGGTCGGCACAAAGAGGTGCTCCCGGCAATGTGGAGGCGCATAACGCTTACCTCCAGGGCCACTTTCATTTTCAACGCCGGAATCTCGAGGACTATCGCAAAGCTGTCGGTTACTTCGATCAGGCGATCCGGCTCGATCCCGATTATGCCTTGGCTTACGCAGAACGATCCGAAGCCTGGACGTATATTGGAGACCTGACCGGCCAACACGAGCCCGCGTGGCCAAACGCGCGGAGCGATGCGGAAAAGGCCGTCGCGATCGCACCTGATCTGGCTGAGGCGCACGCGGCCCTCGGCTTTTTGCGCTTTCTTGTGGACTGGAAATTCACCGAAGGCCTGAATGAACTACGGCGTGCGAAAGAACTTTCTCCAAGCAATCCTACGGCCAACGATCTGCTCGCCCGCGTGATCGGTTATCTGGGGCGATTTGATGAGGCTGAGCGGCAGGCTCGCCATGCGGTGGAACTCGATCCTCTTTCCGTTATAGCGCAAGGTAATCTGGCGCGAGTTCTCTTCTTTGCCGGAAAATTGGATGAGGCCGATGCGACGGCACGCAAAGCGGCAGAGTTGCAGCCGGCCTCTGCTTCGAGTCGTCGGTGGCAGACGCTGATCGCTGCGCAGCGCGGCGATGGCGAGACCGCATTGCGAGAAGCGCAACTGGAGCCCGATGAAGGTTATCGCCGTTTCGAGCTCGCGCTCGCTCAATACGTGCGCGGCGATCGCGTGGCGGCAGACGCGGCTTTAGCCGACCTCATTGCCAATGGGCGGGATAACCTGGCCTATCAAATCGCGGAGGTTTACGCTGTGCGAGGCGAGAAAGACAAAGCATTCGAGTGGTTGCAAATCGCTTTCGATAATCACGACACCGGCACGCTCAGTGTTTTAGTTGATCCGCTGATGCGCGGCTTGCGCGAAGACCCCCGCTACAAGAACGTGCTCGTCAAACTCGGCTTACCCGGACCGTCATGAACGAAAGGCCTTGTTTTTTCTCCTCGGGCGTGGGCCTTTGAGTTGACGCCGCAGGAAAGCTGGCCGGTCTAGACTGCTACCGCCTTCACCAATCTTTTGGCGAGAAGATACACAGGGTAGCTGACTGCAATCCCTATCATAGCATACAAGCTGTTTTGGGTGCTACTCACGATGAAGGCAATCAACAGCAGACCGGCCCCAAGAAACACGATTGCTGGAAGCACCGGATAGCCGCGTGCTCTGAACGGTCGCGGAAGGTCGGGCTCTCTCCGACGCAAAATAAAGATCGTGCCGAACGCCGCTACATCTACCAGCACACTTAGGAACGCGGTAAAACCGAATAGCCTGTCGAAGCTGCCGACGCCTGCGAGCATGATGGCTACCAAGGCAGTGACGAACAAGGCCGTGGTAGGTGTACCTCCGATATTTATCCTTGCAGCGGAATGAAAAAAGAGCCCATCGCGACTAAGAGCGAACATCACTCGCGGCGTGAAAAGAAAGGAGGCGTTGATAATCCCAAGCAGGGATACTAACATGATGCCAGTCACGATTTGGCTGCTATAACCGCCGAAGATGAGCTGAGCCGCATCTGCCGCCGCCAGTTTTGAGCCTGCTAGCTTCGACATCGGTAACGCATGTAGTATGGCGAGGTTAATGAGCACATAGATCGCCATCACCAAAGCGACGCCGGTAAAGAGCGAACGAGGGATGCTTTTCGTCGGATCGGTGTTCTCCTCCGAAAAGTAAACCGGCGCATGCCAGCCGGAATAGGTGCCAAGAATGCTTTGCATCGATAAAGCGATGGCCACAAACAAAAGCTTCGGATCGGAAAAGAGCGGTGGCTTTACGCTTGGGGCAACGCTTAGCTTCGGGCTGAAAAGAAAGCAGGCAGCGATGATGACGAAGAAAGCGAGAACCTTGAACAAGCTCATGATTTCCTGAGCTCGGCTACCCACACGCAGACCGAGCCAGTGAAACGCGGTGAACAAGATCAACACAGCAATTGCCGCCGGCGTTATTACACCGGGATTGTAAGAGAAGAGTCCCCCAGCGTATTCGGTTAGCGCAACTGCCAGGTATGCCATCGAACTGGTGCGGAGGAGCCAATCGCTCCAGCCGACAAGAAATCCACCGAACTCACCATACGCGCGACGAGCGTAAACGTAAGGTCCGCCATCCAGCGGCAGCATTGTACCGAGCTCGGCGTAGGTATTCGCACCGGCGAAAGCATACAATCCGGAGACTATCCATGCGGCCATGATGAGTCCGCTGTGGCCGAGCTGGGCCGAGACGCTTCCTGGAATCCGCAGAATGCCAATCCCGATTGTTCCGCCAATGCCTACCGCCACGCCAAAAGTCACTCCGAGAATGCGCAGTAGCCGTTCTTTGCCAAAGGAGGACGTATTAAAACACGGTTGCTCCGTCTTCATGCGTTCGGCTTAGCTGATTCAGCCCCGCACAACAAGAGCGCAGGGCCAGGTCACCTGGGTCTGGACTTTGCTCTGCCTTCTGTACAGTTAGCCCTCGATTATTAGCCAAGCGTGAATCTGAGCAACTTCTTAGCCGAGCTAAGGCGGCGGAATGTTTACAAGGTCGCAGTCGCGTATGCGGTCGTGGCGTGGCTGCTGATTCAAATCGCCACGCAGGTATTTCCTTTCTTCGAAATTCCTAACTGGGGAATTCGACTGGTTGTTCTGACGATCGTGATTGGATTTCCAATCTCGGTGATAATTGCGTGGGCGTTTGAGCTGACACCAGAAGGTTTGAAGCGAACGGAAGCGGCCGATCGCGAGGCGGCAAAACCATCTCGCAAGAAAGCTTGGATCTACGTTGTTATCATAGCAGCCGCACTTTCGATCGGTTTGTTTTTTGTCGGCCGCCAGACGTTGCGGAATCAACAGGCTAGCCCGGCAGGGATTCCCAAAAAATCGATCGCGATTCTTCCCTTCGAGAACCTGAGCGAGGACAAAGCGAACGCCTACTTCGCGGAGGGCGTTCAGGATGAGATTTTGACGAAGTTAGCGACGGTCCGTGATCTCAAGGTCATTTCGCGTATTTCCACTGCGAAATATCAGAGCAAGCCGGACAACTTAAAGACGGTCGCGCAAGAGCTCGGCGTTTCCACCATACTCGAGGGAGCCGTGCAAAGAGCTGGCGACAAAGTTCGGGTGAATGTGCAGCTGATGGATGCGAATGCCGATACGCATCTCTGGGCGAAGAGTTACGATCGTGATTTCAAGGACGTATTATCAGTCGAAAGCGAGGTCGCAGAGCAAATCGTGGACGCTTTGAAGGCGAACCTTTCGCCGGGGGAATCGCATGTCCTCGCCGCAGTCTCGACGCGCAGTCCGGAAGCTCACGATCTTTTCCTGCGAGCTCAGTATGAGCTTCACCAGGCAGAGAGCACTCTGGCAACAAACGCATATGATCGTGCGGACGCGTTTTACCGGCAAGCACTCGACCGTGATCCGAATTTTGCCGAGGCTGCGGCGAGGCTCGCTTACAGTCGACTATCGCGGCACTGGTTCGTGTCTCCGTTAGCGCCGCAGGAATTAGAGGAAGCAAAGTTGATCATCGACCGTGCTCTGAAGGTCGCTCCAGATTCACCAGAATTACACTTCGCGCTTGGAGCATTTTTTTATTGGGGTCATCGCCAATACGAGCCCGCACTGGAGGAGTTCGACCGCGTGTTGGAGTTGCAACCCAACAATGCCCAAGCGCGACAATTTCGGGGGTGGATCTATCGTCGTCGCGGCGAATGGGAACGGTCGATAGCAGAGCTTCAACGAGCACAGGAACTCGACCCGCGGGATCCCCAAATCCCTGCCAATATGGGAGGGAATTACGTATTGTTGCGCCTCTGGAAGGACGCGGAGCGTCTCGAATTGCGAGCGCTTGCCATGGACCCGCAGAACGCGGTGGCGGCTACGCTGCTCTGTCGTAATCGCCTCAACGGCACGGGTGATATAAACTCGGCCCGAAGAGTTTTCGAAGGTTTTCCGGAGGCGATCCGGACCAGCGCCATATCGTTCCAAGGCGACGTGATCGGTATCATCGGGACGCGGGCTTATCTCGACCTGATTGAGAAACGCTTCACCGATGCTCTCCTAGCTTTCGAGAAGGAGGTAGGCAACGCCGATCCTGGGCAGCTGCAGAAGCTTACTGTCCGCGCGGTCCTTCGCGTGCTGGCGGGACAGGTTGAGGAGGCCAAATCCGCTGGAGAGGAGGCGCTGCCGCTACTCGAAGCCAGATTGAGAGAACGGCCAGACGACATTTTCGCGATGACGGAGCTATCCTGGGTTTACCTCGCCCTGGGACGCAGTGCTGATGCTCTACGCGTTGCCAGACAGGCGGCCGATTCAATGCCACTCGAAAAAGATGCGTTGTGTGGTGCCTATTTTCAGAATGGATTGGCGCAAATCGAGGCGCGGGCGGGCGCTCCTGAGGAAGCAGTTAAGAGGCTTCGGCATTTGCTCTCGATCCCGGCTGGTCAGTCGGTATCCATAGCTCTTTTGAAGATTGATCCGATCTGGGACCCGATCCGTAATCGTCCCGATTTCCAGCAGCTGTTAGCCGGATCTGAGCAGATCGGACCTAACAAATAAACCGGAATGCACGTTCGGAACTTCTTCGCCGAGCGAAAGCGGCCAAACCGTTTGACGAATTCGCCGGTTTCATTCCGGGCAGTCTCTGCTTTAGTGCGTTCGTGCCTTCCCAGAACGCAGAGCAACGGAAACTCGCTGCCATCATGTTCACTGACATGGTGGGCTACAGCGCCCTGGCCCAGCGCGACGATCGACTCGCTCTCGAATTGCTCGAAGAACATCGTCGGCTCCTGCGCGAAATCTTTCCCCGGTTCAACGGCACCGAGATCAAAACCATCGGTGACGCTTTCCTGGTCGAATTCGGCAGCGCGTTGGAAGCGGCGCAATGCGCCATTGAAATCCAGCGCACCCTGGCCAAGCGCAACCATGACGTCACGTCCGACCGGCGGATTAAACTCAAAATCGGCATTCACATCGGCGATGTGATTCACCGCGACGGCGATGTTTATGGCGACGGCGTCAACATCGCTTCGCGAATTGAACAGCTGGCCGGCGCAGGCGGGATCTGCGTTTCCATGGACGTGGAGCGGCAGATTCGCAATGCGCTCGAGGCCAGGTTTGAAAAGTTTGGTTCGGCGGAGTTGAAAAACATCAAGCTGCCGATGGATCTGTTCCGAATCGTATTGCCGTGGGAAGCGGGCCCCAAAACCGAGTCTTCCCCGGCTCAACCCTCAAAGAGACCGCGCTTCCTGATTCCCGCCGCTGTTCTCATAAT
>WNFQ01009253.1_pt1 | contig 14012 bp, 8 predicted proteins | sample 5400171 | NCBI WGS metagenome assembly WNFQ01 (sample SAMN13153356, study PRJNA577476) | soil metagenome | isolation source: 20 cm soil under Madrone tree | place: USA:California | collected 2016-06-14
GCGCGCTCTTGAGAAATATCTTGCTGCTTCTTGCGTAAAATCTTGCTTCACGGTCGTCAAGTCTGCAAAAACTTCTCAAGGTTCTCCCAGTATCACTCGTACCTCGTGCGTGCACCCGTCGTCGGCCAGCACGATATGAGTTTCGCCCGTCGGCAGCTTCTTGCCATCCAATTCGACGTGGGCAACGCCACGGCTCACGCGATGCGGGTTTTCGACTAGGATCTCGTAGCGCGCTGACCCGTGCCTGAAAGTAATTTCGAAGCGGGGCCAATCCGCGGGAATGCACGGCGTGAGCAGAAGTTTGCCTGCCCGCACCCGGAATCCCAGGATCCACTCGAGCCCTGCGCGGTACATCCAGCTGGCCGACCCTGTGTACCACGTCCACCCGCCACGTCCCACGTGCGGCGCCACTGAATAGACGTCCGCGGCCACGACGTAAGGCTCGACCTTGTAGCGCTGCACGTCAGCGCGGGTGCCTGTGTGGCTGATCGGATTGAGGAGCGAAAACAATTTTGCGGCCTGGGCGCCATTCCCGAGGATGGCCTGCGCGATCACTGCCCAAGTGGCGGCGTGGGTGTATTGTCCGCCGTTTTCCCGAACGCCGGGCGGATACCCCTTGATATAACCCGGATCGTGCGAGATGTGATCGAACGGCGGCGTGAAGAGCAACACGAGACCGGCGTCATGCCGGACGAGTCGGCTGTCCACGTTACCCATGGCACATGCCGCGCGGTCGCGGTCGGAGGCTCCGGAAATCACACTCCACGACTGCGCGATCGAGTCAATGCGGCATTCGGCGCTCGAGGCCGATCCCAGCGGCGTTCCGTCATCGAAGTAGCCGCGCCTATACCAGTCACCGTCCCATGCCTGTTCGAGCGCATTCTGTAGCGCGGCCGCGTGCGCTAGCCACCTGGTTGCACGGACATGCTCGCCGCGTGCCGCAGCCACGGGCGCGAACGACACCAGCGTCGCTTGCAGGAACCACCCGAGCCAGACACTTTCGCCTTTGCCCTTCTCGCCAACCCGGTTCATCCCGTCGTTCCAGTCACCGGTTCCGAACAACGGCAGACCGTGCTCTCCAACTTGCAACGCATGATCGAGTGCTCGTGCGCAATGTTCGAAAAGGGTTGCGATTTCGTCCGAGACCCCAGGCATAAAGAACGCGTCGTGCTCCTCAGGCTGTAGCTCGCGGCCTTCGAGAAACGGAATCCGTTCGTCGAGCACTGCCGCGTCGCCCGTTGTATCGATGTATTGAAGGGCGCAATAGGCGAGCCAGACCACATCATCGCTGATGCGAGTGCGAACTCCCTGGCCGGTCGAGCCGGCGGCGACCGGAGGCAACCACCAGTGCTGAAGATCTCCCTCGACGAATTGCCGCCCGCCGGCGCGCAGCAAATGCTCCCGCGTAAGGTCCGGCCTCGCGACGGCAAGTGCCATTCCATCCTGCAGCTGGTCGCGAAAACCGTATGCGCCGCTGGCCTGATAGAAAGCTGTTCGTGCCCAGATGCGGCAGGCCAGCGCCTGATAGAGCATCCAGCGATTGAGGATGATGTCCAAGGACCGGTCTGGCGTTTTCACTTGGACCGCGCCGAGCACGTGCTCCCAGTGCTCGATGACCTCTCGATAGACTGCGTCGAGATCAGCATTGCGGTAGCGAATGAGCAGGGACTGCGCGGCCGATGCGTTTTCAGCTTCACCCAGGAAGAAAACGACCTCCGCTGTCTGGCCTGGTTCCAGTGCAATCGATGTCTGCAGAGCGCAGCACGGATCAAGGCCCGCACCGGCTCGCCCGGACAAGGGTACTCGTGCGGCCAGGGCGGCAGGCATTTCGAGCGTACCATGGCGCCCGAGGAATTCCGCCCGGTCCGCGGTCCACTGCGATTGCCGCCCGGCGAGGTCCGCAAACGCGACTCGGGTGCCGAAAGCAGCGTCCCACGGATTGCGGGCGAACAGGGCGCCGGTGTCTGGATCGAGATCGGTCAGAATGAACGGCGCCGAAGCGCCGCGCGATGTGCCGAGCACCCATTCGGCGTAAGCAGTGATTGAAAGTCGCCGCGTGTTCTGCGACGTGTTGCGGATCTTCAGGCGGAAGATCTTGATGGGGTCGCCCATCGGGACGTACATGAGCAGATTCAGCTCAATGCCGCGTGCGGAGTGCTCGAATCTGCTGTATCCCTGTCCGTGCCGCGCAACGTAGGTCGCATCCGGTCCGCGGATTGGCGCGGCCGTCGCTCCCCACACATCGCCAGTCTCCTCATCGCGCAGATACAGGACCTCGCCGGGACGATCAGCGACCGGATCGTTCGACCACGGAGTGATCTGATGTTCCCGGCTGTTGAGGGACCAGGTAAAACCGCTGCCGTCGGCGGCGACCTGAAATCCAAAATGTGGATTGGCGATGACATTGATCCACGGCGCGGGTGTCGACTGTCCCGGGCCCAGAACAGTCACGTATTCGCGGCCTTGCGCGCCGAACCCACCCAAGCCGTTGAAGAATTCCAGGTCGTGCGCCGCCAGGGAGTTCGCCGACGCTTCGGCCTTCGGCACGCGCTTCGTCGGCAGCGGGGTCGCCACGGCGGGCTTGCGCACGCGATCGAGTTGATCGGCAAGGTCACCGCGCCGCGCGACCAACACGACTCGCGCCACGGCCGACAGCAGTGTGCGCGTCTGCTCGGAAATGAGATCGGCGCGAAGCACGAACACAGAACCGCGCACGCTGTGCGCGCCCTGCTGCGGCCGTGACTGACTCATTCGCACCTGGGTTTCCAGGACGTTTTGCAGATCCTGAATGTAGGACATCGCCCGCTCGTTCAGAATCACCAGATCCACCGCGAGGCCCTTCATTCGCCAGTATTCATGCGCCAGCAGTAGTTGGCGGGCAATGGCAATGTCTTCGACGGCGTCGATTCGCAGGAGCAGAATCGGAACATCGCCTGAGATTCTCTGAGCCCACAGCCCCGCCGGCGCACCGCTGCCGCTGCGTATGGTGTTGGAAGGCGGCCGCATCGACGCGTCGGCGTAAAGCAAATGGCCCGCAAGACGCTGAAACAGACCTGCCTCGGCCGAGTCGATGCCAAGATGACGCAGCTCAACCTGGGCCTGGGTCCAAGCGAGTGTGGTCGCGCGTACGAACGAGCTGGCTTCGTGGTGCTTGTCCAGCAGATCGAGCACACCTTCGCGCGACGACGCTACACCGGTCCAGAAGGCGATGCGTGCGGTTGTGCCGGCGGGCACTACTAGCCGATACCGAAGCGCGAACACGGGATCCAGGACTGTCCCTACCGTGTTGGACAAGCGCCGCCCATCCACTACTGCAAGGGGCGATCTGGTCTCGCGCCCGCGACCCAAAAAACGTGCCCGATCCGTCTCGATTTCCGGCTCGCCCGATACGGTGCCTTCAACGACTGCCTGTTGAGCCGCCCAAATATCAGGCTCGTCGGGCGTGCGCTTGCGGCGCGTCGCGAGCAGCGTGTTCAGTTTGGCGACGTACTCCGTTTGCACGAAGAGCTTCGAGAAGGTCTGATGTGCCGCGTCGGCGGCAGGCGGGGCGAGCACGAGTTCCAAATAGGACGTGACCTCAATCCGCCGGTCCCGATGACCGGTATTGGAGATCGACACACGTCGGACCTCGGCGTCGTCCTCGGGCGATACGACTACCTCGAGGGTTGTCGTGATCGCGGCGTCGGTACGAATGAATTCTGCGCGATCCTCGGTAAACGTGACCTCGTAGGTCTCAGGCTCGACGCCGCTCGGCTGATAGCCCGCCGACCATACGGCGCCGCTCTCGACATCTCGCAGGAAGATGTAGCTCCCATAGTCGTCACGCGTGACGTCTTCCCTCCAGCGTGTCACCCCGATGTCGCGCCAGCGGCTGTAGCCGGAGCCGGCGCTCGAGAGCATCACCGAGTAGCGCCCATTCGAGAGCAGATGCGTCTGCGGCGCGGCATCGTGTGCGCTGTGCAGACGGCGGACGTCGGGGAGCCGAGTGCCCGTGAACGGCGCGGCTGTTCTCACTTCCTCTGCCCGCGGAAGAACTGCAGAGACGTCGCGTGGCGCGCGCTCCTGCAAGAGCAATTCCGTCGCCTGAATACCAGGCTCCGAATGAAATCGTCCGCGCATCTTGCCGTCGAGCAGGACGTTCGCAATCGCCACGATTGTCATGCCCTGATGATGTGCCATGTACGCCCGAACGATAGCGACCTGGGCACCCTCCGGAAGCCGCGAGCGGGTGTAGTCGAGCGCCTCATGAAAACCGTATCGGCCGCGCGCGCCGATGACGGTGAGCCGCTCGAAATTGCGCATCGCGCTTTCCGGATCGACCATCGCCGCAAGCGCCGTGGCGTACGGCGCGATGACCGCGTTCTCGCGGAGGCCGCGCTTGAGCCCCAAACCGGGGACACCGAAGTTTGAATACTGGTAGGTGAGCTCGAGGTCCCGCGCATTGTAGGCGGATTCTGAAATACCCCACGGAATACCCAGTTCAGCACCGTAGCCGATCTGCCGCTCGACGATTAGGCGGCTCGTCTGCTCGAGCAAGCTTCCGGCCGGCGCGCGCATAACAAGCGACGGCATGAGGTATTCGAACATCGAGCCTGACCAGGAGATGAGGGCGGCCCCTTTCCCGACGGGTGTGACGGACCGCCCGAGGCGGAACCAGTGGCGGGCCGGAATGTCGTTCTTCGCAATCGCGATGAAGCTTGCCAGGCGCGCCTCGGAGGCGAGCAGGTCATAGCAGTTGGAGTCGAGAGTGCCGTCCGCCGTGCACCCAATCGAGAGCAGCCGCCGTTGCTGATCGAACAGGAAGCCGAACTGCATACCTTCAGCCATCCCACGCGCCGTCACTTCGATCGCCGCCAGACGCTCCTTCATGCTCTGAGACGAACCTTCCGTCTGCATGACATCTAGGCGCCAACTTTCGATGGACCGTTGCGTGGCTTCGCTCCAGAAGAGCAGATCGCCACCCCCATCCTCGCCCCACTCGCCGGCCAGTGATCGGACGATGTCGGCCAGTGTCGCAGCGAGGGGGATGAGGGCCCCCAAGCGTGTCGCAATGTCCGTGGTCGCGCTTTCGGCATCGTTAAGCGCCGCGCCGAGAAAAGCGATGGCTTCATCGATTTGATCCCGCGAAGTGGCATGCATCCTACGATCGTCGGGCAGCTCCCGCCGGGCTTCCCGCGCGAGATTCAGGGAGTCGCGGATACCGGGAAAACACTGACCGTGTTCGAGCGGTAGATCGATCCAGCCGCGGCACGCGTTCGCAAGAGCGATCAGGTGGGCCGCAAGATTACCGCTGTCGACCGAGGATACGTATCGCGGGTCCAGAGGCCGCAGATCGCGCGTGTCGTACCAATTGTAGAAGTGACCGCGAAACCTCTCGAGACGATTCATGGTCGCAAGCGTCGCTTCCACCCGTTCGACGAAGTCGAGGGCTCCCGACCAGCCAAAGTCGCGGGCGCTCACTGCGGCTAGCAGGTAGAGGCCCATGTTGGTCGGAGAGGTTCGGTGGGCCAACACGGGCCGGGGGTCCTCTTGGAAGTTGTCCGGCGGCAACATCTGATCGTCCGCGGTCACGAAAGTTTCGAAGTATCGCCATGTGCGACGTGCAACTAACCTCAAGTCGCGCGCGTCCGCTTCCGATACTGCGAGACGGCCCGCCACCAGCGGTGAAATGCTGATCCAGACTGCAACGGCAGGGGATACCGCCCAAAGAATCAAGAACGGCGCCGATAGCCAGCCGTTGTCAGGTCGGAAGTGAATGATGAGAATGGCGCAGATGGCGGCGATCGCAACGGCACCGGCCATGCGACGATAAGCGCTCGGCAACGTGAGGCGGAAGCTGAGTTTCGCCTGCGCCGCGGTCACCCACTGGAGCAAATTTCGCTGGCTCACGAACAAGCGGAACAGCGTCCTGCCGATCGCATCCATCATCAACGTCGCCTGGTGCGCCAGGAACGTGACCACGAGGGCGGACTGTGTCGCCGCGAGCCAGACATCTTTGCGCAGCGCGCGAAGATGGCTGCGAACCGTTGTGCGGGAGCGGCTCGGTACGATCGCGGCGAACACGGGCAGCAGCGCCGGCAATGCAACCGTCGCGATGATGAAGGCGCTCCACAGAAGACCCGAGCTGGCCGGAAGCAACCATCCCATCAGAAGAGCGGTGACACTGGCCGGCGCCGACAGCGTGCGTCGCAGGTTGTCCAGCATTTTCCACAGTGCGATGAGAGGCAGTGTGCCGCTGCCGCGATTCTCGCCCGCGGCGTCGCCCCGGCCCAGTATCCACGGTAACAGTTGCCAGTCGCCGCGAGCCCAGCGGTGTTGACGCGCCGCGGCCACGTCATAGCGTGATGGGAATTCCTCGACCACTTCGATATCTGAAACCAGGCCGGCCCGGGCAAAAATCCCCTCGAAGAGGTCGTGGCTGAGAAGTGTCCCTTCGGGCACTCGGTCGGCCAGCGCCGCCTCGAAGGCGTCGACGTCATAAATGCCCTTGCCGGCATAAGAACCCAACCCGAAAAGATCCTGATAAACGTCGGAGACCGCGGCCGCATAAGAATCGATCCCGCTCGCGCTGGAGAATACCCGTTGAAAGACGGAGCCTTCGCGCCCCATCGGTAGAGACGGCGCGACCCGTGGCTGCAGCACTGCGTAGCCCTCGAGCACATGACCGGTCGCCGCATCGAACCTGGGTCGATTCAACGGGTGAGCCATTTTGCCGACCAAACGCCGCGCCGTGTCGCGTGGCAACCGCGTATCCGCATCGAGAGTGATGACGTACCGGATATCAGACGGGATGGCAGGACGGTGGCCGCCGACCTCGATGAAGGTTGTGTCTGGTGCGCCGCGCAGCAGCTGGTTCAATTCGTGGAGTTTGCCGCGCTTCCGCTCCCATCCCATCCATTGTTTCTGCCCGGTGCTCCAGAGCCGCCGCCGATGGAGCAATACGAAACGGTCGCCTGCGGAGGCAGGTCCGTGTAGACGATTCAGGCGCGCAATGCCATCTGCGGCGGTGTCGAGCAGCGCGGTGTCCCCAGCGGTCTGCTCGGCCGGCGCATCGGTCCAGTCCGTGAGCAATGCGAAGTACAGCTCGACTTCCGGCGAAGCGAGATAGTGGATCTCGAGACGCTCGATGTGTTCTTCGAAGTGCGGGCACGACGATCATGGTGCGCAGATGCGATGGGATGCCTTCGCGTAGTGCGAGACCTGGCAGTATCGTCGCGCCCAGCCCTCTCATGACGGCGCGGTTCACGAGAGCGATGGCCGCGTCGATTGAGGGCACTACTCCCAGAAGCGCCAGCAGTGCGAGGCGGAATCCGCTCACACCCCACGAATGCAGTAGCATTATAGGCAGGGAAAGGACGATGCCGGTGATGAGGATGATGGCGGCAATGTAGTCGCCGACCTCGCGGGTGCTGAAACGGCCGAGGGAACTCCATCGGGAGACTCGATAGCCGACGGTTGTTTCAAAGGCGCGCCGGCCGGCGCCGATCAGGTGGTAACCCGGATCACACCTGCGGTCCGCGATGTCGGTGCTGTCGTTCGCGGCAGGCGTACTTCCAGCCGACAAGGCTGCGCGCGCAAGGGCGAGCTCGGTCTGCTTTGAGCCGCGCGCAAGTTGCTCTATCGCGCGGCGGTATAGATCGCGGCTTGCGAAATCCATTGCCGCAAAGCCGCTCCCCGAGCTCAACAGTTCGTCGACGAGACTGACGCTCTCGAAAAACTCCTGCCAGTCGACATCCGAGAGCAATCTCATGCTCGTGATGATGTTGCGCACGGTTACGTTCGATGTGCCCTGGCGCTGGTGCTCTTCATGGACGATCTCATCAGCTGTGGTTCCCTGCGAGGTCAATCGCTCGTCCAACCACCGCCGTGCCGGCGTAACCGTGGGATCTTGATCGCGCAGCCGCAGCACCAACTGGACGGCAAAGGCCGGAGGCAGAGAGGCGCCGGACGTATCGAGGTAGGTCAACGCGTCCGGCTCCGCCGCATATCCGTTCAGACCCAGCAGCCGGTCGGCCATGTTGTCCGCCTCCTGGCGCGCCGCACGGCCGCTGACGATGCGCGCGGCGGCGCGCCGCAGGTTCTCGACCAGCGCGATGCGTAGCGTAATGGCGACCGCCCAAAGCTCCCCAATGGTCAACGGCTGAACACGCTGATACGCACGTACGAATAGGCGCAGCGAGTCGGGATCGAATCGACTGTCGCTATGAGCGACGAATGCCCAGGCCAGTCCGAACACGCGGGGATAACCGACGAGCGGGCCGTCGGCGAGCTTCGGCAATTGTCGATAGAAACTAGGCGGTAGATCTTCGCGAATCTCGCGGATCTGCTCTTCGACGAGATGATAATTGTCAAGAAGCCATTCGGCGGCCGGGGTGATCGGGCGGCCTTCGCCGACCGCTGCCCCGATCACCCGATAGGCGGCAAGCAGTACGGATTCGTTGTCCTTCAATCGCACGTTGAGGGAGCGGCGCGCCGAGCGCCGCTGCGTCACCTGTTGGGCGGCCGCGAGACTCGCGGCATGCTGCTCGAGCCGCTCGGTGCTGAATAGCTCGGCGCGGAGAATGTCGTCGTTGTCCCAAGGCGAGACCGGCGACCCGTGATTTGACATCGCTGCCGTCCCGTCTTGAGTTGATCACATCGATAGTGAGTTACGCACTTAGCTCACTACTTCGTCGTGCAGGTGTGTTTTCGCTTTTTCAGCAGTGCCGCCATCAGTGTTTGACTTTAAAAAGAGAGCGGGCCGAAGCCCGCTCTCTTTGACTGTAACCGCCACTTGCCGGATGTCACATGTCCATTCCACCCATGCCACCCATGCCGCCGCCCGGCGCGCCATGTGCATGCTCTTCATCCTTCGGCGACTCGGCGACCATGACCTCTGTCGTGAGCAACAATCCCGCAACCGAGGCGGCGTTCTGCAGAGCCAGACGCGTAACCTTGGTCGGATCCAGAATGCCCATTTCGAGCATATCGCCGTACTCGCTGGTCGCGGCGTTGTAGCCGAATGTGCCCTTGCCCTCACGGACTCGGTTCAGCACCACAGCGGCGTCTTCCCCGGCGTTCGCCACAATCTGACGCAGCGGCTCTTCGATCGCACGCGCCAGGATCTTGATGCCCGTCGTCTGGTCATCGTTGGCGCCAACCAACTTCTCGATGGCCTTGAGCGCGCGCAGAAAGGCCACGCCGCCCCCCGGAACCACGCCCTCCTCGACGGCCGCACGAGTTGCATGCAAAGCATCTTCGACGCGCGCCTTCTTTTCCTTCATTTCGATTTCGGTCGCCGCACCAACCTTGATCAAGGCTACTCCGCCGGAAAGCTTGGCTACGCGTTCCTGCAACTTTTCCTTGTCGTAATCGGAGGTCGCTTCCTCGATTTGCTGACGAATGCTTTCGACGCGGCCCTTGATGTCCGCCGCCTTGCCCGCGCCGTCGATGATGGTGGTGTTCTCTTTCTCCACCAGGATCTTCTTCGCCTCGCCCAGGTCGTTCAGCGTGGCCTTTTCGAGCGACAGGCCGACTTCATCGGAAATGACCGTGCCGCCCGTCAGCACCGCAATGTCCTGCAGCATCGCCTTGCGACGATCGCCGAAGCCCGGCGCCTTGACGGCGGCGACCTTGACGATCCCGCGAATGTTGTTAACGACGAGCGTGGCAAGCGCTTCGCCCTCGACATCCTCGGCGATGATCAGTAACTGGCGGCCGCTCTTGGCAATAGTTTCGAGCAGCGGCAACAGTTCGCGGATGTTCGCGATCTTCTTGTCCACCAGCAGGATCAACGGCTTTTCCAGCTCGGCGCTCTGACTCTGCTGATTGTTGATGAAGTACGGCGACAAGTAGCCGCGATCGAACTGCATGCCTTCGACCACTTCGAGTTCGTTTTCGAGGCCCTGACCCTCTTCGACGGTAATGACGCCTTCCTTGCCGACCTTCGCCATGGCGTCGGCAATCGTCTTGCCGATGCTCTCGTCCGAGTTCGCCGAAATGGTGCCGACTTGGGCAATCGCCTTCGGATCCTTGCAGGGCTTGGAGAGTTTCTTCAGCTCTTCGGTGGCGGAAGCAACCGCGAGGTCGATGCCGCGCTTCAAGTCCATCGGGTTGGCGCCGGCGGCCACCGACTTCAAGCCTTCGCGGATGATCGCTTGCGCGAGCACGGTGGCGGTGGTGGTGCCGTCGCCGGCCTCGTCGGAGGTGTTGGAAGCGACTTCCTTTACCATCTGCGCGCCCATGTTCTCGAACTTGTCCTTCAACTCGATCTCTTTCGCGACCGAGACGCCGTCCTTGGTGACGGTGGGGGCGCCGAAGCTCTTGTCGAGCACGGCATTGCGGCCCTTGGGACCCAGCGTTACCTTGACGGCATTCGCCAGAACATTCACACCCCTGAACATGCGTTGCCGGGCGTCGTCGCTGAAGCGTACGTCTTTAGCTGTCATTTGCTGATACCTCTAGTTGAATCGGTTAACGATGACGGTCGATTGAAACGTTATTTGCCCTCGATCACCGCCATGACGTCTTCCTCACGCATGACTACCAGCTCATCGCCATCCATCTTCACTTCGGTACCGCTGTACTTACCGAAAAGAATCCTGTCGCCAACCTTGAGGTCGACCGGGCGAATCTCACCGTTTTCCAAGATCTTGCCCTTACCAACAGCAACGACCTTCCCGAAAATAGGCTTTTCAGTCGCAGTATCTGGGATCACGATGCCGCCTGCGGACTTACGCTCTTCCTCTTCTCGTTTCACGATCACACGGTCATGAAGGGGACGAATCTTCATAAAAGACTCCTAATACTTGGGCTACGGGTTAGCTAAAGTGAAGATTGTTAGCACTCTCCGCTTGTGGCTCCTATCAATGGAGGCGGATTTCGCCGATGCAAGGGCTGGCAGCGCAATCTTTTGCAGTAGATTCGATGGAAACCGCGCGGCGCTCATCTTTCGGTTGAAGAGCACCTGCCTCACACACGGACCAAGTACGGACTCAAGAGATTGCATTCCCAAAATCGTTCCAGGAAGGGGCTATTCGAGAAACATCCGAGTAGAGTGTCAGTGGAAAAATCGTTGAATCATGCCCGTGAGTCCCGGATGCCCAGCTTCGGCGGGTTGTTACCTGTCACAGAGATTTCAGATCCAGGGACGCGCTAATGACAAACGTTATCGTCTACTCATTCAAGGGCTACGACATCGCCAAGCATCGCTATATCTTGCGTCCCGCGAAGGCCACGCTCGAGAGAATTCGCAGGATAGATGACGCCGTCGTGGTTGCAGGCTCGGGCGAAGAACTGCCGCGGTCGATGGTTGGTGGTGATGGGTTTCGGCGCCCAGGCACCCAATGAAGGGCGCGATGCCCTGGCGCTGATGACCCAAAGTCGGCTGCTGTGGCGCGACTGCCAAAGCGATTTCCAGACACCCACTTTGCACAGATTCATGAGAAGCGAATGCCGTAACGTGGCGGCGCGATCGCGCCAAAGCATCAATACAGCCCAAGCGGATATTGTCGGGCTGTCCTGAACTAATGCGACCCTTGTCTTGCTCGTATCGATGGGGGTCCATGAGCAGCTGCTTTGTATTCGGCCTCCTATCAGCAGCCCGTGGCTGCGGAGCGGCCGGCTCGTTCGGGACAGGCATCAACGGGGATCTCCGGTTCAAGATGCGGACATTTGCTCAGTAAACACTTCGCGTTCTCGATTGAAGTGGGCCTGAAAACCTGGAACCGAGGACAAGTCATAGCGTCGCAATGCCTCGAGAACCTCGAATCGTCTTGTGGCAGAGCGCGATTCATTGCGAACAATAAAGTCGCGATGGTGATCTCGAATACGACCCTTTTCGATTTCTGGAATGTAACACCGAAAAATCGCTCGACACGCCTGCCGGAATTCGGACTTTGAAAGCTTAAAGCTCACGGTAGCCTTGACCTGATTAGGGCTCGCGGTGGCCGGTACATAGACCGACTCATCCGCCCGATAGTAGAGAGTGGCCCAAGGATTTTGAGTTAGCTCGAGTGTTAATTCTTGCGGCGATTTGCTTGGGTGAATATCGGCACTCTCATCCTCGTCCGATAGTTGCAGCGAGGCATACGGATTACCGAGTTGGCGCAGGCGTGCCCGGACCGCATTCGATAGTTGGCGACGGTTATTCATGACTTGTGCTCTGATGACACGACAGCCAGTGCTGATGTGTCGTTTGTTTCCACACTGGTATCCGCACCATCGTCATCCGCGCTTGCGATCCATTCTCGAGCCGGCAAAGGGGGTTCGAATTTTTCACGGGAATGCGTTAGACAGACCATTCAGTGGCAATCTGAATTTGACTCAAATTCAGTGCTCGGGCGATCTTGTGCAGAGTAGTACGACGAGGCATCGCGGCGGTATTGAAGAATCGAGACAATGACGGTTGAGGAATGGCCGTAAGTTCGGCCAGTTTGCCGATCCCGCCCCGCTCGTCAACCAACGCCCGCAGGCTATCTTTGAATTTTCGAACATCGGACGCAATACGATCGAGATCATCAAATCGAACGTATACGCCCTCTACTTTCTCGGGTTGCGCGCAATCGTCAATCAGTTCTTGGATGTCAGAAACGATCGCATCCCGTTCCGCAGGATCCGATTCATTGGCCCACATCTTAAGAAGATTGAATACCCCCTCAAAATCGTTCGCGGTGGTCACCGCAGCAACGATGAAATTATCAGGAAGCCCCACCTTCTTCATCTCGGCACCGATGGCGTAGGATTCCACTCGGCATGCGTTGGCAAGCTCCGACGTTTCGTCAAAGTAGTTTGAGGCACGTGCGTTCCCGGTCATGTCAGTCGTCCTCTTTCAGTAAATTTGCGTTGTCGTATAAGCTGTAATCGAGTCCGCATCTTCTCAAGCTGCCTAGCTTCGGCTTTAGGATCCGTCTTAACATAGGCGTGAAGCAAAAACGCCTTCCCGGCCAACTCATCCGCAAAGCCCAGTCCGACTGGCAAGCGCAGCTGCACGCAACGGTCTCCTAAGTTGTGCCATTTCATCTTAAATCCCGCTGACAGTACTTTGCCGTCGATGGAGACGGGAGACCAAAACTTGCCATTAGCAAATTTTGGATGATCCGGAAAAACTAACAACAACAAGACATCCGGCCTAATCGTTTCCCTATAGTCCTTGGCTGAAAATTGATTGGCGTGCTTCAAGTCCAAGTAAGAGTCCAGTGCCCATTGGGTGATGATGATTTCCATCGGTGCTTGTTGTGTAACCTATTACCGAGCCATACATAACACATATCACATTTATAACCTATATAACACTATAGGCCAGTCTCAGTCCCGAAGCAAGATTGTCAGTAGGTATGACTAATATTCTTTGCAATCATATGCTTAGCGTCTTAGCGAGTCGCTAGCTGAATGAACACCATCGGCCAGTGGGCGGACCAACGCAACGTGTTGCCCCTGGTGGCACTCCTCGACCTCGCCTCAAGCATCATAACGGCGAGTTCACTGGATATGAGTTGATCACATTGGTGGCGCAAACCGGACTCGAACCGGCGGCGATTTTTGGCCCTAGCGAAGTCGTTCTGACAGCCATTTTCCCGATATATCCGGCCACTTTGGGGGCCTCGCTTTTGGTGTTTTTCAAAAGGCCCCAAAAAGCATCCGGCTGTACGCGAATGACCTCGGACGTCCGCGGACACTGAAACGTTATTTTTCTATTAGTTTTCCCGGGGTTACCTGTTTTTCTTCAGGTATCCCGGACGTCAGCGGACATCCCAGGAAGTCTATGGAAGTGGGACGGCTGACCACCGAACTCGCGGCCTAAGTACCTATCTTCGCAGCAATTTTTTCTCTCAGACTGTTGCAGATGCCCCCACAGGTGCCCCCGCAATGCGTCGGCTGCCACCGGCAGTCGCTGGACATCAAGTACGCCCGGGCAATTCGTCGGGTAGAGCCAATTTCAAACAGACTTCCGGTAGCAGCGGCCATGCGAACAACGCCTCGCTAACATTGATTCAGACGGCGTCGCGGCTGAGATGCTGATTGATGGTTTCGGG
>WNFQ01012757.1_pt1 | contig 14012 bp, 8 predicted proteins | sample 5400171 | NCBI WGS metagenome assembly WNFQ01 (sample SAMN13153356, study PRJNA577476) | soil metagenome | isolation source: 20 cm soil under Madrone tree | place: USA:California | collected 2016-06-14
CCCATAGGCGCTAATCAAGCTCAGGTCGAACCAACTGCGCGAATCTGAGGTATAAGTCAACTGATCGTTGCCGCTTAGATACGCGCCAAAGAGTTGTTTGAAGTTCAATTCCTTCAAAAACGAGCTGGTCTCCCGGTCGTCCTCGAGGTTGATCACCAGATCGTAGGCGGTATCCGCTACACGCTTGCGATTTTCCCATGAGACACAGCACACTTCCCGATCGATTCCTTGGAGCAGGGCAAGGTTCTTTTCCGCCGTGATCCAGCTAACCGATCCATCCAATCGCCTCAACAACGGCGTCGTCCGGACGACATCGCCGGTGGCCCCGAGCTTGATGATCAATGCACTCATCTAGTATGTGACGCTCTTACTTTTGCTCCTACTCCAAAGAACATATGTTGGAACATGAGCATGAGAATGAGTAAGAGTAAGAAACAGATAGCGTTCCCAATATCTGACCTTCTTTTTAGCTGGGCAGGCTGCCGTTGCGCTCAAGTGAATACATCATCTTGTCCCATGCTCTTATCGCGGAAAACTTGGCGCGATTGTAGTACAATTGCACATGCTTTGCAGCCGCGAAGCCAAAGAGCTTTTCAATCCAGGCATACTTCCACGACGCCTTGGGAAGAAACAGCCGGCCTCCCAGACTGGCGGCAAGTTGTTGCGCTTCCTGCACCAGATCAGGCCGATTCGGATAGAAAGCCGGCAGCCAGTTCTGCAAATAGAGCACGCACGCCGCGCGGACGCGGTCGGTATTTTCCCGGGCACGCAGATATCCGATCTGTAGTTTCATCCCAAGGAACTGCGCTTCCATTTTTTTGTCCGATCGACCGATATAACTTAGGCGGCTGCCTGATGTGATGCGGTAATAGACCCTGCTCTGCGGAACAAATCGAATGCCATTGCTTGCGTTAATCACCCGAAAGAAATATTCGCCATCGTCGTCTCCCAGGAGCCGCGCATCCCATGGTCCCGCCGCCTCGGTCAGCTCCCGGCTAACGAGCCAGGTGGCAGTTTGCATTTGCAAATTTCCTTCCCACTTCCTTGTCAGCCACTCAGTTGGGGCAAGGTCGCTCCAGAGAGAAGTCGGAGTGAACTTTGCCTTGGCTGGCCGATATCGGAAAGAAGCCCATGGAGAAGAAAAAAGCGTCCGCCCATCCTTTACCTGCCCCGCTGCCTGCATCTGGTGCGCGACCTTGTCCGGGGAAAGCAGGTCGTCCGCGTCCAGCCATTGAATGTAATCGCCGCGACTCAACGAAAATGCTGTGTTTCTGGCGGTCGCAGCTCCTTGATTCGGCTGCGTTACCACCCGAACACCTTTAGGCTCAAATCGCCGTGCGATTGCTAGAGTCGCGTCAGCAGAACCGTCATCGACGACAATGATCTCTTTGTGGGGCCAAGTCTGTGCGATGGCCGATTCTAGTGTATCGGCGATCCAGTTCTCGGCGTTGTACGCCGGAATCAAGATGGAAACAAATGCTCTCAGGGAGTTGTTATCGCCTCCGGTGTGTTTGTTGCGATGCATTGCACTGCCAGGCGTTGTAAGTTCCGTTCCGAAACCTGGAACAGCTGCTCATCCACCTCACTGGTCGGGTTCTGGTGAGTTTTCAGCCGCAGCATGACCTAGGTTGCCTTTAGTTGTCGGTTTTTTCTTTCCGATCAGTTTCGTCTTGTTCCAATACTTCTGGAGCTTGTGCGGGGTTACCGGAGTAGTGTTCAAGGTAGCGGTTGATGTCAGCGGAGATTGAGTTAACGCAGTTCTCAGCGGATGTGGGTAGGTATATTTTACGTAACCAGGTTTGGCCTCAAGCTTGTAATCGCGCCCGGCTTGGACGTAATTCGTGAGCAACTGATTGTTTCCACAAGGATCGGCAGACTCCGCATTTAAGCTCACCCGGTTGCCGCCGGTGCCGCTATTGCCCCAGATGTAAACCGGTTCCAAATACGTGTAATAGGCGAGCCGCCCGTAGTTCGCGCCGGAGTAATGCGAATGAAACACCGCTCCAGGGCCGTATCCCTGACCGACTTGATGAGGAGCAGGATAGCTTGTCCAGCATGGGTATCCCCCGGCTTTTCGCCTCGTGTTTAGAACGCTCGATAGAATGTTGCCCTTCGAAAATCAATTCATTATCGTAGAGTTCAACGTGACGCATTCCAATCGGACCGGTATCTGCGCCGTGGGAGCTTAATCCGGAATTGTCGAACACATTATGTCGGAACACGATCCGCGAATTACTGTCGGGGTCTGCCGCGACCAGGTAAGCGTGAAAGTCACAATCTTCGATGTAGAAATTGGTTGCGCCGTTTGTATCATCTGCTCCCATCGTAGAGTTCGTGGTCCACGATGGCGCTCCATTTGCATCCTCCCATTTTAGCGTGATCGCCGCTGCTGCTTGAGAAAAGGTATCGTCAAAGGAACAGTTCCATACCAAGCCTTGATTAGTTTCGGCGAAGATAGCGGCGGCCCCGCCGCCATCCGACTGGAACCAGCAGTCGTGGATTTTAGTTTTTGGGGTCAGATAACCGATGCTGCTGAGACCAATAAAACCGGATCGGTTCGTTGTTGCCGGATTTGCTAGGAAACGAATACCAGAAATTTCTGTCGATCCTGCAAGGCTTTGATTGATTTGTACGAGGCTTACCGATGGTTTCCCGCCATTGGAATAATTATTCACGATGGTGGTTGCCGGTTGTGTGGCGATCCACCAGAAAGTCCATGTGCCAGACCCCTGCATGGTCGTCACGTTCATGACCAATGTCGTGCCCGAATAACTTGTAACGGTGCCCTCCATATAGGTGCCGCGCGCCGGAGGATTTGATTCGCTGCCTCCCCCACCGGGCGGGTGCGGCATTTTGGCAACCCGCAAGACTTGACCCGCTGTTATAGGCAACCCGCTCCTGGTGGTCGTAAAAGTCTTCGACCCTGTGCCAACAGTTACGGAAGATTTGGTGTTCCCGATAATGCGTCCCGAACCCGCGCCTTGCAGTTTGATCGCCTTCCAGATTGTCACGGGGGTTGACCACGTAAATGTTCCAGCGGGGAGCGTGATCGTATCGCCGTCTAACGCCGCGTTATGCAAAGCCTTCACCTTCGCCGCCGACCCGTCGGAGTGGTAAACGGCGGCACCGCTAAGCGGGGCCAAAAGGCCGCTCAATCCGCCTAGGGTGGACAGGGTAAAAAAAAGGGTTCCGATCCTTCTCACAATTGCGGCTTATCGAGCCTCGCGATGCGCCGCCCTCGTTTATTATTTTTATTTTTCTGTTCGGGCCATTTTATTTCGCAATCACCCGCTGGTAAACGCCCTCGATGATCTCCCCGACTTTCGTCCATGAGTTTCGCTCGTTTGCAAACTCCCGGATCGTGCGGCGATGCTGATCGAGATCGTGGTACAGATCGCTCGCGAAATAGCTTCGAATGGCCCTCGCCAAATCCGCCGCGTCGGCGCGCCGACAGAGAAATCCGGTCTTCGCTTCTACGATGTCGTTTCTCAAGGAGCCCACGTCAGTCGCGATAACAGGCAGCCCGAAACTGTAACTCAAGAAAGGGACCCCACTTTGGAAGATCTCGACGTAAGGAATAACCACGACATCGGCAGCCTTGAAGTAAATCTCCACCTCTGTTTCCGGAATGAATCGGACATGCTGAATGATGCGATTCTCTAATCCTTCAAGCGAGATTTGACTCCGGATTACATTCCAATAACTGGCGTATCCAGGCTTGATCCTTCCTGCTATAACAAGGCGAAGATTTTTGTATTCTTTCGCCAATTCCGACATGGCAGCGATCAAATACTCAAGGCCCTTATAGGGAGCAATCTGGCCGAAGAAAAGGAGGGCCTTCTCGCCTGGACGGAGGCCGATGCGCTCTCTCGCTTCCCGGCGTCCAAGTGCAGTAACCGGGCAGGTGTTATTGATACCAAAAGGGATGACGCTAACTCGCTGCGAAGCAATGCCGAAGTCGGCGATTAGTTCGTCCTTCATCGCGACGGTATGCACCAGAATATGGTCACAAAGCCGGTACTGGACGCCCAACGAAATGCGGTTGAGCCAATTGTCACGGCCGTCCCGTTTGCGCATATTGACGTTGTGCGCGGTAAGGATAATTCGTTTCCCGAAAAGGCGATAGTAGAGCATCAACAGCGTTCGATCGAAGTGCTCGAATTTGTTATTCCAGAGGATATGAAAGATCCGTGGCTGCGACCACGCGACGTATTTTGCCAGACGCGCATAGTAGGCAACAATACGAGCGACTTTGCGGCGCAAGGGAGCATCCTCCCTTTGATCGCCGCGCAGATTCAGGAAGATCAGAAGGGAGGAGTGGTGCAACTCGGGTGCGTCCAGCTTATCGCTGCCGATGAAATCAATACTGATCCCCTGACCGATCAGAGCGGAGGCCATGCCGAGTGCGTAAGGCCGGTCGTCCCCGCCGGTAAGGAGGCAGACGCTGATCGGACGCGCGGGGCTGCAAGCCGCCCTCTCCACCGCGCGATCGCTTCTGGGGCGCGCGCGCGATCGTTCCAAGACCGCAGTGGAAACGGTGGAGTCCTGCTCAAGGGACATAGTGAGTCGCAATAGTCGCACGAGAAAAGAATCCGCCCGGATGGGTCTGCCCGCCTGAACAAGTACTAGCAATTCGCCTTTAGAAGTGTTCTTGATCAAGCTACAACTTCGATTCTTTCTTGCCGCTCGGCAGAAACTTCTCTTGGGATTGCGTTCAACAAAAGCCTTTCGATAGCTTCAAGGGTGGTAATAGCATTTAGCTCTCGCAGATAATTGCCTTGTCCCGAGATGTGAGCTTTAGCCAGCGTTTCAGCTACGTTCCTCGCCCACCATGGGGCTTCCCGGACTCGGCGACTCGAGAGTCTCTCCAGCACGGTGGAGCCAAGTTCTTCTCGAAACCATCGGCGATATGGCAAAAACTTGTGTAGCCCGAGAATCCCGAGCGACGACAAGGAACTCAGCAGCGGATTAAAAGGACTCAATAAGGTGGGCAAACCTTCTTCGCGGTAGTAATCGAGCTTGAAAGTCACCTCTCCGAAAGCCCGGCGAAACGCGCGGCCCAACTCGGAACTGCCCAAAAGCTCCCCACGATCCGTTGGGATGCGCGCCAGGGGAGGATTTGCTCGCTTGATCAAGTGCAAAGCCGGTAAAGCAGAGCGACGCAGAGCTGCAGGAGCGCGGTAAGCCAGAGCGACCAGATCGTTATCCAGATATGGCGTGCGGAATGTCACCTGCGAGCGCCCTGCCGCAAGGAGACCGAACAGGCCCCATGGAATTTCGCGAAACGCGGCGAACGTCACTGGGTGGGGATCGTCGTTGGTTGCTCGCTGCGTCGCGGCAATAACGGCTTTCGCGTAGCTGTCACTGAGCAGCCGCGGCTGCAACCCGAGAGGTTTAAGCGTTGATACAGAGCGGAGAACCTCGCTGCCAAAGTTTCCGGTCAAACGCACGGGAGAAATCTGACGGGCCTGTGCGTTGAAATAGATTTCATGGGAGGATACCGCGCCAGCGCAGCCATCCGTAACGTAAACAGTTCTGTCGAAGTATGTGTCGAAATATTGAAGAAAGTCGGGGCCGATGCGGAGCGCCTGGTGCTCCAATCCCAGCGAAGCAGCGATCTTGGCCGCCAAGCGCGCGTCGAGCGTCAGTGCATTTGCGCCGACAAACGTGTAGCACGTGCACTTTGGGTTCGTAACCGGAAGACAAGCCATGATCATCCGAGTGTCCAGACCGCCGGTCAGTGAAACTCCCGTGTTAGCCTCCGGCTCGACGTATCGCGGCAAGATTCGTCGAAAGGTTTCCTCGAATTCGGATTGATACGACTCGACTGAAAGAGGAGGTTGAGCCTCCCAGTTCTCAGGTGAAAAATATTTCTTCTTGTAACACTTTCCGCTCTCAAAAGACCATGCTGACGCGCCGGGAAGCAACTGAACGCCTCGAAACAGGGTTCGTGATTTCAAGGTGCACCCGAAGGCCAGGAACTGAGCCACTCCTTCTTCATCAAACGCTCGCAGTTCAGGCAAAATTCGCAGCAACGCCTTGGCTTCGCTGGCGAAATAAGTGGCATCTTTGGTTTCGCGAAAATAAATCCGCTCAAGGCCGTAGCGGTCGTTGAACAGAAAAGCCCGGTTCCGCCTTTTGTCGATCAGCAGGCCGCTAAAAAGACCATTCAGTTTTTCAAAGAACCGATCGCCTTGTTCCTCATAGAAATGAACCAGCCAGCTCCCAGTCGCTTCTCCCAGTTCATGTCCTTTCCGCTTGAGCTCGGCGCCCGTTTCGGGATCGGGGAAGCATTCTCCCGAGAAGAGAAGCGCAATGTCCCTTTGCTCATTAAAGAAAACCTGACCCGCGGCGAAGGAGTTCTCGCGTGCCACCCAGCCGGCATAGACTCCCATTTCGGGCCCAGCGTACATTCCTGAAGCATAAATAGGCTCATGTTTCATGGAAGCGACCATGGACTTCACGAGATCCTGACATTCTTCAGGCGGTCTGTGACTGATGATTCCAACTATGCCAGGCATGTGAATTACGCGTTAAACGTTGAGCGTTCGCTTCTGCATGCGCCGCAGGTCAACGCATCAGCTGATTCTGCGCTCGTGACCCGACTGTGCGGTCCGACGATTTGTATTCGGGTGTTAGCCCTTCCTTTCTTGCAATCATGGCGCTCGTGGCTTCCACCATGTCGAATCGTTCGTCGGAGTACTTGCGCGCGAACAACACCTCGGTCGTCCCGTCGCAGTCGGTGACGATCACCTCCGATTGGGACTCAAAGTACCGCAAATGTTCCTCGTCGATCATCCGCGGGTGATGAACAGAGCCAGACCAATCCTCGAACAAAAAGCTCCGTTGAGCCTTGGTTCTATAGGGCGAATTGCCAAGGATTGTATGAATATATGCCTCGTCCGATGCATGCACGTACTGAAAGAATTTTGCGATCGTCCGATCACGTTTCGCAAAATCTAAGATGTAACGGCAAGCTCCAGTCGTTAGTGCCCACCAGCCAATTCCAGAGTACGGTTCAATTCCGCCGAAATACTTTCGATAGTCTCGCTTCGCTAGCCCTATTTTTGCTAAAGCGCGGAAAAAGAATCGCAGCACTGGCCGCTTCACCGGAAAGCGGATCGTATTCACCCGCTCAAGCGGTTTACCAGGCGAGGGCGTTTTTGCCATGGTGATAAATTCACGGCCTCGATGTCTATCAAGGAACCGATGGATGTAGTCGCGGGAACGAAGAGCAAATTCGCTCCCCGTAAACAGTATCAAATAGTCAGGCTGATAGCGAGATTCGAGGGCTTCTTCGATCAGCGTCAAGCTCGCGGTAACTTGAGAAAACTCGGCCCAATAGACGGGAACTCGGTTCTGGGTAAAATGAACGTTCAGACCTTCGACTGCTGAGAATTTGCGTAGGTCTGCCTTTGCATCGACGTGAACAAAGAATGAACTGTCTTCACTCGAGAGGTGCTCTATAAGTCTTTGTAATAGCCTAGGATTGCGATGGGTAATAATAAGGTAAGCTACCTTCATATCTCTACTGGAAACTCCGTGACTTTCGGCCAGCGATTGCAAGACACATAGTAACCGCAACAATTAGTGCTGAAAGGAATGGTCGTGGACCACGCAGCGCGCGTACACTCCAAGCTAAGCCGTATGCGGCGTACCATAAAGATAGAACCGCTCAGAAAATATGGACTCCAGTCGTCAGTTTGATCGCAGTTGAGATTCCACACATTCACCGGAGAACAGCAGCGCAACGTCTTTCTCCTCATCAAGGATTCCGTAGATCCGGGGTATCTGTTATCGCCTATAGCGCGGTTCCGCGCTCAGCACTCCGGCACAACGTATTCGGGCTGCTATCGAGTCTTCAAACCGTACCAAAATTCTCTTAGTTGCTTCAAGGGGCCTTTGACATAGTCTGGCACGGCGGCTTCCCAACGCCGGTGCAACCCAAGCTTTAGAGCCACTTTGCCCTTACGGCTCAATGGCACAAAATATCTAGGGAGATCAAATCTTTGAAAACCATTGCTTCGTTTGAAGTCACCAAGACCGTCATTGAGCCAATAGGCGTAGACAAGCAGCGTTCCACTGCTTTCGCCAAAAGAGCGTTTGTAGGCGCGACGTCACGACGGCCAATCTTTGAAATAATCTGCCCCAAAACGGCATATCGTCCGGCATTGGCCAGCATAATGAAACCCACCAGCTCTTCACCCACATATGCACCCAGGATCTCTTCCCGAAACAGGAACCGACTGAACTGGTGTTTTACCGTTTCATAATCTTTTCCATAGTGCAAGAAACGCCGTCCTTGCCGGATCGGGGTTTCGTTGAAAATGGACGTGATTCCTTCAACAAAGCGATCGTCAAAGTCCGTCAACCTCACAACAACTCCCTTCTTTTGCGCTTTCCTGACCTTGTTCCGGGCAGCTGCATCAATTTGTTTCTCCCACCAAAAGGGATAGCTTTTTATTGGAAGGGCTGCGATGGAATCCGTTTCCATCTGATAGGAGTACTTCGGCTCCACGTCCGGAAAACGTTGCCAGAAGGTCAGGATATCCAGCCCGCGTTTAGTCCTTCGAAGCGCGTTGATGACCATTTCGGGGTCCTCCACGTCTTCGAACCACTCCTGCTCAAGCCTGGCAATCCGCAGAGCCTTGCCCTCGATTATCATCCTCGTACCATTAATGTCGATATTCGTGCTAACAGTCTGCATTTCCGAATTGATGGGTGGCGTGCCTTCTTGATCTGAAGCATTGGCGGAGAGGGGAAGGATTCGAACCTCCGATGCGAACCTTGCGACCGCATAACAGCTCTTGCAAGCCGCTGCCTTAAGCCACTCAGCCACCTCTCCAAAGCAATATTAACGGTGCGTAAGCCAACCTGTGAGACTATCAAGCATCCTTTTGGTTGCGGACCCACAAGATGCAACCGTGCCGCTAAGGAATATGCTGGCGTCATTTGAATTTCCGGCGCTCGGATAATCTATGAATACGCTAATTGAACCGCAGACCGCATTCCGCGCAACCATTGTTCGAGCATCACCAGACTAAACAAAAGCTTGTGATTGTCTTGCCGGCGTGATCGGTGAGCTTCGAGGAGTTTTCGGACTGGCTCGGGCTTGAGCAACTCAAACATTGGCGAGCTCGTATCCAAAAGCAGATCGGGAAGCTTTCCCTGGAGCGACGAGTGGAACCATTGATCAACTACATTCACAGCAAAGCCGCGCTTCTTTCTCTTAAGGACGCGCCGTGGCAGATAATTCCGGCAAACTTGTCGATGCAGCCATTTTCGAGTGCCATTGCGAACCTTCAAGTTGGCGCCGAGTCTTTGCACGTATTCGACCACTGTGCGATCCAGATAAGGCACACGGACTTCCAGGCTATGAGCCATGGATAACTTATCGGCGTACATGAGCAATTCGTCGGGAAGCGATGAACGGATCTCAAGAAGTTGAAACCCCCCAAGCTCGTCTGTGTGCTCCATTTGTGGTGTTAGTCCGCGCCAATGCTCGAGCAATTCGTGGTCGCCCTTTCTCTCGGGCAAAACATCGTCGCGAAAAAGCCGATTTATCGTTTCCGCCGGCGCCAAAGAGAAAACATCCTGATAACGCTTCAACCGGTCTTCAGCGCCCAATGAACGGACCCCGCGCTTTAACATCTCGTTTCGTGGCAGCCCATTGACAGCGAAGCCGATCATCGATCGGAGACCGCCCGGCAAGCCCCGCCACCACTCGCCGTAATGGACACCCAGGTGCCGCTTGTAACCGCCAAACAACTCGTCCGGGCCCTGACCAATTAGGGCCACTTTAACATCCTGCCGGGCGCGCCGGGACACGAAGTACATCGGCACGACGGAGGAAGCCGCGATGGGTTCCTCCAAACATTCTATGATACTTGGCAAAGACTGTTCGAATTCGTTCTGATCAAGCCTCACCGTGACATGCCGCGCGCCGAACAGGGCCGCAGTCTCTGCAGCATCACGCAGCTCGTCATCGGCGAAAGTCTCGCCATAACCTATTGTGTAAGCGGGCCAGGGACCGCCTTGTTCGTTCATTAACGCGAGGAGCAACCCCGAGTCGAGCCCGCCACTAAGAAGTATCCCAACCGGCACGTCACTCAGGAGATGGCGTCGAACTGCGCCTTTGTAGAGATGAAGGAGCTCTTCGACCGCTTCTTCGTCCTTCTTTGGAGTGACGAATGGAGTGGGAACAAACTTATACCAGCATTCTTCCCGGCATTCACCTGCTTCTACAACCAGCATGGTTCCGGGCGCGAGCTTTCGGATACCTTGAAATATCGTCAAAGGAGAGGGCGTATAACGAAACTGGAGAAACAGTTTAAGCGCGACGGGATCTACCTCCGGCTTGGAATCCTCCGCGACGAGAATCGGTCGGATTTCCGACCCGAACGTGAGCCGCCCGTGAGCGAGCCGGTAATAGACCAGCTTGATACCCATGGCGTCACGCGCCACGACTAGCCGCTGGTTACGCACATCCCAGATGGCCAGCCCAAACATGCCGTTGAGATGATTGAAGACATCAGTGCCCCATTCTTTGTAGCCGTGGATGATCACTTCCGTATCGGAATTCGTTCTGAACTGATGACCCTTGCTTTGCAGCTCCGCTCGCAGTTCCCTGTAGTTATAAATTTCACCATTGAAGATTATCCATACCGCTTCTTCTGCGTCCGACATCGGCTGATGACCTCCGGCGAGATCGATGATCGATAGTCGCCGGAAGCCTAAACCAACAGGCCCGGCGATAAAGAAGCCTTCATCGTCGGGGCCGCGATGAGCGATCGAGTCCGCCATACGCACGATCGTCTCGCGCTCCACTGGTTCGCGTCGCTGGAAGTTAAATTGTCCGGCTATGCCGCACATGGGTCAGAGGGCAGAGATCAGAAGTCAAAGGTCGGAGATCAGATATCAGAGGTCAGAGGTCGGCCTAAGGATGAATGAAGAAGGATCACTCATCATGCTTCCGAGCATTGCTCCGACTTCATGACACTTTTCAGTGAAGATTGCATGATCGCCTCTCGACAAATAGCTGCAGTCATAGGCGAAGTCGAACCAGGTTTCAGTCTCACCGTTTTCGCCATCCGCGTCGGTCAGCTTACTTACAAAGTGAGCTTCGTACCTACGTTTTGCCCATGCTTCTCGCAGATTCGTACAAACAGACCGGGAGGAGCGCCGGATTTGATCGATAAGTGAGTACTTTTCCTCCGCAGGAAAACCTTTGCTTACCCCGAAAATTTCCATCGCGAGTGCATACGCTTTTTGATAAACGATAAGATCTTTTGCTGACTTGATTTGCATTGCTATTTTCCGATGAGTTCCGCCGTCTGATTTCCGAGACCTGCCGTCTGATCTCTGACATCTGACCTCTGATCTCTTTGCGCTCGCGCTTTTATCGACGAGCGCCCATCCCAGGCGCAACCGGCGCGAGCGGAAAGAGCCGTCGGGCTTGACCCAGTCTCTTAGAATCCCTTCAACCACGGTCTCGAGCGTTGCTTCCAACTGCGGAAACCGGTCGCGCAGCAACAAACATAGGTTAATGCACTCAGCACAATCGTACAGTTCACGCTTGTAAACAGTCAGGCGGGGAGCTCGTGAGAACGGCTTCGGCAGACCGTCCGTGTCGAAGAGGTTGTCTAGATAGTAATTCACTCCTTTGCGCAATGCCTTAAGCGTTGCCTCGTGGCCAGTGAGGGTGTGGATCTTCGCCAGAGCCTTCATGACAAAACAGGTGTGATAGTGGTCAACAAAATCACGCACGCCATCCACTGCATAAAACCAGGAGCCGTCGGGATTCTGATTATCCAGGACGAACTTCAAGTTGCGTTCAGCTGCGTCGAAGTAGGTATCGTTCGAGAATATCTGCGAAGCGCTGGTGAGCAGGGACGCGCGATAAGCCGCGGCATTAATGACTCCACCGCCATCATAGGGGGTATAGGAACAACTGCTGGCGTTTTCCGATACCGAAAAATCCTTGATGTCTCTGAACGCATGACGCGCAATGGAAGCTGCAATCTCCTTCCATTCTTCGCGTCCATCAAGATGATGGACATGCAGAAGGGCCTCGTAAGCGTATGGGGTCGAGGTAATCAACGGTGTTTGTTCTTTAATCGTCCCGTTACGGGTGACCCAATCGTAGGGATAACCCCAGCAGTACTCCTGGAACTTTGGGCATCGGCTTTTCTTCAGTTCTTCGAGAAAGTGGACGGCTCGTCGCAAATGGGCGTCATCGTTGGTGACTTGAAAAAGGAAGGCAAAGCCCATCGCGTAGTGGGCATCGGCGATTGGAAATCTTGTCGGTTGATGAAAAAGCCGTCTCGCTGATGGCAGGAAGGCTTCAAAGAAGATCATTGGCGCGACCGCAGCCGTGCCCAAAAGCCGGTTCCGGTAGTAAAGTGATTTGGCTCCCCTACCCACAGGACCTGCGAAGAAGCTCTGGTGATCCCAGGAGGTCTCACCGAAGAGACGAAGCCATTCGGTGAAGCCACGCAGAACGTCGGAGACTCTGTCCGGCATAGACAAAGGACGGAGGAAAGAGGACGGAGGATAGCGGTCAGAGATCATTCCTAATCACTTTGCGAATCCCCGCGAGTCGTGCCTTCGTCGGCACGAAATAATTATCTCGCGCCTCGGACAGATGACGACGGAGCAAGGTCTTTACTTTGTAGCCCGCACTTTCCCTGTACTGCCCATTTCCGCTGAGATCGTGAAATTTAATACTGACTGTCCTGCTCTCGCCGGGATTCAGTTCAATCTCAAAAGCGATGCGGCCTTTCGCAAAATGCCAAGCGATCTGATCCGATTCGGCACGAATTTCCTTAACGGCTGGAGGCTCCGAGTCGCGCCTTCTTATGATGAATCGCTTTCGCCGATCAGAACCATTCTTTACTCGCAACTCGGTTCCGTACATCTCAATCTCGACCGAATCCGGTGAGAGTTCCTTCTGCCGATAACTCCGCCTGACTACGTCGCCGAGGGGGCGCCAGGTGAGCGGAACTTTGAGGGCATTGAGCTGATCGATGAATTGCACCAGGCGCACACATCCGTCGCTGCAGAAATCGTGATGGATCACCATGAGGCAAGGTTTCCCCAGAAGGAGATCGAAGGCGAGGTTCTCGACGCCTTGAGCTGGATAGCGTCGAGTGTAGATGGGAAAATCGCCATAGGTCATGACGGCAACATCCCAAACGTCAGAGATCCTGAGCTTGCGCTCTCCCGGTGGATTGGCATGCACCTCTGTGTTTACCACGGCATGGAAGCTGGCACGCTTCAATTCCGGAATTGCCTCCGCAGAGAAGACTCCCTGCGGGAAGACCATCACGCGATCGTGGGCCAATCCCGTTCGCCGTTCGTGCAGAGACATACGCCTGGCCGCTTCCGAGGCGACCGCACGAAGTCGCTGCCGATCCGAAGTGCCAAACTCAGCCGCCGTGTGGTCGCAGCCATGGATGCAGAGGGAGTAACTCTCGGGATTGTCCCGGAAGAGTTTAACCACCTCCCGATCGTTTCGGCGCCAGTTCCAAGGGATGAATGCTATGCTGGTTGCGAACCGATGCTGCTTCATTAGAGCGAGTAACTCGCGGAAGCGAACAAAACCGTATTTCGCCTTTAGCAGAGGGTCGTCAATAACCAGGCAGGCACTCGCCTCAGGCGCTCTCCATGCGCTGTGGGCGAACGCCCATCTGATATAGGAAACGGCTGGCACGGCAGAAAAAAGGTGATCACGAACGTCGAAATTGGGAGTTGCGAGGCGGGCATCAATGTCGATCAGCCGCTCTGATGAGGCGAACACCGGGGCGCTGTTGCAAGTTAACTTCAGGAATGCAGCCTTGTTCCCTGCGGCAATGAGCGGAGTTACAGAACTTCCATTCGCATCAAAAAAATCGCAGCCTTCCAGAGTCGCGGGCGTAGGGCGTACGCGCAGACCGCGCATGGCACCGCAAACGCCTCCAGGATCATCCGCGATGCACCACTCGATCTCGCTTCTTACTCCCTTGTTAATTGAG
>WNFQ01004619.1_pt1 | contig 14011 bp, 11 predicted proteins | sample 5400171 | NCBI WGS metagenome assembly WNFQ01 (sample SAMN13153356, study PRJNA577476) | soil metagenome | isolation source: 20 cm soil under Madrone tree | place: USA:California | collected 2016-06-14
CGGCTGTGCTCATAACCGGTCGTCGCACAGTTCGCTCGTAATGAGCTCGCCGTAACACGCTCGGGTCGTGACAAATCCGCCCGCAACGAGTTTCCCGGGCCCATTTTCCGATCCGCTTCCTGCGTCGGATTCCCGCCATACGGTTTCAAAGCAGTCAACCATAATGTACCCATGAAATGGGTGCTTCCGTGAATATCACAGTGTTTGCGCGCGGCCGCCGCATTGGCGTCTTAAACCCAGTTTTGGCGTGCCGTTTCTGCAACACTGCCCGAGAATTCAAACGTTTCCGGATCAAAGGCTCGGTTCAGCATTGAGGGTTCGGGCGAAACTCTTTACCACATAGCCGTAGCGCAGGTCTCCCGTGGCAGGGATTTGCCGAATTGCGGTTACGAAACTCGGGATAGGGGTTCGCACGCAATTCACGTTTCGCAATCACCCTGTCATTGGGAGGGGTCAATGAGACCTTTGACACGCGCTTTGTTAGGTTCGGCGGCTGGCATATTCGTCGTGGCGGGAGCTCAAGCGGCGGATCTTCCGGTCCTTCCGGTGAAGGCCAAGCCTGTCGAATACGTCAAGGTCTGCAGCCTGTATGGGGCGGGTTTCTGGTACGTCCCCGGCACCGACACCTGCATCAAGATCGGCGCCTTCGTAAAACTTCAGACGGCGTACAACGCGAACCAAGGCGGTCCGTTCATGATGGGCGTCGCAGCCAACGGCGCCGGGGATACCGGTGGCCGGCACGACCGCATTGATAGTGCGCCTTTCTCGTTCAATAATCGTAACGCCGTCTCCTTCGACATGCGGACGCAGACCGAGTATGGCACCCTGCGCTCCTACTTCGATGCGTTCTTCCAGACGCAGACAAGCTCCAGTGCCGCCCAACTGTCGTCAATCGTCCTCGGTAACACGCGTGGGTTCATCCAGTTTGCCGGCTTCACGGCGGGCCGCATGCGGTCGTTCTTCGACATGTACTTCCAGGGAACCTACGCGTTTTCGGGATCGCGGTTTGGCAACGACAGCTCACCCAACGGCATCGTCGGCGCGGCTTACACGTGGCAGTTCGGCGGCGGCCTGTCGGCGAGCCTCTCGCTTGAAGACAACGGCCAAGGCAATGCTGGCCGTGGCAGGTCCACGATAAATCTTTCCGCCCCGGGAGCGCTTGGGATTGGCACCAACACGTTCGACATCAAGGGGCAAGAGTTCTTTGATCCCGTGTTCAACCTGCGCCTCGACCAGGCGTGGGGCTTCGTAGGCGCGTCAGCGGCGCTGCACGATGCCAGCGGTGGGTATTATAGCCAGATTCCAGGGCTTTTGACCTCCTGTGTCGGGCAGACGACCCCAAACTCCCCTGTCGAAACCTGCGGCCACCCGGGCGACAAGTTCGGCTGGGCGGCGACGGCGGCCTTCTTGGTTAACAACCCCTTCGGCTTGCCGGGCGACGCGGTCGCCGGACAGGCGGTCTACTCGAAAGGCGCGGCAGGCTATGCGACCGCCGCCTGGGGACCGACTGCGGTGTTTGGCAGCGGAAACAATGTAGGACTTGGGTGGATGGAGGAAGGCGTATTCACCACCGGCTCCAATGTGGAACTCACTACCGTATGGTCGTTTAACGCCGCCTATGAACATCGATGGAATCCGCAATGGCGAACGTCGGTCTATGGCGGCATGTTTGGTGTAGAATACGATGGTACCGCGAAGACGGCGGTTTGTGCGAACCTGGCCAACATCGTGGTTACCGCCCGGACGAATTGCGATCCCAATTTCAGCATGTCCGGAGTGGGAAGTCGAACCATGTGGAACCCGGTACCTGACCTCGACGTCGGCCTCGACGTGGTGTGGTGGCATCTCAACACGGCGTTCGGCGGCGGTGTTGCTAGCCTACCGCAAACAGGTGCGAAGCCAGCAGGCACTTACACGATATCGGATAAGGATGCCGTGTCGGCGATCTTCCGCGTCCAGCGCAACTTCCTGTACTGATCACCAGATCAAAGTACGGTCTGCAGATCCCCGGCAGCGATGCCGGGGGTGATTTTCTTGGCCGCGCTGCCCACAGTGAGCGCTACGGCCGGGAGCTTCTCCTGCTATCCTGAGTGATAGCCAAGTTGTTTTTCTCGCTGGATCGGGATGCCCGGTATCCGGTATAACAAACCGGCCGCCACGATTTCCTGTTGTGAACCTAGCGCTTCGGCGCCCCGCATGCCTTGCTAACGTCCGTGCAGGCGTGGCCTTTCAGCAACACCGTCCTGAAATAAGTTGCCTTTCCGACGAAAGGGCTTGGTCCCCCCAGCGAAACTTTATACAAGTTTACTGGTCGGCAGGTCTCCGTGGCGGGGATTTGCGAATTGCGGTTCGAAAACTCAGGGTGGGGCTCGCCCGCAATTCATCTCTTTGGCAAGCACCCAGTCATTGGGAGGGGGTACATGGGACCAGTTAAACGCGTACTATTAGGTTCAGCGGCCGGTGTGTTCGCCGTAGCGGGGGCTCAAGCAGCTGATCTTGCGGTGAAGGCCAAGCCTGTCGAATACGTCAAGGTCTGCAGCCTGTATGGGGCGGGTTTCTGGTACGTCCCTGGCACCGACACCTGCATCAAGATCGGCGCCTTTGTGAAACTCCAGACGGCGTACAACGCCAACCAAGGCGGCCCGTCCATGATGGGCCTCGCAGCCAACGGCGCCGGGGATACCGGTGGCCGGCACGACCGCGTAGATAGCGCGCCTTTCTCGTTCAATAATCGTAACGCCGTCTCCTTCGATATGCGGACGCAGACCGAGTATGGCACTCTACGCTCCTACTTCGATGCGTTCTTCCAGACGCAGACAAGCTCCGGTGCCGCCCAACTGTCGTCAATCGTCCTCGGCAACACGCGTGGGTTCATCCAGTTTGCCGGCTTCACGGCGGGCCGCATGCGGTCGTTCTTCGACATGTACTTCCAGGGAACTTACGCCTTTTCGGGGTCGCGGTTTGGCAACGACACTTCGCCAAACGGCATCGTCGGCGCCGCTTACACGTGGCAGTTCGGCGGCGGCCTGTCGGCGAGCCTCTCGCTTGAAGACAACGGCCAAGGCAATGCTGCCCGTGGCAGGTCCACGGTAAATGCCTCCGCGGCTGCATTTTCGGTTGGCGGCAACACGTTCGACAACAAGGGGCAAGAATTCTTCGATCCCGTGGCAAACCTGCGCCTCGACCAGCAGTGGGGCTTCGTGGGCGTGTCGGGAGCGCTACATGATGCCAGCGGCGGGTATTATGCGACCGGCACGCAGACACTCCTTGAGGGGAATGGCCACCCGGGCGATAAGTTCGGCTGGGCGGCGACGGCGGCCTTCCTGGTCAACAACCCCTTCGGCATGCCGGGCGACGCGATCGCCGGGCAGGCGGTCTACTCGAAAGGCGCCGCAGGCTACGCGACCGCTGCCTGGGGACCGACGGCGATGTTTGGCGCCGGCAAGAATCTGGGACTTGGGTTTATGGAGGAGGGCATATTCACGACCGGCTCCAATGTGGAACTCACCACCGTGTGGTCGTTCCAAGGCGTCTATGAGCATCGGTGGAATCCGCAATGGAGAACGTCGGTCTATGGCGGCATGTTTGGCGTGCAGTACGATGGCACTGCAAAGACGGCGATATGTAATAGCCCGGTCACCGGCGGCACACTGGGCACCGTGGGTGTTTCTAACTGCGATCCCAATTTCAGCATGTCCGGAGTGGGAAGCCGAACCATGTGGAACCCGGTTCCTGACCTCGACGTCGGCCTCGACGTAGTGTGGTGGCATCTCAACACGGCGTTCGGTGGTGGTACTTTAAACCTAGCGAGTAACGCAGGGGCGAAACCGGCCGGCCAGTACACCGTCTCGAATCAGGATGCCATAGCGGCAATGTTCCGCATCCAGCGCAACTTCCTCTACTGATCGCCAGATCCCTACGGTCTACCTGCAGACCCCCGGCAGCGATGCCGGGGGTCTTCTGTTGGCCGCGATGACGGTCAAGAAGTGCCCGCCGTTCATCGACGCCATGACCTTCGGGTTTCTCATTCCGCTGATCGCCGACCTGCGCGCCGAGAACGGAATGCTCTCCTGGGATCGGGATGTTCCGGCGGGGGCGCTGACGAACTATTCGCGCTCGCCGATCGACTTCCACGACAACAACCAGGTGACCGGAACGCCGTTCTACGAGGAAGACCGCTTCCTCATCAAATTCGACCGCCATGACCTGCCGTTCGTCACGCTGACCGGGCTCGTCGATGCGGACAGCTACTGCGACAACTTCATCAACTTCCCGGCGTATTGGCGCGATACCGCCTTCAGCGGTGTGTTGCCGAAGGGAACGCCAGTCGCCCAGTGCGTGCCGGTGAAGCGCGACAGTTGGACGGCGCGCTTCGGCCTCATCGAGGGCGATGCCGTGGGCCGGCTGCAGGAGCTGTCGCGGGCCGTTTTGGAGGAGACCGGCGTCTACCGGCGGCGGTTTCGCGCGCCGAAGCGGTAGTGTGCGCTCTTCACCTCTCCCCGCTTGCGGGGAGAGGTCGGCCCCCTCCCCACCCTCCCCCGGCAAGCGGGGAGAGGGAGCAGCGTCGCCGAGCCAGATGCGATTGCCCTGCGCCGCGCTGGTGATGGCGGATTACGCTAACGCCAATCCGCTCTACGCGCTTGTTCGTCAACCCAAGGTCGCATAATCTCAGCAAACGTCGCCGCTTTCACACCGAGCCCATGAGAACATCCACGAATTTTCCGCCGGGACGCGAAGATGAGAAAGCTCTTTATCGTGTCATGCACGAGGGGCCGCAAGGAGGAGACGGATCTGTATCGCTCATTGCGCAAGCTTGGCACGGATAGCTTTCTGTTCGTCGAGAACAACCGAAAGGGCCTGTCAACTTGCTACAATCGTATACTCGATGAAAAAGCCGGTCGCGACGAAATCGTGATTTTCGTGCACGACGACGTGACCATTGGCGACCTTTTCCTCAAGGAGAAGATCACTGAGGCATTCGATCAGAAAAACTATGCAATCGCAGGCCTAGCGGGAACCTCGGATTTCAAAATCCGCCCTGACCTTGGGGTGATAACCTGGTTCCGGTCGCCCCCAGAAGCCTGGTCCGGCGCGGTGGAAAATCATATGCCGGGCAGCTCGACAATAATGTCCGCCTTCGGCCCAACGCCCAAGCGATGCGTCGCACTCGATGGACTATTTCTGGCCATCGATGTCAAAAAAATTGGGCATGTACGCTTCGATGAGCAACTCGCTTTCCATTTCTATGATCTGGATTTTTGCTTGACTGCCCATCAGGCCGGGCTGGTCCTTGGAACGATTAACGTATATGTCACCCACAGGTCCGGCGGTGACTATTCGTCCCAGGCTTTCAAGGAAGCGCAAACGACCTTCCGCGCCAAATGGAAAGACGGACACTACCGGATTGATCCTCCCGGACCTGTGCAAGGGGCGGACAAACTTATCCTGCACCAAGCCAATGTTCGCCCGTCGCAAGCCACACCTCGTCGAAACGAACCGTGCTACTGTGGCTCGGGACGTAAATATAAGCATTGCCACGGACAACTAGGCTAATTAAGGAGGCTGCGGAGAATTAAGTGAATCGAATGCGTGTCATGCCCCGCTTCGTGAGCAGTTATTCTTCGTAATGTCCTACGCCGCAATGCGGCAATCGGGAGAGCCGCCATGGACGCAAGCCTAATGGAGGCGATAGCCGCTTATCAGGCTGGACGACCCGATCAGGCAGAAAAGCTGTTCCGAAAAATCGTTCGCAAGCGGCCGAACGACGTGGATGCGCAGCGAATGATCGGTTTTCTGTGCAACCAAACAGGCCGCCACGCCGAGGCAGTGGATCATTTCGACGTGGTTCTTCGCCTGAATCGGAAACAGCCCCAAATTCATTATCTGCGCGGCATATCCTTCCTCGCCCTCAAGCGGTTCCAGGATGCGCTGGAGAGTTTCGACGGCGCCTTGGCGATCGACGGCCCGCAGGCCGATACTTATGTCAATCGGGGTTTCGCCCTTCAAAGACTGGAGCGCCTGAGCGAGGCGATTGAAAGTTTCAACCGGGCCATCGCACTGGAGCCGACTTACGTCTTTGCTCACACGAACAAAGCGGCGGCCCTCGAGGACCAAGGGAAGCTCAAGGAAGCGCTCGCAAGCTATGACAATTCACTCAGGCTTCAGCCGACCTCCGACGCATGGTGGGGCCGCAGCACGGTGTTGCAGCTGATGCGGCGTTTCGACGAAGCGCTCTTAGCTGCGAAACAGGCGTACTCGTTGGAGCCGACACGCCCTTATGTCCAAGGTGATATTTTGAATCTCAAAATGCAGCTCGGTGACTGGGACAACTTTGCGCAGGACTGCGAGCTTGTGCTTAAGGGCGTCGACAAAGGGCTCGCAGTGACCCTCCCAGGAGGCGTACTTCTGCTGCCGTCGAGCCCCGAACAACAACGACGCGCCGCGGAGATTTACGCGCGCGACAAATTCCCTGCACAACCTTCACTGCCGACATCCCCGAAGGCGGGCAAGGCAATCGCACATGGCGCAGCCGTCACCTCTCCCTCCCCCCAATCGAAATCGGCTGTTGCCGATTTCGATCAGTCTATTGATGGGCCGAAACCCGCGTATACGCGGTTTCGGCTGGGTGAGGGTCGGGGTGGGGGGGCCAGGGGTTGGGGCAATGTCGTGCCATCTCTCCCAACCCCCACCCCCGACCCCTCCCCAGCCGAACCTCGCTATAGCGAGGGTTCGGCCACTCAACAAAGTGACCGAAGTCGGCAACAGCCGACTTCGGTTGGGGGAGGGGAGCAGAAGGGAGGCGCGGAGGCGGCGCGATCCGCCGCCAAACGCAAGATTGCGATCGGTTACTTCTCGTGTGACTTCCACCACGATCACCCGGTTGCTCGATTAACGGCCGGGCTGTTCGAGCATCACGATCGAGATGAGTTTACTGTTTTCGGATTCTCCTATGGAGGGCAGCACGACGACGAACATGCGCGCCGGATCGCGCGCGCGATGGATCGCTTCATCGACGTCTCATCGACGTCCGATCAGGATGCGGCCTCGCTGTCTCGGTCATTGGGGGTCGATATCGCCGTCGACCTGACGGGAGTGATGTACAACGCGCGATTGGGCATTTTTGCGCATCGAGCGGCCCCGGTGCAAGCGACCTATTTGGCCTATCCCGGAACAACCGGGTGTTCGTTTATCGACTATGTCCTCGCGGATGAGGTCGTCATCCCGAGCGAGGACTCCCGGTTTTTCTCGGAGCGGCCGTTTCACCTGCCGGTCAGTTTCCAGGTCAACGATTCGACGCGAGCGCCGGTCGATGAGCCGCGACCCCGGGCGGCCTATGGCCTGCCGGAGCAGGGGTTTGTGTACTGCTGTTTCAACAACTGCTCCAAGTTGACCCCCGACGTGTTCGCGATCTGGATGCGCCTGTTGCGGCGCGTCGAGGGCAGCGTGCTTTGGCTGCTGGCGGACACCACTACGTTCGCCAGGAATTTGCGCCGACGAGTTCAAGAGAGCGGCGTTGAGCCTGAGCGGCTTGTTTTCGCCGAACGGGTTGATTTGCGTGAATACCTCTCGCGTCAGCAATGCGCGGACCTTGCGTTGGATACTTTCTACTATAACGGCGGCACCACCACCTCGGACGCACTGTGGGCCGGATTGCCGGTCGTGACACGGAAAGGTGCGACGTTTGCCGGGCGCATGTCCGCGAGCTTGCTTCAAGCCATCGGGCTTCCCGATCTCGTCGCCCACACGGCGGAAGAATACGAGGAACTTGCATTCCGCCTGGCGACGGACAGGGAGCTATTGGATTCTGCCAAGCAACGACTGGTTCGCAACAGGTCGACCAGTTCGTTGTTCGACACCGCGGCATTCACGAAGAATCTGGAAGCGGCGTATCGGACGATGGTGGGAAGGAGCAGCGCTGCCTCGTAGCCCGGATGGAGCGAAGCGCAATTAAGTGAAATCACAGTCTTGTCATGCCCCGCGAAATCGGATGTTGCCGATTTCGCTCGCCTAATAGCTGCCGAAGTCGGCCAAGGCCGACTTCGGGTGAAATCGGATGTTGCCGATTTCGCTCGCCTAATAGCTGCCGAAGTCGGCCAAGGCCGACTTCGGGTGAAATCGGATGTTGCCGATTTCGCTCTCCTGATAGCTGCCGAAGTCGGGCCAAGGCCGACTTCGGGTGAAAGCGGGGCATCCAGTAACCCCCGGCGAATCAAGTGGTTACTGGATCGCCGCTTTCGCGGGCGATGACAGGACTGAGAGAATCAAGGGTCGGAAACGAAGTGCCGGAGGGCCAAAAGGAGACATCGGCTCAGGTAAGCCCGCACAAAACTCTCTTTTCCCCGCAAACCGAACCGCGATACACTAAGGCAAAGCTCCGCTCAGGGGACAGTTTTGCGTTCAGGGGAGAATTTCGTTGCAGTCGCACACTGCAAGGCACAAGGAGATCATCATGCGCGACCGCTTCTCGGGCTCGATGGTAACTGTCGCCATTGCCGCCGCCACTGTCATCGCCGCCATTTCGGCGCCCGTCATGTCCATCGCACCTGCCTTGGCGCAGGTGGCGCTGAAAACACCTTGGGGCGAACCGGACCTTCAAGGAATTTGGACTGACGAATTTGATACGCCGTTACAACGCCCTGCCAAGTATGCTGCCCAAGAATTCTTCACCGCGGCGCAACGGGAAGAATTGGACAAACAGCGCGGAGCGCTTTACGGCGACGACCCGCGTCAGGAGCGCGGGACCGCGGTCGACGTCGGCGGCGCCTACAACACCGCGTTTTTGACCATAAAGCACGTCGGTGCACGCACGTCGCTCGTTGTCGATCCGCCCGATGGCCGGATTCCGCCGCCGACGCCAGAGGCTCAGCGGGCTGCGGCAGCCGACCGGGAATTCCGCCTCGCCCTGTTGCAATCAACCGACGCGTGCAAGAACAAGGAGCCGGCGTGTGCCGGAGGCAAGTACGATCCGACGCCCTCGCCGCGATTCGCCGAGCCTCCCCCTCGCTACCACACCGGCAACTTTGTACGTCTCAATCGCAGTGATGGTCCGGAGGATGATGGCTTGGCAGACCGCTGCCTGCACAGCGGGCTGCCCGAGTTCGGCAGCTTCTTCGGCGGCAGCTTCCGCCGCATCGTGCAGACGCCCGGCGGCGTCGCGATCTTCTACGACATGAATCAAGGCCAGGGGTGGCAGCGCAACATCGTCATGAACGGGAGCCCCCACTTGCCGGCGAGCGTCCGTCAGTGGTTCGGCGACTCGCGCGGCCATTGGGAGGGCAACACGCTTGTGGTCGACGTGACCAACTTCAGTCCGAAAACCGATGTATTTGGGTCGCGCGAGAACCTGCACCTGATCGAGCGCTGGACGCGCACTGGGCCAAAGACCCTGGCGTACGAGGTCACGATCGAAGATCCGACCGTGTGGACTAAGGCCTGGACCGCCAGGCAGGAGTTCACCAGGCAGAGCGACGAGGAGAACCGAATTTATTACGAGCCGCGCTGCATCGAAGGAAACTATGGCTTGCCGGGGCTGCTGCACGGACGGCGCGCGGAAGAGCGCGCCTTTGCGGAAGGACGAGGTCCCGATCCGAGAACAAAGGACAGCGTAGGTGCTGTGTTGTCGGTTCAGCAGGATCCGTTGCAGTAGCGCACCGGGCACCCTTGGCCAGCCCGATGCCGGCCGTCGCCAACTCGCGCGTCGTGGCCGGGCTCGTCCCGGCCACCTCGATTATTTTTGCTCAATGCGTAAAACTCGGGCCATAGAATGCTTCAAGGTTGGTGGCCGGTCGCGCCCGCGCTGGGCCTCTCCTTGAGCCGGATGTCGATGGTCTTGCCTCCGGCGATCTGCGGGTTGGACGGCGCCAATCCGTAACGCATCTCGCGCATGCTGACCAGCGTGCGCGCCGCCGCAAATGCGCTTCTGAGATCAGCGGCATGACGGAGCGCCGTATTGAAGAAGGCGTCGCCGAAATAAGTCCATTTGACCTTGTCCCGGCAGCCGAACGACGCGTGATCGGAATCCGCCGCGGTGATCACCAGCGTGTCGTCGCTCGCCAGGGGCCCGAGGAAAACGCCTGAATAGCAGGCCGAAATGATGACGACACGGTGCCGCACGCCGGCGCGGTTCAGCATCAAGGCGAGATCGGCGGGCGAGAGGATTTCCACCCGCCTGCCGGCCTGCACCGCAACGCCGTCCTGTGAACCATGGGAGGTCAGTATTAGCAACAGGACATCGCTTTCGCGATCCATCCGTTCGCCGGCGGCTTGCAGTGCGCCCGCGATCGACGCGACAGTCACATCGCTGCGGGTCTTCGTATTGGCGCGCACAATGACCGCGTTCGCCCCCAGGCGCTGCGCGACGATGCTGGCCGCCCCCTTTGCTTCGCTCTCGAACACGCTCTGGGCTCCGAACAATCCAAAGGCGAGGACCGTCACGTTCGGATTCTCTGCCGCTGACATTGACCCCGCAGCAAAGAACACGACCGATGCAAGAAGCCCTGCGGTCAGGAGTTTGATGAGCTTGCTGAAAATCATGAGCCATTCATCCTTCGATCGCCGGGAGCGAAATTACCAAACCCGCTGAACATCGGCAGCAAAAGTCTCTACCGCGAAATGGGTCTTGTCGGCAGCATCAGCGGCGTGAGCCAGCTCACACGATGATCTCCCATTCATGTGGTATCCATGTGGGTGGCCACCTAAGCGGAGGGAGAGATGCGCAAGATCTGGATTGGAGTGGCTTTCGCCGCCACAGTTGCTCGTCCAATACCAGCGCAGGACGACTACGCCAGCGCTTACTATCATCGGTTTCGTAGCGCGTCGGCCGTCTTGCGGGGGATCGCATGTCGCCCAAGGTGATCTCGCTTTTATCGCACACAAGCTTGTTCGGGGGCCTCAAGTCCGACGACCTCGTGGCTTGCGCCCATGCGTTCACGGAGAAGCACCTCGACAAAGGCCAAACGCTGTTTCTGCGCGGCGATCCGGGCACTCACCTCTACTTGGTCGAGGCGGGACGCATCAGATTGGCGATCTCGACCGCGAATGGCCGCAGGCTGAGCTTTCAGCTCGCCACCGAAGGTGACCTGTTCGGCGAGATCGCGGCGCTTGACGGCAGGCCCAGAACTGCCGACGCCACAGCGATCACCGAGGCGAAGGTCCTATGCCTGGAACGCGGCGCATTCCGCGACTTGTGTGCAGCGCGGCCGGCGCTGGGGACCGGCGTGGTGACATTCTTATGCCGACGGATCAGACAAATGACCACGCAATTCGAGTCGGTCGCTCTCGAGCCGTTGGATGTGCGGTTGGCTCGGTTCATCTTGTCGGCGATCGGCTCGCGCACCGCGCCCCCTGGAAGGCGCATTCCGCTGGAGCTGGGCTTTTCCCAGAGCGAGCTGTCGCAGCTTCTTGGCGCCAGTCGCCCGAAAGTCAATGCTGCGATGGCTTCGCTCGAAAAGGCAGGCGCCATGAGGCGGACGGTCGACCGCCTGTTTTGCGATCCAAAAAAAACTCGCCCGCATTGCCCGGCCCGGAAACGATGCCTGACGGCATCGCGTTTTCGGCTGTCCCCCAGGTAACAGATGTTGTGTCGATATTGGGCTACTCAACTGCGGTGGCATTGCATCGTTCAGCGCCACTTCACGAAAACAGCAAGCCAGATCAAAGGAGATATTACATGACGGCAACATTTCCGATGTCCTGGGCCGCAGGCTTGATGGCCTTGAGCGCAACGACCTTAAGCTCGGTTGCGCAGCCCACAAACTCTGCTGCGCAGCCCGCGTCACACTCAAAGGTCTTCGAGTTCCCGATGGTCGTATCGGCCGGCGCGAGCGCTTGCCTTCCAAAGGCCAGCGGGCGCGTGACAATCCACTCCGTAGGCGCGGTCGAGATCATGCATGTCGCTGTTACCGGCTTGCCTCCGGAGACTGACTTCGACTTTTTCGTGATTCAAGTTCCAAAGTCGCCGTTTGGAATGTCCTGGTACCAGGGCGATATTGAAACCAACCGGCATGGAAATGGCCATGCCACCTTCATCGGCCGTTTCAGCATAGAGACCTTTGTTGTCGCACCCGGCACTGCCCCGGCGCCGGTTGTTTTTGGCGGACCGTTCCCCGACGCAAGTTTGAATCCGCCAACTAATCCAATCCAGATGTATCATCTCGGGTTGTGGTTCAACAATCCCGCCGATGCCCAGAAAGCGGGCTGCGCCGGCACCGTAACTCCGTTTAACGGGGAGCATAATGCCGGCATACAGGCGCTGAATACTTCGAACTTCCCCGACGCCGCCGGACCGCTGCGGAACGTCGAGTGAAGCATTCGGGCGATCCTTACGTTCTCGCTGCTTGACGCACGGTACTGTCGACGTCAGCGGAGCCCCAAGACATGAAAAGCCCCGGGCAGAACTCTGCCCGGGGCTATTTGTCAATCATCGGAAAGGTCGATACCGTATTCGAACAAAATGTGTCGGAGCTCGGCGCATCCGGCATCGCCGTCACACCGCCGGGCGTGGGCCCGCAATGAGGAGAGCGCGCATGGACAATACGCTGCGGAACGGCATGGCTGGCGGGCGCGGGAACTCGCGTCGCCAATTCCTGCGAGACGTGGTTACAGGCGGCATCTCGGTGGCAGTGGCGGCGGCGCTGCCCGCCGGCGCGCAGGAAAAACCAGGGCTCGCGGCGGTGCCAAATGAACCGGCGACAAGCGGCGCGGTCGCAGAGACGCTCGCTGAGTTCGCCGTCAAGCTCCGCTACGAGGACTTGCCGGGGGAGGTCATACGCACGGTGAAGCGCACCATCCTCGACACGATCGGCTGCGCGATCGGCGGCTACGAGGCCGAACCGAGCCGGATCGCCCGCAGACTCGCGAGCCGCGTGAGCGCGACACCGGCCGCGACGGTCCTTTGCAGCGGCGTCAAGACAAGTCACGATCTTGCTGTGTTCGCCAACGGCGTCATGATCCGCTATCTGGATTTCAACGACGGCTACATCACGCCGAAGGGCGGTGGTCATCCGAGCGACACCATCGCAGCTCTGCTGTCGTCAGCCGAAATCGCGGGAAGCAGCGGACGCGATCTTATCCTTGCCACCGCGCTGTCCTACGAGGTCTTCTGCAAGGTCGCCGATGTGCTGGATACCAGAGGCCTCGGGTTGGATCAGTCGACCATCCTTGGGCTCGCGAGCCTCGTCGGTGCAAGCCGGCTGATGGGGCTCAGCAAAGAACAGATCGTCCACGCCATCGGCATCACCGTGGGCGGGAACACCGCCATCAATCAGGGGCGGGTCGGCACCCTGTCCAACTGGAAAGACTTTGCCAGCGCGGAAGCGAGCCGCAAGGCGATCTTCTCGGCGCAGCTCGCCCAGGCCGGCATGACCGGGCCGTATCGGGTCTTCGAAGGCCCCTTGGGGTTCTTCAACACCATCAGCCATCGGGCCTTTGCCTTGCCGCGCCTTGGCGAACGCTTCGGCATCATGAAGGCATTCACCAAGCGCTTTCCGCTCGGACAATATTCGCAGACCGTGGCGGAAGGCGCAGCGCAGGTGCGCTCGTTCGTTGCGAGCGCGGACGAGATCGGCGAAGTCAACATCCGGGTGTCGCGGAACGCCATCAAGGTGATGGCCGACAGTCCCGATAAATGGCGGCCACAAAGCCACGAAACGGCGGACCACAGCATGCCTTATGCGGCCGCAGTGGTGCTGATGTTTGGCACGATCGACGATCATTACTACGAAGATCCGTACCTGCACGATCCGCGGCTGCTCGATCTTGTCAGCCGCGTTCGCTGCATCCCGTCGGCTGAAGCAGATGTGCACGAAAAGGATTACAATCTCTGCGATTTCGAGGTTGTCCTCAAATCAGGAGAGCGCAAGGCAGTCCGGGTCGAATACCATCGCGGGCACCCGAAAAACCCGATGACCGACGCCGAAATGGAAGAGAAGTTTCGGTCTCTGGCGCGCCGACATCTCGCTGCCGATCAGACCGATGCGCTGCTGCGGCAGCTGCGGGCGCTCGAGCGCATGCC
>WNFQ01016105.1_pt1 | contig 14010 bp, 10 predicted proteins | sample 5400171 | NCBI WGS metagenome assembly WNFQ01 (sample SAMN13153356, study PRJNA577476) | soil metagenome | isolation source: 20 cm soil under Madrone tree | place: USA:California | collected 2016-06-14
GACCGTTTTCGTCTGTCCACGTTGTGCCTCATCGGGAAAATCGTCGGGCCACTTCACCGGCCGCTCGACGGTCTCGCCGGGCGCGGCTTCCATGACCAGCTCTTCGATCCCGGGGATTGCCTGGCCGGCGCCAAGGACAAGCGGGTAGCTTTTCCCCTCGCCCGCGTCCGTGCCCGCCACGCCAGTCGCAATCTGTACATTCACCATGTCGCCGGGCTTTGGCTTCTCCGTGACGGGTGCCCAGGTCGCCTTCTCGTCGCGGACCTGCTCGAGCTGCTCATTGAGCTGCTCATCGGTGACCGTCGCGGCTTCACGTTGAATTCGGAAGCCATTTGTCCGTGCAAGCTCGATCGTAGGCCTGACTTCGAGGTGCAGCTCAAAAGTGAGCGGTTTCCCTTCTTCGAATTTCAAGTCGTGGACATGGGGCTGGGCGGCTACCTTGATGCTCTCCTTCTCTACGAACTCCTGGTAGGCTTCGCGAACGATCGACTCCAGTGCTTCCTGCCTGATCGCCTCGCCAAACTTCTTCCGGACCACGGTCGCCGGGGCCTTCCCTGGTCTGAACCCGGGGAGCCGCACCGTCGAGGCATAACGTCTCGCGGCCTTGTCTTCTGCATCTTTCACCGCCTCCGCGGGAACGGAGACCTGAATGTGGCGCTCGACCCCCTCTGACTCGCGAGACGTAAACTCGATCTTCATGTCCGCAATATAACAGAGTTGCAAGGCCCCGATCCGCCCATTCAGGAGTGATCAGGGAGATAACGAAAGGCGCTATCTCAAGGTAAACCAGGTTTTCGGCGGGCACCGCTATTGCTTTCCCCCTCGGAGCCGGAACAGGGGTCAACGCCGACCAAACTTCGCACGGAGACGGACGATGCAGCTGGATACGCTCAAGGACCTTTACATCGCTGAGCTCAAAGATCTTTACAGCGCCGAGAAGCAGATCGTGAAAGCGCTTCCGAAAATGATCAGGGCGACAAAGCATCCGGAACTGAAGGTTGCGTTCAAGACGCATCTCCAGCAGACCAATGAGCACGTAAAGCGTCTGGAGTTGATTTGCCGGGAACTCGGCGCCACTCCGCGTGGAAAGAAAAGCGTCGGGATGGAGGGACTGCTGGCGGAAGGCAGTGAACTGATCCAGGAAGAGCCCGACGACGACGTTCTAGACGCCGGATTAATTTCTGCGGCGCAGCACGTCGAGCACTACGAGATGGCCGGTTACGGCACCGTTCGAACCTACGCGAGGCAGCTCGGCTACGAATCGCAGGCGGAGCTGCTTCAGCAGACTCTGGATGAGGAAGGCGCGACAGACCATCTCCTCACCGAGCTCGCGGAAGCGAGGATCAACATCGCAGCAGAGTAAGCGAACCGAGGCGCAGAGATGTGCAAAGATCGTGAGAGCTTCACGCGAATTGCGGGCGCGCCAAGCCAGTTGCGATGCGACCCGCTTACGATCCTCGGCGGCCCGATTTCATCGACGTTGCGGGCGGCTTCCCCGATCTCACTGGCGGCGCTGGAGGGGGCGCAGGCGGCTGGAGCTTGGTGGGGTCGGGGACCGAATGAGGCTGTGGTCCTTTCCTTTTCTTCGAGAAGTCGGGGATCTCGTTTTTTCTCTTCATTCTGGTCTCCGTTCAGGAAGAATACTTTTGCGCCATGCGAAAGGGGGGACTCGAACCCCCACGGATTGCTCCACTGGATCCTAAGTCCAGCGCGTCTACCAAATTCCGCCACTTCCGCGCTCGCGATCAAAAGATAGCAGCGCCTCGGGATCGCGTGAAAGCTCCAACTCGATGGGTCCAGCGCCAAAAAGAAAAGCCCCCGCAATCTGCGGGGGCTTTTTCGCGGGAAGAAATGCCGCCGCTACTTGCCTATCTGCAGATTGACGATTCGCGGCGCGTGCGACCGATCATCAAGCGAATAGACGCTTAGGCTGACGTAGTCGCCGTCCTTGAGCCGGCTTAGCACCTGCTGCAATTCAGCCGGCGTGTTGACCGCGCGACGCGGAGCCGGAAACAAAACCTCCGTGATCACATCATTCCGCGCGAGCTTCTGGTCGGCGGGTCCACCCGGGGTGACATCCGATACCAGGACGCCACGGACCGGCGCGGTAAGTCTCGCCTGCGCCGCAATCTCCGGACTTACCGGCGCGACCGAGATTCCGAGCGCGGGGTGCATTACTCCGCCCGGAGTGGCCGGAGCCGGCGTTTCAACATTTGCAACCTGTTGATCGGGCGCCTCCATCAGTGTTACATGGAACGACTTGCGCTGTCCGTAACGCATCGCCTCGATCTCGATCGTCTCACCAGGGTTGTGGTTGCGAACGATTCTCTGAAGCGTGCTGACGCGGTCGACCGGCTGGCCATCCGCGGTGATGATGACGTCACCTGGTTGGAGCCCTGCCTTCTTCGCCGGAGTGTTGTCGCTCGGGAAGTTGCGAACCAGCACGCCACGAATGTCCTTCACGCCAGCGACTGCGGCGTCCTCTGGACTCACGTCGTCAATGCCGATCCCAAGCGCGGGAACACGAACACGTCCGTTGGCGATGAGCTGGTCCATCACGCGCTTGGCGAGCGTGATTGGAATCGCGAAGCCATAGCCCGCGTTGTATCCGGTCGGGCTCGCGATCGCGCTGTTGATTCCGATCACTTCGCCGCGTGCATTAACTAGCGGACCACCGGAGTTTCCCGGGTTGATGGCGGCGTCGGTCTGAATCAGATCGCTGATCGCGTACTGGTTCGTGCCGTTCGGATTCATCAGCTCGGCGAGGCTACGGCCTTTGGCGCTGACGATTCCAGCGGTGACCGTGTTTTCCAGTCCAAGCGGGTTGCCGATGGCGAGTACCCACTCGCCGATCCGCGATGTCGCGTCGTTGCCCAGCGCAAGCGTGGGGAAGTTGGTGCCATCGATCTTGATCACTGCCACGTCGGTCGTGCGATCGTGACCGACGACCTTGGCGGTGAAGACGCGGTGGTCGAGCAGTTTCACCGTCACCTTGTCGGCGATCGTCTCGCGATCAGAGTTCGTGACGACGTGGTTGTTCGTGAGGATGTATCCGTTCGATGTTACGATGAAGCCAGAGCCTTGGCCGCGCATCGGCCGCTGCTGCTGGGGGATATCGAATTGACGAAAGAAATCTTCCATTCCCGGCGGAACATTCTGGGGAAGCTGAGTGCGTCCGCGCTGCGAGGTGTTTCCCGTCTTGGGGTTGCTGATTACTTCAATTGAAACGACCGCCGGCGTGACGTTGTTGGCGATCGCGACGAATGCGTTGCTTGCTTCGGCAATCGGCTGGACGACTGCCGGTGAGGGACGAGTCTGCGCAAATCCGAGCTTGGTCCAGTTAAGACCGGATGCGACGATTAGTCCGCCTGCAAAGGCGGTGATCACGGCTACGAAGAGCCGCGCTCTCTGAGTTCCAAGTGACATGCGACTATGTGGCTAAAGGGACTATGTGAGTAGAGGGTACAACTATAGGACACAATGTAGGAGCTACAGGTTTCACGCCAGTCCAGGCAGCCTTTGCCGCCGGGCAACGAAAAAAAATGTCGCTCCCGTTTCTATTAATACGCGCGAGAGATCGACTTGCTCCACGTTTTCTGTTTTTTTTTCTTTCTTGAGACCGACCGGATGAGCACACGACATTCTTCGGAGGATCCGAGAATCGGCGGCATTCGCCCCGAAATGTTCGCTACGAACGCCCTTCTTCAGCCTTGTTCTCCTCCCAGCCGTAGCGCGAGAATAAACAGAGTTTTACCAAAAGGGCCGTTGCTTCGATGCTTTGGACCGCCTATCTCAGACGCCCTCCAACCCCTGTAACGAAACGATGCTGCTGTAAAAAAACGTTGCACCGATATTGATGAGCTTGGGAGGCCAGTTATTGTAAGTCCATGATCACGATTTCATCGGAGGCACGCGCGTTGCCTTAGGGTGACCGTCTTCCCGACCCACCTTCAACACAAGACGGTCAAATGTTTCGATTAGGACTCCGCCGCTCCTTTGTCGTAGCCATTGGTGCGCTCGTCCTGGTTTCGTGTTCAGAAGGCGGCATCTCCGCCCCGACGGACCAGGTTCTGGCGCGTTCCGACCAAGGCTCGGGCTCAGACGGCGGACAGTTGAGCACCAGCAGCAACCAGGTCAAGCTCAAGGCCTTATGGTGGGACAGCGGATACGATCAGGCCATCAGCGTCTCGAAGACAATCGATGCCGCAGGTGGCACTATCTCAATTCCCAAGACGGGACTGACTGTCTCCTTCCCGCAAGGCGCGTTGACGGGTCCGCTGAAGATCACTATCACCGCGGACAAGGACTACGTCGCGTATAGGTTCGATCCGGCCGGAACAACTTTCCTCAAGGACGTAACGGTCACGCAACAGCTGAATAACACGGCAATCTTCGGTGACCCGTTACGGAGCCAGCTGTATGCGGCCTACATCGCCGACGACAACATCAGATTGAGTGGAAGTGTGCCGGTTGTCGAGATCGAGCCATCCACCACGATCTTCTCCGTGCTGAACCCGCTCCTACCGCAGGCCGAGGTCTGGATCATCAGACATTTCTCGCGTTACATGCTCGCTTCGGGCTGATCGTTACATAGACACTGATCGCTACACAAACCACCAACCGGGTTCCCTCGATGCTTCGCTCCAGATTCGTGCGCTCATTCGTGCTCGTCCTTACGACGTTCGTGGCGATCTCCTGCGCGGACTACACACCGATTGAGCCGATAACGGCTCCGACGAAAGCCCAGGATGGGCTCATCGGAGACCTTCTCGGACTCGTGACCGGGCTGCTTGGCTCGCTCATCAAGGTCATTTCATTCCAATCCGACCCGAACGGAATCCCGGTCACCGCAATCAAGTGGGCTCCGACGCACGTCAATCAGACGCGCAGCGTCTCCGGGACCATTGGTTACAACGGCGGCTCGCTCGCCATCGGGGGCTCGGACTTCACGATCACATTCCCGAAGGGCGCCCTAACGACGTCGACCTGGATCACGATCACTTCAGACGCGAACGGGTATGTGTCTTACGACATGAAGCCGCACGGTCTCAGGTTCGCCAAACCCGTCGTCGTCACCCAGAGCTTGAGGAATACCGCGGTTTATAACACTCCTACTGCCTTGAAAGCGGCTTGCGCCTATTTCTCGCAAGATCCGTTGAATCTCAGCGGAGTTCTCAAGGCGCTTGAAATCGAGACCACGACGATCTATTCGGCTCCAAACTCGACGAGTCTGGTGCCCGCGGTCGAAACCTGGCAGCTCAATCACTTCTCCCGTTACATGCTAGCTTCAGGCTGACAACAAACCGATTCAGAAAATCGTAATCGAACTGTCATGACTTCCCTGAACCCGGTCGCTGTGCATGCAGAAATCCGATGATGTAGAGCGCGCTCGCCAGCTGGTAGAGAAGGCGCGGGTAGCGGAGCAGCATGAGGAAACTGCCAAGGCGATGGGTCTCTACGACGACGCTTTGGCCGAGTTCAGGGAAGACAGCCTCGATCCGTTTCTTCCAGAAGTGCTCCGATGGAAGGGAACGCTGTTGAGAGAGCGGGGGGAAACCGAAAGCGCGTATCGGTGCTACACGAGGAGCCTGGAGAAGGCGACGCTAATTGGGTCCGAGGGGGCGACAGCGCATGCCCTTAACTGTCTAGGCACGATTTCGCAGCGACGAGGCGATCAGAAGGAGACGGAGCGCCTCTACGCACAGGCGTCAGAATTTGCCGAGAGAGCTCGTGACGCGAGACTACTCGGCATGATCGAACAGAATCGCGGCGTGCTGGCGAGCATGCGAGGCGATTTCGGAAAGGCCGCCGCGTTCTACTCCAGGAGCCTCGGCGCGTTCGAAATGGCGGGCGATGCGGAGCCCATGTCGTGGGTCCTCAATAACCTGGGAATTCTCCACACCAAGATCAGAAATTTCGACGAGGCGCGTGGACATCTCGAGCGTGGACGCGCGATCGCGGTAAATCGAGGTGACACGGTCGTCGAGAACGTGACCACGCTCAACCTCGCTGAAGTCTGGGTCGGACTCGGCCGGCTGGACACCGCGGACAAGTACTGTGCGATGGCGCTCGAGCAGGCCCAGCGGAGGGGCGATCATCTTTCCGCCGCCGGTGCGCTCAAAATTCGGGCGGCAATCGAGCGCCAGCGTGGGGCGCTGGACAAGAGCATCGCCACACTTCGCATCGCGATCTTCGAGGCGGAGGGCGCCGATGATCGCCTGCTCCACGCCGAGATGCTTCGCGAGCTGGGCGAGATCTCCCGCGCAGTCGGAAACGCTGGAGCCGCGCGCTCAGCATTTCGGGAAGCGGTCGATACCTTCCAATCGATCGGTGCCGACCAGGAAGTAGCGGAGGTCGAAGCCCAGCTGGACTCTCTACCCGGCTGACTGCGGTTGTACCTCGAGGTGCCGAGGGTCGGTCGTCGCGGGTGACTCGGTCGGCTCTTCCTCGTGGTCGTCGCGGGTGAGTCGGTGGCCCCTTCCTCGTGGTCGTCGGGGTGACTCGCTGGCAACTTCCTCGTCTCCCTAGCGCTGGCCGGAGATTCCTGATTCGGGAAACCGCGCGACAAGGGCGCGCTCCGGGACCGTTGTTGCGCCGTCATGACCAACCGCAGGCCGACAGTTGAATTGAGGGCGGTGGAATCCTCCACCGTTAGAGACAGCATCGACCGCGCGAAACAAGCGGAGCGCGATGGACGCTGGGCCGATGCGTGCGCCGAGTACGAAAGTCTGGTGCGCGATCCCGATACGTTGGCAATTACACGTCTCGCAGCGCTCAGATGGCTGGGTCGCGCCTACCTCGAGCAGGGCAATCGTGGAGCGGCGCTCGACGTCCTCGAAGCGGCGGTAACCTCCGCGGATATCGTCGGCTCCCCGCCGGCTGTCGCCCAGGCCCTGAACGTCGTCGGGATAGTCTACCAGGTCGCGGGCGACCTGGACCAGGCGGCGACGATCTACGCAGCTGCTCGCGAGAAGGCGGAGCTCGCTGGCGACGGGGCGCTCATGGCGATGATCGATCAGAATCTCGGCACCGTCGCCATGATTCGCGGTGACATACGCGGGGCCCTCGAAGCTTTTCGCCTGAGTCATCTGGGGTATCAGACGCTGGGAATGCGCAATCACGAAGCGGAGGCCACTCGTGCGTTCGAGGAAGATGGCGATCACGCGCGCCAGCTCGATCTCGCCGTCAACAAAGTGCAGCTCTACATCGCTGGGCGCCGTTACGACGAAGCGCTGATACAGTGCAACGAACTGTTGGCGGTTCCGGCCGCCGAGACAGCTCCTTGGCGAGGTGAGGTGTTTCGGCACCTCGGCGTCATAGCCCGGGAGCGTGGTGATTTTGCGCAGGCCGCCGACAATCTGCTCAAGGCGGAACAGCATTCGCTGGAAAGCGGAGATCTCCTGCTCCGGGCAGATGTGTCGGAGCAACTCGCTGGGATGTACTGGGCGCAGAAGCGGCATCGCGACATGCTCCAGCGCCTCAACGAAGCCCACTCTCTCTACTCCCAGCTCAAGGCGCAGCATAGGGTCGCCGAGGTCGAGAAGAGAAACGGCGCGCTCGAAGCGCGCTTCCTGGAGATGGCGAAGCAGTGGGGTGATTCGATTGAAAGCAAGGACCGCTACACGCAGGGCCATTGCGAGCGCGTCGCTTTCTTCGCTTGCGTGCTGGCGGACAGCGCCGGCTTCAACTCGCGATCTCTGTTCTGGTTCCGGATCGGCGCGCTGCTCCACGACATCGGTAAGATCATCGTGCCGACGGAAGTCCTGAATAAACCGGGCAAGCTCACCGACGAGGAATGGGTGATCATGAAGCGCCACCCGGAAGCCGGGCTCGAGCTCGTCGCGGACATCGATTTTCCAGGCGACATCGGGGCGATCATCCGCAACCACCACGAGCGCTGGGATGGCGCCGGTTATCCCGACGGACTCAAAGGCGATGAAATCCCATTCGCCGCGCGGATTCTTTGCGTCGCCGACGTATACGACGCTCTGACAACGACCCGATCCTACCGGCCAGGGCTGAGCCATGCCCGGGCGGCGGAGATAATGAAGGCGTCAACCGGCCAATTCGATCCCCAACTTCTGGAGACCTTCCTCGTTTGGGCGGAAACAGCTGATATCCCTGGGCGGCCAACGCCGCAGCGAATGGCGATTTTTGCGTCAGGAGTAGCCGAGTGAATGCGAAGAAACCCCGATAAAGGAATGTTTCTTTTTGGAACGGAATGTTAGACCAAAAGGGATCACCGAGGTGGTCCAGAATTCGTAACCATTTGTGAATACAGAGGTTAGGAGAGGGCACACGCTATGCCACGGTTGAGCTTGTATTACACAAAGTCTCTAACCGAGGTGGTGTACGATGTTCAGTCACCGCGTGTTTCGATACCTCGGGCTGGCTTTGACCGCTGCAGCTGCTCTTTCTTGCGGCGACCTCACCAGCTCAACCAGTCCGGCCCAAGCAAAAGTCCTCCCGCCGTCATCGACTGTGCGGGCGTCCTTTTCTCGTTATATCCTCATCTCAGGCGCGTTGGTATGCGTCGAAGGCTGCAGCGTAGAATCCAAGTAGACCGACCGTCGGATTTTTGGTTACAACAGCAATCAATGAGGCATAGGACATGAGAAATTCGACGGTCTGGGAGCAATATGATGGAGACTGATTCGGAACACTTGGGGCCTCGCCAATCCTCTCGGAAAGAAAGCGCGCGCGGGCTCGTCAGTCGAGCACGCGACGCCGAGAGGCGTGGAGACACCGCGAGATCGCTCGGGCTGTACGACGATGCGATCGAGGCTCTCGAGCGCGAGCAGGATCCGGCTCTTCTCGCCGACGCTCTGCGGTGGAAGGGCACACTGCACCGCGAGCAGGGGGAAACAGAAGCCGTCCGTCTTCTGGGAATGATCGAGCAGAATCGCGGCGTCCTTTTCAACATGCGCGGTAACTTCGTCGCCGCCGAAGCTCGCTATGCCAACAGCCTCGGCGCGTTCGAGCGCGCGAATGACGACGAGGCGGTGTCGTGGGTGCTCAACAACCTGGGTATGCTCTACACCAAGCTCGGTCACTATCAGCGTGCGATCGAGACGTTCGTGAGAGGCTTGACGATCGCGAAGTTGCGTGGCGATTCAGTGGTCGAGAGCGTTATCACTCTCAACCTGGCCGAGGTCTGGGTGGCAACCGGCAAGCTGGACGCAGCAGAGAAAGCTTGCATATCGTCTCTCGAGGGTGCGCAGACGCGCGGCGATCATCTCACCATCGCTGAAGCGCTCAAGTGCCGAGCGAGAATCGAGCGCGAGCGAGGCGCGTTCCACGAGAGCATTGCGACGCTTCGGATCGGGATCTTCGAAGCGGAGGGACTCGAGGACCGGCTGCTCCAAGCCGAGATGCTCCGCGAATTCGGCCAGACTTCGAGGGCGCTCGGCAACGCCGCGGATGCCCAGCTGGCATGGCGAGAAGCGGCGGAGTCATTCGAGGACGTTGGCGCCCAACACGAGGCCGCCGAAATCAACGCTCTCCTCGCCTCGCTTCCGAGCTAACCCCCTCCTGGGGCGCTTCCCCACCCACGCGGGTTGCGCAAGGCCCTAAGTCCCGAAGAATGGGTGACTTGGCTCCCCGTTTCTTCGTCTCCTTCATAAGCCCCCTTGGGGGCTAATTCGCTCGGTCAACTCAAATTCCGCGCGCGGATTGTTCGATCGTCCGCGCGAAAAAGGAACGGTGTAATTATCACAGCCCGATCGCAGTTGGCGTCCGCGGACCGCTGGGACTCCCATGTAATAGGTGAGAGCACGGCCATCCGTGAAGTCATTGCCCTTGCGACCCAGGTAGCGGCAAGTCGCAGCATGACCGTTTTGCTCGTAGGCGAGACCGGGACTGGCAAGGAGCTTTTTGCGCGCGGGCTCCACGCGGCGAGCTCGCGTGCGACGGAGCCTTTCGTGGCAATCAATTGCGCGGCAATTCCCGAGACGCTACTCGAAAGCGAGCTGTTCGGCCACGAGCCAGGCGCATTTACCGATGCACGCGTCCTCAAGCGCGGCCTGTTCGAGGTCGCAGGTACCGGCACAGTATTTCTCGACGAAGTGGCCGAGCTTCCGCTCAAGTTGCAAGCGAAGCTATTGCGCGTGGTCGAAGACCGGCGCTTTCGGCGGCTCGGCGGCTCGGAAGAGCGGGCTCTGTCGGCGCGCATCATTGCGGGTACCAACTCCTCGCTGGAGACGGCCGTTGCCGACAATCGCTTCCGCGCGGATTTATTCTACCGGCTGAACGTCGCGCGACTCGAGCTTCCGTCACTGCGTGAGCGGGACGGCGACATTCCGATTCTTGCCAACTACTTCGTCAGGCGACACGCCGAAGCCGAGGGCCGGGAGAACCTGCGTCTTGGACAGGATTCGGTCAGCGCGCTGGAAAGGCACCGTTGGCCGGGTAATATTCGTGAGCTCAAGAACGTCATCGAACGTGCTGTGGTTGTCTGCACCGGCGATGTCATTCAGCCCCACCACCTTTCGCTGCAGCGGCGGTCGTTTATCCCTCTGGTCGAAACTCCCACTGGCGGCGTGATCCGCATACCCGCTGAAGGCAAGTCGCTCCAGGCGATCGTCGACGAGGCCATTCACACCACAATTGGCCTCACCGGTGGAAACCTCAGCGCAGCAGCCCGCATCCTCGGAATCTCGCGGCCGACCCTGACGAGAAAGCTCCGCGACGAAGGCTCCGCCCGCCGCACAATCCTCGCTTCGTCATGAGAGTGCGCTACACTCCTCGCTCCAACGAGGTAGAATCGCCGGAGATAAGAGTACTCATAGAGGCGGCAAAACTCGCCGAGCGCGAGGGACGGTGGAGCGATGCCTCCGTTCGCTACGAAGCACTGGTACGGAACCCGTTCGCAAGTGATCACACCAGGCTTTCCGCGCTGCGGTGGCTGGGAAGGGCATACCTCGAGCAGGGCAATCGCGGCGCGGCGATAGATGTTCTGGAAGCGGCGGTTGCCGCCGCGACTCAGGCCGGCTCGCCGTCCGCGATCGCCCACGCGCTCAATGTGGTCGCGATAGTCCACCAGACCGGGGGAGATCTGGACCGGGCCGAATCGATGTACACCGAGGCGAGACTCACCGCGCAGTCGATCATGGACGCCGAGGCGCTCGCGATGATCGACCAGAATCTCGGCACCGTCGCCAGCATTCGCGGCGACATGCACCGCGCGCTCGAGGCGTTTCATCTGAGCCTCGACGGCTATCGCGCGCTCGGCATGCGGGACCAGGCAGCGCAGGTTCTCAACAACATCGGACTGGCTTACAGCGACATGGGCGAGCTCGAACGGGCCGAAGCCGCGTACACAGAAGCCGAGCAGGCCTTTGGCGAGGAACGCGACCAGACCAACAAGCTGAACGTCGCGCTCAACCAGGTGCAGCTCTGCATCGCGACCGAACGGTTCGACGAAGCGATGGATCGAGTCGAGCCACTGCTCGCGCTAACCGGGGAGATCGCGCCCTCATGGCGCGGAGAGGTCTTCAGGCACGTTGGCGTGATCGCGCGCGAGCGCGGTGACTACGTCAAGGCGGCCGAGTATCTCGGCCGAGCATGCGAATGCGCCGAGGAAGGAGAGGACCTGCTGCTCAAGGCCGACGTGACCGAGCAGCTCGCCGAACTTTACTGGACGCAGAAGCGGCATCGCGACATGCTCTTGAACCTCAACCAATCGCACGCTCTCTACTCGCGGCTGAAGGCGCAGCATCGTGTAGCGCAGGTGGAGCGGCGAAACGCGGCACTCGAGGCGCGATTCCTGGAGATGGCGCACCACTGGGGCGATTCGATCGAAAGCAAGGACCACTATACTCAAGGCCACTGCCAACGCGTGGCTTTCTTTGCGTGTGTGCTTGCCGACAGCGCCGGAATGGATTCGCGCTCACTGTTCTGGTTCAGGCTCGGCGCGCTACTCCACGACATCGGGAAGATCATCGTGCCCACCGAAGTGCTGAACAAGGCAGGCGAGCTGACCGAGGAGGAATGGGCGATCATGAAGCGCCACCCGGAGGCAGGACTCGAGCTGGTGGCGGATATCGACTTTCCGGGGGACGTTCGCGCCATCATCCGGAATCACCACGAGCGTTGGGACGGAGCTGGATATCCCGACGGTCTGGCCGGAGAAGAGATTCCTTTCGCCGCGCGGATTCTCTGTGTTGCCGATGTTTATGACGCGCTGACGACCGCGCGCTCGTATCGGGATTGCTTGTCGCACGCGCGTGCGGCGGAGGAGATGCGTGCCCAGAAAGGGCAGTTCGACCCACAGCTGCTCGCGACGTTTCTCGAGTGGGCCGCAGCGAATGCAACCGAGCATTCGACCCCGCAGCGCGTCGCGACCTTTGCGATGGACACCATTTCTACGGAAATCCGGGCCTAATGGGTGGAAGATCAATTTTCTCGATCACGCTGTCGGCGATTTTCCTGACCGGCGCGTGTTCGGGGGATAAGCGTGTGGGCGGAACTATCGTGCTTTCTTCTGCCGCGGATGCCGACGTTCTTTTTCCACCGCTCACGATATCGGTTCAGGGGAAGGAGATCGTTGATCAGGTCTTTGACAACCTCGCCGACATCGGCCCGTCACTCAACACGGTTGGCGACGCCGGATTTACGCCTCGGTTGGCGGATCGCTGGCGGTGGAGTTCCGACTCTCTGTCGGTGGCTTTCCATATAAATCCACGGGCACGGTGGCACGATGGCATTCCGGTGGGCGCCGAGGACGTGCGATATACGTTTCAGCTCGTAAAGGACACATCGCTCGCTTCGCCGCTCACCTCGAATCTCGACAACGTAGATTCGGTGTCGGTCCCGGACTCGCTCACGGCGGTCGTTTGGTTTCACCACCGCGCTCCGGATGCATTCTTCAAGGCCGCGAGTCCGGTAGTGATTCTCCCCGCTCACCTGTTGCGTCAAATCGCGTCGACCGGATTCCAGGCTAGCGGTTTCGCGCGGGCACCTGTGGGAAGCGGTCGGTTCCGGTTCGCGGCGTGGGATCGCGGATCCCGAATCGTACTCAAGGCAGATAGCGCGAATTATCGGGGCAGGCCCGTCGCCGACCAGGTGATCTGGCTCGTGTCGCCGGACTATCAGACGGCGTCAGTGAGATTCCTCGGCGGCACCGCCGATTTCCTCGATGTCGTGAAGCCGGAGCTGATTCCGCAGGTGAAGGCGAAGGGCGCCGACATTATCACCTCTCCCGGGAGTCTCGACTACGGCTACGCGGCATTCAATCTGCGCAACGCGACGAACACCGGCCCGCACCCTATTTTCGGAGATCGCGACACACGCAGAGCGCTGGTGATGGCGATCGACCGATCCGCGATCGTGCGCAACGTTTTCGACACGCTGGGTCTTGTTGCCCACGGGCCGGCGACCCGGATCATGCCGACGAGCGATACAACGATCGGAATTCCGTACGATCCCGAGAAGGCCGCTCGCACGCTTGACTCGCTCGGGTGGAAGCGTGGAGGCGATGGCATGCGCGCTCGAGGAAAGACACGGCTCGCCTTCGCGCTCATGGTTCCAGGCTCCAGCGCGATCCGAAAGAACATCGCCGTTCTTCTTCAGGAGCAGTGGAGGAAGGCAGGTGCGAACGTCCGTATTGAGGCGCTGGAGCTGAACACGTTCGGCGCCAGAATGGAAGAGCGAAAGTTCGAGGCGCTGCTGAACGCCTGGCACATCGACCCAACGCCTTCATCGGTGCGCGAGGAGTGGGCAAGCTCCGAGATCAAGAAGGGCGGTTACAACGCTACGTCGTACCGGAATCCGGCTTTTGACGCGGTGATCGACAGCGCGGTGAACGAAATGAATCCTTCACGCAGCGTTCAGCTGTATCGGCGCGCCTATCGAATTCTCACGGACGATGCGCCCGCCATGTGGATCTACGAGCTGCGCAATGTTCAAGGCGCATCGAAGCGGATTCACCCCGTGGGAATCCGGCCCGATGCATGGTGGGCAGACTTGGCTGATTGGAGGGTTGGGGGCTGAAGGTAGAGGGTGTGTGAATAA
>WNFQ01004183.1_pt1 | contig 14009 bp, 9 predicted proteins | sample 5400171 | NCBI WGS metagenome assembly WNFQ01 (sample SAMN13153356, study PRJNA577476) | soil metagenome | isolation source: 20 cm soil under Madrone tree | place: USA:California | collected 2016-06-14
TAAGGACGCGATCGATTCCCCGTCCACAGTCCGGACGGCGACTTCCTTGGACACAAAACCACGAAAAAACAGTCATACCCCTATGTGAATCGACAATTCCGCGCCGCCCAAAGATAATCGCGCGAGCGGGCGGAAAGCCCGTCGACACACAGAACCAAGTACTTGCGATTATGAAGTACCAGTTTTTCTGGAAGCAAGCGTACCAGCGTACTGGTAGCCAAAGATACAGCAACAGCACCGGGGGTAACGGATTCAATACAAATGGAGTTGCATCCTTATCCCACTTGTTTAGGTATTGGTGTGCGCTCCCCCGGAGCGGCGCCTTTTGGCAGTGCAATCTGCCCGGAAAAGAAAGAAGCTCCGGAAGTTCCGAGGCCTCTTCGGGTTGAACGGAATCATCTTGTTGGTTCTATGATCTGGACGTGATGGTGCTCCAACAAATCCCCCGTCGCGTGGTCCAATTGGGCTACGGCAACCTGGAAATTAACCTGGGCCTGAATGACATTCAGCTCTGCTTGGGCGAGTTGAGTTTGGGCATCGAGAACAAAAAAGACCGGCTCGGCGCCCAATTCGTATTTTCGTTCGTCCGCATGAAGGTTTTCCCTCGCCAGGGCCACAGCGACTGCACTGCATTCGTAACCTCCAGCGTAATGCTCTGATTCGTCTGACGTTCCTGATACTGGTCGCGCCGCCGGCCGACAAGCGCATCGGCCAGATTGGCTTGTGCGGCGTGATTTCTCACCGGGAGGGTCAGCGAAAGCGTGGCGCCGTAGGCTGGATACGTGAACTGGAAGACCTGGCTCAGGCTGCTGCTTAGGCCTGTGTTGCCTGCCGCCGCGCTATTTCCTGCGAGTCCGTTACCGGCATAGAAGCCGGAAACCTCGAGGTCCGGTTTCAAGTTGTTGTGCGCGAGACGAATCGTCAGCTCGTCGCCGGCGAGCTGCTGCCGCGCGGCTTCGAACTCCGGGCGGTTCGCCAGAGCGCGCGAAAGAGCCGTGGCGATATCCATGCTCGGCAATTCACCCAAGGGCTCAGGTTGGTCCGTCAGTTCAAGGTCGAAAACGCGAATCGCGGGATCAAGATCGGCGCCGATGCTCCGCCGGAACTGGTCTTCGGCCTGTTTGAGCGAATACTCTGCTTGTATGACCCCAACGCGCCTGGAGGCGACTTGAGATTCAGAGCGATAGATATCCAATGGAGGCAGCGCGCCAAGGCTCAGGGCCCTCTTGTCGTGAGCGTAACTCTTCTGCGCCCCCTCCAGTGACTTCCGCTGTACCGTAAGATTCTCTCGCGCAAGAACAACGCTCCAATAATTTCCCGCAGTTTGGAGAATCACGCGGTTCACTTCTGCCTGAAAAGTCGCGCGGGCCTGTTTCAGGCTTCGCTGCGCGATCAGAATGGGCGCGCGATTCGGAAAGAGCCCGCGGTTGCGCAACAGCGGCTGCGTAACCGTAAATTGGAGGGCGGTGGCGAGAGAAGGATTCAGAAAATTAAACGAGCTGTTGGTTGAGAACTTGTTGGCGTTGAAGGAAGTTTGGAAATTCGTGCCTGTCAGGAAAGTTTGTGAGTAGCCGATCTGCATGGTCTGGTTCAAAGTATTCAGAATCGATGCGCCCTGCAGCTGTGTGGACGTGGGCGATTTCGTCCGTTGATCGGCAAAACTCGATGTCAACAACGGATCGAACGGTGCATGCACGCGACTAAGATTGTTTTGCGCGAACTCAATCTGGGAGCGGTCGAGTTGAATGTCGGTGTTATTCGAAAGGGCCAGCCGGATGGCGTCGTCCAGGGAGAGAACTAGCTTGCCGTTCGCGGTGTGATCTTGTAAGCCTTGCGGAGGGAGGAGCGGCGGTGCGGGCTTCTGGCGACCGCTGATGCCCAGCAGCGTCTCCAGCCGCGAAGCGTTTTGCGCCCGCACCGAAAAGCTGGACGCCAGTATCAAAGCGATCAAAATAAACAAGGAACGCACCGCTCTCATCGTTCACCCCCAAGGGATTCTCCCGCGGACAGTTGCCGCTATTCGTACCGAATCGCTTCGACGGGATCCAGCCGCGCAGCTTTGACCGCAGGGTATATTCCGAAGATCAGACCGACGGAAATGGAAACGACAAAAGCCAGAAGAATCGAGCTGATGGTCACGATGGTGGACCATCCGGCAAGCCAGGCGATAAGTTGTGACATCGCGAATCCAAGAACGACGCCCAGCAGACCGCCGGCGAAAGAGATCAGGACCGCTTCGATGACGAATTGCCGGATGATGTCCCATCGCCTGGCGCCGACTGCGCGCCGCACGCCAATTTCGCGAGTGCGCTCGAGGATGGCCGCCAGCATGATGTTCATGATCCCGATCCCGCCGACGAGAAGGGAAATGGAAGCAATGGCAACCATGACGGTGTTGAAGAGCTGTTCCGTGCGCTTCTGCTGGGCCAGTAACTCGGCCGGGACGATGACGTTGAAGTCCCCAGCATTGCGATGCGAGGAATTCAGAATGCCGCGAACCACTTCGGCATCGGTGCTGCTGGACTCTGGCGATGAAAGATGAAGGTAGAGGCCATCGATCTCGTCCTTTAGGGCACTTTGCGAGTCTTCGAGACGATATAGGACTGCGTTCAAAGGCGCGTAGACGAGATTGTTCATGTCCTCGGTACGAACCCCCGAGACTTCGGTCTGCGGGGCGAGCTGCGGTGCGACGATTCCGATCACGTGGCACCATTGTTCGTTGAGTTTGATGTATTCCCCGATCGCGGAAGCGGCCCCAAACAGACTGTCCTTCGCCGCAGCTCCGAGGACGCAGACCGGCGCCGCCGCCGCATTCTCCGAGCCGTCGAAGAAACGGCCTTCCGTGACCTGCAGATGGCCGATCGCCAGATAGCTTGGCTCGACCCCGTAAACGATGGGAGTGTCTTGTTGCGGTTTGGGGAGAAGCTTTGCCGGAGTAAACCGTTTGCGCGGCGTGCCATCCTGAATGTCAGGTACATTTTTTCGAATGATCTGGTAATCGTTGAGCGTAAGGCCTGGTGAATTTTTCCGGACTTTCTGCAGCTCCTGCCAATTGTGCGCTTCCTTGGCCTCCACGATGAGATTGCGAACCCCAAGCTGTTCGATGAAGGCCATGACCTTCTGCTGCGCTCCAGCCCCGATGGAGAGCATCGCCACAACCGCTGCGACGCCAAAAATCATACCCAGCATGGTCAAGAGTGAGCGCAGCTTGTGGCTGGTCAGGTTTTCGAACCCAAAGACAATATCGGGCAGCCACTGCTGCAGGGATCTCGGCTCGGCTATGGAACTGGGCTTCATCGTTGCATGCGGGGCTTCAATTTGAGCCCGGACCCAGGCTGGGACTTGAGGTCCCGCTGCTCTTGCCATTGCCGGTGGGCTTCTTCTCTGGGTTCACCAAAGCGACCACCGTTCCGGGAGAAATGCCAGTGAGGATCGCGCGGCCTTCGCTCACCGCGCGGACTTTGACTTCCTGCATTTCGAAACTACGGTTACGTTTGCAATACACTACCTTTTTTCCGCCGTGCTCAAAGACAGCTCCGCCAGGGATGGAAACCGCGCGGGAAAGATTGTCTCCGAGAATGTTTAGGCGAAGGGCGAAGCCGGGGCGCAGACGCGGGTCCGTGCGGTCGAGCTCCACGGCCACGTCAAACTTGTGCTGGGCGTTGTCATCCCAGAATTGGTGGCTCGTCGCTCCGCCAACGGTTTGCACTTTACCGGAGAACGTTTCGCCTGGAAGCGCATCGATCTTCATTTCTACGGATTGGCCGGCTTTGAGGTTGATGCGATCGGTTTCATTAACTTGCGCCGAGACTTCCAGGTGAGAAATGTCGATCACTTCGGCGATCGAGCTTCCCGGATTTACCTGATCGCCGACGTGATAGTCGGGGAGCGTCATCCCATACATGAAAAATCCACCCGTGGAATCCCTATTGCCGTGGATCACCACGAGACCGTCGATGGGAGCGGTGACGTGCATGTTCTTGATGTTTTGTTCGGCTTGGTCCATGGCCAGGCGGGCCTTGTGACGTTTTTCTTCGGTGATGGCCAGCGCCGCCTGGTTTGAGGCGCTGTGGGATTGGACATCCTGCTGCAGCTGGGCCTGGGCGCGCTTGGCTTCATCGAGCGCAAGCAGGTTCTTCTGCGCGTCAATGGGGCTTACCAGTTCGTTCTTGCTGACTTCTAGCTCCGCGCGGCGCACCGCGTATTTTGCTTTCAGGAGCGCGGTCTGGTCCTCCGCCGTCTGTACGGCTGCGTCGGCCTTGGCTTTGACGATTTCCTGATCTCCTTGCAGGAGGTCGCTGCGATTTTGTCCGAGATTGTATTCCTGCTGGCTGGGGTCGAATTCGAGAACGACGTCGCCGGCGTGCACCTGCGCGCCGGAACGCGCCAGTGTGACGATTTGCAAAGTGCCTCCAGCGATGGGCGGCGCAATGATCGTTCTCGATTGGGAGGTGCGGAGAACTCCCGTCGTGATAACTTTGAGTTGCAGATCTACCTCTTTGACGGTCGCCGTTGGAACCTCAGAATCCGTCGCCAGAACCGTAGTTTGGCGGCACGCGAAGCAGCTTCCTCCCGCCGCGAAGGCAAGGAGGAATGCGCGTACTCTTGAGCGGCTGTTCCACATGAAAATTCTCTATTCCGCCAGCGTTGGATCTTTCAGGGCCAATTGCTCTCCCGGCTGCAACCCTTTTGCGATCAGCGCCTCATCACCGCTTCGACGCAATACCTCGACCGTAGTCTCTTCGAATTTCGAGCCACGCCGCACATAGGCAACCGTCCGGCCCGCTTTCCGGAAGAGTGCGGAGGACGGAATCACGATTCCGTCGGAGACGCGCTCTACCGCTACCCGGACGACCGCACCCATTCCCGGCGCAAGGCGCGCATCGCTGTTCGAGAAGGCTACTTCCACGGAGAAATTTCTGGGAACGGGCCATCCCGCGCCGAAATCCAGGCTGGCAGTAGGGCTGATTGTGTCAATGCGCCCCTCAAAACTTCCGTCGGGAACGGCATCGACCCGCACCGTGCCGGTTTGGCCTAATTTCAACTGCCCCCTTTCCGCTTCTTCCACGCGCGCGGAAATCTTGAGCTTGGAAGAATCGGGAAGCTCCGCAATGGCCGCGCCCGGCCACGCGCGGTCTCCCGGCTTGAACGGAGTGGGGCCACCCTGCGGCTGCCAGTGATTTTGCAGTGCCACAACTCCATCGAGGGGCGCCCGCAATGCAAGGGAAGCCAGGCTGCGCTCATCCTGCTGCACCTGAAAAGCTGCCTGATCGTGTTTCTGCTGTTTGCTGGCAAGATCCGCACCTGCGGCAGAGCGGTCCGCTTTGAGTTTGGCCTCGGTTTCCTTCACCTTCTGCTCCGCATCCGCGAGCTTCAGTTTCGCCTCTTCGCCTTCTATCACCGAAACAATCTCCTGTTTGCTGGCATCCAGGCGCGCCTTCTGAACGTCGAATTTCGCTTTCATCACGTCGGTGAGGTCCTGCTCTTCCTTCAAACGCGCGGCTGCCCGCGATTGATGAATCTCCGCTTCCGCTGATTTGAGCGCGGATTGATCCTGAGCGAGCTTTTGCCTTACAGTCGTGTCGTCAAATTCGACCAGGACATCTCCTTTCTTGACCTTCGCTCCATTTGCCGCAAGTCTCATGATCTGCAGATCGCCCGCGCCGTACGGCGCTGCGATGATCACCGAGCGGAGTGCCTTGACCTCGCCTTTGACTTCCAGATAATCAACAAATTCCTTTCGCTTCACCTCGGCAGTCGAGAATTTCGCCGCCGGTCTGGCCAGACGGAACGCGCCAAAGACAAGACCACCGAGGAGCAGCGCTGCGGCGGCGGTTAGGGCCCTCTTCCCGGGCCTCCCTTTTTTATCCTGGCCAATCATTGTCGGTCCGCTCCTGGCTGCTCCTCGACCGCCACTCGCCGGATCGTGTCTCCCTCCGATAGCCCGGAATTGACCACTGCCTCGAGATCGTTGCGGGACCTTGTTTCCACGCTGCGCTTTTCAAAGCCAACTCTGGTTTTCAGCCAAACAAAGGAATGCCCGGCTTCCATGCCGATACTCTGCCAGGGAACAACTAGAACCTTTTTTTGTGTGCCGAGATCGAGATCGAGCGCGGCAGAAAGGTCGGGCAAAAGCCTGGGATCCGTCCCCTGAACGGAGAAGCTCGCCGTGAAAGTTCGTACTGCTTCCGTAAATTGCCCCGTATGGCCGAGCGGCGAGATTTCCTCAAGCACCGCCGGGAGGGTCATGCCCGGGTAGGCATCCAGGTGCATCTCTGCATGCTGGCCCGCATGTACTTTCAGAAGATCCACTTGATTCAACTGTACGCGGACCTCCATTTGTGACGGATCCACCACCTGCAAGAACGGCACGCCGGGCCGCACCTGGTCGCCCTGTTGCACGGTGCCCATGCGGCCGCCGAGCCAGATGGTGTTATAGACGACGACACCGGGCATGGGGGAGTGAACCACCATTTTTGCAGCGTTCCCTTGCGCGTAACGCATTGCTTCCAGCGCCCGGTCGCGCTGAATTTCCTGAATCCGAATAGTTGCGGCCGCGGCGGCGCGTTTCAGCTGGTAGGTTTCTTTGAGCTGCTTGAGTGTGGCTTGAGCTTCGTCGAGAGCTTCCTGATTTTTCTCGGCATCGATGCGCGAGACGATCTCATTTTTCTGGAGCTCCAGTTGCGCGCGTTTAAGCTCGTCTTCCGCCTGTTTCATCGCCGTATCGTCTTTGGAGCTCGCGATGGCTTCTTCCGCTCGTTTCTGGGCCACCTGCCCAACGAGGCTTTCGTAGGCGCCTTTTTTCTCCAGGTAGTCTTTCGTCTGGGCCTGCGGATCGAATTCAACCAGGAAGTCGCCTTTTTTTATGTGCGTGCCGGCGGGAGCCAGTTTGGTGATGACCATGGATCCCACTTGAGCTCCTTCGAGCTTCGGAGCCAGGACCACGAAGGAACGCGAAGCTTGGGTTATCCCATTGAGCCGCAGAGATTGCGAGAAGTCCCTTCTTTCCACCCGGATGACGGATTCCTCGATATTCGTCGCCGATCGCCCCGGCCGGAAATGAGCAAACAGGAAGGGAGTCGTCACCAGGAGCAACAGGGCGGACGCACGAAGTGTGAACGATTTGGCTCCGTTGTCGCGTTGGGATGCTTGGTCCATCGCGTCGCAACTATCCTGGGAAGATCAGACGCACCGTGCTCAAACTGGGCTGTTGGATTTCAAATGGAGGCAAATGGTTGCGTCCTTCGAATCCTGCCAATCCCGCCCTCTCGTAGTCCCAGAGTTTACCGCAGAAGTAAGACCACGAACATAATCGAATTGAATGGACCACGCGCTCCGGCCTGTCCCACCTGGCAATTGCTCTTTTCAAGCGAATTCTAAATCATCTCGTCGCAAGCAAGACCCCTGTCCTCGCGCAGGTGAACGTCGATTCGAATTCTCGAAGGCTTAACCGCTTCCACAAGACCGGCTCAATTGGACGCAGTTAGACGGTTTCGCTAGACTGAGGGATTCAATTCGAACGGAAAGACACCGCAGAAAATGAGTGACATAACCAGCAAGTCTCGCGGAGTGAGAGTGCGTTTTGCGCCTTCCCCTACCGGCTATTTGCACGTGGGGGGAGCGCGAACGGCGCTCTTTAACTGGCTTTTTGCGCGCGGCCAGAGCGGCACCATGATCTTGCGCATCGAGGATACGGACGCGGAGCGCAACAAGCCGGAATTGGTGCAAGGAATCCTGGATGGTTTGCAGTGGCTGGGAGTGGATTGGGACGAGGGGCCGTTTTACCAGTCGCAGAGAACCGAATTGTATCGCGCAGCGGCGAAAAAACTCTTGGCGAATGGCACGGCGTTTTTGTGCTACTGCCCCGCCGAAAAATACGCGGGCGGGGACCACGCGGAACCTGGGCAAGATGAAGAGCCGAAGGGCGGCGGGCCGCGCCGCGTCACGCGTTGTACTTGCCGCGACGGCAAGCCTTCGAATCCCGATGTGAAACCGGCTATCCGCTTCAAGGTGCCGCTGGGCGGCACGACAAAATTTCTCGATGCAGTGTTCGGCGAACGTGAATTCTCGAATGACGAAATCGAGGATTTCGTGTTGCTGCGTTCCGGCAAGGGCGAAGAAGAATTTGGCCAATCCATGTACCAGCTCGGTGTGGTGGTCGATGACATCGACATGCGCATCACCCACGTGATTCGCGGCGCCGACCATATTTCGAATACGCCGAAGCAAGTCCTCCTGTACCGCGCGCTGGGCGCGCAGCCGCCGGTATTTGCGCACGTGCCGCTGATTCTCGGTGCGGACAAATCGCGCCTTTCGAAGCGGCACGGCGCGACCGACGTCAACATGTACCGCGCGGAAGGATTCCTGCCCGAAGCATTTCGGAATTTTCTTGCGCTGCTCGGCTGGTCACCGGGCGGCGATGAGGAATTCATTCGAACAAAAGACTTGATCGAAAAATTCTCGCTTGCGGGCGTGAGCCGTACCAACGCGGTTTTCGACCGGCCGAAACTCGAATGGTTCAACACACAATATCTGCAGAAATTGCCGATCGAGGAATTGCTCCCCGAAGTCGAAAACGAATTAAAGCGCAGCGGCCTCTGGAAACCGGAGTGGGCGGCCGGCGCCGCTCCGGGTCCCGACGGGCGCGACCACGCGTGGTTCGCGAAAACCGTGGATCTGCTGCGGCCGCGCGTAAGGCTGTTGCCGGATTTTTCTTCGTGGTCGCGCGCATTTTTCAGCGACGATTTTCCTCGCGATCCCGCGGCCATCGCAAAATTCTGGAAAGATCCGAAAACGCCGGAACTCCTCGCGAAACTCGCGGACGCGCTGGAAGCGCTCAGCGAGTGGAACCACGACGCTTGCGATCATGCGTCGCGTGCCGTTGCCGAAGCGGGCGGAGTCAAAGCCGGCTTGCTTATTAATGCGACGCGCGTGGCGATCGTGGGCCAGGCGGTTGCGCCGCCGCTCTTCGATACGATGGTCGTGCTCGGCCAGCAGCGCGTCGTGCGACGCTTGCGTGATGCCGTTTCCACTTTTGGCAAATCCTAATCGTTCCTCCTTCAAAAAAAACTAACGCCTGGACTCACCGTTGCGGAAAATCTCCGCATGCGCCGGTTTGGAGACGGAAGTTGAGGCCGCGACGTTGACGACTGCGTCCAGAGTCAATGTGACCGGCGGCAGGCAGATTTCGCTGCTGCAGGCCTGATAGCGAAGTTTCAGCGGGATGTGCTGTTCGCCGAGCGGGGCATTGGCGAGGGCGGTAACGGGCATGAATAGCGTCACCGTGTCCTGGTAGACGTTCAGCGGTATTTTGCTGAAGGCAAATTTTTCGAGTTTGCCTTTGGGATAGGCGACTTCGCCGGCTTTGAAGCCGGCGGGGAGTTCGGACTTGAGGTCCGTGGCGATGAGATAGTCTTCGGATTTTTCGCGAGCGTTGACGTGGAAGCCGGGACGAATTTTCATCACGACGGCGATTTGGAAGGAACTGCCGCGCGCGGCGGGATCGAGCGAGGCGTAAATTTCCGGTTTGACGACATCGCGTCCGGAAGGAATCTGCGAAGTGACCACATGCGGCAGGGCTGCACATAGCCCCAGGAGCGTGACGAAAAAAATTGTTTTGCTAGATATCACAGGGTCACCTGGGTGCCGAGCTGTTGGGAGACGACGCGGCCCATGACGGCGTAGAGATCTTCGCCGGTTTTTTCATGGACGAAAGTGTTGCGCGGCTCGTTCCACCCGAGCTTGAAGCTGGTGGAAAGCGCGGAGATCCAGATTTCGCGGACGGGGGTGTTGGGGGAGATCACGAATTTGGCCTCCTCGGGCTCCTCGAAAATGACTTCGAGCTTTCCGCTTTCGCCTTCGACGTCAAAGCCGTGTTCATCGCCCAGGACCAGGAGGCGCTTCTTGAGATCTTCGAAAGCGGCGTCCGCTTTACGCTGAAAGTCTTTTTCATCGAGCATGGATTTAGGGTACCTGAAGAGAGTGAGTCGTGGGTAGTGGGAGAGGAGCCGAAGCAAAGAGGTAAGGAGGTAATGAGATAACGAATGAGGCGGGGGAGGAGTAAGTTCCGGAATGGGAATTGTTGGCATACACCCGGCAGTTTTCATATGAGTGGCAAGCAAAGGACTTACAGGATACGGAACTTGGAAGAGTGCGCAACGAATAGAAAACAGGGGATTTGCAAATGCACTTTTTGCGCGAAAAAGTGAGCAGAGAAGCAAGAATGGAGGGCGAGAGATACGCAGGGCCCCTACACCCCCAGGCATTTGTAAGGATGTCAAACGAAAGGGGTTGCGGGAGGGGGCATTTGTAAATGACGGGGATTAAAAGAGTTGCGGTGACGGGTTTTTCATCACCGTGACGGAATCGAATCGAGACTGGGGAAGAATCCTTCCACTCGTCCGCCGCGGCGGGCTTGCTCAGGATGCGCATCCTTGGCCGGATGCGCAATGCGGATGGCAGGGGCAAGCGCATACGGAATGGTCGCATGGGAAGTACCGACTGTCAACTACTAACTACTTAGTGATTCGAATGGAATGTCGTATCCGGGACACAGCAGGGGTGCAAGTTGGAGGATGGAAAGGACTTGCGGGAGGGATGAGAGTTGAGAAAATCTTGGAGATCTGGTGACGGGTCAAAAGCCGAGCCTCGACCGGAGCAGGCGCTACCTAAGAGTGCGCGAACGTTCTCCATTGGTTACGTCTGGGCTACGCGTTTAACTTCACTGGAAAGCATCTATATCGTGGATAGGCTAATGTCCGGCGAAGAATCAGCTTAAACTTTTCATCCTATGAAGATTGTTGGGCAGCAAATTCGACTCGCGGGGTCAGACCTGAGCAACCACCTCGCCTGCCGTCATTTGACCACGCTGGAGTTGCAGGTGGTGCGAGGCGAGCGGGCCGCACCGGATTGGGCTGACCCGGACCTTGCGATCATTCTGGAACGTGGTGACAGGCACGAGAAGGACTATCTCGCACATCTGGCTGCGCAGGGACTCACAGTCGAGAATCTGGGGCATATCGATCACAAAGAAGAAGCGCGGCTGCTGGCGGAGACGCTAGCGCTGATGGACGCGCAAGGGGCGCTGAGCGACGGGGGATGGTTTGGGCGGCCGGATGTGCTGCGTCGCGTTGCAACGCCGAGCAAGCGATGGAAGTGGTCCTACGAAGTGGTGGATACGAAGCTGGCGCGAGAGACGAAGGCGACGACGATCCTGCAACTGTCGCTATATTCGGAATTACTGGCGAAGATTCAGGGGACGGTGCCGGAGTTTTTGTGGGTGGTGCCGCCGGGCGAAGGGTTTGCGGGAGAGAAATATCGCGTCTCGGAGTATGCGGCGTACTCCCGGTTTGTGATGAAGCGATTGCGTGGGGCCGTGGGCGAGGGTGCGAGCAAGGAAACTTATCCAGAGCCGGTGGAGCACTGCAATGTGTGCCGGTGGTTCAAGGAGTGCGACGCGAGGCGGCGAGCGGACGATCATTTGTCGCTGGTGGCGGGAATCCGGAGGCAACAGCGGGATCAGTTTGAAGAGTGGAATGCGGAAACGATGGCCAAGCTGGCGGCGCTGCCGATTCCGCTGCGAGAACGGCCGAAGCACGGGTCGAAGGCAGGATACGAGAAGGTCCAGAAGCAGGCGCGGGTGCAGGTGGAGGGACGGACAGAAAAGAAGCTGAAGCATGAACCGATCCTGCCCGTGGCGGAAGGAATGGGATTTTGCCGGCTGCCGGAGCCTTCAGTGGGCGACATGTTTGTGGATCTGGAAGGCGATCCGTTTGTGGGAGAGAACGGGTTGCAGTATCTCTTTGGGTTTGCGGTGCTCGATGTGCGGGGAGAATTGAAATACGAAAAGCGATGGGCTTTGAATCGTGAGGAGGAGAAAAAGGGATTTGAATGGATGGTGGACGAAATCATGCAGCGGCGGGAAGCAAATCAGAAAATGCACGTGTATCACTTCGGCGGGTACGAGCCGGGAGCGTTGAAGCGATTGATGGGGATGTACGCGACGCGGGAAGACGAAATCGACCGGATGCTGCGAGCGGGCGTGCTGGTGGATTTGCATCAGGCGTTCAAGCAAGGAGTGCGGGCGAGCGTGGAAGAGTATTCGCTGAAAAAAGTGGAAGCGTTTTACGGATTCGAGCGGAAGACGCCGCTAGAAGCGTCGCGAGCGGCGATGCGATATGTGGAGCACCGGTTGGAATTGGGCTGGGGAGATGAGGAATTGCCGAAGCCGATTCGCGAGGCGATGGAAGGATACAACGCGGACGATTGCCTTTCGACGGCGAAGCTGCGGGATTGGCTGGAGGAGGAAAGGAAAAAGTTGGAGGAAGACGGAGCGAGCGTGCCACGATTCGCGGACAGGGATGAGGAGGCATCCGAAGAACTAGATGAGAGGCAAAAGCGAGTTGCGGAGCTGACAGAAGAACTAACGACGGGAATGCCGGCGGACTCGAAGGAGCGAAGCAAAGAGCAGCAGGCGCAGTGGCTGTTGGCACAACTTTTGGATTGGCACAGGCGGGAGGACAAAGCGACTTACTGGGAGGGTTACAGGCTGGCGGAGCTCAACGATGAGGATTTGCTCGAAGACCGGGCGGGACTGGCGGGGCTGAGGTTATTGGAGCAGGTGCTCGTTGAACGAAAGATTCCTGTGGATCGTTATACATTCGAGAAGCAGGAGACGGAAGCACGCGTGGCGAAGGACCTGTATTGCAAGCGCGAAAAGTTCGGAAGCGTGGTGGCAATCGACCCGGTGAAACGCACAATTGATATTAAGAAGACGAGAAAGACAGCCGAATTGCATCCGACTGCGGTGTATGTGTGGGAGCGGCCCTTTAATGTAAAGGAACATTCAGAGGCGCTCTTCCGGATCGGCGAGTGGGTGGCGGCGAATGGTATCGATACCGCCGGAAGATATCGTGCGGGGCGAGATTTGTTGCTGCGGAAGCGGCCGCGGCTCGCGAGAGGCGAGGTGCTGGAACCGCACACGGGAGAAGAGCCCAAGAGCACAGTGTGCCGGATTGCCTCGGCTCTTAAGGACTCCGTGTTTGCGATCCAGGGGCCTCCGGGTGCGGGGAAGACATTCACCGGGGCGCGGATGATCTGCGAATTGGTGAAGGACGGAAAGAAGATCGGAATTACGGCGCTAAGCCACAAGGTGATCCGGAAGCTCCTGGAAGAGGTGACGGATGCAGCGAAGGAACAGGAGCAGAGTGGCGTGCGGTGCATGCAGCGGTCGGATACGGAAGAGCCGAGCGAGGACATTGCCATGGCGAGGAGGAACGATGAGGCATGGGCGGCCCTAGAGTCCGGCAAAGCAAACGTGTTGGGAGGAACGTCGTGGCTGTGGTCGCCGGAAGCGGCTTTTGAAGCAGTGGATATGTTGTTCATTGATGAGGCGGGACAGATGGGACTGGCGGATGTGCTGGCGGTGTCGCAAGCGGCGAAGAGCCTTGTCCTGATTGGCGATCCGCAACAATTGGAGCGGCCTCTGAAGGGAAGCCATCCGGACGGCGCCGAGAAATCGGCACTGGAGCATTTGCTGGGCGAGCGCAAAACGATTTCGGGGGACATAGGGTTTTTGCTGCCGGAGACGTGGCGATTGCACCCGAGGGTATGCGAGTTTACATCGGGCTTTTTTTATGAAGGGCGGCTAGCGTCGCGGGAATTTTTGCGGAATCGAGTGCTGGAAGGACACGCATGGCTGAACGGAGCGGGATTGTGGATTGTGCCGGTCGCGCATGAGGGGAGCCGGAACTCGAGCGCGGAGGAAGTGGAAGTGGTGGCCCGGATTGTGGAGGGATTGCTGAAGCCGGAAGTGAAATGGTTCTACGGGGCGGGGAATAGCCGACGACTGAAGGAAGAAGACATTTTGATCGTGGCGCCGTATAACGCGCAGGTATCGGATCTGTGCGCGGGGCTGCCGAAGATGCGGATTGGGACGGTGGACAAGTTTCAGGGTCAAGAAGCACCCGTGGTGATTTATTCGCTGACAACGTCGTCGCCGGAAGAAGCGC
>WNFQ01002219.1_pt1 | contig 14007 bp, 13 predicted proteins | sample 5400171 | NCBI WGS metagenome assembly WNFQ01 (sample SAMN13153356, study PRJNA577476) | soil metagenome | isolation source: 20 cm soil under Madrone tree | place: USA:California | collected 2016-06-14
CGTTGCTGAACACTTCTCACATGAACAGACAACACTAAGTCCATACGACTTAGTGTCATCCCCGAGGATCGCTCAAGCGCCTCCCAGAGACTTGTCACCAGATGACCCTGTAGTGTCGTAACATGTAGGGTATTGATTTTGAAAAGGAAAATGGGTTGGTGAGTGAACACAGAAGCTGGACCCCACGACGTCAGTGGATGGGCTCTATGGGCATGTGACCCATGAGATTGGGGGTCAGCATGGCCCCTAATCCTCCTTGAGGCATGATTCTAGGGGGAGAAAAGGCATAGTGATTGTCCATGTCCATTCCTCTTCTGGGACCATTTATTATGCTTCCCACTGCAACATAGAAGCTTCTACAGAAGCCCTGAAATGGTGTCACTGAATTGAAAAATTAAAAAAAGTCTTTCTTCAGGTTTACGGCAGGGGAAACGTATGTGTTACAAGAAAGGAACTAGTACCCCAAGTCCACTAAGTATTTTATTAAAGGGTGTAGACCATGGCATGAGCCTGGGGTGGTGGAGGTCTTCCCGGTCATGATGTTTGTTGTTCATTCAGCAAGGGTTACATGTGCGCAGCAGTAATGAGGGCTTTCAAAGTGCCAGAATGGGCGAATAAGAGGGTGTGCCTGGTATCGGTGGCACCGGGTGCGTGTGCACGTAAGCCAACACGACGTCAACAGGTCACATGTCACAGCTCACGTAAATAGTACGGCTTCTAGACGAGATCTCACCATCAAGGATATGGACAAAGATAGATGAACTCGAGGCGCCGTCCGAGTCTTTGTTCTATTTCTACTCACTGCGTAATGTTTACGTATATTTTTGCTCTCATTGACAAAACGATGAACACCGACGTCCGATCTGCAACTGCAAGATTGACCGAGGATGTACGGTAGGCGAGGACTGCGCCGACCGCTGGGAACTCGTCGCTGGGCTTGGCTGCTGGGCTTGGGATTTCGGAAAACTTGCAGCATCAAGCCAGGGTCACCAGAGAGACTGGCAAGTGATAGTAGTGTTGCTGCAAACACGAAACAGCAGAGAAGAAACAAGGTAGGCCTAGTCACTATGAAATTGGTTACAACTATATTGACTTACAAGGCCTACGGTGCAGTAACTCCTGCCAGTTGGCCGTAGCCATTGGAAAAGCAATTGCAACCGATTGAGCGCCACGACAGGCACGCAGTCACTTATTGAAAGAACTTAATGAAGCGAAGAGCCACTTTGATCTTGATTGTCAGCAAGCCCGAGCCGCTAACCTTTCTCCGGACGAGCGCAAATAGCTAAGCGATGTCAGACGTCGGGCCCAGCCATGATGCCTGGGGTGTTTAGGGTCCCTTAGCAAATCCTCCCCCCCCTTAACTCGTACAAGCCGCCTTGCATGACTCAATGAGGTCCTCTGTGGCATATGCTTGGCAATTGTATCGCGTGAAATCTCTTTGTTCTCTTTGTTTCGTCCTTCATGTCGCAGGCAACGAGTTACACATCCGACGAGGTCCCGTCGTCCTCCCATATGCCGGTACGATTCGCGACTCCGGTCATTCTTCCTCTCCCTCGGTCACCATCCACGTTTAAACGCGAACACCGGGGGTCTCCTACACGAAATATAGAAGCAATTGTAACGGGAAGTTCACATCTACCAACATCTGAACGGACTCATTCCGCTACTCCCGCATCCAGCCTGCACCAACATACGAACGCCAAAGGTCATCCATATATGACTGGCTGCGAATTACAGGGCGCATGTCCATATTCTACTCCTACAGATGACCTTCAGCCCCCACCGGGGCCCCAAACGAAGAAGTCGCACTCCAGAAAACAACCCGAAGGGCACATTCCGCGACCCCGAAACGCCTTCATCCTTTTCCGATGCGATTTCGTCGCGCAGAAGAAGATCCCGGCCAGCGTCGAACCGGACCACCGCAATATCTCGCGCATAGTCGGGCGCATATGGAAAGCCATGAGCGACGAGGACAGACGGCCGTGGATCGAAGAAGCGAAGAGGGAGAGGGAGAATCACAAGAGACTTCACCCTCAGTACCGTTACTCCCCGGTATCGGCTACCACAACTGCCACGACGACAGCGCTGAAGGAGAAGAGGGCACAGAACCAGAGGATCAGGGAGAGTATGGGCGTCCTTCCCGCTTGGGAGCTCACACCACATTCGAGGAACTCTGTTCAGTCGTGGACTCAGCTGGCACAGGAACTACGGCCTTGCGCGACTCACCAGGCGCACAAGGAGTCAACGACTCCAGTTACCGCTTCCGACGCCCACTGGAATGGACTCCATGCCCATGATTGCCGGGGCAATGCCGTATCATATGCCCCTTCTGACGAGTTGCTTTCGTCCCCTCCTCTGAGCTGGAAACCATCATCGCAGTCTCGGCAGAACTGGTCATTTGCAACTGGCAGCACGGGGTCTCCGAGTCAGCATTGCCCGCTCAGGCTGCAAGTACGCCACGTGTATCCTACATGGTCCTTCATACTGACGTTCCCCATTCAGGGTCTCAGCACTCAAAGTCCATCGCAGGAGATAGTGACCCTCGACTGTAACCGTGACATTACGGCGGCATCATCGTCTCATTTCGATTCTCCAGATCCCTCCCCGGTACGGGTGACGCAAACATTGCCGCCGTTCATGTTCGTTGCGAGTCACCATGCGACAAACAACCCTGAATTCTCTGGATTTCACTTTTCGTCGGCACCTGGTGACCTTTCGGCGCAGGCCCCGCCATTCGCTGATACTGGCGCGTTTGGGGGAAACAATTCGGCACCTCAGTATCAGCCACATTTGCAAGAGGAGATGGATCCCGAACGCCTTTTTGAAAGCCCGCCATGGACTACTGATCAGATCGACGAATTCATCCGAAATATGCAGACGGAATCATCCGTCGATCCTTCTCCACAGCCACAGCAACCGAATCCGTATATGAACCTCTAACTAATTACTTCATGGGTAATCACGTCATCACGGCATTTATAGGTGCGCACGCTGCGCTATCTGTACCTGTTCATACAACATTGTACATACTTGTAATGCTAAGCATACCATCGACACAACACAAGTAATAGATTCCTTTACACGCATACGCAAAGGCCTGGACGGACACTTAAACCTGCTAATCGGATACATATCAGATTTTCAAGTACTCTCCACTTGCTCTCTCGGGAACTGTGTAACGAAGGTCAAGTACATAGTCTCACTCTCATGTGGGGCGTATAGGTTTCTCCAACCGGCATCAAATTTCACTGTCTTTCTTGAGAAATAATCGGGCCTATTGAATGACATGGTACGTAAAGATGATAGCTAATCTGCAAACAAAAGTCTGCGAGCCTCCTGACAAGGCCAATAATCAGGGCCGAGGGATATACAGTTTATTCACCAGTCCTCCCTTCTGCAGGATCACTTCCTTCCAGTCCCGCTCAACTTCCGCCATATCCCAGTTTGCGGAGTAAAACCTGCCAATCTCGTTGATTAGTAAAAAGGAGCAGGAAGAAGCGGCGGCCACAGATGGGTCAGATGTACGGACCGTCCAGAGAGCCAGTCAAGACGGCCAGACGTAAGATGGAGCATCGTCGAAGCGGGGAGCGCAAGTGTGTCAAGGGTAAACCCGGCAGCGCCTTCTCCGCTGTCGCTAATCGTGCCCGTTGTAATCGCGATACGAGTAGGAAGATAACCCGGTGCTAGTGCGAATACGCGGACGCTCGGGTGCTCTGCGTTAGTGATTTTGCCGTATTTAACAACGCATCAGTTTCTCGGAAACGGAAGAGAGAAAGAAAGGGGATAGGGTTTCACCGAGGGCGATGAATTCGACTAATCGGTTCACGGCATGCTTCGTGATGCACCCGTCGCTCCCGCCTGGAACGCGTAGTTGAGCGCCGAGCGAGGTGATGGCAACAATATAGCCCTGTGTCTTTTCCAAGGCAGGTAACGCGACGCTAAAGGCGGTTTTTTAGCGCATCAGCAAGCAAAGACAATGTCTTGAATTGGGATCATGTGGAGTGAATACCTGACAGAGTTGAAGACCCCGCGGATGTTGACCTCGAAGGTGTTCCACCACGCATCAGGATCTTTCTTGTCAAGCCCTTCGATAAAATAAATGGAAAGGTCAAGAAGCAGAACTGGAAGAAGGGTAATCTGGAGGGCGGTACTCACCCGGGGTGAACAAGGTAATAGCTCCCGCATTGGCGATGAGTATATCCAGCTTCCCAAAGTGACCAAGTACGCCGTCCACAGCGTTCCGTACGCTCTCTACATCACGCACGTCCGCAGTACAGATGAGCACATCCGCGCCCGGTACGGCCGCAACGATTATTTCCTTCGTCTCGATGAGGCCATCCCCAGTGCGTGCCACAATCGCAACAGAGGCACCCGCACGCGCATACTGAAGCGCAGTTTCGCGCCCGATGCCGCGCGAAGCGCCCGTAACGAGAACAACTTTTCCGTTGTAAGACTGCGCGGCGTACAATGGCTCGGGATCGATGGCGGGGTAGACGCTGATGCGGGATGATCAAGGTGAGCCCAAAGAGAGGAGAATCAAAATGGGGAAGAGACTACGCACTCGTGGTGTGTGATGGGAAGGCATTCGTCGATACCTGCAATACTGTTGGATGACTCTAACGACATGACGGCGAATGAATAAAGATGCAAAAACGGAAAGATGTGAGTGTTGTCAAGTGGTCGTGCTTTTATATCGTCGCCCTTTGTAATGCCCTAAATCTTGATTCCATTCAGGGAGGATTCTAAATGGATATTAACATGCTTAGCCTGATTCAACAGCTCCACTCGATATCACGTAGTAGCTTCCCATATGTCTGACTCATGGACTGAATTCGTTTGGACCGGAATTACTGGAAGGAGACATAGCCATGTTACGAACAACTGGACTTCGATACAGTCCGATGAAGTGCGCAATAACCGACAGCTAGATATTTTAGGGGAGCTTTATGTTTGCTTTGATGGAATTCCTGACGGCGATGACTTGATCAAAAACACTTGGAAAGAGATGAGACATCCTCCGCCATTCAATCGATCAGGAGTACACCAAACCGTAGAGCGAAATTGTGTTGTGTTTCTTTCTTCGACAGCTGAGTACAGAGTTCACGAGAGCCAAGGAAAAATTTTCCACGATATTTTCCACGATAATCTTGATTAACCAAAGAATCTAAGATACAAGAACAACAATTTCGAGGGTTAACATAAGAGAAACCATGGTCACACCAACGGGACGAATCAGATTGGGGTGGACCAAGAAGGGACGACTTGGGTATAGCACCCAACCAATGCTCGTGGCCATGTCATCAGTAGGCTTCCATATGCCACATGAATGATGTTTGTTATCGAAGGAGCCCGGACTGCCACAGAGAAGCATGTGAATCCGCCACCGTGACGCGGCCAGGCGCGGCTGATTTGCCGCCATAGGAAGCCCCTGCTTTCAGCGGTTCTCGTGAAACAAGTCAATGTTGCTTTTGGAATGACTTGACATAGTAGTGCGGGGCAGAGAAGAGAAGGTAATATCATGGCCGGGATTCGTTCACCGCGTGCTCGGGCTGGCACCGGCAATTGAAACCATTGAAGCACTAGAACTCACGGGCCGGAACTGTCGCCAATTTTTTCTTCTCTCCCTTTTCCTGTCATTGTGCTGATAGAACAGAACAGATAGGGTAGTTGTATGTACACAGCTATTGGCGCAGAGAGGATTCGGGTTGGTTCGGGTGTTGATCATGGATGATGAGGTGTGTGGGTGTCAGCGTGACCTCGGGCTGGGCCGAGCCGAGTCGCACGCGTCGGGAATAGGCTGTAACGTGTAACATGTAACCGGTTACCGTCGACCACCCGCCTGACATTACAGTATCACGTCCTATGATCCTCCGCTCCGTACTCCAGCAGTACCCGCATGATGTCACGATCTCCTTTTGCTGTCGCTATCATGAATGCAGTCCGGCCCTTATCATCCCGTGCATGAATATCGGACTTGTACTGGAGCAGCAACCGCACAAGGTCAACTAGAAGATATCCCTTTTCCCTGAATCGTGAGCTGCAGGCCAGATGTAACGGAATCGCGCTGTTGGAATCTCTGGCATTCGCATCTACGCCATGCTCGAGAAGGACCCGAGCAACTCCCACACGTCCGTAGTCCGAAGCATGATGCAACGGAGTCCGATTCTTGATGCATAGAGCGTTCGCATCTGCGCCATGCTCGAGGAGAAGCCGGGCAACCCCTTCCCCCTTCGCCCGATGTAATGGCGTCCGGATATTTGTGTTCTGGGCATTCGCATCCGCGCCGTGCTCCAGAAGCATCTGAGCAACTACAAGCCTTCCGTTGGCCGATGCAAAATGCAATGGTGTATCATTATTCTCGTCGTCCTGGGCCTTCGCATCTGCGCCGTGCTCCAGAAGGAGGCGAGCGATTTCGACATATCCAATTATTGATGCATGCTCCAATGGGCTCATGTCATGTGTCTCCCGGGCTTCCGTGTCCGCGCCGTGTTCGAGAAGGATGCGAGCAATCTCCACAAGTTCACCTTCTACCGCCAGAAATAACGCTGTGCGTTCATCGTCGTCCCGGGCTTCCGTATCTCCACCATGTTCGAGAAGGATGCGAACAAGCTCCACATGTCCCTCTCGTGATGCCAGAAGTAATGGTGTGCATTTAGCATTATCTTGGGCATCTACATGCGCACCATGCCCAAGAAGCAGCTGAGCAACATCCACATGTCCGTGGCGCGATGCTATATGTAGGGGTGTTTCCATCTCGTCGAAACCCCGAGCATTTACGACCTGTGAGTGCTCCACAATAAGGGACTTTGCGACGTCGTGCATGCCAAAGAAGGCGGCATAATGCAATGGTGTCGCCCGGGCCTTTGACGGGCGTTCAGATCGAGTGCGAGTGAACAGATGCCGGGGATTTTCGGGATCATATATCCACAACCAAGTGGACAGATGACGTTTCCCCGGGTCAAACAGACGTTTCATCCCATCTTGCACGTTTGATGCCACGTTCTCGAATCGTGCATGGCCCACCCAGTACTGGGCAGCGTACCTGGCGAGAGGAAAGTCCTCGAGGCTGTCCCTGGTGACACTTTTGTCAAGGTGTAGTAGAACACCCAGAGAGGCTTGCGCAACGATGGTATGAGCCGATGTCATAGAAGTGTGGAAACGGGAAATGGCGCTTTTTGCTTTGACAAGCCGCGCCGACGTCAAGTATTCCTTTACGGAAAAATGCGCGAATTGGATAACTGGGGAGCCATCCACGTCAACTACGGCAAGCAAACTGGAACACGTGGATAGCACGGCATTTTCCGGGTCTTCCGAGCGCCAATCGGCAAGAAGGGTGGGAGTCGATCCTTCCTCAAAATCGAAAGCGAGAAACTCGGCAAGCTCTTCGACACGAAGTGGACGGGACGCCACTGAGACGCACTGGAACAATCGGTGTGCATATTCCCAGTTTTGGTCACCGATATCTTCCAACGTGCGCGCATATGTCTCATCGAGAGTATCCGGTAAGTCATCCAGCGCACGCTGTACACGCCCTCTGAGGCAGTGGCGGAGGTAGGCGAGCTGACAGAACACCCACCGGAACCTGCATTAAAGGTGTTAACGAGTCATAAAACGGTGTAAGTAATCGCTTACATCCCATCAGCTTTCCTCGTGAGCACATCGATGACCAGTTCCTTATCCACAACTCTCCACGCTCGCATTTTGGTGTCAGTCCTAACTTTGAACTTAATATACTCAGCAATGTCCTGGATTTGTCCACTCTCGCCATGCAACGAAACGGAACGGAAAACCAATGGATCGAGGACAGGGACGATGTCAGCCTCAGGTCGGCTGGTGACACAAATCCGCAGATTCGAAACACGTAAATTGACGAGATCCTCCACAAGTTCTAACACTTTCTCGCGCGGGGAGGGCATTCCAGTAGTCGTTGGACATTCGTCTAGGGCATCGATGATAATATGGACCGCAGCTTGTCCCGGGAACTTCAACATGTCTTTAAGACATTCTACTAGTTCGTTGTCGCTCGCATGCTGCGAGCCACGATCATGTGCCACATAGAAATTAGAAAGAATGGCGGAGTAGGCGTCCGACTGTTCACAAAGCTGCACCAATAAAGATGAGAGCAGCCCACGCCGATCTTTCTTTTGGTCATCCCTAAAGTCACAATAAAAGAATGCGATCGATGCCAGGCCCGATTTCTGCATGGCGCGGATGTCCTGGATGATTGCAGAACTGGGGGACGGCGTTGAATTTGCGAACACAGTGTTCTGAGAGACTATCGTACCAAATGACGCTCTTTCCTGCGCCCGCTGCAGAGGCAAACACCATCAATTTCAGGGAAACAATAAGGGAGCAAATGCCAACGTTTTCCGTGAATCCATAAGAGGGAGCTTGGACCAGAAGACTTCCATTCCGCATAAGCTTCACCTTGAAGCCACCATGTTCCGGTCCCATCATGCTGGGATTCGCAGGCAATCTTGTGATTTTTCCATGGGTCCGGAGGTGAAAGCCAATTCCGGACGTCTCGACGCACTTTGTCACCTGTAGATTGGACTCAGCACCCCGGTCTTCAATACAGACATTAAAAATAGAAAATAACCCACGTTCTGCCTCGTTCATTTTGCTCACGATTTCGTGTATAGATTCTGTCAATTAGTCGTAGTATCTGCTTGTCGTTGTAACTTTGAAACATACCTAGAGCCCCAGAGATACTGACTGCTGATTCATTTCCGCCTAGTTCTAGACAAATGACTTTCAGTAGTGAACGAGGAGCGGGACAGATTGGGGTTTCTCACCGTCCATGAAAACTCTCCTCTGCTGGACGAGACCGTAGACAACTTCGAGAGTCTGAGCCCCAGTTGCCCGAGCCTCGTCCAGAGTAAGCCTATCTAGCCTACGGAGCACCTCCTCAATGTCATTCTCTCCCCGGAGCTTCTTCACAAATTTCCCTGTGCTGCACTGAGCCAAGTGTCATATCGGCCAGGACAAACTCACTAAATCGTCCTTGCTTAACCTGCTTGGTTGCAAGCGCAAGGGTAGACAAAAGTTCAACAATTATCTTCACCAGAACGTTTGTCAAGGCCGGCGTAGGAGGGATCCCAGTATAAATACTAAGTCTGGTGAGGAAGTTCTCAAAGGACGCGAACAGATCAATGAGCGCGTCGTAGCTAGCACTAATATCTTTGACTGTCTGCGGGACTTGGGTGTGACGGGGATACGCAGATGGGATCGGGAGAAGAGACATACAGCGAGTAGGATACCAATGCCAGCGAATATCGCTTTCGCAGGTGGGAACGGCTGTAAATAGACTGTCAAGAACAAGAAACCTCGATAAACGATTTTAGACGAACTAGACTAATACCCTCCCCGAGAACGGTGCCAGAAAGCGTGTACAGGACGTCAACTGAGCACTTGAGCGACTTCATAAGCGTTCCATCGTCTCCTCTAAATTCATGAAAGGTCCGTGCTTGTTCTTGAAGAATAGTGGTGATGGAACCAGCTGAGTCACATTGATTGAGTTTCTTAGCAATGGGATGATCGACTAATCTTGCCCCCGTCTGCTTTTCATAGTCCTGGAGAGCAGCGCTGAATATGGTCTGGAAGGAAGAGGGTGGGGAAGGTTGACTCATATCAGAAATGACTATGGCAAAGGAAAAAAAGAGAGCGATCCGTGGTGAGAAGACGACAGGGGATGGCAGGCAACGATGGTTGAGAACTACACGAGGGAGGCGCGGGCGTAGTGATGAACTCGCCAAGGAGTCTCCTACAAAGAATACAGATGGGGTAGGGTAGGCTCAACACTGCGGGTACGGTGTTTGCCTGGGAGACCCCTCACACAATGAGTACTTGGCGCCCATGAGTATTTTTCATTTTGCCACGGATGACATGGCATTTTTGGAATGGAATTTATCCAATTCTCTTTTGGCAATTGATTAAATCCTTTTTGTCGAAGATAAGTAGCTATATGCTGCAAAATACATATTGCATGGCGACGACCTCACTGGCAATCTTTTTCTTTCTGAGTCCGTGAGTCCGTGACCGAGGTCAGTATTTAGTCTTTTCTTGCACGCTCTAACAGTGGTGTTCTATATGCATCTAATCCGCTGGCCTATTAGAAATTCAAGTTTGAGTTAAACACGACTCCGTTACACGAGTGCAAAATGATTGCGACGGCCGCTAGATCCTCACCAAAGCGCGGAAAAGCCCCCTCTGGAAAGGCCGCGATTATAACGCTCATGAACTCCTCAGCTTCCGCCACCGCTGAAGAAAGCGGGCACCTTCCTGACATTCCTTTTCTTGAGGACGACGGGAATGACTTTGCTTTTTGGAAATTCCGGGTCGAAATGGCCCTCAGTCTTCAGGACCTCTGGGGAGTGGTCAGTGGAATGGACAAAATGCCAGACGCGACTGCCAATCCGAAAGGGTTTGCCGAGTGGAAATCAAGAGATCGCAAGGCGCGAGCACAAATCACTCTGGCCCTCAAAGATGGACCGTTTTATTCTGTGCTAGATGCGACCACCGCACGCGAGTGCTGGGAAAGAGTATCAGACTACTGCAAACAAATAGCGGAAGATCAGAAACCTCTCCTCATGGACAAGCTATTCCGGACTACTCTGTCGGATTCTAAGCCCCTAGAACCGCAAATTGAAGAACTCCTCCGGGCAGCACGCGTGCTCTCAAATGCAGGCCCTGGATTTGAAGACAAAATGATCGCCTTCTTTATTATTATATCCTTGCCACCATCACTGTCGACCTTGAAAGCCATCCTTTCTGGTACTGAACTGTCCAAGCTTTCATCGCAATATATAATTTCCATGGTAGTTGTCGACGAGCAACGCCGCATACGCGACTCCGGCGTCGACGCGGTAGCATATTTTGCCAATGCGGCTAGAAAGGGGAGGGGGAAGGGGAAGGGGAAGGGGAAGGGGAAGAAAAAATAACTATGGGCATACTTCGGGTTTCCATCGATCCTTTCGGTTACTGTAATGACAAAACAAAAATACTAAATGTGCCTTGAAATGTAAACTAGCGATGGCATAAGATCCTCAGACGGCCAAACTATAGTAGGCCTTCCATCACCATCGAGTTGCTCATTTCCCTCTCGGACCCAAAAAAGTGACTTGGCAATAGGGACAGTATCGTGAGTTAATAATTATATTCACCAAAACAACGACAAGAGCGATGGTTGTGAAGGGGTGAGGGGCAGAACGCACTCCGGGGAGACGAGGGTTGGAGGGAGGTGGACTCCTAGCAGCGTGCTTCTGTGCGGAACTAGCTACGGAGTCCACAAAGTAGATTTGAGAACGCATCTACTGTATGTGCTATTTGACATTGGACACCGTGACCGAGTAGCTGTTTCCCCTGGAATTGAGGTAGGCCGCAGTGAGTGGCAAATCAAATGGCAAAAGCAAACGATGGCAAAGCCCGGCCCCGCCTGCTCGGCGGGTACCGAGTTGACTTTCGATGGTGTGTGCGCGGCAAGTACGGCAAGTACCCATAGGACCAGTTACCGGAGAGAAAGACTTTTTATCCTACGCAGGACTATAGGGGAATGAATTACTTTACAAGTGGAAAGTGGAAAGCCTAGTTACGCTTCGAATTCTACCCTCAAACAGTCAACAAGTTGAAACCCCTCGTAAAGCTATCCATCGTGTCGCGGACTTGTCTGAACATCCTTACTCCACAAGACCCGCCCTCTACGTGCTGGCACAACCCGCTAAGCGTGGAAAACTCGATTCTGCAATCCTCCTTTGGGCATCTGTAAATCTTGTCCTCGTGGCGGGGGCTCTTCAGGTGCCGATTGAGTTGCGCGAGTGTCCTGAACTCCGAGTTGCACAAGAAGCACTCGAATGCCACCCCATTCCACGAGCGCTCCGTCGCCCATATCGTTGACGGGGCTGGCGGCTCGTTCGAACCCAAGGGTCCGGTGAGTAGTTCGAGGCGGTTGAGTTGTTCACGTGTCGTGCCTGAGGGGCAAGTGCCCGATTCGAAGTGGAGGGTGAGAGCGGCGGGGGAGACGAAGGATCTGTTGCAGCCGCGGCCGGGACAGCGCAAGTTGGCGGGTTGGTGGATCCTGGAACTCAGGTGGTGCCTGAGGTTGCTCTCGCTCTGGAAGCCCCGTTTGCAGTCGGTGCAGTATGTGTGCACGTCGCGGTCGTGTTCTTGGAGCTCTGCATAGTCGTCGAAATACTGTCCGTAATCCGTTTTGTTTGCGATATTCGGGTGGTGGAGAGATGAAAAGCGCGACTGACCTCTAAGCATTGCCCACAAACATGATGGTCCTCCTCTGCATGGTCCCATAAATCGTCCTCATCGTCAAAGTCGTCCCCACACTTTTCGCAAATGTGGTGATCGAAGCTCTGTTTGTAGTGCGATTCCAGGCCGGCTTCGGACTTGAAGATCTGCAGAGTATGACGGCATCAGTTTCTCGTCATCATTAGACGTCCATGTCATCACTGACCCTATCATGCCTTTCGCAATACCAATGCTTAGCCTCCATGTGTTGCATTCTCGACTCCTCGAAGTTAAATAGGCGATCGCATTCCCTGCAGTAATGGTGATTGCGACTTTGTATGTAGTGCTCTTGCCGGGCATAGAAGCTCCCAAAGTCGAGATCACAGTCATCGCATGACCAGTGGGCATTGGAATTCTCTTTGTGTTGCTCCAGTGCCCGGTTACTTTGGAACCACCGTTCACAGCGATCACAATACGCCATCTGATGGTCGTGGTTCAAAGTAAAAGAGGGTGACGCCGGAAACTAGATATCAGAACTTATTTACATAAAACCGCCACATGGGTCAGTCGTATGACTCACGTGGGGTCATGCAGGGAATGACATAAAGGCCAGACTATCAATCACTTGCAATTCCCAGTGGCGCTAGGAATCATCAGTTGACGCATCAATTGTCGTAATTGGATGTCCACAGCCTTCGTACATCTAGCGCTCATTCATATTTCAGTATATGTAACTACGGATGTCTTTCTCCGAAAATGACAGATCGAATGCTTTCTCTCCTCCACGAGGGAGATACAATAATGAGGGCCGTGCGATTCTTCAGTTGATCTCTGTTCGTCGATCTGTTGATCGATGCCATCAATATCTTATCTGGCGACAAGCTGCCATCAGCAAATCAGGGAAATTCTCACGCGCCGTTGTGAGGAAATAAACTGTGTTGTGAGTGGCCACACGCAGTGTGACTTTCATATCCGCTCACATAAGCATTGTAGTGCCCCAGCGGTAGGCGCCAATTAACCGGCCTTGTACAACTTTCACGAGTCGATACAATCTTGTATTGCTGCTATCAGAGTAATAAAACCTTACATCCAACTCATAAGAGCAATGAAGCATCGCCTAAATCCATCACCCATGTACAATCTCATTGCTCAATTATGAGATCAATACAGTATTACAACTAAAGTGTGAGACGAGTAAAGGGTTGTGTCATCAATAATATCCTGTATTTATCTCATGATAGTTGAGCGATCTTTTATGGAGCCCGTCGACAGTTACAAGGTGCTGTTACCATCATGAGTTAGATTCACGGATATTTCCATTTGTCGCATAGTTGTGAAAGTATCATGCACGCATATTGGGTCACAACAAACTATGGATGAAGGAAACAGTATATTTGATTCGTTACAGGCCACAACTACACAAGAAATAATTAGTCCGAGAATTCCCCACGCCCTGTCTCAGGGTCGCTGCGTGCAGAGTAAGTTTCCCCTTCAACGGGCTCAGTCTGCTGTGAATGCCGTTCTGAGCCAATGCCATCTGAGCACGCCTGGCTTGTGACTCCCGGAGTCGCTTCCGAGATAGTGCTGATGTGCCCCGTGAAATAGAGACACCGCTCTTGTTTAATGTAGGGGGGAATATTTTCCTAAACGACTGTCAGAAGTCGTCATGAGGAAGTGAAGAAAAAATACCTATTCCACCAGCGAAGAAGTTCAGTAATGGCCTCCTTTGAGATGTCGTCTTCCACGTCTTCAAAGTAATCAACTATAAAGTTG
>WNFQ01002222.1_pt1 | contig 14003 bp, 12 predicted proteins | sample 5400171 | NCBI WGS metagenome assembly WNFQ01 (sample SAMN13153356, study PRJNA577476) | soil metagenome | isolation source: 20 cm soil under Madrone tree | place: USA:California | collected 2016-06-14
CAAGGTTCTTCGAATTCCTGCCCGGCGAAGAACAACAGGCATTTCTGCAGCAAGCGACTCAGAAGACCACGTGACCGGATGTTACCCAAACAACCACGCCTGCGGCTGGATCCCGAGTTGTACGAACAACTCCGAGAGCAGGTGCTGCGGCGAGACGGCTGGAGATGCCAGTCTTGCGGCAGCCGATCGAACCTGGAGGTTCACCACAGGAAATTTCGCAGCCAGGGCGGACATGATTTAGAGGAGAACCTGATCACGCTGTGCGCGGGATGCCATGAATGGCTACACCTACCACGTTGACAATCCGCAACTCAGGAATACTATTCTCGGAAGATTACGGAGGTATATAACCCTCGAAGAAATGAATCCAGCGTCTCGACAGTCTGATGCCGCCAGCGGAACTGCGACAATCACCGGCCTAATCGCAATCATGCTCCGCCTACTGGTCTCTTCACTTCTGAAAAGCTAAGAAGAGATGTGGGTTTAGGGCGGAACGGTGAAGCAAGCTGTTATCAAACAGTGTCACAGCCTTGTTGATGCCCGCCCCAAATACTCCGAACCTTTCGAATTGAAAATACCGCTTCCCTGTCAGCGTGCGGCCTTTCCGTCCAAAAAGTCCCTCCAATTCCTTTGCGCTTAAAGTGTCATCGCGAAAGGGAGAATGGATCCTCAACCAGCTGGCGTGCTCATCGGCTGGGAAGTACCGATTGGGAGTTGCGATAATGATAAAACCTCCCGGCCGCGTAACTCTAAGAAGTTCTTTGCTCACCGCGGACCTTTCTGTCTGGGGGATATGCTCGATAACCTCGAGACAAAGTGCGGCATCAAAGCTCGCCGTTTCAAACGGTATGGAGTGGGCCCGCGCGATGGTTACCCAGGGCGCAGCTTGAGCGGCAGGGGGATACAAATCGAAGCCAACGCTCTGAAATCCTTGCTCTCGTAGCTCAACTACATCCATGCCATTACCACACCCAGCGCTCAACATTTTTCCACCCTCCAGCCCAAGATCCTTCAAGACAGGTTTCGTCCACTCGCTTGTACGCCGACGGGTTTTAGAGCACTCATGATCAGATAAGTAAAGGCTACTGAAATCACTGCTTGGCACATCTGTAAGAGACATCGCACCTTCGCTTTCCACATCTCGCCTTCGCGATTTTTCCAACGCGAACGTTCGACCTGTTCAGCGCGTAGCCGCCCGCAACGGTCCTAGCGTTCCGATCCCATCAGTTGCTTAGTGCGGTTCCACGGAATCATCGTCACGTTCTCCGCAATTATTTGAGAATATCCGGCGGCACCTAACAATCATAAGAATACCGAAGGGCAAATATTGGAGGTATGCAACGAGACAGTTGCAGGGATGGGACTAGCGCCGTGGAAGTTCCGTGGTCTGATTCGACTCGTGGGGCGATTCGGGCCCGGGGCGTGCTTCGGGCCGAGTTCGCTGCGGCAGTCACCACGGGGCCGGTGTCATTCTTCGCCGGAAGGAGCCGGCGATCGGGGGCATTAAATCAAACCGGCAAAGGATAGGATATTTATGCGGAGACACCGATACGTAGAGGCAGCGGAGCCAGCCGGATGGATTGCCAATAGCTGCTCATCTCAGTGGGCCGTCCATTGGGAAACAGGAGTCCATCCTCCGGTCAGGTCGTTCCTGACAAACGTCATCGACCCGTTGACTTGCACCTGGTTCAAGCCCATCAAATCGATATTCCCGCCGGCGGCGAAGGTGACGGTCCCGTTCAGGGTGAAAAAGGTAACCATTTCTCCAGGCCCGAGCGCGCTCTGAATTGTGCTAATGGGGGTGGTAGATGGATTCAGGCCAACCGAATGAACACCCCCAATATTGATCGAGGCAGCGGGAGCCAGTTGGGTCGTGATACCAGATGTGGGCGGAACATTCAGAGATCCCGAGTATTGATTGTCTTGATAGATGACCTGCGCCAGATTGGTTCCGCTCACCACCCAATCGGGATTTCCATAGATCTGATTATGAGTGAAGACGATTCCCGATACTATTGTCGTGGCGACGTTCAGAAGATAGCCTGTCCCGCCGTTGACTCCGACATCGCCTTCAAACGCGGCGTCGTCAATGGTCACTCCCTTGGTTCCGATTCCCGTGTTGTTGCTTATCTGGTAGGCGCCCCAGAGCTTCTCGTGATGGGAACCATGAAACACAATGGAATTAGCCCCATCTATCTGCACCGCCGTGGCCGCCCCCTGACTCACCAGGCCTTGAAAGGTGATATTGAGGGGAAATCCCGAGCTTCCGCCGGCTAAGCCCCCAATATAAAGATTGACGCCATCGCCGGCGCCCTGGCCGTCGAATTCGCAATCGCTGAAACGCATCTGGAAGTTGGCGCCCTCGATACGGAGAGCATTTCCGCCGCCTGGGTTCCGAAATACAATCACTTTATTAAACTCAAGCCACTGATTCATCGCGCCGAAATTGTTATTGGGCCCGCGCAGATGGATGCCAATCCCTCCGAAGTTTAGGAGATAGATGTCGTTTATCGTCGCATACCACAGGCCGGCGTTGACCAGGGAGCTCGTATCCAGGAAGAATCCGTCCTGACTGGTGTTTCCGGCCGATCCCAGCACACGGAAACCGGAGAGCAGCACGTTGGAAGCCGGCTCTTGATTTGTTTGCGGGTCCACGAATACGGGACTATTTCCACCCACCGACTGGAGCGTTGTCCCGTTGCAGGGGAACGTTGCCGGACAGGTTGGAGAACCCTTTACTCCTCCCGCCGCACCCATACCGATGAGCTTCAGCGCTTTGCGCAAGGTCACCTGCTTAACGTTGAACGTGTAAGGCCCCAGATAAATCGTGATCGCCTTGCTTCCCGGATCGATGTTTCCCAGATCGCGATTTACCTTCGAGGAGAGAGCGTAAATCACGCATCCAGCATCGGGGCACGCGGCAATCGCAGCCGGAACACCACGGGAGAACTGTTCGGCGAAGAGAATATTTCCCAGGTTCTTCATGCCCACGATTCCGTTGGATTCTGTTATCTGGGAGTCTACAAGCGACCGCGAGGCACCAAACTTCGGAATCGAATTCGCCTTCCCGCCCGTTGAGGTCCAATTTTGGTTGGCTAAGGTCCCAGGACTCCCCGTCGCTCCCACCGGGACTCCAACCACACCGGTTGCAGCTGTCGCGCCGCTGGATTCCGCCGTGTTCTGCGCACCGCCACTGTTCGCTCGCAAAAACGCCGACGCTGGCAGACCGCCCAGCGTTTCCGCATCCGCCGCTTTCAGCGCATAAGGAACGCTAACCAGCAGCACTCGGGCCTGCTCCTCCTCGCCCGGCAACTGGACCTGCACTCCTAGCCAGCGGGGCTCGCCGGAAGCGAACAGGCCCAACGGCAGCCCTTCGCTCGCCGCACCGAGCATCGCTTCGTAATGCCCTTGCTGGTCGGGATGCACATTCTGGGTTTCCTGCCACAAGCGCTCTCCTCCTGTGGGCTCGTTGTAGATGGCATAGGTCACCCCTACCGTGCCGGTGCGTGGCTGTCCATCTGCGTCTCGCAGCACACCGTTAAACTTCACCAGACGAGGCACCCGTTGAGAACACGGGTTCCCGCCGTCTGTGCATTGGGCTCCGGCGCCAGGAGCAAACAGCGCCAACGGCCATAACATACAAAGAGTCCTGGAAGCAATCCTGGCAAATTTCTTACGCAATAGCTCGTTTCCTCGATGGGTCAGAAGTTCACTCATGCGGCGAACACTTCACGGTTCGTTAACGTCAGATACTCCCTTAATCCTTTCTTCCAAGGGCGAAAGACATTCCTTCCTATTAACTTCAAGCCTTTGTTCTCGAGCACTGAGTAGTGAGGCCGGGGCACTTTGCTGGGAAAATCCGCCGCGTTGGCAATGGTGAGACGGGCTTCCGTTCCGGTCAACGCGAATATCTTGCGGGCAAACTCGTACCATGAACAGCTTCCCTCCGCGGTCGCGTGGTACAGCCCAAAAGAATCACAACGGCTCAGCTCTACGATCTGCTTTGCCAGGTCAGCCGTGGCAGTCGGAGTTACGAATTCGCTGTCCACAACTTTGATTTCCTTGCCCTCGCGGGCAAGCTTGCACATGAGTTCAACGAAATTCAGTCCACCCTTGGCTCGACACGGGTGTTTGCCATAGAGCGCGGAGGTTCGAAGCACGAAATGCCGCGGCGACAGAGTGCGCACAAAATACTCGCCCGCAAGCTTGGAATTACCATAGGCATTGAGTGGCCGCGGCAAATCAGTCTCCTCGTAGGGCGTGCTTTTGCCGCCATCGAACACGTAATCCGTGCTGATGTGAATGAGAAGAGCGTCCAGGGCGGCTGCGACTTTAGCTACGTTACGAGCCCCGCATGCATTGATAGCAAACGCCTTGGCTGGCTCAAGCTCGCAGTGTTCCACCTGGTGAAATGCCGCGGTGTTTACGACCAGATCTGGCTTGATTTGCGAAAGAACAGCCTGCACCGACTCCGGTGACCCAATCTCAAGTTGCGCGTGGTTCAAGCCGTGAACTTCGTCACCATGCCGCTCAAACTCCGCACACGCGTCCCGCCCAACTTGGCCCTCAGCTCCGATGACAGCGATCTTCATTCGCTCACCTCACGCCGCCACTGCCCGTTCCAGTCCACGGGCTTCCAGATCCTTGAACGTCACAATGTTGTAGTAAAGAGGGTTGTCCCAATCGGAGAACTTATCCATGTTCCGGATCAGGTTCTGCACGATGCTCCGGATACAGTGGTGGGGATGAAAGCTGAGCACATTTCGCGCCTTTTCGAAGCTGACCTTGTAGTTCCGCACATCGTTGAAGTGATTGATATTGAGTTTGACGCGCCGGTCGAGCTGCTCTTCGATTTCGGTCTTCACTTGATCGGCCGCTTCTCCCACCGTGTAATTTCCCGACGCTACATTGAAGATACCGGAGATTCGTTCATTCGCTTCAATCGCACGAACATAGGCTGAAGTCGCATCTTCGATGCTAATGATCGGCCGCCAGATCGAGGGATTGTGCACCGTGACTTCGCCGTCACGCATGGCGCAGGCAAACATCGTGTTAATGATCAGATCTAAGCGCATGCGTGGGCTATATCCCGAAGCCGTTCCCTTGCGTAGCGATATGACCGAGAACTTATCGTCCACCAGGTTCATCACCGCCTGCTCGCCTTGTAATTTGGAAATTCCGTACGGATAAACAGAAGATACCGGCTTGGTTTCGTCGTAGAGCTCGTTTTCCGTGTAACCATAAACTGAGCACGAACTGGCGTACACGAAGCGCCTCGCCCCGGCCTTTTTGGCCATATAGGCCAGGAACGCGGGAGCCGCGGCGTTAAAAACGAAATTCTTGCTGGGCGAGTATTCCGCCATGGGGTCATTGGATAGACCCGCTAGGAAGATTACTTGATCGTATCCGGTGAGGTCGGAGACTTGCAGCGAGAAGATATCCGCGTTCACGACGCCGGTTTCCGGAGGAAGGTGGTTTCCAAACCAGAACAGATCCACGACGTCCACTGTATATTGCCGCTCCAGCAACTTGGGAATCAGAGCAGAGCCCAGATACCCCGCGCCACCAGCAATCAGGAGTTTCATCTTCTGCCGCCTTTCTTTCTTCTGTTCTTCTATGGTCCTAAACCGCGGATTTCCGTGCACAGCTTGTGTGACGAATTGGTTAGCGGCTGAACACAGCCAGGGGCTCATAAGTAAAGTGCCGAGAATCCGGAGCTGCTAACCAGCTTCTCAAGCTCTGAGCGTTTCGGTCCTTGTCGGAAACTCGAACTTCCTTCAAGGGCCATTCGATGCCTACATCGGGATCATCCCAGCGGATCGCCCCTTCCGCGTTTCCGCTATAGATGCCGGTGCACTTGTACTGCACCTCCACCTCATCGGTGAGCGCGCAAAATCCCCGAGCAAAGCCGGCAGGGGCCCACACTTGCTTCATATTGTCGGCAGACGCTTCCAGTCCGAACCACTTGCCGAGCGTGGGCGAACCCTTGCGAATATCCACCGCCACCAGAAAAGCGGTTCCCCGCGTCACCCGCATCAGCTTTCCCATCGGCGGCTCCCATTGGAAATGAAGTCCCCGAACCACGCCTTTTCGGGAGCAAGAATGGTTATCCTGAACAAACTGAGTGGGGAGCCCTAATTCTTGGAACTGGTCCGCGCGATACACTTCCATGAAGAAACCGCGTTCATCGCGGTGCGCCTTTGGCACGATGACTGCGATATCTTCCAGATGACGTGACTGGAGTACGAATCCCATAAGGTTTCACCTCTCCTGTTTTGTGCGTTGGAGCGAATGCCACACCGAAGGTAGGACAGTTCACGAAGCTCTCGTCAGAACGCCCGCTGCCGCGTCGACACGTTGCGTGGGAACGTACATGCCAAGTTCGCGGTCCAGAGCAGGCTTCTCTCCCGCGACCAGCCGATAGAAGTAGTCCTCATACTGATCCGTAATGTGATCCCAGGTGTACTCCTCCAGGATTCTTTGTGTGGCCTGTCGCCGGTACCTTTCAGCGACCTGGGGCTCATCTTCTACGAACTGAAGCTTGCGGGCAAGATCGTCCGGATCGTGCTTGAAAGGGATGCCGTGGTTTTCCATAACTTGGCGATTGAAAGGCGTATCCAGCGCCAGGACCAGGTTGCCATAGCCCAATGCTTTGAGCAGGGCGGGATTGGTCCCTCCCACACTGTGCCCATGGATGTAACCGTAGCAGTTGCAGTGAAGTTCCTTTACGTGTTCGGTGTCGCTCACATGGCCCAGAAAACGAACCCGGCGGTCTTGCGTTCGACGGAGAGCATCTACAAAGGAACTGCGATAGTTCGCATCTCCCGCAATGGCCAGAATCCGGTTGCTGCGGAGGCGCTCGAAACCTCGTACGATTAGGTCGGCATTGTTCTCCGGCACGAGCCGGCTGGCTATCAGGTAATATCCGAATCGCTCCAATCCATATTGTCGAACTGTCTCCGGGTTCGTCGAAGCCTCGATGTTCGCGCCGTAGGCGATGCAGACCGAACGAGTCGCGAATTGTTCCAAGTAAATACGCTGCATCTCAACCGCGTCGGTGATAATTCCATCGGAGCAGATCTTGCCCGCCAGCCGGGCGTTCCAGTGGAAGTAACGCCGGCCGATTGCGCCCCACTTTGAGCGCTCCCACTCCACGCCATCGACGTTGAGAGCTACTTTCTTGCCCGCCAGCCGGGGTACGGCGCAAAGCAACGCGTTTGCGACGTTGGCGACCAGCATCACGTCGACTCCCCGGAACAGAACGTCGCCCACACAGGCCATGGTGTGCGTGAATGTGCCCAGATTTTTCGTTTCGATGCTGGGAAGGTAAATGAGCCGTACACCCCGGTAGCTGGCGGGCTTCTCGCGGAACAGCCCGCTTCGGCAGTACACGATCACCTCGTGACCCCGCGCCGCCAGCCGCGGCGCGAGTTCCCCAAAGAAGGTTTCAGTTCCGCTGTAGGTATGGGGTATCCCGCGGGCGCCAAATAGAGCAATTCGCAAAGGCCGATCCTCCCAGCGGTCAGATAGAAAATAATTCTGTATCTACTTTATCCTAACTTGCGCTTGGGAACATCCGCGTTCGACAGACAGAACCCGAAAATACAACTGAAAGCTAAAGGCTTTCGTAGACATCCATGGTCTGACGGGCCGTCTTCTCAAAGTCAAACATCTTGCTCCGGTTCAAGCCCGCCTGGCGCAATCGGAGTCTTAGAGCTGAATCTTCAAGCATCCTTTGCATCGCGCTGGCGATGGAAGACTCGCTGAGAGGATCTACCAACAAGGCTGCGTCGCCCGCCACCTCCTCCAGCGACGATCCCTGTGAAGTGATTACCGGCAGGCCGCAAGCCATCGCTTCTATCAGAGGAAGTCCGAATCCTTCGTACAGGGACGGGTAAACGAACACCTCCGCCGCGTTGTAGAAGAGCGGCACATCCTCAGCCGGAAGAAATCCCGGCAAAATGACGTCATTCTCCAGTTTCAGCTCGCGAATTCTGCGGAGTACAGGTTCAAAAAGAGTATCCCGCTTTCCCGCCAGAACCAGCATGTGGGAGAATCCTGCCCGGCGAACCCGCCCGAACGCATCGACAACGCGCGTCAGATTTTTTCGCGCCTGCAATCTTCCCAGATAAAGAACAAATGCCCCTCTGATCCCGTACTTTCGATCAAGCTCTTCCCTGGCTTTCTCTTTGTCGCTGGGGCGGAATTCTTGGCTTGCGCCTTCATAAGTAACGGTAACCTTGTCCTCCGGAATCCCATAAGTGCGGACGATGTCCTGCTTGGAATATTCCGAAACCGTGATGATATGATCCGCTCGCTTCGCCGAACCGCGAATGAGCGCCTTCATCCAGGCGCGTTGATGCCGGGGAAAGGCCTCCGGGAAGTGTTCGTACGCGATGTCGGGAATCGTGGTGACCGTCTTGCATTTGAGGAATGGAGGAACAATGTGCTGCGCATGAAATACGTCCAACCTGTCTTCCCGGGTACGCCACGGCAGCGTCAACGGAATCCGCAGGAGCGGATGCCGCGGACGGAGGCGCTCCAGTCTGACATGGCCGTTGCTGCTAATCTGCTGCCGCGCCGCTGCATTCGTATAGTACAGGATCAACTCATGCGCACAGGGAAGGGTAATCAGCCTTCTGGCTAGCTCCTGAAAGTAGGTCTCGTTCCCGCCCTGCTGATTGCCAAGACTGTGGACGTCGATTCCAATGTGTAGCTTCGAGGCCATTCTGTCGTTGTCTGTCGTTTAGTCCCGACCCCGGGAGTCCAACCTTGCTGCCTTCCCAAAAACGAGGCTCTCTTTCGCGTGCTTGGCTATCAATTCGCCGAGGCCTCAATGGTACGTGCGGATCGACAGTACTCGGATCAATGGTACGCGCGGCCGGTCTACTCGTCTCTATTCTTCACATGTACTCTTCGCATCTACTCTTCGCTTTTACTCTTCGCATGTACTCTTTATGACCCGCGCCCGAACCTCTGCTTCCACTGAGGCTTGGCTCGAGCTCCGCAGGCCGGGACGGCTGATTCGTTCTTTGTAACCCCGCCGGCAGCACCGAATGCTCCGGATGCGACCGCATCTCCCAAAAAGCCACGAACCCTTGCCACAAAGCCCAGGATGAGCGGAAGTCACCGCGCAAAGCGAATCGGAGAGTCATTTTTGGCAGATAGTACCCCATGAAAATCGGCAAGAAAGTCAGCCAGTGGTATTTCTCTCCGTGTTTGTGCATAACCCAAAGCAAATTGCGAATCAGAGTAAAACTTCGGGCGTATTCTCCGACATTCTTCTGGTAGTCAATGCCTTCGCGGTGCCACACTTTGGCCGTCGGCACATAGGCCACGACATAGCCGAGCTTGCGCATGCGAAGAGACAAATCCAGGTCTTCGCCATTGCCGAAAATTTGCTCATCGAACAGGCCCGCCTCACGCAATGCCTCGCAACGCAGTAGGAGCACACAACCAGTGGCCCAGTCTATGGTGCGGTTTTTATCGAATTGTCCACCGTCGATTTTCTTCCATCCCAGATGCTTAGGAATCCCCACCCAAGGGTTATAAGTGCCCCCTGCCCACCAGAGCCGGTCCGGAGGCTTGAAGTAGTAAATCTTGGGCGAGACCATACTTGCCTTTCGATCGCGTTCGGCCACGCTTTGGAGCTCAGTTAGAAGGTCTGGATCCGCGATCGTATCGTTGTTGACCAGAAGCACATACTCATAACCTTCTGCCAGAGCCTTCTTCATCCCTATATTGCAGCCCGCGGCAAAGCCTACATTGCGAGCATTGCCAATCACCGAGATGTCGGGAAGAACTTCCTGCAAATACTCCGGCGATCCGTCTCGCGAACCGTTGTCTACGACCAGGATGTGGAATGCCCCTCCTCTCATGGCCAGCAGGCTCTGGACACATTCACGCGTCATCTCCCGGCTGTTCCAGTTGAGTACCACAATCAATGTCTTCAAGGTTCACTCTCGCCAGAAAGTTATGGGCTGGGTCCGGTCCTGCTCTAAATGGAGTCGCTACTGGCGCGCTAAACGTGGCTCGATGCTTCGACTCCGGTAATGCGGCGCGCCCAGTTGATCTGAGGCGATTTCACTGTATATCCAAGACAACTGCCGTAATATCCCTGATCAGTTGGATAGAGGCCGATGCCGCTCCCTCCGCCGACCAAACCCGGAGGCGCACAATTCAGTTCCTCGGACCACCATTCCTGGTCATTGAATACCGAAAAAATCTCTCGTTGGATAGCCTCGTGAGTGAACAGCACTCCGCCATCTACCAGGCGAGGCCAGAGGCACTTGAGGCAGGTTCGCAGAGAATCGGCCAGGTCGACGTCGCAGAAAGCAAGGGCAACCGGTTGTTGCAACTGGGGAAGTGTCTTCTCAAAGTAACCTGGCACAAACGAGCAGCGGTCGATCGCGCCGTGCCGCGCGATATTGGAACGTACTTCTGCCAGCGTGCCGCTCCACCATCCTTCTTCGTAGTCGTCAGTCATGCCATCAATGGTGGAATGAGTCTGGTCTGCCGCGCTCGGCTTGGGAAGTCCGGCGAAGGAATCGCAGATCACCAATTGCCGGTCAACCAACTCGCAGGCGAGAGAAAAATTGACCGCACTCCCACCTTTGTAGGTTCCACACTCGACCATCACACCCGGCACCTCGAGGTTGAGCAGTTTGGTCACGATAAAGAGTTGCTCCAGAAACCCGCTGGCAGACGATACCGCCCGTACGTTATGACGCATGCGCCCGAGCAGACGCGATTTCTGCAGAGTCGTCCCGTGCTTGGCCCTAAAGAAATTGCGAAGCGGCAAAATGGATGCGGGAAAAAGCTGCATAGGTTAATACCAAAACATCGTTGGACAACAGGACTACCGTACGGCCGCTGTCACAGGTGCTTCTGATCCGCGGTACGTCGATTTGGCACCTCGACTTGGCTCGTCGCGATAGGCGCCAATCAGGACGTCCTGAAAGACACCCTTCGAAGTCACGGGGAAAAGAGAAGCGTGAATCTGGTACTCAAACCCCGCTTGCTCGAGCAAGCGGAGAAAGTCAGCCAAGCAGGAACGTTCATTTCCTATGTGATGGTGGTATTCGATAACCATCTGCTTGACGAATTGGGATTTCCCGCTGGAAAGCAAGTCGCAGAGAACGCGATGCTCCGCGCCTTCCACGTCCAACTTGAGAAAGTCAATCGGCCCGGAAACGAAGTCCGAGAGCCTTCTGCCCGGAATTTTAATCGCCTCACCTTCAAGCCGAGAACTGTCTGTACTCATCAATAGCGACCCGGGTGTAGTGCGATCGACGAAGAATTCAATTTCCCCATCGTCGCTCCAGAGGGCACAGTTGTGAGTTACGACGTTGGGAAGGCGGTTTTGAGTCACATTTCTTTTGAGGACCGCGAAGGTGGTCGGATCTGGCTCAAAGGCCTCAATTCGGGCTTTCGGATAGAGCCATTTGAAATAAAGGGTGGCCATTCCCAGGTTGGCCCCACAGTCAAAGATCAAAGGAGAGTCGGTGTCAGCGCGGAAGTAATAATGCTGGCGAACAAAAATCTCCCGGTACAAATTTGCGAAACTCGCGCGATCGAAATAGGCGATGTCAAACCCTAGCATCTTCCCGGACGGATGAAGGCGATTAAACCACAGTCCAGCCTTCTTCCTGGCCGGATGGGGGGCTCGCAAGAGATAGTACGCTCGTTCGCGAATCGCGCGAGCCTCTTGATCATCGTCTGACGTTGTTCCGCTGCGTCGATCGCAAATTTTGTACCGCAATCATGGCCACTTATGCTCTGTGCGGCGGGAGTACTCATCGCAACCATTAAACCTTAACCTCTATTCTTTGTTCCATCATTTTTTGTTCCGTTATTCTTTGTTGCATGAGAGCGATCCAGTCGACATTAGGGCCCAGACCGGTTGCATCCAGATGCGTAGCTATGCCTGGAACCGGAACCCAGAGACGGCGTCTTCGGCCGAACAGAATCTGGCGCCAGCCGTAGAGCCAAGCCTTCACCAGAATCTTCCAGTAAAACAGCCCTTGTAAGAGGTAGCGGAACGGGGCAACAGGATCGAACACCCTGCGCTTTGTGAGACTCAACCACATCGCACAATCATCATTGCCTAGCGCATAGCTGCGGAACACGGACTCATACCGGGCCAACGCTTCCTTGCGCGTCAGGAATGTAAGGCAAGTGGAAGCCGCCGTTCGCCAGTGATGTGAACCGTATGTGCGCAGCCATTTCGGACCCCGATGCAGCTCAAGCCTGTAGCAATCCGGATGGTCGTGCGGCGAGACAAAGTCCACGTCATCGTGCGCGGTAAGAAATTCCAACATCTCTTGAAATTGACCGGGGAGATAGAAATAGTCGTCCTCCGCAAAATAGACAACCTCTGCATCGTCATGTTCGAGCAAAATTTCAATCTGTTTGGCGAACGTAGCGCGATTCCCTGCCCCGTCGAGTCGCACGAAAACCAAATCGTCCGCATCTACATATCTGCGAAACAATGCTTCGTACTCCCGTGGGCAGGTGTCCAGTAGCACCCATATTTTTGCCCGGAGCGTGCCCAGGGATTCCTTCAAGGACCTGAAACACACCTCAGAAAGCAGGTACTTGTCATCGCCAAAAGGCAAGCTCCGGGCTGGTTTTGACACCACCGGATAAACCCGATAGGCAATCGCTAGCTCGTAGCGCGGCTTTGTGGCTGAACTCATGCGGATGCGGAGGCCTCAAACTCATGCGGTTGCTGCTGAAGAATTGCTACCGCGACTGCCAGCAGGCCAATGTGAATCCAGGTGAACGCCAGCATGGTCGCCTCGGTGGCCTGAAATGTAATGGCATAGAGTACGCTCCCCCCTAGAAGAGCTGTCACCGCTGCGGCAGTCTTTCCGGTGGCGAGCCTTAATGCGCGGCGCGCAGCGGCGTACAACATCACTGCAAATAACAGAAACGTAATCAGGCCGACTACTCCGGTATCGTGCAGAATGCGAAGGGGCGTATTGCTGATCCAACCTGGCTCGTCCACATCTCCGGCGAAACCTTCCGGAAAATCATCCGGATTGAAGAAAAGGTGGAAGCTCGCCGTCCCGGTCCCGAGCACCGGATGGGCCTGTACGTCCTCAACCGCGACTGCCATTTGCACCAGCCGCTCCCAGGTCGAATTGTCGGACGATATATCGCTAAGATCAACTGTGCTGAGCCGTTCCCGGACCACGTCGACGACCAGGGGGCTGAATAGTAGAAGTAACAGACTGGCGCCGACTATCAGCTGTACGACAGCTCGCAGCCGGAACTGGCCCTTTCCCCGAGCCATCCACAACACCAGCAGCGCGGCGACGGGCAGGGCTGCAAGGACCGAGCGTGTCAGACTGACGATTGCTGCCACAAGCGTAATCGCAAATCCCCATCCATACCACCGCCTGCCTGGCCGGTCGCTCAGAACGAACAATGCCAGAAACATGATCGCGCAACACGCCGTATAGCTCCCAAACAAGTTGGTTTCATACTGCGTTCCATAAGTTCCGGACGTGAAGCCGTATTGTTCGAGCTCAATCCCCAGAGTGGTGCCGAAGGCCAGATGCGAGAGAAAAGTTAGTATTCCGTAAACGGCTTCCGCCAGACCCGCCCACAGCATGACATGGAGGGCTTTGTACAGAGTTCCCTCGTTCCTCACCAGGATCCGCATCAGGAAGTAGGGGATCATCGCGAGCGCGCTCAGCGCGGCCCAACGCAGAGTCATACGCGGTTCCGGAGACGTCACCGCCGAAGTCAAAAAATTCAGGGCGATGTAAGCAATCAGAAAATAGTCGAAGGTCTTCAGTTCGAACCGAGGCTGGAGGCGCCGCCGGCTTACCTCGACCGCAACCATCAGCACAACCAGGCCAATAGCAACGTGTTCGGCACGCACGTGAAGGCCGAGCAAAGTTCCCGCGAATCGCGGCATGGCGGCGCTGGCCACCAGCACTCCCAACGCCCCAAGCGGGAATCGGCTGTGGACGAGCGCCACCAGGCCGATAGCT
>WNFQ01002223.1_pt1 | contig 13999 bp, 15 predicted proteins | sample 5400171 | NCBI WGS metagenome assembly WNFQ01 (sample SAMN13153356, study PRJNA577476) | soil metagenome | isolation source: 20 cm soil under Madrone tree | place: USA:California | collected 2016-06-14
GGTTCCGAGCACTGGAACGCTGGGTATTGGCTGACTGGGAGGGGGGGGCTGAGGGGGAGGGTGGAAGGCAGAGGAACGTCTCCGCTGGGACAAAGAGGCGGACACGTATGGGGGCGAGGAGCGAGGATTGGATGGACCAGCATCTTGTTGAGGGTAGAGGGGGTCCCAATCGTTTGACTGGGCGAGGAGGGTGTGCATGGAGGGCGTCCAAGACGACGAGTAGGGGGTGGCCTCAGTCTGAACCTCAGCGTCTTGCTCAACTCAGCGTCGTGGTCGCCTTTTCCCTTTCTCGGCAGTCCATCAAATTCACCGTATCCAAAAATTACTTTTAAAAACAAACAAGAAATTTTCAAAGAGCGTGTACGCTGAAACAATCAACGTCTCGGGGGTATACTACGTCTCTCCAGCCCACGCGCTCAACACGCCACAATCCTAGTCGCGGAACTCTCCCTGTGAGCCCTGAGCCGCAAGTCGACTCTCCAGGTTCCTGTGGCGACCCCTTAGTAACATGACACGTCGCTTTCACTCCAGAGACCCACCTGAGGGACTCCTCCTTTGCGAGCAGCTCCTGCCGCTTCTCGTTAATTTCGCGCTGCACCTTGAGCTCAATCTCGCGGAGCTAAAAAATAAATCGTCAAATTTCAGCGTGCAGTACACAAAGCACACACAAACCTTCTCCTCCTCTCTGCGAAGTTGCTCCTCCTTCAGGCGCACGCTCTGAGTAGCAAGCTCCTCAGGGAGAATAGACGAATCACTGCAAATAGAGCGCATCAGTGGCGGAGTGACATGCAAGTAAGTTTAAACAATTACTGCGTATCAGAGTGGACAGTGCGCGACAGTTTCTCAGTACGATACGTTTCGTACAGTACGTCGTGCGTCAAGGACTTGAGATCCGCCAAATGTGAACTGTTTCCCATGTTTCAAATACTTTCAAATCAAATAGAGGCACACTCACTTCAAAAGGGCGCTTCGCAGCCTGCTAAAATCAGTGTGCTTTGGGTTATCAACCTCGACGACACCCCACGGATAGATTCTAGCCCGAACGGGCTGGCCGTCAAGTTCGATCTCCTGCTCAGACCCTACGATAGCAAAAGGAAGTAGAGCACGAAGCTCGCTGTTGTCTTGGATGGTCTCTTCGTCATCCTCCTCCACGTCATAAGGGAAGTTGTACACGGGGATGTCGTAGTGCTCGATATCCTCCATGATCTGCATCCAAAAACTTCAATACAACAAAGAGTAGCGACTTGGATACCCGCTTACCCGCTTCTTGAAACCACGGAGCTCGCTTGGAGTCAAAGAATCAGCTTTGCCGACGACGGGGATGACATTTACGCGGGGTGACAGGCGGCGCATCAGTTCAATGTCCATTTCACGAAGGCTGTGACAGCAATGTATCAGCATCTCACGCCCTTGATACGTATAACGTGTCTTACGAATGACCAGTCGGAGGAATGAAATAGAGAAGTGCGTGGACACGATTATCCCTGAAGCGGGGATTACGCTTAATGCGCGATTCTTCCGCGAGAATATCATCATATTGACGTTCTAGGTAGCCAACGATTTCCTGGAAACTGATATTGAGGCCTAAGTGGGGTCCACAAAAGTATTAAATGCATGATACATACGCAAACTCGTTGTCAATATTGTCACCGAATCCGGGAGTGTCCACAATTGTCAGGGCAATGCGCACGCCATCTTCCTCCAGCTCTGAAAGCAAAAGCTGAGCTTCTGGAAAATTGTGAAGTGTTGTGAAGGGAATACAACACACCGACGTTGACGGGCTTGATCCTGATGCCTTCCTCTACATGTGCGGTCTCGGGGCTGTCAGAAATTTTGTGACCCAAGACCTCTGACTCGCAAAGGGTGTTCACAAATGTGGTACGTCCGGTGCCAGAGGCGCCTAGAGAGCACGGCAAAAAGCAAAACGAACCAGTTTGTAAAATGCCTACTGAAGACGTGTGTAAAAGAGGACTGACCGACGACCATGACTGTGAATTGAACACCCTTTTTGACCTTGTTCCCCCTGCGTCTTCCGGCAAATGACATTGTTACAATGCGTGGTACGAGCGAGGTGCAGAATACGAAGTGATGGGTTGAACAGATTAAGGCTCCGACTGAATGTGCCCGGCCACTACTCGCCTTCTCCGGCGCTTGCCGAGCACCGATTGCCAAACTTGGAATGTGCTGAAGAGGCAATTCATGTTCGGTTCGACTCGCCATGTCTTGAAATATCATCATCTTGTCGCTCGCTTGCCTGACTTACCAGCTACAGGCTTGCATTGTCGCTCTTATTCAAAATCCACCCCAACTGGTGCAACTCCCGTCTCCAAACGAACAGTCACGAAGAAGAAATATTCTGAACTGCCCGCTCTTCATCCACAATCTGAAACCATCTCGAATACAGTACGCGGCTCTGAAATTGCATCAAATACCCACCTTGCGCGTTATCCCCGCATCCCTGAATGTATGTCTTTCGCTTCTCCCGGGGGCTGTATGCTAACATGGTTGTGTGCCTCATTTTGCACAGCTGAAATTTCAAACTTGTCTTCGACGGACTCTCAGCCGTTGCCATTATATGGGCCAACGGCTTCTTTAGAATCTTGTTCAACACAGCGTGCTCGCAGAAGGCATGTCCGACGGAACGACAATGCCGAGGAAACTAGTATCCCTGAGTCAACAAAGCCGCCAAATTCAACTCCTCTCGCTCCAAATGTTGCGGTCAGACAAAAGAGAGGCAAAAAGGCTCCACAAACTCAAACAGGTGAATCGTGCGAATGACAGTATACTTCCCCTGCTGAATGCCCTAATTAATAGATAGTCCGTCTACATATCAACCTCGGACTCAACTTGCAACTGAGATATTGGAGAATTTGTCAAAGTTTCCCCATTGCGTTCTACTTACACGCGTCGGACAATTTTATGAGGTCAGTCGCCTGGTATCATTCCTATAATCGTCCCAATAACATGCTTGGGCTGCGCAGTCATATTTCAGTCAAGCGGCTGAAGTCTCGAACCTCCTAGACATCAAGCTGACCTCTCGGAAATGGGACAATCAGTCTGTCCTTATGTGTGGTTTCCCGGTTATTCAACTGCAGAGGCACTTGAAAACACTTGTCCAACAAAATCATCGCTTCGTTGCGTTATGTGAAGAATTCGCCCGGCCAGCATCACCTGGAACCAAGCCTTCATACGACCGACGAGTGGTTCGCATTGTGACACCAGGAACTTTGATCGACGAGCCGTTTTTAAATTATTACGAAAACAATTACCTTATGGCAATCAGCCCAGCTGCATCTTCCTCCCCAACAGAGCTTGATGACTTGGGTTTGGCTTGGCTTGATGTATCAACGGGCGAGTTCTTCACGAAATCTACCACAGTTGAATGCCTATACGACGACATTGTCCGTATACACCCACGGGAAGTCGTCTTGCCGAGAAATATGGAATCTATCGATCCATGCCCTGTCCGCGCAATCGTACGAGGGGAGCGCATCGTCATCTCGTACTTTGACGCAGCTACCCCCGCACATCTTCAATCTCTCCCTCATGGACTTAATGCCTCGTCGAATGCCAGATATCCCACTGCATCTATCCTCTCTTCCCAAGAGAGTTCAGCTGTCAACCTCCTGACAGGCTACCTCCAGTCAAACCTTTTGGAGTACATGCCAAATCTGTCCGCACCCCGTAAAGAAGCAGATGGAGCTCGCATGGAAATTGATGCCCATACCCTCAAGTCCTTGGAAATCCGGGAAGGTGTACATGGAAGCGGGGCGATTGGCACGCTTCTGGGTTGCGTCAAGAGGACTGTGACCAACGGCGGTACAAGACTCCTGTCTCGCTGGTTATGTGCGTCTCAGCCATACCTGACTCCTCGTTTAAAGCTGACAGTCACCTTGCAGGCTCACCGAGCACATCCTTGTCGGAAATTTATACCCGGCAGTCCATCGTTGTTCTTTTCCATGCCCTCCCTCACCTTCGACGTGACCTCCGTGACCGCTTGCGAGGCATCGACGATGTTGCGCGCGTCGTACAAAAGTTCCTTCTTGGACGTGGGAATACCGATGATGTCGTTGCTATCAGTACCGCAATCTCGGTCTGGTCTTTCGTGAGGAGCAGACTTTCGTTGGAGCGAAAACTGCACGCGAAAGAGGGGGATTACAACTTCGAACGAGAATGGGCTGCAATTGATGCGTTGATTTCACAGATGGAGGATTTACCCGAGTTGGAAAGGAAAATACAAGCTTCTATGGATGGCGATTCTTCTCGAGTGGGAAGCTCGCCAGAAATTACTGAAGAAAATACCATAACGCCCCAAGAGCTGTCCTCTGAGGATAAATGGCAACAGGTGTATCGAAGGTCCATCAACCCTGAGTGTGTTGACTCAAACGAATGTCAACTCTTGCGTTGACGACTGATTGATATCACTAAGGTTCTCCGAAGAGCTTTCGGCCTTGCATACTAAATTTCAGCGACTCATGAGGCGGCGAGAGGGTCTGGAAAGCGATCTGCAGCGTCATTATAGTGAGTAAATTTCCCAACATGAGCGTTCAAAAGTCTTTGTTCACCCGCCTTATAGGTGCGCCGTCCTTGACTTTGCGTTCAACCCCGTTGCAAGGTTTACATGTTCATATCGCGAAGTCAAAGCGTGATGCTACAAGAGCTAAGGCTTCACCCGCCTTCACTATTATTTCCGAAAGCAACTCAACCTGTTGCCTATTTCACCAGGTAAGCTGACAACATCTCGTATGTCTCCGGCTTGATATGAACATTGGCACCAGGGTTGGGCCCAACTCGGAAGCGAACTCTTGGAAACATCACAAAGCATCGCGTCAGCTGAGAAAGCGGCATTTGAAGTACTGCGGAATGAGGTACATTCCCGAGAAAACTCAGGCTTTTGTGTCGATTCAGACTCGCACCTAGGTTAAAATACACGAGGCCCAGTTGCGTCAAAACGCTCAGGTCATAGACGAGCTGGACGTAGCGCTAGGCTTTGCCAGCCTTGCTGCTGACATGCATTTTACGAGACCAGTTATAAAGAATGAGTGCGTCGGTTTGTGGCAAGACTTATCAATGTTACTGAACCTCTCCTTCAGTCGCTCATTTCACGTCGTCAACGGTCGCCACCCCACCGTCGAAGTCGGCCTGCTCTCGTCCGGGAGGTCTTTCACAGCAAACACGGTGTCCCTCTCTCCAGACTCACAGCTACATATCATTACTGGCCCTAACATGGCCGGAAAATCTACTCTTCTCCGGCAAACCGCTCTTATCGCCATTCTTGCGCAAGCAGGTTCATTTGTGCCTGCAGACTATGCAGAGATCGGGCTTGTTGATCGTCTGTTCTCAAGAGTGGGCGCGAAAGATGATCTGTTTCGCGATAGGAGCACTTTCATGGTGGAGATGCTGGAAACGGCGGATATCTTGAAAAAGGCGACCCCGAACAGCCTTGTGAGCCGAACACCCTTTTTCTACTCGGTAGAAAGCACACGAACTTATGCGTCGTCACGTTTAAAGGTCATCATGGATGAAGTTGGCAGAGGGACTTCAGTCAGAGATGGGCTGGCAATAGCGTTCGCCGTCGTGCATCATCTCTACTTCAAGAATAACTGTCGAGCCCTATTCGCCACCCATTTCCACGAGCTAACCGATATGTTCGGCTGCACGTTGGACTACAGAGGTGCAGGGATGTTCCGAAAAATAGGGTTCTTTTGCACCGATGTTGAAGAGACGGAAGTGAGACCAGACCAGCTATTTATTGCAGGCGTCCGAGTCTCATGTTGAAAATTTATCCCTCTCTTAGCTTGGCTCTTTCGCATACTCCCACCGCCTGCGACCGGGCGTGAACAAGGAAAGCCATGGACTTAAAGTAGCCCAGTTGGCGGGTATGCCCCCTTCTGCGGTTGCCGTTGCGTATGAAGCAATCTCCCACCTGAAGAGTGACGCATGGATGTCGTCCTTCGACGAACACGCTCTCAAGGCACTCGGGGAGTCCCTGACTTCTGATGTGCGTCCTTTTCCGGGACCCTGAATAGATGTCAGTCCGTAGTATGTCTTCTCAAAACTTAATGGCCCTAACATAAGGTAGTCTTCACTTATAGATTATCCATCAAGTCAACCCTGTTCATATCGTCTATATAGAATACATCCACTTGTAACTTTCATCTATCCGCTGACATGGGTGAGATGTAGAGCAAGTAACACCTTTCATCACAAGCAAAGAACTGACATAGGTATCAACGAAAGTGTAGCGTTACTTCTGAATAGACAAGAATCATGTCGCAGTGGTAGAGAAGTCAGTAGAAGTGGGTGCCTCACGAAACGAGTTAACTACTGCCCATGAATAAAATGCATAACCCAGCAAACGCAACGACATAGGAGATAAATAAATACGGGAACAATGCCAATCAATTCCCGGTATCATACCCTTTTATTACTACCCTAAACCGGTGAGATATCGATCATCAAAGACAGGTTACGATTTGTGCGGTACGAAACTTACATAGTAATTTATCATTTGTCCCGGATAGTCTCCTCCTATCCCACTTTGCATCGGTACGGAAGGTGGTGGTGGCCCTGCCAAATGCGGTGGCATCGAGGGACGCATCTGCCCTGGGGGAAGTGTTGGCGGGACAGCGTTGTACGGGCCAGGCAAAGGCACTGGGCTTTGTGGTGGTGGTTGTGAGGCAATCGACGGCTGTCCCTGTGCATTTTGTAAAAGTGCGAGTATATTAGATGAAAGGTTTGCAAGCGGGTTGGCCTGAGTTGGTGGTGGACTGCCTTGAGGAAGACTTGTTTGAGGCACTGGAGGGAAGCCGGATGTAGTTGGCGGGACCCCACTGTTAAAGATAGGTGGAGGCTGATGTACAGTCGGAGCAGGTTGATAGAAGGAATTTTGCGACAATTGTGGCACTGGAGCAGGAGGCTGGGCTTGTACCTGTGTTGGTGGGGCCCCCTGCGCCGCCCCCTGCGGTTGCTTGAGTGCAGCCAATAGCTGTACAAAATCGTTAGGGTCTGGATCACTTGCTGAGATTTGAACTCACCTGTTGAACTTTACGGGCTTGGTCGATACGTTCTTCAACTTGCTGCGGAACACAAAAAATTAGAAAACGCATTGACATTCAAATGTGTCACGACTTACGGGTGCAGCTGCTGGAGGTTCGGTATACTGTTGCTGGGCAGGCAACGAATAACTTTGTTGAGGGGCATTGTTATAACCGCCCTCCCTGCTGCTATCGAACCGATCACTGTAAGATCCACGGCCGCCGCCTCGTCCAGAACCATGGTCGTCTTCATAGCGCTTTGGGCGATCCCGATCCCGATCCCAGTGGGGCCGTCGGTCATCGTCATGTCCACCAAAACCTCGACCACGTCCCCGGCCCCGGCCTCGCCCTCGGAAGGGGCCAGGGCGTGGATTTTCATCCCAGTCTCGATAGGGCTCGCGTTCTTCGCGGCTAAATATGATTTCAGTAAGACTGGACACTGTTACAATAAGTTGGGCAGCTCAACACACCGAATTGGTGGACCTGCAGCTTCTTCCCATGCCAGCACAATATCCATCACACCGTCTTGTAGACCTTGATGACGCAGACGGTCGAACGCCTCTTCGGCGGACTGACCAACTATTAAAGCTGCCTATGATGACGACTATACAACACATAGCTCACCCTGGTATCATAGAACTCAACGTAACGTTGACTAGAGAAGAACTGAGTCAGTTTTTTTTTTGATTTCGAACTACGAGATCAGCTAACTCATGACGCTCCCCAGCCGAGCGGACGGATTTAACGTCTCCAAATTGTTGAAACTTGCGCCGGACTTCACCGTCATCTATGACTTGATTGGAGTTACGCAAGCTCACGAGCAAAGTTCCTTGCAACTCCTGTGCATACATCTGGTTTGAGCCCAAGAACCAAAAAAACGAGACTCCTCCACACCTGATTTTTGTCGCCGCCCTTCGCCAAATTATCATCCCGTGGTAATGAATAATGGACGTCGATCTGGAGCTCTGTGAACTACGAATATCGCTTGGATAGAAGAGAACTAACAGGTCGCCCGCTGATTTCGGAACCTTGCAACCGGTCTCGGGCTCTTTCAGCAGCACGGAGGTCATACTAACACGCAACTCAATATTTCAACTTTGGAAAGCATATCGAACACTCACAAAGGTAACAAACACCATTCCACGGTTTGCGATCAGATCGAAGAATGTCTTGATCTCGCCATGCTCTTCGAATTGTCGACGAACCTCGTCACTGTTAGTCTCATACTGAAAATGTGCAGAACCGCAAGAGTTAGCCCCTCAGTCCTGACTGTGTATCTCGCTGCAGATGACTAGTGCTCGGTTCAACATGACACTCGCCTTAATGTTGCGGATGAAAAGCGTGCGGCACGGACGTTCGCGCTGAATGCGTTCTTCAATAATAGACTCGTGCATCTTATCGTCTCTTTCACGTTTCGGACCGCGTTTGGGCAGTCGAGCGCCATAGCTTCCAGGACCACCGTAACTGGGACCAGTGCCATCTAACGAGGATATTTGGTGTGAGGTGAGCCACTTCACTTAAAAAGAGAGGCCAGAAAACCGAAAGTGGGAGAGTAGCGCAGTACATGCTGATCCCGCTGTAAAGCAGTACAATGATGGATCATATTGACGCCACAGAGTACGACAAAAAAAATTTGCGCGCAGAGCCAATTGCAGCTGGTGGACAGCGAGCGAGTACACGCTTGATCTCTTAAATACCGGTTAAGTTGACCACACATATAGGTAGCGTGACAACGGGGAAACGGGTTCAAACATTGGAAGCAGTGGGGGCGTGCAAGTCAATCGGCCGTCGAGGAAGTTTACCTCAACATCCAGAATGAACGAACAAACGTCCGCTCCCTGCAGTTCACTAACTCAAATTGATTCAGCAACTTAGCGCACCTTGGAAAGTTCCGTTCCCATAACTCTGATCATACCCGCCAGAGGCATCTGAATCGCTGAACTGATTCGCAAAACCACTGTTCTGATAGAACGAATCCTGATTGGGTCCAGAATTGTAATGGCTATATCCACCTAAGTTTCCTTGGGTATGTCCTTGATCATATACCGGGGGGCTGCTTGAAAAATCATGACTGGGCCCTCCGAAGGAGCCGCGACCTCTTCCACGACCAAAACCCCTTCCACGGGGAGGACCATCGAAGCGATGGTATCTATCAGGACCAGGACCGGAGGGGGGGCCGCCTCTGCGAGGACCAAAGTTGTCGTATGGGGGACCGTAGGGGTGATGGCGACTCATAATTCCCTTTTTCTCTTCTGAACTCAAAAGGAACGATGCGGTTTGAACTGGCGAAACGGAAGATGGATGGGATGACGCAATTAATGGCAATTGCGACTCAGGTTTCCGGGGCTTAAAACCGGAAGCGGGGCTGGGATGGGGGAGGGGGACAACGGTGTACTCTGCAACACGGAAGTTACGACTGACGTGAAGGTACAGTGAAGAGATCAGACGAGAGGAGAGAACACGACGGAGTTGAGGAAATTTGTGGAGACAGCCAAATTAGGCGTTACTTTTCCACGTTCACGGCATTGGCCGAGGAGTCATCGCGAGGGCGTGTGCCCCTCCGCTCTGCTCGTCTACTCACTTGTCTCTCCACTTCATGTCTAAACAATTCCAGTTTAAACTCGTTTTACTTGGTATTTTCCGGTTCTTTGATGCAACTAACTTGATACACATTCCCATTCATAGGTGAATCTGCCGTTGGCAAATCCAGGTATACTTGCTTCCGCTACGTCCGCAGCCTCGATCCTCATATCCCCTTTCCAGTCTAGTCTTGCGTTTTGTGAAAGATCAATTCGATGATTATCGGGAAAGCACAATTGGAGGCTGGTATTCTCTGCATGCTTTGTAAGCGCGAGTGCTCATATGTTTGCGGAACAGCTGCATTCCTCACACAAACAGTAAACCTTGAAGATGGCACTACTGTTAAATTCGAGATCTGGTACCTACTGCGTCACAAATTTATATGCACATGTTGACCTTTGCACAGGGACACTGCCGGTCAGGAACGCTACAAGGTTGGTTCACATTCTCCGGAATTGCATACGGATACTGAGATACCATCTTCTGGTCCATCATCACGTTGCAGTCTTTGGTATGTAGCCTTCCCATTCCACTTTGTCATTCTGAATCTCGTAAAGGCACCGATGTACTATCGCAACGCAAACTGTGCAGTCGTAGTTTACGACATCACCCAGTCAGCCTCTTTAGAGAAGGCTCGTAACTGGATCCGTGAACTCCAACGCCAAGCCGATCCATCTATCGTTATTGCTCTTTGTGGCAACAAGTCAGATCTAGCTGTCCGACGGCAAGTGACACAGGAAGAAGCTCAGAAGTATGCGCAAGAAGAGGGCTTGATGTGGGCTGAGACCAGTGCCAAGACTGGTGACGGTGTTACAGATATCTTCACTCGTATTGGTCAGTCTCTCAAACGTCCTTCATTCGCTTTAGCGTTCTACTACCCATTGTAGCCAAGAAACTTCCTACGACGGCACCACCCGCATCAAGAAGTGGCCCCGGTCGTGCGGGTACTACGGCGGGAAGGACAGGGGTGGACTTGAATAAGCAACAGAGGTCCATAACCTCCGGAGATCAGTGTAACTGTTGAGCGCCTTCATACATTACCATTCGCTATCGTATTGCGGTTTGTTGGTCAAATGCCTGATGGACGTCCGTTGGCAGGCGCTTTTCTTGTGTTCTACCTCATAACCCATAGCCAACCACTCAGTCCCCATACCATACTGTTTTAGTTCATGTCCATTGCTGTGTTGGCCTGTTGCTTGAGGCAGGGTTTACTACCTCGAGTATGAACACAATCATTAACATTAATACCTGAATCGATCCAATGGGATACCAGTATGATAAGTACTAATGAAAAAAATGTCATGAAAAGCATTAAAGGTGTGGGCATAACATCTGGTCGTGCGTCGGCATAGTAGAAGCGAAAGCGAAACTACGTTAAAAAAAGGACTCAATTAAAACCCAGCAGCTTCGAGGCCTCGTCTGATATCGGCGTGGACGAGTTCAGCATGTTGCAATTCGTCACTTCGTTGCCAGTACCAGCGCTCGCCCATCGTGGCAGCTCTGTCTATCTGTCCCGTAATGAAGCTTGTCATCTCGGGAATCTCAGAGATGAGGTAGGGCTTCGCCTGAAAGCGAAGCATTTGTAATGTGACGTCATACCACTTTTGTCGCTTTACGAAGTGGATGAGGGTAAAATGCTTGTCAGGATTAGTCGTAGATTGGACGAAAACAGTGTCGGCGTGTTGCTCCTGCGCGTATATAACATTCTTCAGGAACGGCCCTATAAATGGGACGCAAGGACCATCGACGGCCTCCAGGATACTGCGATAATAACCGTAGTTGGAGGCAGGATGGATAATCTTGCGGAGGGGGTCCAAGGCATGTTCCCTGCTCGAGTTGACCCACGTGAAGTGTAAGCGTGAGATCAAAACGCTCGACAGCGCGGCCACTATGGAACTCATAGACGAGAAATTGTTAAGGGATTTACATTTCTGCCGATGAGGGTTCGGGTCAGACGAGCCTTGGAATAATGGTCCCGTTTACAACGCACCTCGGCGACACGAATCCAGAAGTCAACCACGTTAGCACGCTTCCCCAACGCAGACACCTCGAGAATGCTACATTTCACCCAATCGGCCAACTTATCGTGTGTGGCGCAAAAGGAATGGAGGTTCTTAACGTCGTCGCCCTCTTTGACCGTTGGCCAGAGAAAACATTCTTGCGGGCGAATTTCGCGGTATAGATCCGATTCGCGCAAAGAGAGATGCTGGGCCATTTCCAATGGATCCATGCGGACCAGCTCGAGGCCTTCTCCCTTCCGCATCTTCTTCCATTTCCTCGTAGGCAAGACGATCGCCTCGGGCGCAGATGGCTCAGCAAATGTCTGGAACGAGATCAGAAACAACCGAGTTGAAATATAATATATTTGAAGCTCACCAGCCGTTCTAACGACTTCAACATATGCTTCGCCGTCAATGCAAGTGGGGGTGGAGTGACAATAAGACGTAGAAAATCTTGCAGTTTTGGCGCGACTTCCGAGTCCTGGTTCAGCAGGTCATACTCCTCAAGCCACATCGTCAGGACGGTCAACACGCGCTTTTGAGTTGGCCGCATCTTTTCACGCTTCCATTGCTCAAACTCTTCCTTGGACAGATTCGGTGGTGCGTCTAACTCATACTGTGCAGCGAGGAGGTCAAAAACTTCTATGGCGGTTGCGAAAGTGCGGAATGTGACAAGGAAGGCGCGACGAAAGATTTCCTGTTGGGACGCTCCTGCAATAATTGATCAGATATTGATAGTTGTGGTGCACTGAATCGATTCTCACGCAGAGCATCCACCACCAGATGTTCCACGAGAGCTGGCAAAGTCCCAGCCTTGACCGTACCGTCAAAATCTAGTTTGATTTCTTCTTCACCGTGACGATGTTTAAGAAACCAGGGAAGATTTGCTTGCGCTTGCTTTGCGTTGTGAAACGCCTGTGCACTATCATCTCCCGTTAGTTGCAAAACCTTGCCAGGTCGGGGACGTGCATCGGGCAGAAATGGGTAGGGTAACGGTGATGGAGGGTCTAGGGAGCTAACGAGGGATGAAAATTGATCAGAAGTCTGCGCTCCCGATGGGTTGTCCGATAGAAACCAAGGAATATTTGCTTGTGCTTGCTTGGCGTCGTGAAACGCCTGTGCACTACCATCTCCCGTTAGCTGCAAAACCTTGCCAGGTCGGGATCGCGCATTCAGCGGAAAAGGGTAGGGTAACGGCGACAGAGGATCTAGGAAGCTAACGAGGGATGAAAATTGATCGGAGGTCTGCGCCCCGGACGGGTTGTCTGGTAGAAACCAGGGAAGATTTGCTTGTGCTTGCTTGGCGTTGTGAAACGCCTCTGCACTATCATCTCCCGTTAGTTGCAAAACCTTGCCAGGTCGGGGGCGTGCATTAGGCGGAAAGGGATAGGGTAACGGCGACGGCGGAATATCTAAGGAGTTGACGAGGGACGATAATTGATCGGAGGATGGGCTGTCTGGTAAATCGATGGCACTATCGGAGGAATTACGACGATGGGCGCTTATCTTGGGTACGGCACTAGCGGAACTCGGAGCAGTCGTTCCGTCGGGTGACGCAGGTAGAGATTTGTCGAGTCTGAGATGTTTGGGCCCTTGTGAAACCGGAGGAACAATAATCGGTGAAACAGTGGCTGTGAGGGGGTCTTCTATCTCATCCTCGTGAGGCTCAGAGTTCGGTGATGGTGAGTTACGAAGATGGTCGGGAGTGGTCGGGTCGCGCGGTGGTTCAGTAATGATCGAAGGATCGGACCAGCGGGATGGCTGGGAGCTCACTTGAGTTGGAGTGGAAGCCTCGTGACCGGGGACCCCGGTACTCGAGGACAGCGTCCCCACGATTCGCCTTGACGGTGGGAGGGCAGACCAAACGCTCTCTGATTCGGCCGCAAACCCGGGTATTCGTGTTTCCTCTCGAATGTCATGCACTGTGTAAGCAGCGTCGTCCGAGAGTGCGCGAACGAACTTAGCGGGTATCCAGCCTATTTCTGACCCATCGCTTCGAACAGCGCCCCACCACCCCGATTCGTCCTGCCTGACGATTTCTAAAATATCGTGTTTCCGAAATGAGAGACGATCGGGGTCCGAGGAAAAGAAATCGTAGAGGCCGATGACTGAGCATATGCGCCCGTAGTATTCCCCTGATGGAGATTCATAGCCCCATGGCTCACGGCGTGCGAAGGAGGAAAGCGGGGAGGGCGCGACGGGGATAATACTTCGGCGTTCCGGAGATGGGTTTGTCTGAAGGTGGGGGGACTGATGACAATTGAATGCAGGCGGAACAGACATTGATGCCGCGAGGTTGGAGGGTGGCGGGAAATGGGACTCGGGTATCGCTCAATGACGGCACAAATAAGCGTCTGGACAGTGGAATAAGCGTTGGCTACG
>WNFQ01008663.1_pt1 | contig 13997 bp, 24 predicted proteins | sample 5400171 | NCBI WGS metagenome assembly WNFQ01 (sample SAMN13153356, study PRJNA577476) | soil metagenome | isolation source: 20 cm soil under Madrone tree | place: USA:California | collected 2016-06-14
AATCCTGCGCAAACTATCTAGCGTAGCCAATGCGTCCCGCACCGCGGATTGTTCGCCAGTCTGTGGCTTCGAATAGCCGTCTTCGATGCGATCAAGAACGGCATTGCGAGCGTGGGCGATCCGCTCAAGCAATTTGACGGGGTTGGTTTCGAACAAAGCAACTTGCCAAAGTTGTCGCCAATCGGGAGGAAGCGGGTGTGCAATATTGCTCATATTTTCGTTTATAAAACGAGCGCAGCGTAAGCGTCAACTCCTTTGTTTGTAATCGATTACATAGCCTAGCTGCTATTACCGGAGCACTCTTTCGGGGGGCGTACCAAAAATGTTTGGACCATCGCTTATTTACTCAGGTGTTTGCTGATGGCCTTCGTCATCTGGAACATATCCAATCGGGCTTTTCCAAAGACTGGCTTCAGCTTTTCATCGGCTACGATCTCCCGCCGCTTCTTCGGGTCTTGCAGTTTGTGCTTTTTGATGTAGGCCCAGACCTTTTTCGCGACCTGCGGCCGGGATATCGGAGTGGCTGATCCCAGTACCTCGGCCAATTGTGGAGAGGGCTTTAAAGGCGCTTGAGCCATTTTTAAAAAAGCGGCGTTTGTCTTTTTCTTCTTAGGCATTAAGTGATCTTCCTTTTTTTAAAATGATCTTTCCGATTGTAGGCGAGTTGCGCAACTTGGTCTACGAGGCAACATTCTGAATCGTTTCCCGGCTCAGTGTGTATAATCACCATCAGCTAAGTTTGACTCACACGCAGTTGAAAGTCGGTACCGCCAACCAGCGTCACCCCTTCTCACCCGCAGCGACTCTTCTCAGCACAATTCACAAAAAGGAAATAGGAATATCAATGGAACAAGGAACAGTGAAGTGGTTTAACGACGCCAAACGCTATGGCTTCATCAGCCGTCAAAATGGGGAGGATGTATTCGTGCATTTCTCCGCTATTCAGGCTGGCGGATTCCGCAGCCTCCAAGAGGGGCAAGCCGTGCAATTCGACGTGACCAAAGGCCCAAAGGGGTGGCAGGCCGAGAACGTTCAGGCAGTCTAAGCAGCGACCAAGAATGCCCGTTATCTGAGAGGATTTCGGGCATCTTTTTGCATTTGCATAATACGGATTCTTCTCTAGGCGCTAACCCGTCCGTCCTTCGCACGAAACTCAGATCAAACTTTTGTTACAACTATTTACGAACTTTTCATAGTCGCGTAACCGCCCGAGGTCGTCTAATCAGTCAGATAAAGATTATGAGCCGAACGTCAACATGCGCATTGTGGGAAGAGCAACTCCTGAGCAGTCAGGATAAGGAGTCGAAGTTGGGGCTGAGTCTCGAAACCCGAGTAACAGAAGACGTTGCCGTGATCCGCTGCAAAGGCAGAATCGCTTATGGCATTGAAGCTGCCGCGCTGTCAGGCGAAATTGCCGAGCTTGCTCCCCAAACCCGTCGAGTCGTGATCGACCTCGGCGGCGTGGAAATGATCGACGCCGCTGGCCTTGGAGAACTCGTTTCCGTTGCGGTGGCAGCGCAAGTCAGCGGGTGCTCCATCACGCTGGCTGCTCCCGGCGATTTCATACGTCGAGTACTGACACTTACCAACTTGACCTCCGTATTCGAAGTCCATCCCACCTTGGATGCCGCAACCATGGCATCCCGTGGAGAAGCGGCATGACGGACCCGACTCGCATCACGCTAGCGCACTGAGTGTGCACCATATTGGGCAATTGACCCTCGGTCTGGCTGGGCGTAGCGTATTTTAAAATAATGGGTTGGAATTGCAATCCGTCAGAGTTCGTCAGGGGTACTCCTGCCTTTTCTGCTGGCGAGTGCACTCGCGTTCCTCTGCATCGTGCCGCTGATTGGCTGGCTCGGCGTCGTTTTGCATTTTCCAAGATGCTGAAACAGCATCGTGAGGGGTAAGACTCCGGAACGGCTCGAAGTTAATTATGGAGGTGGTCAATGACTCCGGGAATGGAATGGCTGTTGATTGCGTGGGGTATTGTGACTGGAATTCTCCTCATCCTCCTCTTCTACCGCAGTACGCTGACGAGGCAAGAGGACGACCAGCTTTTCATTGATGAGTCTTCCTCATCAAGGGCGACGGAACAGCAAGAACTGATCGCCAAGGTGAACAAGGTAAACCCTCTGGTGAAAATGGCGGGCGCAACTTCGGGAGTGATGATCTTGGTAATCGCGGGTTGGGCTGTCTACATTGGGTTGAACTCGGTACAGCCATAGGCGCATACGCTGCCGCCAATCGCGTGATTGAGTCCATCCCGGACGATGTTGGCTAGGCCGCTTTCGCCTTTGGCTCTGGCGGCAAACCCGCATCGCGCTAGGCATCCAGCCTCCCCGAAGCGCCCACACATTCTCGTACCTGCGCTGCCGGAGGTCTTGCGCCAACCTGGCGCTGGAGTGCTCGTTCGGTCAGTTGCAGTACTCGATGGGCTGGAAAGGTTTCCGAGAGTGAAGAAACACGTTGGAAAATCCTGTCTATATCAACCCGTTGCCTGTAAAAACCTGACAACAAACCTACTGCGGTTACCCGCCGTAACAAGAATCACAAAGACAAGTTCACCCAATAGTTAGTCCCTCTCGTGCATTGTGAACTGTTAGGAAAGCGGAAACGCCGAAGTCATGGCAGAACTACGCGGCTGAACCGTTCGCTTCCTCGAATTTCAATTCACAATACGGGCAGATAGGCAATGGAACCGTCCAGCTTTTTTCACCGTCTAGGAAGAAAAACGTTGCCTCGTTGTTCAGCAGCGGGGAATTGCAATGTGGACAACGCGTTCTTCGGGGGCCGCGTGGATTGAGCAGTGAGGAAATCTTCGATGTGTGAGGCATTCTTCTTTTGTCCGGTGACGGCTCCTGCGAATTAAAACTCGGTTTTCGCAAAGAACCGTCACCCCTATGGTGCGCGGCGGAAAGCTTAACCGTACTCCTTCTGGATCACGATTACCAGCCACTAGGATTGAAGCCGGATTTCAAGCAGCCATGCCCGAAGAGGAACGGCTGCAGCAAGTCACGCGGCCCGCCTGTCGGTTCCGCATGCAGGGATTTCCTTAGCAATGATCCTCAGTCGGCGTATGCGGTCTTGAATAGCGGCTTGAAGTTGAGGAAGGATGGCAACGAGTTCCGCCTCAGTCTTTGCGGCAACTGCTTGCGCCCATAGCCTGCGAACGGGATCATCCAAACGCCCCGGCATACTTAGGCCGTCTTCCTCTGTTCGCCAATTTCGCTCTCCGCAAGCCTGCTTAGCATTTCTAAAGCATTGCGCAGAGCTACCTGCTCGGCATTTGACGGCTTTGAGAATCCGTCTTCGATTTGGTCAAGAATGGCGCTGCGTGCCTCAGCGATCCGTTGGAGTAGTTTCTTTGGATCAAGCTCTAAAAGCGCAGCTTGGTAGGTTTCTCGCCACTGCGGAGCCTGAGTGGGGACGATAGAGATAATGTCGCTCATGTGCCCCCTTATAGATCAGCGGGGCGACGGGTTCAACTCTTTTTGTATTTCGTGCGCTAGCGTACCTCTGAGCGTACGCCACACGGGGGCGTGTCGGCCTTTCTCCGTTTTCCGCCAACCGCATACCTTTCTGTAGAATGACCAGCGTGAAGCGCAAGCCACTAACCGAATGTGATCTCACTACCCGCTGCACCAAGTGCTCCTACCCGATCCCGCCGCGGGAAGTGATGCGCATCTCCTTCGATAATGTGCGCTGCCCTAAGTGCGGAAACGACTTCGCCCCCAAAATAGGGTCTGCCGGAGGAGAGGCACCAGACTCCTGATCTGGCAGGAAGGCGGGCGCTCTTCTCGTAGGGGAGAGTCTGGGGCGCTTTCGTTGGTGCTGTCGTCGCTGTGAGCCCGTCGCGATGGAATATGTTTTCCCTGTGATATTTTTTGCATTGCGCGTCAAATGCTCCCTGTATGTCAACGCGAAAGAGAGCTTGGCAGAGAATGCCGCTTCTCCGCTCGCTGTGGGCTAAGTCCCTCTCGTTAGTGGGAATTCCGGCGGCCGGTTAGCACAGGGCAATGGTCGCGGCTCTCGCACGGCAACGCAAGTCCCGATTTGGCATCGCAGTTGCTACCGTTCTAACCGATAGCCCGTTTGGGACCCCGCGAGGGTCCTTTCCCCAGATTCCCGATATCCCCCGAGGAAGCCCCCGGATTCGTCAAGATCGCACACGTGGTGTGATAGCGATACTGGTTCGAGAAGGCAGGTAGGCAACATGCCCTATCTCGGTATTGGAAGCATCTCCGGCATCATCCACTTCATAGCCAGACTTCCTCCTGCCGCCAGAGCCGTCGTGATCCTTGCATTGTTGATCGCCATCTGGCGCTGAACAAAGGAGAGCGCGGATGACACTTGGACTGCTCGACTGTCGGCAACCGGGTGCTTGTTTGCCTGTACGCCAGAATGCAGACTCCTCGATGCGGAAGGGCCTGTGCGCGGAGACTCCGTCGGTGAACCATAATGAATGACAGGGATTGGCTCGACGTTTATAGAGCCGCGGCAATGGAATTCGACCGGAACAAGTTGCCAGCGAGCATCGACGTGGCTGAGAAGGCTATCCGCCAACGCTTACGGGGATTGCCGATTGCGCACTCTAAGGAGCATCGCAAACTGAGAGATGCACTCAACAGTCTCGCGGTTCTCAAGAGAATGCTCTAGCAAAGTTGGCGTGTTGAAGCATTTTCTGTTGGTCTGAAATCGAAACTACTGCGGCATCGATCCCTGCATATCGCGCCCCCCCACCTCGCATACGCGGCTCTGGGACATTTTGCACAAGCCTACAATACAAGTACAGTAATCACCCGATTCGGCACAGTTCGTGCAAAAGCGTAGCATCATGAGCCCAAACAACCTAATGTTGGAGGGTGCAATGACTCGGTGGTGTCGAAGTCAAAGAAGGTCAAAGTTTTCAGGACAGAACGGGGCTGGCTGTGAGGGTAGAAAGGATCGACGCCAATAACCGTATTCACTTCTCCGTGATCGATTATCGAGAAGGCACAAGCGCTGGACCGGGTGAAATGTCCGATTTCTCCTTCGTTAACCGCTTTACAAGAATCGATAAACGCTCTCACAGAAAAGCTGCGTAAAATACCGAAGGTCGGTAACATTCCGTCCTGCTCAGGAGTAAATGCCCGTTATCCGAGAGGATTTCGGGCATTCCTTTATTTTGCTGATACCAACTGCTGGACTAGACACCAACCTGTTCGCACTCTAAAAACCATGAGGTGCACCGGGAACTTTGGATGGATTTGACCGCGTCCTCCGGCCGTGAATCTGCATTACCAGTGCCAGCTTAGGGTTGGGTGTGGTTCGGATGGGAGTCCGATCAATCCGCTGCACGTATTCGGTGATGTCAGTACCGCCACGTGTGACTTTCACAATAAATTTCGTGTTTTTCATAGTTTGTCACTGCTTCTGTCCTCCGCAATACGAGCCCGTTAGACATTGGAAGGAGTTGAAGGAAGCTTCAACCACGCACGGACATCGCAATTCACCAGTGCGCAATCCTGAATTTTCCAGTTTCCATGAAACCGATAGCCAATCGCTCTTCTGAGGTCATTGGAATTCGGGCTACAGCAGATCAGTGCACACTCATGACCGTCAAATGGAAGTCTGTCTCTCACGGAAACCCACGACAAGCCGACTGTGTTTTCTGCAACTAGCATCTGACATCTCCCTGATTTCTGACGATCAAAGCCTCGCTGGCCGTGGTGACAAGCCGCTCTCTATTTGTCGAGAATCGGGGTCGCACTTACCGCCGTCAGAGACTTGCCACACTCCAAGCAACACGCCTTTAATCGAGATGTGATCAACCCGCACGAAGGGCACATCCTTTGTGATCCGTACCCCACGATCTGTGGCAGCTTGCGCATCCTGTAGAAGACCAGAACCCCGACCAGCACAATAAGCAGGCCGACAGAAATACTAATTGCGCTCATAAAGGCGCTCCTCCTCGGCGATTTCCACATCGAGTGCTTTGCTTCCGATGGTGATGCCGCGTTCGATTTCGCTGCCTACTGGCTGTTGGGAGCAGAGGACGGGTTCCATGAATGAACCCTCATTTCTATCGGTTGCGCAATGGGACCGTCGTGAAAGTTGGTGCCCCGGAAGGGCGACGGAGAGATGCGAAAGGGACTACCTAAGGCTAGTCCCCGGCGTCAGCAATAGCAAGGCGACTCAGAACGGAGGAGAACGGAGGAACGGGACAATACTGCTGCTGCGCTCGAACAGTTCTTCCCGCCGGAGCATTGGGAATGCCTGCGTTTGCCAAGGGGTCTGAGCGTACCATTGGATATGAGCAGAATCCATCCAGAATGCCTCGGCTCCGGCCATTCTGATCTTCGACAAGAACCAGACGAGGCAGAAGATGAAGAGGAGCGTGCCCTTATTCAGTGGGTGAAGGATGAAGCGTGAACACTTCGTCAAGGTAGTCGAGGAGGCGCTGGACTCGCTCCCACAAGAATTTCGCAGTCGCATTCAGAATGTTGCCGTTCTGGTGGAGGATTTGCCGCCGAACCAGCGACCATCCAAGCTCGGGCAGCGCAGGCGATTGCTTCTAGGCATCTTTCACGGCGTACCTGCGACGAAGAGGAGCGTCTTCAACCTCCCCACAGGACCGGATCACATTGTGCTTTATCAGAAGAATATTGAGGCGGTCTGCTCTAGCGAGGCCGAAGTGCGTCATCAAATTCGCCAGACTCTCATACATGAACTGGGGCACTATTTTGGGATGACCGAGCGAGAGCTTATGGAATCGACCGAACTTGCGCGACTGAGGCAGGTAGCCGGAAAGCAGACGACGAGGCTGACCCATTACGGACGCAAAACCGGGAAGCCGCACGAAGTTACGATCTGGTTCGTTCTGGATGGCGACAGGCTTTACATCGGTACGGCGAACGTAAATCGCCAATGGGTGCAGAACGTGCAGAAGACGCCACAGGTCAAGCTGTCCATTGCTGGCGAGAAGGTCGAAGGCACAGCCCGGTTCCTCACAGATCGCGCCGAGCACGAACGCGCCATGGCTGCCATTCGACGGAAATACTGGATGTTCCGGCCAATCATTGAGCTCGGACGGTTCCTCGCAGCCATCGGCCTGATGCGCGACAAGACGGGGTCGTTCGAGGTTTTGTTGGCTGGCTAGAGGGATAAGAGTTCGGCGTTTGTAAGATTCTTTTGGGTGGCGGTTTGGATTCGGCTTTCTTATGCTCGTTCTCATCGTATTGCTGGCAGCGTGGCTGGTCTTTCGAGCGATAGGATCGGCTGGTGTGCATGTTCTTGCCTCGTGGCAGCATTCCGCCCTGTACGCCTTGGCCGTGATGTTCGTCTTCACCGCAACGGCTCATTTCAACAAGATGAAACATGATCTAGCACAGATGATCCCGTCATCTTTTCCGCGCCCCCTGCTGATCGTGTACATCACTGGTGTTTTGGAACTTCTCGGAGCGGCGGGATTGGTGCTCCCGCAATTTCGCAGGCTTGCGGCATTTGCCTGATTGCACTCCTGATCGGGATGTTTATCGCCAACGTCAATGCGGCACAGAAGCACGTCACACTGCGCGGCAAGCAAGCGACATCGCTTTGGTTGCGGGCTCCGATGCAGATTTTGTTTATTGCGCTACTCTGGTGGTCAACTCGCGTCTAAACGGCACTACGCTCAGGCCGACTCGAAGAAATTCTTGATCTGCGCCCAATATCTTCTGACCACGTAATCCGTGCTGATGTGCCCACCACGCATGAGAGACTTCAACGTGGCTCCCGTAAGTTCCGCGAACAGTCTGGTCCGTTCATAGGGAACGTTCGGATCGTCCTTGGCGTGGAACATCAGCACCTTGGAACCCTCGATTTCCTTCCTGTGGTGCCAAGGATTGTAGAAGGTGCCGCTTCGGAGCTTCCGCCAATTCGCATCAGAAAGGCGGTATCCATTTCCAAACGCTTCGCGGATATATTCGGTGTAATTCTCTTTAGAGGTTTCCACCTTTTCGGATCGGTCCAGAATCTTCCAGTCCACTACCGGACAATTTGCGATTACTCGGCTTACCCGTGAGTCGAGGGATGCAAGAATTGCTGCCGCTCCACCGAAGCTTCCCCCGATGACGAAGATTTGATCCGGCGATAGCCGGAAGCGCCGACCGAACGCAATTTCTTCCATTCCCCTTGGCAAATCATCGATGATGTCGAGGATATCTTCATGGGGAGACCGCTCCAAAAACTCACCGCCGCTCTCCCATGCTCCCCGATAGCGCGGATAGATGACCCAAAACCCCTTGGCGGCGAGAAATTCCGATAGCGGTTGCTTGCACGGAATCGAGGGCATGCCGTCGCAGAGGACGACCACCTTCTGGGCCTTTCGTTCCCGCGACGGAGGCAGGAACTCCGCGACGATTTGTTCCTTGAATCTCGTTCTGAACATTATGTCCGGACATTATCCCTTATTCCTCGAATTCCCAGAGCCATTCCATCTGCGATAATTTCTTCCGTGTTCGGCCACTCTCAACTGTCGCAGTGGTCGCATCTAACTTGGGTTTGCCGAGCCATCACTTCCCAAAATCGGATATCCTGTCAAAAAGATGGCTTTCCCTTCTCCATCAACATCCTCCCAGCATTGGAATGCGGCTGCTTATGCCGATAATGCCCATTTCGTGCCCGCGCTCGGGCAACCAGTGGTGGATTTGCTCCAGCCCGAGTCGGGCGAGCGCATCCTCGATTTGGGTTGCGGCGACGGGGCATTGACTGAAAAGCTCGTTGCTCTGGGTGCGCAGGTGGTGGGTATCGACAATTCACCGGACATGATCGCAGCCGCTCTTCGGCGCGGCCTCGACGCGAGGGTAATGGATGCTCGTGCGCTGGTCTTTGAGAACGAATTCGACGCTGTCTTTTCCAATGCCGTCCTGCACTGGATCAAGGACGATCCGGACGCTCCGATTGCAGGTGCATTCCGCTCCTTGAGGATCGGAGGAAGATTCGTGGGCGAGTTGGGCGGGCATGCGTGCGTGGGCGCTATTACCGTAGCGTTAGTGGCTACGCTGGAGCGCCGGGGCATCCGAGACGCGCCTTCGTGGATTCCGTGGTATTTCCCGACAGTCGAAGACTATGAACTGCGGCTGCGGCGGGCTGGTTTTGTGCCGCAAAGTGTACAACTGATTCCGCGCCCAACCCCGCTGCCAACCGGAATGCGCGGGTGGCTGGACACATTCGCCGATCCGTTCTCGGCCGCGTTGCCGTGTGAGGAGCGCGGCGGCTTTCTCGATGAAGTCACCGCGCTGCTCAAGCCTGTTCTCTGCGATGCAAACGGGAAGTGGACAGCGGATTACACTCGCCTGCGCTTTGCTGCTGTCAGACCTTGAGGCCCCGATGTTTGTCAGGGTTGTCAGACTTCGGGGCGAAGGTTTCAAACCCACGGATCACGTCCCGCGATTCGTCCTCGGCCAGTCGATTCGCCGGCGACCGCCAAGCACTACTGCTCCGCTGGTCGCCGTACTCCGACTGGTATGCGAACTGACAGAAGCCTTGGCTGCCTTCATCGATTCAAGCTCACTAACGAGTTTTCCGACAATAAGGTTAGAAATGGGATTGATGTTTAAAGTCGCTAGCTGGAATTTAAATTCTGTTCGCTCCCGGTTGACCCATGTCACGACATGGCTGAAAGCTCGCGAACCGGATGTGTTGTTGCTACAAGAATTGAAGGGAACGGAATTCCCGTCCGAAGTCTTCCAGTCGCTCGGCTATGAGAGTGTCGCGGTGACGCAGAAGGCCTATAACGGGGTTGCCATACTGTCGCGGCATCCGATGAAGACGATTGCTAAGGCTCTCGTCGGAGACGATTCCGACAGCCATGCGCGGTTCTTGGAGGTAGTCATCAATGGCATCCGCATCGTCAATATTTATCTGCCCAATGGCAATCCGGTAGGGAGTGACAAGTTTGCGTACAAGTTAGCTTGGATGGATCGACTGAATCAGCAAATGATTAGATGGAAGCAGGACGATGTGCCGACGCTAATAGGCGGCGACTTCAACGTGATTCCTGAGGACATCGACTGTCACAAGCCGTCGTCGTGGGAGCACGATGCTTTGTTTCAGCCGGAGCCGCGAGCCCGCTATCGTGCGATGTTGGGTATGGGCTATACGGATGCGTTCCGGTCGTTGCACGTGGGCGAAATTGGACACTTCACGTTTTGGGATTACTTTCGGCAGGCGTTCCAAAACAATCGAGGCATACGAATCGATCACTTCTTGTTATCCCCAACGCTGGCAAATCGACTCGAAGGCTGCGAGATCGATAAAGGGCCGCGAGCGCAGGAAAAGCCGTCTGACCACACCCCCATAATCGTGACGCTATCCGATCTGCCATCATCTCCCCATGTGCGGGCGCTACCGACTGTCGCGGCGAAAGCAGCTTGTTGACCAGTACTTCGGCAGCGACTCAAGGGAAGAAGATTGGAATCCCCGATACAACATTGCCCCTACTCAATCTGTCCCGGTGATTCGCCAGAGTCCCAATGAACCCGTCCGCCAGTTGTCGCTGATCCGCTGGGGATTAATTCCCTCATGGGCGAAAGACCCCTCAATTTCGGCAGGAATGATCAACGCACGGGCTGAAACAGCTAGCGCCAAGCCTGCGTTCCGGGATGCCTTGAAATTCCGCCGATGCCTGATTCCCGCAGACGGGTTCTATGAATGGCAAAAGACTGGCAAGATCAAGCAGCCGTATTGTTTCGAGATCAATGAGGGGGAGTTATTTGCTTTCGCTGGACTTTGGGATCGCTGGAAGAGCCCGGACGGCAATTGGATCAAGACCTGTTCAATTCTAACCACAACTCCGAACGATGTGACCTCAGTCGTCCACGACCGCATGCCAGTCATCCTTGATCCAGATAGCTATGACCTGTGGCTCGATCCGGGCATGACCGATGTGAAAGCCGTATCCGAACTGTTGAAGCCCTACGATGCTCGGCTGATGCGGTGCTATCCCGTGAGCAGTCGAATCAACCATGTGGCGAACGACGACGAGGAATGCTCCGCACCGGTGGAGGTCGCCCAGATGCAGAATCAACTGTTCTCGTAAGGTGACACAAAATGCAAATTGTCGTTGAACTCAACGAGTCAGAGCTTTTGGCGCGGTTGCGAAATTTTGAAGACCACCTTGTCGAAAGGAAAACGATTAAAGACGAGAGGGACTGGAAAAAGACGGCGGTCGCATTTGCAAATTCGGTACCGGTCGGCTTGCCTGCTGTGCTCTACATCGGCGTTCGGGACAACGGCGAAATTGAAACACCACAGCAAAACTTGGATGATGTACAGAAGAAATTCAATCGACATATGGGCTTGTCGCCCGTTATAGGTGACGATCTTCGGGACATATGCGATCCGGGGGTAGACCTGAATCCAGAGGCACCTTGCTACGGTCGCTTCTGGATTGATATGCCGGAAGGCCGAACGAGGCGCACAGTCTCTTTCGGAACCGGCCTCAATCGCGCAACAGCCTCGCGAAGGCTCCGTGATCTAATCGAGGCTGAAGGCGTCAACAACAAAGAGAACTTCATCACAATCACGCAACCCGGTCTGACGTTTGGCGCACAGGCAGAGAAGTGGTTGGCTTCCCTACCCCATCGCAGGCGTCGCCCGGTCAAACCCGCCACAGTCTTTGGTTGGCGTCATGCCTTAGACAAGTGGATTCTCCCAACGCTCGGTAAACGTCACCTGTCTGAGGTTGGAAATGGGGCTTTGCGTGAATTGATTGAAGTGATGGTGGAAGGAGGGTTGTCGGCAAAAACAATTGTGAACTATTCGCAGGTTCCAAAAATGGTGGTTGCTTCTGCTCTCAATGGTGAAGGTGAGCAGCTTTACCCGCGAAAGTGGAATCACGACTTCATGGGGTTGCCCATCGTCAAACAAGAGGAACAACACCGACCCACAATAACTGAAGCGGAAATTAACCAACTCATCCAGAGTGCTCCACGTCGTGAGGCCGTACTATTCGCCCTCATCGCAGGGACCGGGCTTCGTGCCGGTGAGGTTCTCGCGTTGAAGCCTACAGACTTCAATGGGGATTTCACCATTCTGCACGTCACACGAAGCATCTGGAAAGGCAAAGAGCAGGCTCCCAAGACTCCTGCCGCTGTGCGCACCATTGACATTCCGGCAACACTCGCCGTTGTGTTGGCTGCGTATGCGGAAGGAAAGACCGGTTTGTTGTTTGCAACAAGGAGTGGCCGTCCGCTGTCTCAGCGGAATGTCCATCGTGCAGCCGGTCATGCTCTGCACGCCTTCCGCCGTTTCAGAACCGAAGTACTACGCCGCACCCGCGTGCCCGAAGACCTCATCGGGTTGTGGCTTGGTCACGCAAAGAAAACAATCACCGACGTGTACGCTGATGGTTTAAAGAATGACATTCAGTGGCGTCGGGAATGGTGTGAAAAAGTTGGTCTGGGATTCTCAGTTGGGCTATTTGGGCTAGAAAACCAGACCGTGATGTTGTTCGGGAAGGCCGCGTAAACCAATGAAAGGGCGAGAAATAAATTGGCTCCTCAGGTAGGACTCGAACCTACAACCCTCCGGTTAACAGCCGGATGCTCTGCCATTGAGCTACTGAGGAGTGTCTTGGGACGCTTGTATGTCGCCTTGTTATTCGTTTCTATACTAGCACCTGGGTGGACTTGCTGAAAACTTCTGCGGGATGGTTTTTGATATTCTTAGTTGTTGCGAGGTGGTTATGCCGGGAGGGGTTCGTTTGCTCTGGACCATTGCTTGTTTGGCTCTGATGGTTGGCTTGGCTTGGGCGGGGGATGGATCTTCTGCCAGCACTGCGCCGGTTGCGGGGCCGCCTAAGGTTAAGGTGAATGTTGTTGAAGAGACCATTCATGGGCACAAGATTGCCGATCCGTACCGTTGGTTGGAGGATGGCGGCAGTGCGGACTCGCAGGAATATGTGCGGGAGCAGCTGGCGTACACGCGCAGTGTTCTCGATCCGCTGCCAGGGCGTGATGCGATTCACCAGCGGCTGGCGCAGCTTCTTTCTATCGGCAACGTCACCACGCCGCAGATTGGCGGGCCCTACTATTTTTATACGCGGCGCGAAGGCGCGCAGAACCAGCCGGTTTTGCTGGTGCGTGAAGGTATTCACGGCAAGGACCGGACGCTGGTGGACGCGAACCAGTTGGCGGCCGACGGCACGGTCGCCCTGGACTGGTGGTTTCCCTCGGATGATGGCAAGTACGTGGCTTATGGGACTTCGGCCAGTGGCTCCGAGATCAGCACCCTGCACGTGATTGGGACGGCCACCGGCAAGCTGCTGCCGGACACTATCGAACACACCCGCATCGCCCAGGTCAGCTGGAAGAAAGATAATTCCGGTTTCTACTACGGCCGCAATCCCAAGAAGGGTGACGTGCCGGAGGGCGACGAGGCCTATTATCTGCACATTTTTCATCATGTGCTTGGCACCGACCCGGCAAAAGACTTGCTGATCTGGGGAGAGGGGCGCAAGAAGGAAGAAATTCTGGTCTCCCAGTTGCCCGACGACGATGATCGCTGGCTGTTGCTAACCGCTTATGAAGGCTCCGCCGGCAAGAATGAACTTTTCCTTCAGGATCTGAAAGCCGGGACCCCGCCAGTGGAACTCACCAGTGGCAAGGATTTTCACTATAGCGGCGAGATTTTCCGGGGAAAGCTCTACATCACCACCAATGAGGATGCGCCGCACTTCCACTTGTTTGTGGTGGACGCGGCCAATCCCGCCCGCGCCAACTGGAAGGAAATCATTCCGGCGGCGGATGGCATTCTAAAGGGCACGGCGATTGTGGATGGAAAAATCCTGGCCGAGTATGAGAAAGATGCCAGCTCACAACTCAAGCTTTTCGATCTCGAGGGCAATGCGTTAGGCGACGTTGAGCTCCCGGGCATCGGCTCGGTTGAGGGACTCGGCGGCCGATGGGACCGCAAAGAAACTTTCTTCGGATTCCAGTCGTTCACGGTTCCACCGTCCGTCTACCAGGTCGAGC
>WNFQ01002224.1_pt1 | contig 13996 bp, 15 predicted proteins | sample 5400171 | NCBI WGS metagenome assembly WNFQ01 (sample SAMN13153356, study PRJNA577476) | soil metagenome | isolation source: 20 cm soil under Madrone tree | place: USA:California | collected 2016-06-14
GGAGGTCCACCGTCAGAAGAGCGAGAGCGAGGTCTATACAACAACCTTTTGAGACTGCGAGAGCTAAGAGCAACGAGAACGAGAACGAACCTTTTCCCCTTCTGATGTGTGATCTCCATGGAAGGCCGATGTGTCGCAACAGTTGCAGACATCGAGGAGTCGTCAGTGTTGCCGACAAACTTGTTGGCTCGGACCCGTCCTGCGGGCATGCTGACTAAGCATTCCGCTGTTGAGGTATTCGTCGCTGGTATGTCTCGTTCCTTGATTACTGCGTTGCATCTTTCCATTTGACGACGTGGGCAGGGTTTTTGGCAGTGTGGCACCCTCCAATGGGGTGAATTTTACAACCACCTCAGGATATTGTCACTTCGACGGAACTGGACAAATTTTCAATATGAACGATCCGCTGCGCAGTGCGCACTCAGATTGGCTGAGCACCACACATCCCAGCGATTGTGGTATTTTTTTTCAAATCATATCAGAATGTATTGCATTTGAATGGATGCATCAAACCGAGTACTACGTTGTCCGGTAAAGTAGCCTGAATTAGGTAGGATGATTCGGGACTCGGGCCCAGGAGAGTTCCTAGGGCGTCCATTCAACTTGAAGTTCCCGGTATCCAATCGCGACTCATCGCCACTATTATTCGACAAAATGAGTATTGAAGGGATATAGAACACTTAGTATACAAAAAGGATGCGTCGTATTGATCAGAACACAAAATATGTACTATATAATAAACATTACCGGAAGATAGACGTGAGATAGGCGAGTCCGAGTCTAGACTGACCACTTCTCCAAAGTATAGGCTCGCTGACATCGCTAGGCACCCCTTGGGACATGTCAAAGAGAGAGGCGCTCGACCGCAAGGCTAAGGTTGTGTTCCAAGCTTGCATAATCCTTGTACGGCGGCAGGTCGATACGATTCAAACATGTATGGCTCTTTGGCAATTCGTTCGGATCCCCCGCCTTCTCGATCGTGAAGCGCTGCCGCCCGTCCGCGCCTTGTAGATACTTGAATCCATTGAGAGGAACGCGCTTTGTACCCGTTGCGAATTGCAGCAACCGTGATCTGCGCTCCGGTGGCCATGAACGCACACATTTCCAAAACCATTGGATCACTTCATCGTTTACCTCGTAACCACCATAATTCGTGAACTCGACCCAGTCATCCCTTCCATGATATCTCAGCACGTCAATTGGATATCGTTAAAAAAGAAGGAAAACATACACATCGATCTCCGTGATACCACCGATGAGTAACTTGAACTCACGTTCATCAAACAATTTGATCAAGTCCTGAGGTATCAGGTCATTGAAGCCGTTCATAAAAGCGTCAAACTGGTCCTTGACACGCTTTGAGATGCGATATTCGACCACGAGATCAACATATTCTTTCTTGTTTTCCTCCGTGATAGCAATATCGGCACCACCCGGCTTGAGGTCGATGGTGACCATCTCGCCGAAGCGTTTCTCCACTGTCGTGAAGGTTTCACCGATCACGTCCGTTATGTCATTCTCTCTGCAGTGGTCACATGAGTTCGACGCGTGACGACCCTATGCCAACGGTGGATGATAACGGTGATGCTCACAGTATCCTTGTCAGCTTACGGTGTAATTCGGCGTCCACACTCTCAAGATCGGCTAGTGTGACTGCCTTGTTCAAAATCATTTTGTGGAAAGAAACGGCAAAAGAAGCATCAAAGAAGTGACGGTGGAAGATTAATAGGCCTAGAATACGTCCGATATACTTGAAATAGTTGACATGCTCGGGGTCGACGCCGGAGGCGGGATTGATCTGCAGTGTGTAGTTGTGAGGTGCCGAATATTCGAAAAGGCAGTGAAAGGGGTTGAACATCTCATGTGAAAGCAGGTGGAAGAACTCTCTATAGGGTTGTGAGAGTGGTACGAGCATTTTTTCAGGCACAAACCTCGCAAGACGATGTTCGCGATCCAATCCATCCTCCCCTTCAAACTTGATCACAAGTCGCTTTTTGAGATCGTTGGGTGTTTGCTGCATGATTTCGGCATAGCTGTCCTCGAATATGTGATCGCGCCGGACATTGATCTGGCAATTTCCGGGCTGTGCACGCATCGCCGGCTGAGAACGGAAGTAGATCAACTTTCGGCGGAAATCGCGCGCGTGCTGGGGCAAATTTGCATCGAGGGACGACGGCAGCAGCCGTGGATCATCCCATGTTGTCGTCTTGGTGTTATGGTCAACGAAGTACACACGCGTTTTAGACGTAAGTCTCATTTCCCACCCAGACGGCAATGGACCGAGTTGCGAGTTAGTTTGACGTTTTAGAGAAGTACTCCGACCGGTCTGTCGTCTTGGATCCACCCAGGTGGAAGTACGTGTGTTATGATCCACATAGTAGGGCCGACCTTCCGACGTGTGTCGTTCCACCCATCCAGAAGGCAAATTCCGTGCAGTACTGAGTCGACGTTCCAAACCCTCAGGTAGCGGATCATGCTGCGGCTGATCCGATTCCTTGTTGGCATTAAAGTTATGTTGCGTACTGGTGTTTGACCCCATTGTCTGTCTCGGAAAAGATAACGCTAGGTGTGAAAGATCTCGCTAGGCCGTGCGGGTGTCAACAGCTGTTGGGGGGTCACTAGAACTGACTTGAACTGGACGAGTTGTGATATTAGACCGAAGTCGTTGATCCTAGGTACAGTCTGGCAGAGTCATTATCGGTGTGGTAGTATTAGTGGCGCGAGGACGGGCACTAGAGCACCAGATGAGCAGGATGCAGGATGCTGACTAAACAGCCCCCACAAGCCACGCCGACGTTTAATACAATCCGACTTTGAACCTTTCTACCTTGACCTTACTTTCTTCCAAAATTCCAAATCTGAGCGAGCGGCTGAACGTGCTGAACGATGGAAAAACTCGAGGTGTTGAAATCCGTAACCAGGGTACCTGCCTCTAAAGCTCCTCTCGCCAGAAATTTATGGAACAGTCCTTATAGATCAGTGACAAAGTGACCAGGATACTGGGCCAGGTGTGTCTCTCTGGCATGACTCGGCGATTCGAGTGACTGTAATCTACTGGCACAAGAACCCAGGGAAATTCACCCTGCAAGGTCGGTTCCCACCTTTATAATCGCCAGCATGCTCATATGAAATCCAATAGGAACTAACACGTACATCGTCGGCACATCTAATCCCTACATACTCGTGGACACAGGCGAAGGAAAGCCAGAATATCCTCCATTTTTACGTACGGTGCTTGAGAATCCGCAGCACCCATCGCTGCCTGATATCTCAGACATAATCTTCACTCACCGACATCACGATCACGTGCGTGGTGTGCCATCTGTGCTCAGTCTCTGCCGTGAACTATGCACCAAGCGCCAGCCCGAGAAACCTTTCGTTCCTCCGCGCATACACAAGCACCCCCTCCCAGTGTCTGAGCACGATGCCGTCCTTGACGAGGTCGTGTCCAAGTTGCGGAAGGGCGATTACACTCCCGCACCGGGAGGTGGCCCCTTCCATGATCTTACAGACGGCCAAATATTCATTCCTTCTGTCCTGCCGCCCGGTTCGGATTCCGGCGACTGGAAGCTCCAGGTTCTGCACTGTCCCGGGCACACCGTTGATTCCACCTCACTTGTCTTTCCCGCTGACCGGTCATTACTCACGGGCGACACTGTCCTCGGTCAGGGCTCTGCCGTCTTTGAGGACTTGGGAGACTATCTCGCGAGTCTCCAGAAGATGCTCGATGCGTCCGACAAATACGATACGCTCAATCCTGGACACGGACCTGTCGTTCCCGACGGGCCAAAGACGATCCGTATGTACATCGATCACCGATTGGAACGCGAGGCACAGATTGTAGCCCTGCTTCGCACGGCGCCGTCTGGTGGCGCATGGACGACGTGGACAATCACGTTGAAGGTGTACGAGGGCTACCCAGAGGAGTTGTTGGAAGCCGCTGCGAGAGGAATCCAGCTGCACCTCAAGAAATTAGAGAAGGAGGGGAGGGTGCGGTCTCTAGGCGGCGAATCAAAGGACGAGCGTTGGGAATTCATTCAATAGGTCATTTGGGAGGTGCATTTGAGATAAGATACAGTACTAATACGCCTGTGCATTGTTGTGACCGCCGAATCTGCTGCGCTGCGGATTCACCACACGTCCAGAGATTGTAGAATGCATTTTATTGAGAGTGTAAGGTGTGCTGCGTGGCTGCGCTCGTATCGACTGCTCCGAAGCCCTAGCTTCGATTTCCCTCATTTCTTTCATTTCCCTTTAGCTCTCATTACATCCTACTATTGCTGCTCGTTTCTTAGTTCTCAGACTTCTCGGATAGTTTCTCGGCTTGCTCGGGCACACTGCCTCGACCCCCTTTATACCTATTTAGCTCTGATTGTTCAATTCTCGCGTCACGTGCCATGTGCAACATCAACGGCCTGTGTCGCTTTGTTGCTCAGGCTCTTGTTGGCGTTGTTGGCGTTGTTGGCATTCAGTCCCTCATGTATTTAAGTTTACTCTTATCTCGCTAAACAATAGACTTCTTGAGACCCCCCTTTCAGTCTCGCTTTCTGTGAGTGCCAGCCGTCTCAGGACGCTTCCTTTCATTTTCTCTCTTCATTTTCTTATCTCTCTCCTCCCGGACTACTCACTCGCGCGTTCCATCCGCGCTACAAGAGATCCCTAGTCAAAGTGAACTGAGATAGGCAGTGTAACTCTGGACTCGGGTCCAGGTGTCCGAGAGGCTATTGTGACTCGGATCTGGCAATTTCCGGGCTGTGCATATCGGCCATTATACCTTTGTATGCTACTCAGCCTCCAATCCTTTCTTTATCTTTCACCACCTTCCATCCGAGTATCCCCGTCCTAGTATTCTCTGTCCTCCGCCAACGACCGCAATGTCGACGCGCGTCATATCTCGGAAACGGGCTCGGCCCAGTAACACGACAATCTCGGCCGCTACTGCATCCAAGGACGTGTCCGCGTTGCGAGCAGCCCAGAACGCGACATTGTTGTTGCCCACTGAGCTCATTTACACTATCCTGGCAATTTCCATCGGTGACTACTTTGGCGACATGATTCTCCTTCCAAGCGAAATCCTGAAATGGGACGCCATAATGACATTCCTGCACGTTTCGCGTACCTTCCGGGGTTGCATCATCAAGTTGTTGTATCACCTATGGGGTGAGACCTTCATCCACGAGAGAACGAGGTACTGTACTGTAACTTTCTCCACCCCTCTCTGCTCCATGGCATGCAGTCCCGCTGACAGAATACACAGTGTCATCAAAAACTATAAACCGACCCTCAACATCTTTCGCCAGCTCTCACGTCAAGCGCACAGCATGCCGCACAGCTTCACCTGCTCGGATGCTCCACCAAAGCACCTCTCTGCACGCGTTGTACGTCACCCAATATGCCCCCTTGCCCGTATCTGGTCCGGGTTAATCCGCATCAATGCCACCGCCAATGCCCTGCTTGAGGACGTCGAGGTAGACTGGACAAGCGTTGATTTAGAGGAGGCGTACACTGAGAAAGACCTGAAAGTCATCATGACCAGTTATGCCGAGATCCCTTCTGGGATCCGTCCATTATTGCAAGGACGCATTATACACAGCGTAGGGATGCAGGCTGCGTTCTGGACAAAACGTGAGGAGTTCCCACCCACCTGTGCAGTTCTACCGGTATTAAGCTCCACTCACAACCACCCCCAATTTTTTTTTACATTTTACAGTGAAAAAGCTCAGAGCGACTGTCCTCTTTGTACTCCGCATTTTGCTGCAACTAGAAGAACTGGAACAGATGGAACAGATTGAGGTCCGTCCACACATCATAGCTCTGTCCGAATCAGTGCTCACATCAACATCTACCAAACTCCAAACCCAGTTTCGTATTGAACACCCACTGATCGCAGAGGACTCGGTTGCACAGAAATCGCAGGAGATGCATGCAAAGTATGCAGACAAGTTCTCAATCGCTACTGAGGACATCCCGCCCCTGCTTCGGAGGCATATTACTGCCGTTGGGCTGGATATAGTGCTACCCTTGCTCGAATTTATTGAGAAAAAGGGTGGTGGGTATGCGGATCTTTGTCAGGTTTTGAGGAACTATATCGCCTGCAACCTCACAGAAAAAGAGTGTGTGAAATATTTGAAGTAGCAGTAGATGTTACCTTATTCGCGTATGTGTAATAGCCGTGACTATCACTTGAACTTGCATGCGGTTGGATGGCAAGCCGAATACCCATCCGTGTATCTAATCACACTGCTTTCCTTTGGGACGTTGACCGTGCGCAACAATATCCCCTGTCCTGACTGACCACCGCACAACCACACCTGACCGTTGAACCCCACATGCAGACATAGCCACCCTCCGCTCAGAACACCGTATCTGCGGTGTGCTCACGGGGACTCTCCCGCATCTCTCGCAGCAGAATGTCTTTCTCGGTCTACCTCTCGTCCTAATGCCCGAAGAGCTCGTCTTCCTCGTCGAAAAGCGTGAGTAGGTTTCCACTTACGTCCCCGACGGATCTCCGCCTGACATGATATGCACCACTGGCACACCCCCGGTTCGATTCACTGGTATGGTATGGGTATGAAGAGCTTGCGATGATCGTGCACGACCCTGCAGCACATCATGCTCCCACACCCTCGCAGCTCGAAGCATGGGACGCATCGCGCAGACAAGACATCACCAACCAGCTCGCGCGACTCGAGCAGCGCAAAGCCGAAGACAGAGCAACGGTGACAAAAGCCACGTCTGCTCAAGCCCAAGACGCCATACTCGAAGCTACGATACAACAACAAAAAAAGCGTACAGAGCGGGAAGCACGGCGCCGTCAGCTCGCAGAAGAAGCGGCAGCAACGGCGGATGCGGCTGGGGCGATTGGGGGCAGCGAACAAGAACGACACGGAGACGACGTGCCCGCGACCGCCACTGCGACCACGAGCAATGCCATCTACACGATTTCGGTACCAACGGCGTCCGACACGTTCGCGTGGTACGACCCCAAGTACGATGACTTGCCAGTGCCCGACGACGACGACGGCGATCAGGGCAACGACAGCCCGGCGCGACGCACATGCACCTACGAGACGCTAGATGCTGCGCGTGAAGCTCATGTATGGGGTTACCCCTCGAACGCGGAGGAACGCGCGCGATGCGAGGTTTTCCGCGATCTTTGGGAGAAGGGGTATTATATGGGTGGGGGAAGCAAGTTTGGCGGGGATTGGCTTGTTTATCCCGGTGCGCACTTTTTCTTTCTCTGTTGTTCGTGTCATTTTACTGTTTCTTCTTACACGTGTGTGTATATGCATGTACGCTCCGACCACAGGCGATCCGCTGCGCTATCATTCGCACTTTGTTGCCACTGTACAAACCTCTCCGTCTGCCCCGTTGCGCCCGATGGAAGTAGTGGGACATGGTCGACTTGGTACAGCAACGAAGAAGGCGCATCTTTTGTGTGGGTGGGACCCTGAGAGCCGAGAAGTCACTTATATCAGCATTGAGTGGGCAGGATTCGGGTAGTGTAGGATTTGAGAGAATGGATTTGCTGTGTGACGGTATATTACTGTGAAGAATGACAAAGGAAATGATGATGTATCGTGATTGTGAAATAATGTGGACTAGTCTAACTTGCGCCGTGCCGCTGCTATCTGGCGTAGCGTAGGTGCACGAGGAAGAGGTCGCAATTCAACTTCCTCACCGTCACCTTCCTCCATTCTCCCAGTAGCTCCACCACTTCTGTCCAGGGAGAGTTCCCTCGCATGAGTTTTCCCCAGGCGCCGCCTCGTACAGAGACTGAGCACGCCCACGATGCAGTCATTGAGAAAGATCACGGGGGCGAAGATGCGGAGACGAATAGGCACATATGGGGATGGATGCATAATCGGCGAGCCTGAGGATGCCGAGGTCGGAGAGGACGGATTGTATGGGTCGGGTGGCACGGGGTGGGCGTGCATCGCCATAATTATATACTAGGGACGCTCGGCAACCTGGTTGAGTGGCATTGAAATTCAGATACTCACGGATGGAAAGATAAGTGCAAAGAGCGCTGCATTCGCGAAGGTGCTACCCCACATGCATATCACTGCCGACGGTAAGCCTACAAAAAAAAGTTCAGCGAAATGTGACTCCATGAGGGAATATGCCTGGCCATACCAAAGGCGAGGTAGTACATCCATCGTTCCTCGAGGTATCGAATCCGGCGAGAAAGCGACAACCCGCGAGCTATCCATAAAAACCTTTCAAAACACCATGCATTCGCAATCATGTAAGATTAGAACTGGGGCCACTCACTCGAAGCAGTAATACCTAGATATTCAAACCGCGAGATGAGATAGGTAAGAAGCCAAAGAACTCTCACTCACGCATTGACCCAGCAAAAGAAAACGGTTTCTACGGTGCCGCCAACGACGGGGACATAGCCCAGCGCAAAAGAGACAAAGACACACGTCGCGATCATGACAACACGGTAGGCGGACGTAGCCAGCGAGTTAAGGAACGCAATGTACGCATTTGGCGACGTGGTCGATGTCATACCAGCATATGGGAACGCGAGGCCATGTCGCAGTGTAAAAGTGCGCTTGGCAATAAGAGAACACCACGAAGCCTGGCAAACGAATGGGAAAAGTAAGCAACCTACCTAGGGCGCAGGACGGTAAACACAAAGAAATAAAAATATATCACGCACATTGAGATAGAGTGACACGCCAACGACGGGTAAGAGCCAAAATATACGATAGAGCCACCCAATGCTCCGATGAAGCGTACTCTGTGCCTGCAAACGTGTGCGCACGCCCTCCTCGCCTCCTTCCCCGCGTGATAATGGGTGCAAGAGAAGGTCAAAGACATGAACCGAGAGCAGCGAAATGCCATTGAGCAAGAACGATTTGAACGCGTTCGCGCGGACCTCTGCATCGCTACAATATAACAGTCAACAAACCAAGGACGACATGGACAAACAGAAACGAAAAGGGAGAAAACAGACATTCCTAGTCATGAGGCCGATGACGACGTCCCACCGGAAAGCGTCCACGAAACCACGCCATGCCCAACCGATCTGCAATTTGAGGGTGTCGTAGAAGGAGAGAAAAACTGGGTAAGAAGCTCGCGCGGACGCAAATCTGGGTGCTGGCGCTGGCTGCGCTGCATGTGGAGAGTAGCCACGAGTATGGTTGACCTGTTCTTGGGGATTTCTCAAGATGGATTTCCGCATCGCAAGTGGAGGACACGCGAGCGTTTGTTCTGCCCCACAGGCACCCACGGAAGCCACACCCACAATGCTTAATTCGGTAAATCTTGCCAAACAAAAACATACCATTGGGAGAAAATGCAGAATATTTAGCATACAAAGAGTGTGTCGTATTGATGAGAACGTGAAATGATGGACCACCGTTGAAAGAATATTAACAGAATAGTAGAAGTGAAATGGGCGAGTCCAGACCCATGGCGCATCGATACAACGGTACAGAACAGGACGCATCAAAACGAGTGATATGAGATAACAGAACAGCCATGCAACAAATCGTCTTTCATCTACTCTTGTCCGAAGCCGACAGTCTCTCTATAGACATGTAAATCAGTGGTAAGCATCCCATAAGGGCATGTGAAAGTGAGACGCACTCGACAGCAAGGGTCAGCTTGTACTCCAAGCTTGCATAATCCTTGTACGGCGGCAGGTCGATACGATTAAAGCATGTATGACTCTTCGGTAAGTGGTTCGGGTCACCAGCCTTCTCAATTGTGAAGCGTCGCGGACCATCTGAGCCTTGCAAATCCTTGAAGCCATTGACAGGAATGCGTGATGTACCCGTCGCGAACTGCAGTAATCGTGATTTCCGCTCCGCCGGCCATGAACGTACACACTTCCAGAACCATTGAATCACTTCATCATTCACCTCGTACCCACGATAGTCCGTGAACTTTGTCCAGTCATCCCTTTGATAAAATCTCAGCACACGGATCAGACATCGAGAAAAAGGAGAAACATACACATCGATTTCCGACATGCCGCCAATAAGCAACTCGAGCTCACGTTCGTCAAACACATTGACCAAGTCCTGAGGTATCAGCTCACTGAAGCCGCTCATAAAAGCATCAAACTGGTCCTTGACACGCTTTGAGATGCGATATTCGACCACGTGATCAACATATTCTTTCTTATTTGCCTCCGTGACAGCGACATCGGCACCACCTGGCTTAAGGTCAATGGTGACCATCTCGCCAAAGCGTTCCTCCATTGTCGTGAAAGTTTCATCGATCACGTCCGTTATGTCGTTCTCTCTGTCGGAGTCACATGAGCTCTGCGCGTGGCGACCTTTACGTCAAGGGGTAAGAGATAACGATGAGGCTTACAGCATCCATGTCAGCCCACGATGCAACTCAGCGTCCACGCTCTCGAGATCCATTAGCGTGACTTTCTTCTTCAGAATCATTTTATGGAAAGAAACGATAAAGTAAGCATCAAGGAAGCGTCGGTGGAAGATGCCTAGGCCCAGAACGCGTCCGATGAACTTGAAGTAGTTTAGATGCTCGGGGTTGACGCCGGAGGCGGGATTGATCTGCAACGTGTAGTTGTCATGTGCCGAATATTCGAAAAGACAGTAAAAGGGGTTGAACATCTCATGTGAGAGCAGGAAGAAGAATTCTCTACAGGGGTGTGAGGGCCGTCAGGTACGAGCGCTTTTTCAGGCAAGGCACAAACCTCGCAAGACCTCCGTAATCTAATCCATCCTCTCCTTCAAACTTGATCATGAGTCGCTTTTTGAGATCGTTGGGCGTCTGGCGCATAATCTCGGCATAGCTGTCCTCAAATATGTGGTTCCGTCGAACTTTGATCTGGCAATTTCCGGGTTGTGCACGCATTGCTGGTTGAGAGCGGAAGTAGATCAACTTTCGGCGGAAATCGCGCTTGTACTGCGGCACATTTGCATCGAGCGACGACGGCAACCGTGGGTCATCCCACGTTGTCGTCTTGGTGTTGTGATCAACGAAATACACACGCGCTGTAGACGTAAGTCGCATTTCCCACCCAGACGGCAATGGGCCGAGTTGCGAAATGGTCTGAGGCTGTAGGGAAGTACTCTGACCATTCGGCCCCATGACACGGATAATGGTTTGACGTCTTGGATCCACCCAGGTGGTCGTGCGGGTGTTATGATCCACATAGTATGGCCGACCTTCCGGGGTGTACCGTTCTTCCCATCCGGCAGGCAAGCTACCCGAGCCAGCGGTAGTGGCACCACCACCAGCACCGACCACTGCGGCGTTCCCAGATTGTGCACCAGCAGCTCCAGAACGCTGCGTATTGGAGCCACCGCTCGTAGCCTCTAACAGGTCGTCCACAAGGATCCGGCGACTGTGTTGATCCCGTGCAGCATTTGTCTCGCCTTCCTGTGTGTGATGATTGACAGCTTGGTTCGGAGAAGGACGATTCCATGTTGTACTGCGTGAATTGTGATCAACATAATACGTCCGACCAAGAGGATCAATTCTACGCTCCCATCCCTCAGGTAGCGGGCCATGCTGATCCTCGGTGGCATTAAAGTTATGCTGCGTACTGGTATTCGATGCCATTGCCTGCCCAGGGGAGACAATGCCAACTACCGAAGGTCTCGTCGGGTTGTGCGGATGAACAGCCGCTGAAGGCCCACCGGAACTAACAGGGCGAGTTGCGATATTAAGTTGGGGGCGTTGTTGTTCAAGATCCAGGTTTCCGGGAATGACGGGAGTGGGCATGGACATAACCGGTGTGGTTGTTTCTGAAGCAGTGGCGTGAGAACTCGGGGGGCGAGATAGGCTACCGGATGTGCCGGCAGTTCCTGCATTATTGACCGAAAGGCTGGAGTCATTTGATGGGTGGGCAGTCTGAGCCAACGAGGCGCCGGCCGGGCGGGAACTTGTATTTGACGAGCTAAGGTTGGTGGAGAGGTAGATTATCAATTTGCCTTGCACAACTAGATTGTCGTTGGACCTCTTCAGGTCTAATTGGACCACCTCTATGGGGAGTGCATCAGTAAGTCGTGAAAGTGGGGGAAGGGGGAAGCAACTCCAAGAATAGAGAACGTACCGTGGCCGCCAAGCTCAAGATCCAGGTAATTAGCTACTTGTATGTTAACGACACCCAAGAAGCCTTGATCTCGTCGCTTGAATTTGCGTTGATCGAATATCTGGACTGCGACGACGGAAGAATCCTTCACTGAACTGAAAGTTGGTTAGAAAAAAATTAGAAGTAGGGACACGCATCCGAGAACAAAACAACCGACACATCAAAGTGCTCATTCCAATAGGGATTGAGAGTCTTTTTGATTACGCTCGTTGTGCGTGTTTGTTCCGAATCGACGGTGATGACAGCAAATGGGTCGGGAAGGCGGAAGACATCGCGCTTGGCCAAGCCATCTGCAGAAACGACTGGAAACAGTCAGTGTGAGATTCGGTGCATTTGACTGGGGTGAAAGAGATGACTAACCTGTAATTCTAATTTCCCTCCTGTGCAAACAAGGATTATAAGTACATTAGCAAGGACATCAATGGTAGGGTATCATGAAGACTCACGATCCCCCCAAATTGACGGGCATGACTAGCGGGGAAGGGGTGGTGTAATGGGCAGGAAAAAAGTAAATGAGGGGAGAGCTGGCGTGAGTTGTGCAGTGCCGTGCGGTCAGCGCAGCGCTTGGCCCCCGAGAATGCCGAGCCTGCCGACCCCGACGCTGGCAACCCCGTCACGTGCACCACGACAAACGACAACGACACAACCCTTTCATCCACCTGCCTGTTGCTCATCGATCTATCGGTCACTCTGTCGAGCCTATCTATCTGCGTGCAAGATATTTTTACCCTCTGCCCATCGTCATCTCAACTAATCATCTAGAATCGGCACTTGCCTTGTCCGCTTCCCTTTTCATCGATGCCGATGCCTTCATCATTCATACCTTCTCTTTTCATCTAGTCTTATCATTTCTTATTGGCTTGTCACATTTGTCCACGTACACGCAGCCAGAGCGTGCACCCACCTGAACTTAGTTTATCTCTATCAACCAATCGCTGTTGGAAGGAGCCTTTAGATTGTTCGTCATAGTCTTACTATCGGCCCTGCCCTGCTTAAACTCCTTGACTCGTTGCGTCATCACCTGCCCCATCTGGCTTAACAACCCACGTCAACGAGGCCTGGAGGTGTTTTTGAATCTATCACAACCGCGCTTTAGCCCGCAAGCTGCCGCAATTTTGGCTTCTTCCGGGTTTTTTTTTCTCCTACGGATGTGATAAGTGGTGATATGAACCTACATGAGGTCATAGAGTTCCCAACTTGCACTCTCATCTTGGCCGTCCGGGATCGAAAATTTGGTCACTATCCACTCTTATAGCTATATTCTCCTATCATTGCGTATGTGCGCGCTCACTCTCGCCCTTGTCCCCACACTTCCCGTAACAATCACGTACGGTGATGATGATCATTTTTTTTCGGCCTCCAAGCCGATTATCGCTCTCCGTGGTGGGTGGGTGCTTCTCTGTAGTCGTCATCCTCGGTACCAGTCAAACTCTCTTACCCGGTGCATCGATGGCCACAGTGTTAGTCCGATTTATTTTCCTCTGGGCCGCGGAGCAGATTTGTGCGACGATTCTCCGAAGGCCGAAAACGTGCAGTGCACATTGCGCACCGACCTTTTTGATATTAAATCCCTTATGGATTTGTGGGAGACTATCTAAACGGGGAACCCAGGGGTGCCTTGTGCAAATGGCGTGGTTTTGAAATGATAAGTCACGTAAGAAAAAGTTACGAGGGCTCGCGGGTAAAAAGCGCTTTGCCTCCTGAGTCACTCGAGTAAGTTTGTAGCCATGCTGTCGGGTCGTAACTAACAAACTGGAAATGGCCGTGTCAGGGATAGGGGATGTTGAAGAGTCCGACCGAATCCATGTGACATCTACCCCACATGTTCTCTGCGGGGGCGCTTCGGCGCTTCGGACAGGAAGTCGAAAAATGTTGCATGTGACGATCTTGCCACTCTCAGCTAAACGGGCG
>WNFQ01002783.1_pt1 | contig 13993 bp, 10 predicted proteins | sample 5400171 | NCBI WGS metagenome assembly WNFQ01 (sample SAMN13153356, study PRJNA577476) | soil metagenome | isolation source: 20 cm soil under Madrone tree | place: USA:California | collected 2016-06-14
AGGCCGTACAAGAGCTGGACGAACGAAAAGACGGCGCCGTCCATGCCCTGAACTTTGGGATTTTTCGATTCGATGACGTCACGCTGGAAATTGCGGCAGGGGAACATGTGTGCATCCTTGGCCCGAATGGGTGCGGGAAGTCCACGCTGATTAAGACGATCGCGCGCGAGTGCTACCCGATGGTGCGCGAAGGGTCTTCGATCTCCATCCTGGGGCGCGCGCGATGGGATATTTTCGAACTGCGATCGAAGCTGGGAATTGTTTCGCCGGACTTGCTGGCATCGTGCACTACGGACGCGACGGGACGGGACGTGGTGCTGTCGGGATTTTTCAGCAGCACGAGAATCTTTCCGCATCACCATCCCGACTCCGAGAATCTGGCGCGAGCGAACGAAGCTCTGGCAAGGCTTGGCATCGCGCATCTGGCGGAGCGCGCGGTCGCGGAGATGTCCTCGGGCGAAGCGAAGCGGACGCTGATTGCGCGGGCGCTGGTGCATGATCCGCAGACGCTGCTCTTCGACGAGCCGGGCAACGCGCTGGACATTGGGGCGCAGTTGCAGCTTCGGGACACGATGCGCGATCTGGCGAAATCCGGGCTCGGGATCTTGCTGGTGACACACCATGTTTCGGAAATTATTCCGGAGATGGAGCGCGTCGTACTTTTGCGCGAAGGCCGCGTTCTGGCTGACGGGCCAAAATCTTCCGTGCTCGTAGAGGAACATCTTTCGAATTTGTTTGGAGCCGCGGTGCGGCTGGGTCGCCACGACGGCTATTTCCATCTCTATTGAATGGAAACGGGATGCGCTGGGCGAAGCCGCGATTTTTTCGCGTGCGCGGTCAGCTCGCTTGCGCGAGGCCGTACAAGAGCTGGACGAACGAAAAGACGGCGCCGTCCATGCCCTGAACTTTGGGATTTTTCGATTCGATGACGTAGTATTCGTCAGGCGCATGCGCGCCGCTGCCATGACCGAGGCCGAAGGGGCCGGCGGCAAGGCGAAGCGGCTCGCCGGTGAAAACGTAGCCGGGCCAGGAGCCGGCGCTGCGCGGAAGAATGACGGGATCGACTCCGCCTTTGCGGTAGACCTCGGTTTCAATGCGAATGAGCGCGGCGTCGACCGGTGTGCTGTTGGGATCGTAGCCGCCGGTCATGCGGACTTCGATGTCACCGAAACCTTTTTTCGCGAGATGCGCTTTGAGGGCGGCGAGGGCCTCGGCGGCGGTCATGTCTGGAACAAGGCGCAAGTCGAGTTTGGCGATGGCTTTTCCGGGAAGAATCGTTTTTCCGCCGGGTCCGGTGTAGCCGCCGACGAGGCCTTCGATGTTCACGGTGGGCCGCGACATCAGGAGTTCGAGGGCTTCCTGCCAGCCGACGTCGTGCACCCAGTGCTCGACTCCGAGAAGTTTCTTCGATTCGGCTTCGCTCAAGCGCTGCGCGGCTTCGGCAATCATTTTCTTTTCCGCAGGGGAGATGGGGCGGGCCTTCGCGGCGAAGCCTTCGATGGCGGGATCGTTGCCGTCGGATGACACGAGAGTGGCCAGCGCTTCGACGAGATGCCAGGCCGGGCTGTCGAGGCGCGCTTTGTTGCTGGAGTGCACGTCTTTGCGCGGGCCGCGGCCCCAGCGCTCGCCGCTGGAGATTAATTCACATTCGATGACGCCCTTCGCGCCGAGGGTCATGGTAACTTCGCCGTCGAGTCCCTGCGAGGCGCTGGGCATGAAGATGCCCATGCAGTTTTTCAGTGCGCTGAGCACTTCGGGCCGGCGCACCACTTGCGGAAAATGCGGCGAGCCGATTTCTTCTTCGCCTTCGCCGACGAAAACGAGGTTTACGGGGAGTTTCTTGCCCGCGCCGCGGATCGCGTGGAGAGCGGCGAGGAACGAGGCTTCCGGACCTTTCTGATTCACGGCACCGCGGCCCATGACGACTTTTCCGAGCCCCGATTTATCGACGAGCGCCGCTTCGAACGGTGGAGACGACCACTCCGCAGGATCCGCTTGCTTCACGTCGTACATGTAATAAAGACCCAGGGTGCGGGGCGCGCCCGCGTCGAGTGTGGCGAAAATTCCTGGCTGGCCGTCGGTTGAAATTTTGGTGGCTTGTTGGAATCCGGCGTCTCGGAGCATGCGCATGGTCAGCTCGCAGCCTTCGTTCATGCCGCGGTTCTCGGCGGCGATGGAGGGCTGGCGGATCCAATCCTGCAGGCGCTTGACGGATTCCTCGTGGCGCTTCTCAACTTCCGCCCGAATCGCGTCGAGATCGCCGGGATGCGCTTGCGCCCAGCGCGGCATGGCCAGCGTCGCAGCCGTGGCGGCAGCAGTGGCCGCTGCACCTTGCAGGAAGCCGCGGCGATCGTTCGTGTTCTTGGGGGAGCTCCAGGAATTTTTCACGGCAGCCTCCTGAGGCGGATTCTCGATGGGATTCGAAACAAGATAACCACCTAGATGCATCAACGCGCGAGACTATACCTTCTGGATTCAGTCGGCAATGGGGTGGCTGCGAACGGGTGGTATGGGCACCCTGGCGGGTAGGACAGCTCAGTAACCGATTAAGTTGTTGTTGACGAAACGCGCGATAGTACCGTTGGGTCCGACGGCCCAGCCATGCAAAATGTCCAAGATCGCTACGGCATTTAGATTCAGCGCATCCGTAGGCTTCCAGAGAGCCGCGGAAACTTTGCTCACGCTGACGTCCTCGCCGCTAGGTCCGACGGCAACGCACAGCGCGTCATCGACGCAGGCTACCGAAGAGCGATAGCCGCCGGGCTGCTGGGCGGAGAGTTGCCAGGTCTTGCCTTCATCGAGGGAATAGGCGGCAACGACGGAAGCGCGCTTGGGATTCTTATAGTCCCCACCGACAACGACCACTTCGTTTTCATCTCCGCGAGCGATGGAGAAGATTCCAGAGGAAGCGTTGCCGTGGGCGATGGGTGTCTCGGAGACTGTCCAGGTGCGTCCTTTGTCAGCAGAGTGAAACACGCGTGCGACGGGCCCGCCGCTGCCAAAAAAGATTTCCTCGCCGGAGAGCAAGAGACAGGTATTGCTGGCGGCAAAAGCTCCTTCGCCGGGAAGTGCGGCAGGCATGTTGCCACTGGCGAGCGGAATCCAATGCTGGCCGTCGGTTGTGGTCAGAAGGAGAAACTTGCCATCGAGGGGATCGCTGAGCGCGAAGCAACGCGTCTCCGAGAGGCAGGCGATGGAATCGAGAAAGATCTCTTTGCGGTTGCCCGTGTATTGCAGCGTCCAGGTTTCGCCGCCGTCGGTTGTTTTGAAGATGTGGGATTTTTCACCTTCGCCGCTGGACATCAGGTAAGCGGTTGCGGCGCTGAAAGCGACGATGCCGCGGAAATCAAGCGCGTCGCCGCCCGCGACGTGAAGGTGCTTCCACGTTTTGCCTGCGTCGAGTGAGCGAAGAATCACGCCATTAGAACCGGACGCCCAAACCACCGGTGTACGCGTGCCTTTTGCGTCCTGCGCGTAGGCGGCGCTCACGCCGCGAAGATTCGTATCGAGGCCGCTGGTCTGCACTTCCCACCATTGCGCCTCTGCCGGAAAAGCGAAAAGCAAAAAGAGAAAGAAAATCCGCATGGCGGGCATTCTAGCAGGCGGTTCAAAAGGAATCTTTTGAAAGTGCAAACAGTCCTGCAGATTGTCTCGTGCCGCGCGAAGCAGCACGAATCACAAAAAAAGAAGCAGCGCGGGAAGACGGGAACTAATCCTTTGTAAATTGAATTCGACTGACTTAGACTTCCGCGGGCTTCAGTGAGGGGGGGCATCATTCAAACAGCGCGAAGGCCTTTCTAGGAGCAGTGGGAGCGGCCGCGGCGGGGTCGATTCTTACGGGCCCATGAAATACGCGCTGAGCATGCAATGGGCACGCGGTAGTTTTACCAGCGGAGCCGCAAGGGCGAAATTCAGCGGAGGATGGAACATGGGGCGAAAAAAATTCAGCAGCTGGAAGAGTCTGATTTTGTGGGCTGTCGTGCTCACGGCGATTCCGGCAAATACTTCGGCGCAAACCCGCGCCAAGGATACCGAGTGGCCGTCCTACGCGGCGGACCTGGCGGGGACGCGCTACCGGCCGCTGGACCAAATCAACGCCTCGAACTTCAACGACCTGGAAATCGCGTGGCGCATTAAGACCGACAATTTCGGCGACCGGCCGGAATACAAACTGGAAGGGACGCCGCTGATGGTCAACGGCGTTCTGTATGCTACCGCGGGATCGCGGCGCGCGGTGATCGCGCTGGACCCAGCCACGGGTGAATTGCTCTGGATCCACGGCGAGCATGAAGGAAAACGCGGCGGGGCAGCGCCGAGACAGCTCTCCGGCCGCGGGCTCGCGTACTGGTCTGACGGCAAGGAAGAACGCATTCTTTATGTGACGCCGGGCTATCGGCTGATTTGCCTCAACGCGAAAAATGGAATCCGCGTTCCGACCTTTGGCGACAAAGGTGAAGTGGACCTCAAGCTGAATGACGATCAGGAAATCCTGCCCGATTTGACCACTGGAGAAATCGGCATCCAGTCCGCGCCGGTGGTAGCAAAAGACACGGTGATCATCGGCGCGGCGTTCCGCGAAGGCATGACGCCGCGGAGCATGCGAAATAACAAAGGGTACGTGCGCGGATTTGACGTTCGAACGGGCAAGCGGCTTTGGATTTTCCATACCATCCCGAAAAAGGGCGAATTTGGCTACGACACTTGGGAAAAGGGTTCGGCGGAATATACGGGCAACACTGGAGTTTGGACGCAGATCACCGTGGATGAACAACTTGGACTGGTGTACCTCCCAGTTGAATCGCCGACCAGCGATTTCTACGGTGGGCACCGTCCAGGAAACAATCTGTTCGGCGAAACTCTCGTGTGCGTGGACCTGAAAACCGGCGAGCGCAAATGGCACTTCCAATTGGTTCATCATCCGCTCTGGGACATGGATATTTCCTCGGCGCCGATTCTTGCGGACATTACGGTTGAGGGGAAGCCGGTAAAGGCTGTCGCGCAACCAACGAAGCAGGGATTTCTGTATGTCTTCGATCGTGTGACCGGAAAACCCGTTTGGCCGATGCCGGAGAAGCCCGTGGAAGTCGGAAACGTTCCGGGCGAAACGTATTCGCCGACGCAACCGATACCATCAAAGCCGCCGGCTTACAGCCGCAACGGGACTTCCATCGACGATCTGATCGATTTCACGCCCGCGCTTCGCGAGCAAGCGAAAGAAATAATGTCGAAATACCATCTGGGCCCGGTCTACACGCCGCCGGTGGTGAGCAAAGTCGAGGGCCCGCTCGGGACACTCACACTCGGGACGGCGTCTGGCGGCACCAATTGGCCGGGCGGGTCGTACGATCCCGAGACGCACACGGTGTACGTGTATGCGTGCAACTCGTGCATGGAGCCGATTGGGCTCGTTCCGGCGCCCAAGGAAATCTCCGACATCAACTACATCGCGGGAACTGCCGGACAAGAAGTGGAGATTCTGAAAGGGCCAGGCGAAAATGCCGGAGCGGATTCGCCGAAGCCTCCGAAGAAGAAAGCCGGGGCCGGCTACGTTCCCATGAATATTGATGGCTTGCCTTTGGTGAAGCCGCCCTACGGAACGATTTCCGCGATCAATCTCGACAAGGGTGAGATTTCTTGGCAAATCGCCCATGGAGAGACCGAGGACGTGGTGCGCAATAGCCCGGCGCTGAAGGGAATGAACATCCCGCGTACGGGCCAGGAGACGTACAACATCGGGACGCTGGTGACGAAAACGCTGGTGATTGCAGGCGAAGGACACATAACGACCACCGCCGATCATCCGCGCGGCGCGATGCTGCGCGCTTACGACAAAGCGACCGGCAAGGAAGTCGGCGCGGTGTTCATGCCCGCGCCGCAGACTGGATCGCCGATGACTTACATGGTGAACGGCAAGCAGTACATCGTGGTGGCCGTCAGCGGCGGGCCGTACTCGGGTGAGTACATTGCGTACACGCTGCCATCAAACGAGGAATAGAAATCGGCGTGAAGCGCAAAAATTCATTCATGGCAATGGCAGGGCTGGGTGTGATCGGGGCGTTTCTTGGAGCGCTTCGCGCCCAGCAGCCGGCGGCTCCAGAGCGTACCGTGTGGGACGGCGTTTATACGGAAGAGCAGGCCAAGCGCGGCGAAGCGCTGTATGAAAAGCAATGCTCGGCCTGCCATGGCGACAAGCTCGCGGGCAGAGAATCGGCGCCGCCTCTTACCGGCGGGGCCTTTCTTTCGAATTGGAGCGGCCTCCCGCTGGGCGATCTGTCCGAACGAATTCGCAGGACCATGCCGCAGACTTCGCCGGGAAAACTGACGCGCCAGCAGAACGCCGATATCCTCGCCTATGTGCTGAGCTTCAACAAATTTCCGGCGGGGAAAACCGAGCTGTATCGCCAGGCAGAAATGTTGAGAGAAATTCGTTTTGTGTCGGAGAAACCGGCAGCAAAGAAATAGTCACAGGAGGATCGACCCATGAAAAAACTATTTCCCGCAATCGTGATCGGCGCGGCGCTCACCGGATTCATCGCCGGATATGCGGCAAAGCCAAGCCGGCAAGCCATTCTCAGCGGGCACATCGACGACTTCTCGATGATTCCGAGCGCTTCGGCTCAGGAAAGCAAACCGGAAGCGCAGCCGTTCGGCTTCAATTCTCCGAACGAACCGCCGCTCGCGCCCGATGCGCCGCCGGTCATGCATTGGAACATTGACGACATTCGAAAAGCGCACGCGGAAATGGCGGAGAAAGCCGCCAAGCTAGTGAAAGAGGCCGGCAGCGGAAGTTCGCAATCGTTCGGCGGCGGGCCGGTGCATGTGCAAACGCGAGGTTTCAGCATGTTCATGCTCTATCGCATGTTTCGCGACAAACCCGTTCCGAGCTTGACCAAAGTGAACAGCGTGCTGGACGACGCCGAGCAGCACGCCGGAGCGTATGACTTTTATGTTTTCACCGGCGGCACAGGCGAAATGATCCTCGGCGGAAAGATCGCCAACCAGCAGAATTTGAAGGACAAGGATGGAATTATTCCGGGAGAATACCGGGGACAACCGGTGGTCGGCGGAAAGACCTACAAAGTGAAGACAGGCGACTGGTTGCTGATTCCGCCGGATACGCCGCACCAGCCAAAGCCCGATCCCGGAGGCTTCAGCTACTTCATTATGAAAATCAACGTTGGCGTGTATCCCTGGAACCTGATTCGCTAGTCAGGCGTACAGACCAGCCCATTTAGCTCGCCGGAGTCAGCGGAGCTGGCCAGGCGCGATGCCGTGGCGGCGCGCGTCCTCTTCAATTTCGTTGATTTGCTTCTGAATCTTTTCCCGGCGGGCCTCGCGGATCTGCACTTGCGCCTCGACGTTTTCACGGACCGTGCCCTTGACGCTTTTCATTTCTTGGATTTCGCGGTCAACGTCATCGATTTGTTGGCGCAGCGGCGCAAGCCGGCCGCGGTAATAGGCCGCGTCCCGCCCGTTCGAAGCGGACGGCGGAGTTGGCGTGCGGGAAGAGTTGTTTGACGGGCGCTGGTCGCCGACGACCGAGATGCTGCCGCCGACAGCGGAAATCTCCTCCTCCGTCCAAACCCTTTTTGGTTTCTTTTTTTCCTTGGCCTGGTCTTTTCCCGTGCTCTGGTCTTTGGCCTGTGGCGCGGCAGCAGCGGGAGGCTGGGATTGCGGCGCGGGCTTGGCGGAATCCGAATCCGACCCAGACTGGGAAGATTGCGCCGGGCAGTTCAAAGTGGCGAAGGAAGCCAGAACACCGGCAAGAATGAGCGAGCGGGGCAACAAACCTCCCGGCCGTTTCCTCTTCGATGATGGGCCGATACAAAAAGTATAGCGGCCAACGAATCAGCGATCGCCGGCCGCAGAAGCGGGCTTGCTCAAGTCGGCAAGGCCCAGTTCCTTTCGAACGGCGAGGAGTGCCTCGGTGGGCAGGCCGATGTAGCGGTAGTTTGTATAGAGTGTGCGCTCGTGAAGGGAAAAACCTGAGAAGAGTTTGCGCCCGTCGAAATCGTATTGCGAAAAACTGGCGAGCCATAGCCCGGGGGCGACTTCGTAGCGCTCCTGCATGAAATGGCTGCCTTTGTAAATTTTGCCAAGAAACAAGCCGACGGAAATGTCTTCGGTGACTTCGCCTTCGATGCGCGCGAGCTGTTCGGCTTGCTCATCCACCCAGACGAATCCGCGAACTTTGGTGTAAATGGAAGTGAAGCGCGTGGTGGGCTTGAAGGCCGGGTTGGGTTCCATCCTGTACTTCGAAAGCATTCGGTCCGCGCGAGGCTCGCGGGCGACGAAGGTAAATAGGAAAGCGCTTCGCGTGGCGTCAATCAGGTCGCTGCGCTCTTTTTTTCGCTTCGCGAACTTTTCCACGGCGTCGCGTTGCGAACGGTTTTTGTTGACGAGCAGCGCAAGCGCCTTTTCCAGCCTCGCAAGATCGGCGCGATAGGCCGCGGCATCCGCGGGCTGTCCGTCAGCGCCGACGGGAATGCGATCCATCCCCGTGCCGGATGGAATGACGCGTGCGATTCTTACCGACGCCGGCGCTGCGTCGCTGCCGTTCTTGCGAACTTCCAGCCGCTCGAGGCGCTCGTAGACGTCCAGCGCTTCTTCATTTTTTTTTTGGCTGGAAATCACGCGGTCGAAGAGGCCTGGTTTCGCCGGGGAGATCGCTGGAGTGGAATCAGGAACCACCGACTGCGCCGCAGCGCTCGAGGCAGCGAAGAAAGAGAGTAAAGCGATCTGAGAAAACGCGCGTTTCAACATAATTCGATGCCGTGGAATAGCCGCGATCCTGCAATCTCGTTGGATTCTCTGGCACACACAATTGTTGTATACCGCGGCGGATCCTGAGCCCGGCCAGCATTTGCAAGACCTATAGTAAGTGTCGTAAAGCATAGATAATAGGCATAGATACGGCGCCCGCCAATTTCCTCTGTGGGTCGAGGAGCGCCTGCCCGGTGGGCCCGGTTCTTCTCCCATTCACTGTCAAACAAGGTACAATTCAAATGCTGGCGGCGGGATGGCCGGTGTCCGTCCAACCTGGAGTAAACCTACCCCCATCCGTGGCTGAAAGCAAACTGGCCTTCTACACGTCTATAGAAGAAGGAACGAACGGTCGCGGTATTTCGTATTGAATAGAGAGGGTTGGAGGTCTGTTTGGGTGTAACTCCCATGGACGGGTTGGGCGTACTGCCGCGGCGCGTCGAGAGTACCGCGCTGAAGATGGGCAGCTTGCGCAGCGCAGCGGTCACCATGCTCGAGACGGTGCGCTTGTCCCTGGATGCATTGAGGGCGCACAAACTGCGGAGTTTCCTGACGCTGCTGGGTGTGATCCTGGCGGTGACGACGCTAGTGGCGGTGATGAGCGTGGTCGCGGGACTGAATTTCTATGTGGCTGACAAGATCGCCAATCTCGGCGCAAACGTATACCTCGTTACGCGCTTCGGGATCATCACCAGCAACGACGCCTGGGTGAAGGCGCAGAAGCGGCCACTAATCACTGCGGAAGAATTTACAAAACTGAAGTCGGGGATGCGGACCGCAAGCCAGGTGGCTGCGCTACTGGGAACCTCCTCGGATTTACGCTATGGCAACGATTTGCTGCAGGATGTGAACATTTTAGGAGTAACCCCGAACTACTCCGAGGTGCGCAGTCTAAACGTCGCATCGGGCAGGTTTCTGATGGAGGCGGACGAGGCACACCATTCCCCGGTCTGCTTCATCGGCGGGGATGTGCAGAAGAAATTTTTCTCCAATGTGGATCCCATCGGGAAAACGATTCGCGCAGGGACGCACAGCTATGAAGTGATTGGCGTGGCCGCCGTCATCGGAAGCGCGCTCGGGCAATCGCAAGACAATTTCATGTTTATCCCGCTGGGCACGTACAGCAAGGAATGGGGCACGCAGCGAGATTCCCTCGTGCTGTTTATCCAGGCACAGAACGCGGAGATGATGCCGGCCTCCGAGGACGAAGCGCGGATGCTCCTGCGGGCCTGGCGGCACACTCCCTGGGACGATCCGGACAGCTTCGGGATCATCGGTTCGGACTCGATCATGGGGCTCTGGAAGTCCTTGACCGGGAATCTTTTCACCGTTGCCGTGGGTCTGACGGCGGTGTTCCTGGTGGTCGGCGGAATCGTGATCATGAACATCATGCTGGCCAGCGTGACCGAACGCACGCGGGAAATCGGTCTGCGACGATCGCTGGGAGCGAGAAGACGCCATATCGTCCTGCAGTTCGTGATGGAATCGGCGGTGCTGGCGGCCACCGGCGGGTTGATGGGGATTTGCCTCGCGTATGCGCTGGTTGCAGCAGCGCGCGCGGCGACGGCGATACCGATGAAGACGCCGATGAGCTCGGTGATACTTTCGCTGAGTGTTTCGACCGCAGTGGGCCTTTTCTTCGGAATTTACCCGGCGATGCGCGCGGCCAAGCTCGATCCCATCGAAGCACTGCGGGCGGACGGCTGAGGAACGGCGATGGCACAAGCATACGGTGAAAATCTCCAGCAGGCGATGGACACGCTGAAAGCGCACAAACTGCGCAGCTTTCTGACGGTGTTCGGCGTGGTGCTGGGTGTAAGTGTGATCATGCTGGTGGCCGCGCTGATTACTGGATTCGATCAACAGGTTCAGGAAAGCGTCAAGCAGTACGGAGCGGATACGGCATTTATTTCGCGCTTCGATCAGGGCCCGCACGGCGGGCGGCGGCCCAAAGACGAGCGCGAGCGCAAGCCGCTGACTCTCGAGGATGCGGAAGCGATTAAGGAAGGCAGTCCGGCGGTGAAGAATGTGACGGTCTTCCTCACCTGGTGGGAGCAGCAGCATTCGGTTCGAACGAAGTCCGGCGAGGTGTTGGCCATCGATTTCCGCGGAGTGCAGGCAAATTTCGGGCAGGTCTACGCCAACGCCGCAACACTGGAGGGACGGTTTATCAGCGAAGGAGATGATCTGCATCGGGAGAAAGTGGTGATGCTCGGTGAGAACGCGGCGCCGGTGCTGTTTCCCGGCGTTTCGCCGGTCGGGAAAGACGTGATGATCGACGGCTCGGCGTTTCGGGTGATTGGCGTCGTGGAGAAGCCGAAGGGAATGTTCGGCACGGACGATGAAGACCGCCGGGTGCTCATCCCGTACAACACCTTCCGGAAAATTTATCCCGGCGCCTATGAGAACAGCATCCGGTTGCAGGCTTATTCGAACATGCTGGATCAGGCGGTGGACCAGGCCACGGAAGTGCTGCGGCGGCGGCGCAACGTTCCCTTCAATGGCAAGGATAGTTTTTCGATTCAGACGTCGCAACAAATCGTAGAACAGTTTCACAGTATCATGGGGATGGTGGCGCTCGCGACGATCGTGCTGAGCGGGATCGGGCTGCTGATCGGGGGCGTGGGCGTGATGAATATTATGCTGGTGAGCGTGACGGAACGGACGCGCGAAATCGGAATCCGCAAGGCCATCGGTGCAAAGAGCGGAGATATTACCTGGCAATTTTTGCTGGAAGCCATGACGTTAACCGGGACGGGAGGCGTGATCGCGCTCATCCTAGTGAATGGCGTGGTGCTGCTGATCCGCCTGGGATTGAAATGGCCTGGCAGCGTGCCAGTGTGGGCCGCGGTGACTGGAATTGTCGTGAGCGTGTGCGTTGGCCTGGTCTTTGGCGTGTGGCCGGCGATGAAGGCGGCGAAGCTGGATCCCGTCGAAGCGCTGCGCTACGAATAGCGCGGTAAACTCTCTCCTAATTCAATCTGCGTATTTTCAAACAGAAATTATTTCAGCAGAGCTGAGGTTTTCACGGGTGTGGCAATGCGTTCGGAAGCTGCCGCTGTGCCAGCGGGCCAGGTGATATCCAGGGCGAACTCGCGGCGGACGAGCAGCTTGGCACGATGAGTGACGTGGACGGCCAGGGTATTTGCTCCGTCCGACCGAATTTCCGCCAGACCTTCTTTTTCCAAGCGCAGACTCTTATCCGGCTTGTAAAGGGCCACACGGAATTGATGCGGTCCGGCGGGAAGAGCGTGCTCGAAATGGATCGGTTCGCCCGGGGTAGCCTTCACCAATTTTGTGGTGAAGAGCAATTCTCGATCCGCATAAATGGCCAAGGCGCCTTCGGTGACTGCGGAAGTAATTTCGATTTGGAGGGTGGGGGCGGTAGCAGCTTGCGCAGCAGGCTCGGGGGCCGAAGGTGCAACGATCTTAGAAGACGAAGCCGCTTGAGGGATGACGCCAGGCTGCTTCGTTCGAGCAGCAGCTAGCTTCGCTGGGCGATTGGCGCGCTTGTGAGAGCGTTCTTGTGCGACTTGTGTCACGGGGTCGCCTGCAGCGACTGGCACGGGTGCTTCGGTCACCGTTTGCGACGTATGAGTGAAGGCTTCGGAGGGCACTTCCGGGAGTGAAAAATGGATCGCAGGGACTGCGGGAAGTGTGAAGCGAGCGCGCAAGGATTGGGACTCCGGAACAGTAGCAGCGAGGAGCAAACAAGCGGCTGCGGTGATCCACACGTCACGCTGCCCGCCGGGCTTCGACCACCAAAAGCGCTTCCTGGTTTTGGGTGACGCGGACGAAGGGCTTGAACGCGCGAACGGATAAAGGGCAGAAGCGAGTTCGTCGCAATGCGCGAAGCGATCCTTGGGGTTTTTTGCCAGGCACCGGGCGATGATGCGATCGAGCGCTTTTGGCACCGCCGTGTGACGCGAAGGCGGCACCGGCTCGGCGTTCAGAATCTGGGCGCAGACAGCGCCGAGCGAACTTCCATCGAAGGGTTTAACACCGCACACCATCTGGTACAGAACAATGCCGAGTGCGAACTGATCCGAGCGTGGATCTTGCGATTCGCCCTGAATCTGTTCGGGCGCCAGATAGGCCGGCGTGCCCCGGAGGTTGCCGGAACCGGAACTCTGCGATGCGAAACGCGCGATACCGAAATCGCCGAGTTTGACCTTGTTTTCCGCCGTGACGAGAATGTTGCCGGGCTTGACGTCGCCGTGAATGATTCCGGCGCGATGGGCAAGCGCCAGGGCGCCAGCGAGATCGGCAGCCCAGGCGCAGGCCCGCTGTAGCGGGAGGGCGGACGGATCGAGATGATCTTCCAGCGTCTTGCCGGCGACGAATTCCATCACCAGGAAGGGAATACCGTGCTCGTTGATTCCGACGTCGTACAACTGGACGATGGAAGGATTGGAAAGCTGGCCGATGATCTGGGCCTCGCGGAGGAATTGCTGCTCGAGGCCTGGACCGAAATCGTTCAAAAAGGTTTTGAGGGCGACGGTTCGGCCGATGACATTGTCGCGCGCTTTATCGACGCGGCTCGAGGCCCCGGAACCGAGGTGTTCAAGTGTTTCATAGCGCTCTTTTGCCAGGGTAATCATCAGGCGGAGCGAAGGAGACGCGCAGCACGGTCGCGCAGACCATTACCATTGCTGACGGTTTGCGGCGAAACCTGGTGAACCGTTTTGCGGCGCGCGAAAGGATAGAGATCTTCCGCGAGCGTTTCAGCCACGGCGTAGCGAGCTATTGGATCTTTTGTCAGGCAGCGGGCGACGACTTCATCGAAACCCGTGGGCATCGACGGATTCGCATGAGAAGCCGGGAGCGGCGTGGAAGAAAGCACGCGGCTGCAGATGGCCTGAAGGGAGTCTGCGTCAAAGGGGCGCTTTCCCGTAACCAATTCGTAGAGCACGACTCCAAGCGAAAAGATATCGGAACGCGCGTCCTGGGGCTTGCCGAGAATCTGCTCGGGGCACCAGTAAGCAGGGGTGCCAAGAAGAGGGCTGGCGCCGGTATCGTGGCTGGCGAGGCGAGCCATTCCGAAGTCCATGAGCTTCACGCGTCCGTCGTCGGTGATGAGCACATTGGCTGGCTTGACGTCACCGTGAATTACACCTCTGCGGTGCGCAGCGCCAAGAGCGCAGGCGACTTCCGCAACGATCGCGCACGCCCGGGGATAAGGAAGGCTGCCCCTTTCCAGGATGCGGTCGAGTGGCTGGCCCTCCAGGAA